>Ga0209613_1000464_pt1 | contig 46573 bp, 45 predicted proteins | sample BioC13SIPDNA_2_FD_185747 | JGI IMG/M metagenome (GOLD analysis project Ga0209613, IMG submission 185747) | Anaerobic biogas reactor microbial communites from Washington, USA - Biogas_R2_A C13 SIP DNA (SPAdes) (version 2) | ecosystem: Engineered > Bioreactor > Anaerobic > Unclassified | place...
ATTATTCTTGTATTTGGGTGAGTACGTTTGGCGATATAATCACAGAAAGGAGAGCGAAAAAGTGAAATTGAAGCGCATTCTTGAGTTATTGGAGAAGGAGGTTGGGGGCTAGTTTGCCACTATACCCTAAACTTTCTTCTTTGTTCGTTGGACCCCGGGGGGAGTCCCCGCCTCTCCCCTGCGGGCTACCGTTCCTCGCGGACCATCGCGATCGCCTTCTTCGGGCACTCGTTCGCGCAGATCCCGCAGCCCTTGCAGTACTCCAGGTCGACCTCCAGGTTGTCGTCGATCACGCCCTCGGGGCAGTAGAGGGCGCAGAGCCCGCAGGCGTTGCAGGCTTCGCGATCGACCACGGGCCGGAAGACCCGCCAGGACCCCGTCCGTCCCGCCGCGCCCTCGCGGGGCACGGACATCGCGAGCCGCTCCTTCGAGAGATCGATCATTCGTTCACCTCCGCGTAGGCGGACTTCGCCGCCTCGATGTTTCTCGGGTCGGCGAACGTCTCGGAGATCGCCGCGATCGCCGACTCCATCGAGACGAGCCCGAGCCGCGCGAGCGCGCCGAGCACGGGGGTGTTCAGGATCGGCGAGCCCGCGACCACCAGGTTCTGGGCGAGCGCGATTCCGGTCAGGTCGACCGCGTGCACCGGGTGGCCCGGGATCTCGGGCGGCTCCGCCGCGTTGATCACGACGGGACCCCCGTCTTTCAGGCCCGCGAGGACGTCGGTGGCGTCCATCACCGAGGCGTCGAGGACGATCACCATGTCGGGGGCGTGGACCTGCGAGTAGACCTTGATCGGCCCGTCGCTGATCCGGACGAACGAGACGACGGGCGCCCCGCGGCGCTCGGCCCCGTAGAACGGGAACGCGGTCGCGAACTTCCCGTCGTGGAAGGAGGCCTGGGCGACCAGCTTCGCCGCGGTCACCCCTCCCTGGCCGCCGCGCGAGTGGATGCGGATCTCGAACATCAATCGCTCACCCCGAACCAGGACTCCGCGCCGGCCTCGCGCTGCCGGACGAACCGCGCGATGTCGTCGTAGGTGACCTCCTGGCCGCCGAGGCCGGCGATCACAGAGAACGGCTCGGTCCGCGTCGTCGAGCGGATTGAGTGCGCGATCACCCCGCCGAACCCGAACGAGTAGTCGCGGTCGATCACGACGACATCGCGGCCGGCGAGGTCGAGCGCAGGGAACGGTCGGAGCCAGCGCAGGCGCATCGAGCCGGCCTTCACACCCTCATCCCGGAGGAGGTCGACTGCGACCTCGGCCTCCTTGCCGAGGGTCCCGAGCGCGACCACCAGGACGTCGGCGTCGTCGCACCGGTAGTCCTCGGTCGGGCCGTACACGCGTCCGAACCGGCGCGCGAACTCCTGCTCGGTCTCCCGGATCACCTCCCGCGAGGCCCGCATCGACCGCTCGATATCCCAGCGGAACCGGTAGTAGGCCTCCGGCGGGGTCAGCGTCCCGTACCCCCGGGGGCGGGAGACGTCGATCGCGTGCGGGAGCGAGTACGGCGGGATGAAGTCGCCGACCTCGACGGTCTCGAGCGACTGGGTGATGTGCGAGAGGGTGAACCCGTCCAGGTTCACCATCACCGGCAGGAGGACCCGCTCGTCCTCGGAGATCCGGAAGGCCATCAGGGTCGCGTCGTAGGCCTCCTGGACGGACCCGACGAAGACCTGGAGCCAGCCGGTGTCGCGCTGGGCGAGGGCGTCGGTGTGCTCGGCCCAGGTGTTCCACCCCGGCCCGAGCGCCCGGTTTACGTTCGCCATCACGACCGGCGTCCGGGCGCCGGCGGCCCAGAAGAGCATCTCGTGCATGTAGAGGAGCCCGTGGGACGAGGTCGCTGTGAAGGTCCGCGCGCCGGCGACCGACGCGCCTATGCAGGCGGCCATGGCCGAGTGCTCGGACTCGACCGGGATGTACTCGGCGTCGAGGGAGCCCTCGGTCACGTAGGTCGCAAGCTGCTCGACGATCTCGGTCTGGGGGGTGATCGGGTACGCGGCGACGACCCCGGGCCGGGCCTCCCTCGCAGCCGCCGCGACCGCCTTGTTCCCGGTCGCGATCGTCAGCATTCCCCGGCCTCCTCGGCGAGGAGCCGCCGGTGATTCTTCTCCATCCCGGCCACCAGGGCCGCCTGCGCGGCGTCGGAGATCCCCCTGAAGCGCCCCTGGGGGCCCAGGTAGTCCTCGAGTGGCGCGGGGCGCTTCATCGCGGCCTTCGAGACCGGGTTGATCCGGAGCTCGCCGAACTCGCGCTCGTAGAGCACCCAGAGCCCCGTCTTTACGGCCAGTTTTCCCATCTCGACCGAGCGCTCGGCCGCGTACCGCCACCCCGGCGGGCAGGGGCTGAGGAGGTGGATGAACTTCGGGCCCGGGATCGAGAGGGCCTTCTTCACCTTGTTATAGAGGTCCTGCGGATACGCGGCGCAGGCCGTCGCCATGTAGGGGAGATCGTGGGCGGCGACGATCCGGTCCAGGTCTTTCTTGGCGTCGGTCTTGCCGCCGGGGGTCGTGGTCGTGATCGCGCCAGCCGGAGTCGAGCCGGAGCGCTGCATCCCGGTGTTGCCGTAGGCCTCGTTGTCGTAGCAGATGTAGAGGAAGTCCGTGCCGCGCTCGAGGGCGCCCGAGAGGGCCTGGATCCCGATGTCGACAGTGCCCCCGTCGCCGGCGTAGCAGATCACGTTCGTCTGCTTCCCGGCGCGGCGGAAGGCGGCGGCCATCCCGGACGCGGTGGCCGCGGCGGCGGCGAAGGCGATGTTATAGACGTTCACGTTCATCGCGGTGTCGGGGTAGACCCCCTGGATCACGGCCGTGCAGCAGGCGGGGACGACCAGGACCGTGTCGGGGCCTGCCGCCTTCAGCACGTAGCGCAGCGAGAGCGAGGAGGTGCAGCCCGCGCACGCGGTGGTGCACTTGTGGAGGTACTCCTCGGCGGGGAGTGGATTCATCACGATCCCAGTACGGTGGGCCCTGCGCCGTCTTAAACGTGCGGCAATGGCACAACGCTTATCGCCGGGCGTTCCGATATGACTTCGATGCCCGACGATGACCTGTTCTTCGAGATCGAGGAAAGGCCGGCGGACCCGGCGAGGGCACCGCCCGGGCCGGCGGCGGAACCCCCCGAACCGGCCCCGGAACCCCCGGAGCCTGCGCGGGAACCGCTCGAGCCCGCGCCCCCGGCGGCCGACGAACCCCCGGGACCGGCTCCCTGCGAACCGTCCGCCCCCGAGAGGCCCCTGCCCCCCTCCGCTGCGCTGCCCCCGCTCCCCGGGGTCACGCCCCGGAAGAGGCGGAACTGGCGGCTCACGCTCGGGCTCGCCGCGGTCGCGGTTCTCCTCTTCGCCGCGATCCTCGCGGTCCTCACCTTCACGGTCGCGATCGAGGACTCCGTCGGCGACCCGGCGTATCCCTTCACCGTCTCCTACGACGTGGTCTTCCCGAACGCGGAGCGGGTGGAGATCGGGAACATCAGCATTGTCGCGATCCCGAGCCGCGACAACGTCACGCTCTCGGTCGACAAGGTCCGGCACGACATCGCGCTCGGCGAGCGGCGCCGGATCTCGTCCAAGCACGCGAATGTGACCACGCTCACAATCCCGCTCCTCTCGTTCGACTTCACGCTCGACGCCGAGTACCGCGGGATGCTGGGCCAGGACGCCAACTTCGCCCTCGAGGTGCGGACCTCGGACCAGGTCCCGCAGTTCGTGATCGACCGACTCCTCCCCGCCCGGGTCAAGGCCCGGCCGGCCTGATCACTCTTCCCGGAGCCGGCTGGCGAGCCCGGCCTGGACCCGGTGCGCCTCCGCCGTCGCCGCCAGGAAGCCGTCGTGCCGCTCTCCCGGCTCCACAGGGGCGAAGGCGAACCCGGTCTCGACCTCCCAGAGGACGAGCCCGGTTGCCGGGGCGGCCGGCGGGTTGCGACGGCACTCCCCCGAGAGGAGCCGGGAGACCAGAGCGCCGTCCGCCTCCCCCCGCCCGACCTGCTCGAGCACGGTGGCCATGCACCGGACCTGGTGCCAGAGGAAGCCGTGGGCCGCGATCTCAAAGACGGGCCCCCGGTCCCCTGGCAGGACCCGCGAGCAGACGACCCGGCGGACCGGGTACTTCGATCGGGCCCGGGCGAGGCGCGAGAAGTCGTGCTCCCCCTCAAAGAGGGCCGCGGCCCGGTCCATCGCCACGGGGTCGAGGACGGGCTCGGCGAAGAAGTAGCGGTAGGTCCGGGACACGACGTCGTGCCGGGGGTGCCAGTATTCCTGGACGGGGGTGACCCCCGTCAGCCAGATATCGGGAGGGAGCGCCCGGTTCAGGACGTCGCCGACCCGCTCGGGGTGGTCGGTCGTGAGGGCGCCCACCTGGGCCCGCGCGTGGACCCCGCGGTCGGTCCGGCCCGAGAGCGAGAACCCGGCCCGGCGCGGGTCCCTGAAGAGCCCGGCCGACCGGGAGGCGCGGATGACCTCCCCCTCCACCGTCCGCTCCCCGGCCTGCCGCTGAGACCCGGCGAACCCCGCTCCCCACCACCCGATCCGGATGGCGAGCCTCATCGGGGGATCCGGCGGCGGACCCGCCGCCAGGTCGAGCGGATCGACTGGCCCGTGTAGGTCCTGAGCGGGGTCATCCGCCCGGCGGCGTAGCAGCGCCCGTCACGCACCGCCTCCAGGATCGCTTCTATCTCCGGCTCGGCCTCCACCATCGTCCAGCCGAAGCCGACGTACCGGGCGGCGTGCGCGTCCGAGCCGCCCACCGCGGGCCTGGCGAGCCGAGCCGCCTGGAGTGCCGCCCTCCGGTTCGCCGTCCCGACGATGTAGCGGCTGTTGAAGACCTCGATCGCGTCGACTGCCCGGAGGGCCCCCCGCTCCCGGAGCCCGGCCCCGTGGCGGAGCCGGTGGAACGGGTGGGGGAGGACCGAGAGCCCGCCCTGCTCGTGGACCAGGTCGATCGTCTCCAGCACCCCGAGGTCGCGCGGAATCGGTTGGGTGACCCCGAGCCCGATCAGATGGCCGTCGGCAGTCGAGACCTCGACCCCCGGGATGACGAGCACGGCCGGGTCCTCGAGCCGGGCCGCGTACCGCGCCCCCTCGAGCGTGTCGTGGTCCGTGATCGCGACCGCCGCGAGCCCCGCGGCCGCCGCCCGGGCGAGGACCGCCTCGACCGTGGCTTCGCCGTCCCGGGAGAAATGGGTGTGGACGTGGAGATCGCAGGCGATCATGGCCAGGATACTTTATCTCTTTCGCCCTATTAAGTGGAACTGATGGCGATCCTCTTTCCCACCGGGGCCGCGACCGAGGATGTCGTCCGGGAGGCGGTGGCCGGGCTGGAGGCCGAGGTGGTCGTGACCGGCGAGATCGCGTCGTTCCTCACCCCGAGCCGGCTCCGGGAGCTCCTGGCCGCCGGCCGGTACGACTGCGCCGTGGTCTCGGGGATGTGCACGGCCTCGTTCGCCGGTGTCGAGGCTGAGACGGGGGTGCCGGTCCTGCGTGGGCCGCGCCACGCCGCCGACCTGCCGCTCATGATCGAGCAGCTCGGTACGGTCGAGTTCTCGCGCGACGTCCCGGCCGACGACCTGCTCCGCGACCTCCGCCGGGACGACGCGTACCGGAAGGTCTCGTCGATCGAGCGGAACGCGGACTGGGACCTCCTCCTCCGCGGGGTCAGGATCGGGGGCTCGGCCCGATGCAAGGTGCTCGCAGAGCTGATGGACGCGCACCGCCGCGCCGACCTTTCCGGGGACGTCGCGCGGGCCTTCCGGGAGGGGGCCGACATCGTCGACTTGGGGTTCGGGTTCGACGCCACCCCGGCCGACGTGGCCCGGTGCTTCTCGGCGCTCGACAGTGTCGACGGCCCGCTCGCGGTCGACACCCAGGACCCGGCGCTTATCGCGGCCTCGCTCTTCCGGGCGGACCTGGTCCTCTCGCTACAGGACGAGAACATCCCGGTGATCGGCCGGGCGGTGGCGGAGTCGGGGGCGGCGGCGGTGGTCGTGCCGCGGTACGCTTCGCTCGAGGATAACCTGGCGGCCGCCCGGGCGGCCGGGTGCGAGGCGCTGATCGCCGACCCGCTTCTCCAGCCGGTGGGCTCCGGGCTCGTCCGGTCGCTCGGCGAGTTCCGCGACTACGGCGTCCCGCTCTTCTTCGGTGCGGGGAACGTGGTCGAGCTCCTGGACGCGGACTCTCCCGGGGCGCAGGCCCTCCTGGCGGGGATGGCTCAGGAGGTGGGGGCCGCGGTCATCTTCACGGCCGAGCACTCGGACAAGAGCAGGGGGGCGATCCGGGAGATGCGGACGGCGACCGAGATGATGGTCCTGACCCGGTGCCGGCCGTACCCCAAGGACCTGGGGATCGACCTGCTGGTCATCAAGGAGAAGCGGCGGCGGCGCGAGCCCCCGCTGGTGTACGACTCTGCCGTCGACGCCGGCCCGGCGCCGGAGGAGATCGAGTACGACCCGCGAGGCAACCTCCGGATCGGACTCGAGGACGGCCTGATCGTGGCGGTCCACGACGGCGTCGCGTTCCGGGGGCGCCGGTGGCAGGACGTCTTCGCGGCCCTTCTCGCCCAGGACCGGCTCTCGCTCCTCGACCACGCGGCCTACCTCGGCGCAGAGCTGCAGAAGGCCGAGCTCGCCCTCCGGTTCGGGCGCTCGTTCGAGCAGGATGGCCCGTTCTAGGCGTGTCCACAGAGTTCGCGGCTTTCTTGCATCGGGCACGACCGGTTAACGGCTCGCCTTTCTCGGGCCCTGCCCGGCCCCCGGGCCCCGAGCGGCGCGGGACGGGGCCGTAAAACCGTGGAGGCCCCGCCAGCACTTCTCCGAACGCGGGCGAGTCGCTCGACCACGTCGAGACGATCGAGGACCACGCCCCCCTCGCGGACGCGATCGCGGGCTCCCTGATCGACACCAGGAACCGCCCCGGCTACACGTGGACCGACCCTTGCGATTTCGACGAGGGCCCGCTATCAGCCGTTCCTGCGCCGGACGGGTTCCCAGGGGTTTAGGTCTCCAGGGCCCGGTCCTAACACCGCACAGCCTTTTTGACGTCCAGGGCCGAGCTCTATCCATGCCCACAGATCCGGCCGTCCGGTCCCAGCGCCGCCAGACCGCGGTACTGGCGGCGTCGGCGATCCTCGCGTTCGTTCTGACCGAGTACATCGCCGGCCCCGTCCTACACCTCGGCGGGCCCTGGAGGTACGCGGCCTGGTTCACGATTGGCCTGGTGCTGATCGTCGTTTTCGTGACAGTCTTTACGCTCGCTGCGGAGGCGCTGCTCGGCCCGGCCGAGCGAATCGACGAGTGACCGCGGCACCGTGCCCGGGAACGGACAATCTCCGCCACGCCCGAAACCCCCCCGTTCTTCCCGCTCGCCGCACTGCTCACCGCGTTTTGCGCATCCCCCTCCAGCCACCTCCGTCGTCCGGCTCCTTATCATCCTCGCCGGGAGTCTGGACGGCCGGCGGTATTCAGCCCCCTGCTCTCCCTGTGATCACCCGGAGATAGCACAACGTTTATGATATGGCAGGTTCTCTTAACGCGTGACCGGGCCACTTGTGTCCCGGATCGATCTGGAGGATCAGGATGAGCCAGTTACGATCGTACGTCTGCCAGGCGTGCGGCTATATCTACGACCCCTCGCGGGGGGAGCCGAAGAACGGGATCCCGCCGGGAACGGCGTTCGAGGACCTGCCGGAGAATTACACCTGCCCGGTCTGCGGGAATGCCAGGGTCGGGAAGTCCGCTTTCGTGGCGCTGGAGGCTCCGACGGGCCGGTACAGGTGCATCGCGTGCGGCTACATCTACGACCCCGCGCGCGGGGAGCCGAAGCACGGGATCGTCCCGGGAACGGCGTTCGAGGATCTGCCGGAGAGCTACGTCTGCCCGGTCTGCGGCGTCTACGCCAGGGTCGGCAAGAGCGCGTTCGTCGCGTCCGACTGACCCCCCCCCCTTTTCTGCCCCGGGTTCCCCGTCCCGGGGCGGCCCGGCGCAGCGTTCAGGGAACGGCGGTCAGTAGATCGCCAGGTAGCGCTCGTGCTCCCAGGGGTGGACGCACATACTGTACGACCCCCACTCTGCCGTTGCGAGGGCGTCGAGTCCGGAGACCACGTGGTCGCCGAGCGCGTCCCGGATCACGGGGTCGTCGAGCATCGCCCGGTGGGCGTCGTAGAGGTTCTCCGGGAGCATCCGGATCCCGCGCTCCCGCCGCTCGGCGTCCGAGAGGTGGTAGATGTTGACGTCGGTCGGGTCGCCCGGGTCGGCCTGCTTCCGGATCCCGTCGAGGCCGGCGGCGAGCATGGCCGCGAAGGTGAGGTACGGGTTGCACATGGGGTCGGGGGACCGGAACTCCGCGCGGGTCGACATGCCGCGGGCCGACGGCACGCGGACCAGGGCCGAGCGATTCGCGTTCGACCACGAGACGTAGACCGGCGCCTCGTAGCCCGGCACGAGCCGCTTGTAGGAGTTGATGGTCGGGTTCGCCACGCGCGTGATGGCCGGCGCGTGCTCGAGGAGCCCGCCGATCCAGTGCATGCAGGTCTCCGAGAGCCCGAAGCGCCCGTCGGGGTCGTAGAACGCGTTCTTCCCGTCCTTCATGAGCGAGCCGTGGGTGTGCATGCCGCTGCCGGCGATCCCGCCGATGGGCTTGGCCATGAAGGTCGCGTGGAGCCCTGCGCGGAGGGCGATGGCCTTGGCGGCGAACTTGAAGGTGATCACGCGGTCGGCGGTGACGAGCGCCTCGGCGTACTTGAAGTCGATCTCGTGCTGGGACTCGGCCACCTCGTGGTGGGAGGCCTCGATGTCGAAGCCCATGTCGGTGAGGGCGACCACGATCTGGCGGCGGACGTCCTCCGCGGCGTCGTTCGGCGCGAGGTCGAAGTAGCCGCCGAAGTCGACGAACTCGGTCGTGGGCAGGCCGTTTCTCATCGCGAAGAGGAAGAACTCGAGCTCGGGGCCCGTGTTGAACGAGAAGTCCATCCTCTCCGCCTCGGCCACGGTCCTGCGGAGGATGTACCGGGGGTCACCCTCGAACGGCCTCCCCGCGTAGGTCTCGAGGTCGCAGATGAACCGCGCCACCCGGCCGTTCTCGGGCCGCCAGGGGAGGATCGCGTAGGTGTCGGGGTCGGGCTTGAGGAGCATGTCCGACTCCTCGATCCGGCAGAACCCCTCGATCGAGGACCCGTCGAACCAGATCCCCTCGGTCAGGGCCTTCTCGGCCTGGGCGGCGGGGATGGCGACGTTCTTCGGCAGCCCCTGGATATCCGAGAACTGGAGCCTGATGAACTTCACCAGGTCTGCGTCTATCCGCTCGAGCAACTCTGACACGGTATCGGTCGACATACTCTCAGAAGACTTCTAGCCGATCCCGTATATTCCCTTCTCACCGGGCGGGACTGGCGGGGGTGCGGAGCGCGGCTCCCCCGCCACGGGGCCCCGTGCGCGGAAGAACCGGCGCGATCGGTCAGGGGGGGGAGCGAGCGGCGCGCTCCTCCTCCGGCAGGGGACGATAAGAGCGGCGGTCAGTAGATCGCCAGGTAGCGCTCGTGCTCCCAGGGGTGGACGCACATGCGGAAGGAGTCCCAATCGGCGGTGGTGAGGGCGTCGAGTCCGGAGACCACGTGGTCGCCGAGCGCGGTGCGGACCACGTCGTCGGCGAGCATCGCCCGGTGGGCGTCGTAGAGGTCGCCGGGGAGCATCTCGATCCCGCGCTCGCGCCGCTCGTCGCCGGAGAGGTGGTAGATGTTGAGGTCGGTCGGGTCGCCCGGGTCGATCCGGTTCCGGATGCCGTCGAGCCCGGCGGCGAGCATGGCCGCGAAGGTCAGGTACGGGTTGCACATGGGGTCGGGGGACCGGAACTCGGCGCGGGTCGACATGCCGCGGGCCGACGGCACGCGGACCAGGGCCGAGCGGTTCGCGTTCGACCAGGAGACGTAGACCGGCGCCTCGTACCCCGGCACGAGCCGCTTGTACGAGTTGATGGTCGGGTTCGCCACGCGCGTGATGGCCGGCGCGTGCGCAAGAAGCCCGCCGATCCAGTGCATGCAGGTCTCGGAGAGCCCGAAGCGCCCGTCGGGGTCGTAGAACGCGTTCTTCCCGTCCTTCATCAGCGAGCCGTGGGTGTGCATGCCGCTCCCGTTAATCCCCCCGATCGGCTTTGCCATGAAGGTCGCGTGGAGCCCCTCGCGGAGGGCGATGGCCTTGGCGGCGAACTTGAAGGTGATCACGCGGTCGGCGGTGACGAGCGCCTCGGCGTACTTGAAGTCGATCTCGTGCTGGGACTCGGCCACCTCGTGGTGGGAGGCCTCGATGTCGAAGCCCATGTCGGTGAGGGCGACCACGATCTGGCGGCGGACGTCCTCCGCGGCGTCGTTCGGCGCGAGGTCGAAGTAGCCGCCGAAGTCGACGAACTCGGTCGTGGGCAGGCCGTTTCTCATCGCGAAGAGGAAGAACTCGAGCTCGGGGCCCGTGTTGAACGAGAAGTCCATCCTCTCCGCCTCGGCCACGGTCCTGCGGAGGATGTACCGGGGGTCACCCTCGAACGGCCTCCCCGCGTAGGTCTCGAGGTCGCAGATGAACCGCGCCACCCGGCCGTTCTCGGGCCGCCAGGGGAGGATCGCGTAGGTGTCGGGGTCGGGCTTGAGGAGCATGTCCGACTCCTCGATCCGGCAGAACCCCTCGATCGAGGACCCGTCGAACCAGATCCCCTCGGTCAGGGCCTTCTCGGCCTGGGCGGCGGGGATGGCGACGTTCTTCGGCAGCCCCTGGATATCCGAGAACTGGAGCCTGATGAACTTCACCAGGTCGGCGTCTATCCGTTCGAGCAACTCTGACACGGTATCGGTCGACATATTGGAAGGTAGCTTCTATCCAATACTATATATCTATTCCCACCATACCGCATAGGCAGGGGGCGCGGAACTCCGCGTCCCACAACGAGGAACCATGTGCGGGATTATCGGCGTGATCGACCGGGGGCGGGAGGTGATGGACGGCTCGGCCATCCGGCGCTCTCTCTCTCTGATGAACGAGCGCGGCAGCGGCGAGGGCGCGGGCTACGTCGCGTACGGCGTCTACCCCGAGTTCCGGGACTACTTCGCGCTCCACGTCTTCTTCGACAACCTCCACGAGACCAGGCCGAAGGTGGACGCGCTCCTCCACCAGTGGGGGCGCGTGGTCCACGACGAGGAGATCCCGACCCGGGATACCGCGCGCCTGCGGAAGGTCCACACCCCGTGGCGCTACTTCTTCAAGCCGGACGTGCGCCTGATGCCCCGCTCGACCACGCCCGCCGAGGAGATCGTGACCGAGCTGGTGATGCGGATCAACACCGCGATCGACGGCGCGCTCGTCTTCAGCTCGGGGAGGAACGTGGGGGTCTTCAAGGCGGCGGGCTGGCCCGAGGAGGTGGCGGACTTCTACCGGATCGAGGAGTACGAGGGCCACTGCTGGCTCGCGCACAACCGCTACCCGACCAACACGCCGGGCTGGTGGGGCGGCGCGCACCCCTTCAACCTCCTGGACTGGTCCGTGGTCCACAACGGCGAGATCACGAGCTACGGCACGAACCGCCGGTACATCGAGTCATTCGGCTACCGCTGCACCATGTTCACGGACACCGAGGTAGTCGCGTACCTCGTCGACCTCCTGGTGCGCCGCCACGGGCTCCCGGCGGAGCTCGCGGTCACGGCCCTCGCGCCGCCGTTCTGGGACGAGATCGACGCGATGGACGACAGGCGCCGCCGGCTCCACCATGCCCTCCGGCTCACCTACGCCTCGGCTATGATGAACGGGCCGTTCGCGATCGCCGTCGCCGACCAGGACTCGTTGGTCGCGTTCACCGACCGCTCCAAGCTCCGGCCGCTCGTCGGCGCCGAGGCGGGGGACCGGCTCTACGTCTCGAGCGAGGAGGCGGCGATCCGGGCCATGGAGCCGAGGCTCGACCGCGTCTTCATGCCGCGGGCCGGCGAGCCGATCGTCGGGAGGTGCCGGTGACCCCCTCGATCGGCAGCCTGCCGCCGAAGTACCGGGTCACGATCGACCATGACCGGTGCATGCTCTGCGGCCGGTGCGTGGTGAACTGCTCGTACGGCGTCTTCCGCCTCGACGGCGACCGCGTCCGGACCAACTCGCGCGTCTGCACGGCATGCCATCGCTGCGTCGCGTACTGCCCGCGGGACGCGATCTCGATCCAGGAGCGCCCGCTCGACTACCGCACCCACCCCGTCTGGACGCGGGGGGTGCGCGAGTCGATCTACAGCCAGGCGCGGACCGGGAAGATCGTGCTGGCGGGGATGGGGAACGCGCTCGACTACCCCATGATCTTCGACCGGCTCGTGCTCGACGCCTGCCAGGTGACGAACCCCTCGATTGACCCGCTGCGCGAGCCGATGGAGCTCCGCACCTACCTGGGCAAGAAGCCGCAACGGCTCGAGCTGGGGACGCGCGGGGACGGCGGGGTCGATCTCCTGACCGAGCTCGCGCCGAACCTCTGCCTCGAGACCCCGATCATGATCGGGCACATGTCCTACGGCGCGATCTCGCTCAACGCCCAGCTCGCGATGGCGCGGGCCGTCTCGGGCCAGGGGACGTTCATGGGCACGGGCGAGGGGGGACTCGCCGAGCCGCTCCGGCCGTACCAGGGCCACCTGATCGTCCAGGTGGCCTCGGGCCGGTTCGGTGTCGACATCGACTACCTGGAGCGCGGGGCCGCGATCGAGATCAAGATCGGGCAGGGGGCGAAGCCCGGCATCGGGGGCCACCTACCGGGCGAGAAGGTGAACGCGCTCGTCTCGCGGACGCGGATGATCCCCGAGGGCTCGGACGCGATCTCGCCCGCGCCGCACCACGACATCTACTCGATCGAGGACCTGGCCCAGCTCGTCCGGTCGCTAAAAGAGGCGACGGGGTGGAAGAAGCCGGTCTTCGTCAAGATCGCCGCCGTCCACAACGTCGCGGCGATCGCGGCGGGGATCGCCCGCTCGGCGGCCGACGCGGTGGTCGTCGACGGGTTCCGCGGCGGCACAGGCGCAGCCCCGCGGGTCTTCCGCGACCACGTCGGGATCCCGGTGGAGGCGGCCGTCGCGGCGGTCGACGCCAAGCTCCGGAGCCAGGGGATCCGGAACGAGGTCTCGGTGATCGCCTCGGGCGGGATCCGCGAGTCGACCGATGTCGCGAAGATCATCGCGCTCGGCGCGGACGCGGTCTACATCGGGACGGCGGCGCTGGTCGCGCTGGGGTGCCGGGTCTGCGGGTCCTGCTACCGCGGGCTCTGCCCCTGGGGGATCGCGACCCAGCGGCAGGACCTGGTGGACCGGCTCGACCCCGTCGCGGGCGGTGAGCAGGTCGGGAACCTGATCCACGGCTGGACGCTCGAGCTCGCGGAACTGATGGGCGCAGCGGGGATCAACTCGATCGAGAGCCTGCGCGGCAACCGCGACCGGCTCCGGTCTTACATGGTCGACCAGGCGCTGATGGACGTGCTCGACGTGAAGTCCGTGGGGGCCTGAAATGCGGACGGTGGTGATCGACGCGGCGGGGATGCACTACACGCCGCTCAACAACCTGGTCCGCGAGGCGGTGGCGCGCGGGGCGGAGCGGATCGTCCTGGAGAACGTGCTCGGCCAGCGGTTCATCGCGAACGGGGTCCGGGGGGACGTGGCGATCGAGGTCCGCGGGGTGCCCGGCGGCGACCTGGGGATGTTCATGTCGGGGCCGCGGATCGAGGTCTTCGGCAACGCGGAGCACGCGCCGGGGAACACGATGGACGCGGGCGAGATCGTGGTCCACGGCTCGGCGGGCGACGCGGTCGGCCACTCGATGCGCGGGGGCCGGATCTTCGTCGAGGGCGCGATCGGCTACCGCGGGGGGATCCACATGAAGCAGTACCTCGAGAAGCACCCCGTCCTGGTGGTCGGCGAGTACGCCCGGGCCTTCCTCGGGGAGTACATGGCCGGAGGGACCGTGCTGGTTCTGGCGCGCCACGGCGGGCCGGCGGTGGAAGAGCGCGGCCTGGGCTCGGGGATCCACGGCGGCGAGATCGTGCTCCGGGGCGGGCTGGACCCACGGTATCTCGGCGTGGGCGCGACGACCGTGCCGATGGACGCCGGGGCCATGGCGCGGGTACGGCCGCTGGTCGAGGCCTACTGCGCCCACTTCGGCGTCGACGCGGACCCCCTGCTCGATGACGACTACACGCGGGTGGTGCCGGCCTCGGCCCGGCCGTTCGCGGACAAGTACACATGGGAGTGAGGATGGGACTGACCTGTTACCTGGACCTGAAGGCGGCGGTCTGGGACCGCGGCACCTGCTCGGGCTGCGGCGCCTGCGCGGCCGTCTGCCCGGCCGACGCGATCCGGATCGAGGAGGGCGCGGCGACCCCGGCGAACATCGGCTACTGCAAGGCGGAGACGGACAGCGTCCCCTGCGGGGCGTGCTACGACGCCTGCCCGCGGGTCGGGCCGGCGAGGTCGCCGGGGATCGGCGAGGCCGTGGCCCGGGTCTCGGCGAGGGCTGCGTTCGAGATCCCCGGCCGGCAGAGCGGCGGCGCGGTGACGGCGGTCCTGGAGCACGCGCTCCGGGCCGACCTGGTTGATGCCGTCGTGACCGTGAGCGAGGATCGGTGGACGCACAAGCCGGTCTCGACCCTCGTCACCGACGCGGAAACGCTGGTCACGACCGCGGGCTCGCGGTACAACTGGTGGGTCCCACTCCTCTCGGCCCTGAAGGTCGCGGTGGTCGAACGGAAGTACCGCCGGGTCGCCGTGGTCGGGGTGCCGTGCGTGGTCCAGGCGATCGCCCGGATGCGGGCCTCGGAGAACGACCTCCTGGTCCCGTACGCGAACGCGATCCGTCTCGTGTTCGGGCTCTTCTGCACGGAGTCGTTCGACTACGACCGGCTGATGGAGGGCAAGCTCCGCGGCGAGCACGGGGTCGAGCCCTGGCAGGTCCGCCGCCTCGACGTGAAGGGGAAGCTCGAGGTGCAGCTCGCGGACGGGAACGCGCTCGAGCTGCCGATGAAGGAGCTCGAGGACTGCATCCGGCCGGGCTGCGCGACCTGCACGGACTTCGCGGCGGCGGCGGCGGACATCTCGGCGGGGGCCGTGGGCGCGGCGTCGGGCTGCACGACGCTCCTGGTCCGGACGGCGGTGGGGAAGGGCTTCGTCGACGCCGCCGTCGCGGCCGGCCGGCTCGAGGTCTGCGGCGACGTGGACATGGGCGCGGTCGAGCGGCTCGCGGCGCGGAAGGCGGCGCGGGGGGGGTGAGCGATCCGATCTGGACACATCCGCGGCCGCTGGCGGCGTCACGATGGCGGGTCGCTCCCGGCGAAATCTTCTGTTTTTATTTCCAGTTAATCACCTGCGGATTTTTCCCTTCAAGAATGGGGATGTACCTGGGGATCGAAAACGACTCCCGCTGTCCGGAGACGGTTTCGGGTCCGCCGTCATCCACGATTGATACGCGCTGATCTTGATGAATCCGGGACAGGGGACGCGGTCGGTTTCGTTCGCTGGCATCTCCTTTCTCCGGCGTTCAGACCTGGACTGAACTGCGAGGATCTATCTCAATGGCCGGTTCTAGAGTTTTGCGAATTTCCTATCGGCACATCCAGACTCAATTATAAATATTTGTTACCTCCAGTTACTGTCAGATGGGGTGATACAAATGCCCACGGCATCGAATGGCGCATCGAAGGGCGGCTCGGTACCGATTGTCCCTGTGCTCGTTGCTTGTTTAATCATCTTCCTGGTCGGCTGGAATATTTATTCGGGCGCGACCATGAAAACAATAGGAATACCCGGTCTGTTGACGATCGAATTCGGTCCCACGGCAACAGCGACCTCTCCGGTTACCAGCCCAGTCCCCACTACAAACCCCTCACCCCCTACCATTGAGGGTAGATATTTGATGGACGGTAATCCGGGCAGACTTATCGTTATCTCGTCTGATGGCGGGAATGCATATAGCATCGGGGAAGCTACCGGTTCCTGGCCGTGGGACGGGAATGTGATCTTGGACGGTGACCAGATCATCGGACAAGCGTTCGAAAAAAACACGCCCGCCTCGTTCAAACTCGAAGGAACGGTCCTCGATGACAAAAGAATTGTCATCGCGTACAAGTTCATTACGGACGGTGCAGGAAGAGATGCCACGGGCAGAGTGGACGACCACATATTGACACCGGTCATCTAATTCGCCGGCAGCAGACCCGGTGGCGAGGTGAACCCGGTCGCTGTCGACCGGCTCGCCGGCGCTTCGGGGCGCGCACTTAATACCACGCAGAACGACACCACTGCGTTCCCATGCCCGGCGACAGTGTCCCCGCGTTCCACGTGATGGCCAAGCCCGCCGGCGCGCGCTGCAACTGCGCCTGCGACTACTGCTTCTACCTCGCGAAGGCCGACCTCTACCCCGGGGTTCCCTTTCCATGCCCGACGGGGTCCACCGGGCGTATATCGAGCAGCTCTTCGCCGCCCATCGCACTCCCGGGGTCACCATCGCCTGGCAGGGCGGCGAGCCGACCCTGCTCGCCGCCGCCGGCGAGCCGGCGATCAGGGAGAAGCTGCTCGAGGGGCACGCGGCCGGAGAGAAGACCTTCCGGGTCCACCTCGACGGCTTCAACCTGCTCCCGTACCTGGCGGGGGAGACGGAAGAGAGCCCGCGCCAGACCTTCTTCTACATCAGCGACGACGGCGACATCCTGGCGATCCGGCACCGTGACTGGAAGGTCGTCCTGATGGAGCAGCGGGCAAAGCAGCTCGCGACCTGGATGGAGCCGTTCGTCCGCCTCCGGATCCCGAAGTTCTTCAACCTGCGTCGCGACCCGTTCGAGCGCGCCGACGAGTCCTCGAACACCTACTACGACTGGATGATCTCCCACGCCTACCTGGTCTACGGCATGCAGGCGCTCGTGGCCGGCGAGATCGAGGCCTTCACGAAGTTCCCGCCGCGCCAGAAGCCGGCCGCGTTCAACCTGGACGCGGTGATGCGGCAGCTCGAGGAGGCCGGCGGCGGAGGGCACTGACCGCACTGCCCCCCGGGGCCCCGACCCTTATCGTCCTGCAGCTGGTCCTGGTACCACGGCGAGCAGCCTGCGCCCTTCACCGTCCACGTCCGGAACCGGGGCATGACGGGGCGGATGGCGTACCCTCCCGGTGCGGGGCGGCACGGAGCTCGCGGCATTCGGTCGGGGCGGTCGGAGCCCGGCGCCCCTGGTCAGCTGTCGAGGTCCTGGCCCTGCTCGAAGAGGCTGTCTCGGTCCCGGGCTCTTGCGGGGGCGTGGAACCGGACGGGATCGCCGGAATGGGCTCGCGAAGCGCCCGGCCCGGGCGGCGTTCCCTCAGAGGGTCCGGAGGTCCCGCGTCGCCCGGCGGAAGAAGTCGTCGGAGAGTGTGTCCTGGAGATCGTGCTCCCGGCAGACCCTGTCGGCGTAGTGGTAGTTCATCCGGTCGACGAATACGTAGTCGACCCTGCCCCGCAGCGGGTCCACCAGCCCCTCCGCGCCCGGGAGCACCGGCGCGACCATGGTGTGGGTCGTCACGCCGGCGCGGTGACCGACCGGCACCTTTTATCGGCAACGGGGAGAGTACGATGGGACTGAACCATGGTCGCCCTTACACCCGATATCGAAGAGTCGCTGCGCGAGACGAAGACCGCATTCCTCGCGACATCGTCCGGGGACGGTTGTCCCAACGTCGTCCCGATCGCGGCGTTCACGGTGCTGGATAACGGATCGCTCCTCATCTCGGACCAGTTCTTCAACAAGACCCTGAAGAACATGCAGCAGAACCCGCGGATCGCCCTCTCCTGGTGGGGGGGGAAGGGCGGATTCCAGGTCAAGGGCACGGTCACGCTCCACACGGACGACGAGGTCTTCAGCCGGAACGTCGCCTGGATGAAGGAGTTCAGGCCGAACCTCGTGCCCAAGACCGCGGTGCTCGTGACGGTCACCGATGTCTATACCGTCGTGCCCGGCGACGAGCCCGGTAAGAAGATCCTGTGAGCAGGGGAACGGGAGAAGCCGTCCGACCGCCGGGCCCGTTCCGCGACGCGCCCCGGGGCCGGGAGATGACGCGCGGGTCTTCAGAGCAGAGCGAAGGCGCCGGCTCACCCCGCCGGCTGGACGGTACGAAGCTCCGGCTTCCCCCACCCGCCGAAGGACCGGTGTGCAGACCGGCCGTCGCGGGATCTCGACGGGGGACCTCCCCGGGGACCGACGGAGTCGGCACGGGATCTGGTGGGATAGGGTGCCGCCGGTTGAGGAGATTCCCTGACCGGCGCTGTAACCCTGGAGGGGAAGGGGTGTGGTGAGACGTCGCCATGCAGCCGCTGAACGACCCGGCGGCGAAAGAGAAGCGCCGGGGGAGGGTGCCGGGATCCAGCGAAACCCTTGTTAGCGAGGGCCGCGGGTCCTGAAGACGGTGTTGGGGCCTGCCGCCTGTCCCGGCAGACGAGGCCTCGGAGCAGGGGCCAGCCCGTGACCGATCGTGGCGCCAAGGCCGGGCTGTCGAAGGCTCGATGCCCGTCTCCCCCGGTCTACGGGCGAGCGATCCACGCTGGCCGACGGAATCCTGGAGGCAGGCCCCGGCGAGCGTCGAGGCGGGATCGTATCCCATTCCGCCGGTCGGGATAACAGCCGTGCGATGCCCGCTCGGTCGGTCCGGCCGTTGTCGTTTCACGTCGTCGCATGGCCCGTCGCCGCCCGTGTCCGTCGGGACGCCGCCCCCCCGGAAACCGGCGTCACGCGGGAAGATCGCCCCACGCTTCCTTCAGGTCCCCGTCTTCGCAGTCCTGGCAGCTGACGCGTGCGTGCGGGTGCGAGCCCGGGCTCCCGGGCACGGGGCCGGCTCATCTCTCGACCGGCACATAGGCCCGGGAATCCTCGTCGAACAGCATCACCGGGCGCCCGTCGAGGCCGATGACGTACGTGGGACCGTCCCGTCCCCGTTCGTCGACCGACCGCTCGGTGGCGACCGGATCGAACCGGACCGAGGTCCAGGCCAGCACGTTCTCGTCCGACCATGGCCGGTCTTTCCGGTTCACGTCCACGGCGACCACGATCCGGGCGACGGGCCGGTACCGTGCCGGCCGGCCGTTCGGGTGGCGTGCCGTGACCGCGCTGACCTCCCGGACCTCGGTGAACGGGCCCGCCAGAATCCCGTCGACCCGCTCAGAACGGCCGAGGGACCCGTCGCCCGCCGGCGCGTCTCCGAAGAGGGTGATGACCTCTTCGAGCGTGCCGGTGGACCGCTCGCGGTCGATCGTGACGATCACGTCGTCGGCCTCGAGCGACTTCAGCCACTCGAGGAACCAGCGGTAGTCGTCCTGCCTGCCGGGGGCGTTCCGGACGCTGAAGCTCCGGAGCCCGGGGTCCATCTCGTTCCAGGCCCGGCAGATACTCCCCGTCGGGTCGCCGGTCATCATCTCGGGCATGGCTATGGTGATCCCGCATGGCACCCCGGGGGCAATAAGCGCATCGTCGCCGGTCTCGAACCCGGTGTCCCGCCCGGGCTGAGAGAGCGGGGGTGCCGCCCGCGGACGTGGCCCGGCACCACACACCGTGTCGGGCCTGCCGGGCCGGGCCCGCGGAGGCTGGGTCCCCGGTCCCCGGTGCCAGGACGAGGCCGGCCGAGAGGGTATCGAGGGGGCCGTTCCCTGGGAAGAGGGCGGCGCCGGTGTCGAGCCTCGCAGGTGGTTGCGGATCCTGGCGGCGAGTCCGGTCAGGACAGGGAGGGCCCGCCCGGCGGCGGTGACCGCGCAGGCGTGATCCTGGCCGAGGAGAGGGCTCGGCTGTCGGGAGCGAGGGGGCGGTCCTTCCCCGGCCTGAGCCGGCAGACAGGATTCGTTTGATCGGACGGGTATCGGCCGGAGGTGCCCTGAACGTTGCGCCGGCCCGGGGGCGAGAGGCGGCGGGAGTCCGCACGCGCACGCCCCGGGGACGGCACGGTCCCTGCCGGTGCCCGCGGCCGGTCCTCGTGTCACGACCCCGGGCGCCTTTCGGACCCCGCAGTCTTCAGCCGTGGCATCGTCATGGATCCTCGCCGTCGTCGCCCGGGCTGACCTGCCGCAGAGCACCCCGCGCCACGACTGCTCCCCGCCGCGCGATGGGGGGGGTCACCCGGAAAAACAGATGTCTCGACGGGTAGAGTACTGTGAGCCTTCGAGCCCCGGACGGACGAGAGGTTCACCACAGGAGTGGACCGGGATGGACGACCCAATTACACGCCACCAGACCGCCGCGCGAATACTCGATCTCCTCGCCGAGCAGGCGCCCCGGCCCGTCCCGATCCGTGCCGTCGCCGGGGGTCTCGGCATCGATCGCAGGACCGCCGCGAAGTACCTCGACCTCCTCGCCCAGCGCGGCGACGTCACGATGCAGCGCTTCGGCCAGAAGAAGCTCTACCGGCCCTCACGGCGCGTCCCGCTCGGCAGGGTCTTCGACCGCCTCCGCCACGCCATCATGATCCTGGACGCCGAGCTCGAGATCCGGATGGTCAACGCCAGCCTCCTCGATACGCTCGGCATCCCCCCCGGTCGGAGCCCGGTCGGGACCCGGCTCGATGACCTAGACCTGCCGATCCTCGGCGAGCCCGCCGTCCGAGAGACCATCGGGCAGATCCGGCGGGGACTGCCGCACAGCCCCGAGCTGCAGGTCGTCGAGCGGGGCGGGGACGGAGACCGTATCTTCCTGGTCGAGTTCGAGACCCTCGACGCCCCCGGCGGCCCGGACATCGTGATCAGCCTCCGGGAGATCACCGCGCTCCGCCGCGCCGAGAGCGACCTCGCCGACACCGAGCGGAAGATGGCGACCCTCTTCGACTCGCTCCCGAACGGGGTCATCCTCTTCGACGGCGGCGGCGCGATCACGTACGCGAACCGCGCGGCCCTCAGGGTCCTCGGGCTGCACAGCGTCGCCGACCTGCGGAACGCAAGTGTCTTCGACATCGCCTGCTACCGGGACAGGTTGCCGTCCCTGGTCCGGGCCGGCCGGCTGACCGAGACCGAGCTCGCCTGCGACTTCGACAAGCTGGGGCGCGAGCGCGGGCTCGAGACCACCAGGTTCGGCGTCGCGTACTTCGAGGTGGTCTTCACGCCCATCCGCACCGAGAGCGGCGGGCCGCCGCGCGAGTACGCCATCCTCTTCAAGGACATCACGGCACGGCGGCGCGCCGAGCGGGAACTCAAGGAGCGGCTGCAGGGGATCTCGACCAACCTGCCGGGGATCGTCTACCAGTTCTACGCCCGGGACACGGGCGAGTGGGGCGTCTACTACGTCGACGAGCGGAGCGACGAGATCCTCGGGCTGGCCCGGGAGCCGCTGAAGGACTGGTTCCAGCGCCTGACCGCCTGCATCGCTCCCGAGGACCGGGAGGAGTGGGAGGACTCGATCCACGACGTGGTTCGCCGCGTCGCCCCCTGGCACTTCGAGGGGCTGATGGTCCGGCCGGGTGGCGGGGAGATGTTCCTCCGGGGGATCTCGAAGCCGATCCGGTTGCAGGGCGAGATAGTCTTTAACGGGATCTTCTTCGACATCACGGACCGGAAGCGGGCCGAGGAGGCCCTGACCGAGAGCCACTTCCTCGAGATGCGGTACCGCTCCTTCTTCGAGGACGCCTGCAACGGCGTCCTGATCTACCGGCCCGTTGCCGGCGGCGGGGACCTCCTGATCACGGACGTCAACCGGGTGGCCGCCGACCTCCTCCGGGTCGACCGCGCCGACCTGATCGGCCTGCGGCTCTTCGAGGTCTTCCCGGAGATGGCCACGCCCGAGGTCAGGGGGCTGGTCGGCCGGGTGCTGGCGACGGGCCGGCCCGAGGTGGCCCGCCCCGCGCGGTACCGGGACCGCGACGACTTCCCCTGGATCTCGCGGTACGTCTTCCGCCTCCCCTCGGGCGAGCTCGCCTCGTTCATGATCGACGTCTCGGAGGCGCTCGAGGAGGACGGGATGGCCGGCGCGGGCGCGCCCTTCCGGATCGCCGGGCTGCACGACCTCGACCCCACCGCCTGATCCGGGTGCGGGCCCGGACTCGTGCGCCCCTCCCTCGCTTTCCCCGACACCGGAGGCCGGTTCCGCTGATCCGGTCCCGGCGCCGGCCCGCGGGCGGTCACCGGGGAACACTATTTAATGGGTGCGCTTCACCGGTCCCCGGTAAATCTCGCCTTTAAATGCGCGACACTCAAAACGCTCTCCTGTACCCCCAGGGGGGTGACTGAGATGAAGATCGGAGTAATCGGAGGAACCGGCGGGCAGGGCCTCGGCATCGCCGTCCGGTTCGCGCAAACGGGCGAGGACGTGATCATCGGCTCGCGGACGGTCGACAAGGCCGAGGCCGCGGTGGCTAAGGTCAAAGAACTGCTCCCGGGCGCCACGAACGTCCGGGCCATGGCGAACCCCGACGCGGCGAAAGAGGCCGACGTCCTGGTGCTGACCGTGCCGCTCGCGGCGCAGAAAGACACGCTCCTCTCCATCAAGGAGGGGGCGAAGGGCAAGCCGCTGCTCGACGCCACGGGGCCGCTCGAGTCGGCCATCGGCGGGTCGGCCACCATGTGCCTGCTCCTGCCCGAGGGCTCGGCGGCGCAGCGGGCGCAGGCGATCCTGCCGGAGGCGAAGGTGATCTGCGCGTTCAACAACATCAGCCAGACCTGGTGGATGGTGATCGACGAGCCGATCGACTGCGACTGCCTGATCTGCGGCGACGACAAGGAGGCGAAGGCCCTGGTGACCCCGCTCATCGAGAAGGTCCCGGGCCTGCGCGTCATCGACTGCGGCGCGCTCGAGCGCGCGAGCATCATCGAGAAGATCACACCGCTGTTGATCGGGCTGAACATCCGGAACAAGTGCCAGTTCGGCGGCATCCGGATCACCGGGCTCGATAAGGGCAGGGTCTGCTAGCAACGCCATGCGAACACGACCGGAACCACTAGAGAACAAGAGGTAACTGACATGAAAGGATTTGCAATGCTCAAGATCGGCGAAGTCGGCTGGATCGAGAAGGACCGCCCCGCGTGCGGCCCGAACGACGCGATCTGCCGCCCTCTCGCCCTCGCGCCGTGCACCTCGGACGTCCACACCGTCTGGGAGGGCGCCATCGGCGACCGTCACAACATGATCCTGGGACACGAGGCCCTCGGGATCGTCGACGAGGTCGGCTCCGAGGTCAAAGACTTCAAGAAGGGCGACCGCGTGATCGTCCCGGCCATCACCCCCGACTGGGGCGAGGAGGCCGAGCAGCGCGGGTTCCCGTCGCAGACCACGGGCGCCTGCGGCGGCTGGAAGTTCTCGAACTTCAAGGACGGCGTCTTCGCCGAGTTCTTCCACGTGAACCAGGCCGACGCCAACCTCGCGCTCCTGCCCGAGGGGATGTCCCTCGAGGCGGCCGTCATGATCCCCGATATGCTCAGCACGGGCTTCATGGGCGCCGAGAACGCGAACATCCCGATCGGCGGAACGGTCGCCGTCCTGGGCATTGGCCCGGTCGGCCTCTGCGGGATCATGGGCGCGAAGCTGCGCGGTGCGGGGCGGATCTTTGCCGTCGGCACCCGGCCCAAGCCCATCGAGGTCGCCAAGGCGTACGGCGCGACCGACATCGTCAGCTACAAGGACGGAGACACGGTCGAACAGATCCTCAAGGCGACCGACGGCAAGGGCGTCGACTCGGTCATCGTCTCCGGCGGCGGCCCCGACATCCTCGTGGACGCGATCAACCTGGCCAAGGCCGGCGGGACCATCTCGAACAACAACTACTTCGGCAAGGGCATGTTCGACAAGGACTACCTCCCGATCCCGCGCACGGGCTGGGGCTTCGGCATGGCCAGCAAGAACATCATCAACGGCCTCTGCCCCGGCGGCAAGGTCAGGATGGAGCGGCTCGCCGACGTCGTGACCTACGGCCGGATGGACCCGGCGCTGATGGCCACCCAGGTCTACCGGGGCTTCGAGAAGATCGAGGACGCCCTGATGATGATGCGGAACAAGACCGGCGACGTGATCAAGCCCGTGGTCATCTGCGAGTAATCGCGGAGCGGCTGCAGAGATCGGTCATACATCTCTCTTTCGACAGGAACTGAGACGCATCGGGGCGAGATCCCGGACCTCTCCGGGATGGGCCCCTTCCTCTTTTCCGGTCGCGGGCGGTGCCCGGGAGGACGTTCGCGGCTCCGCCCCGCCACCGGCGGGCGGCGGTCGCGAGGGACGACGACCCCTCGTTCGTCGCACCCTTCGGCCAGGTGCACGCCCGGGAGGCGTCTCCGGCGGGTGTCGCCCTCCCCGGATCTCCCGCGATGGGGAGACGGGCCCCCGCGCCGTCCTCACAGGGCCGCCCGTCGGCACGACGCGGTTTTTCGAGCGAGTCCCTCGAGGCCCCGCGCCCCCCCGCGGTCCGTTCCCACGCCCGCCGCCGGCCTGTCCCGTGCACGGGACCGTGTCATCTCAACGACAGGTCGAATCTCCGGAGGTCCCTCCGCAGCCCAGCAGCCGGAGAGTTTCGGGATCGGGCTCGCCCCTGAAGAACGTCTCGAGCAGCCGGTGGAAGACCGAACCGGGAGGTGAGACGAGCGCGAAGAGGGTGGCGCACGACCGCAGCTTCCGGTCGTCAGGAGAATCGAAGAGGGCGTGCACCGGCCGGTCCCCCACAGCGAGCGCGGCCCCGGCGCATTCTGTCAGCCTCGGCCCCAGCACCGGGTGCCGCAGGAACGCTTCGGCCTCCGCGGGGCTCCGGATCGCGTACGTCCGCGAGGCGGGGCTCCGCCCCAGTCCCGCGAGAGGGGGGAAGATGAACCACATCCAGTGCGACCTCTTCCGGCCGGCCCGGATCTCGGTGAGCGCACGCCCGTAGCAGGGTGACTGGGCCCGGACGAACCGGTCCAGGTCGTGCGGGTCGTCGGCCAGCGTCGCTCCTCACCTCCCGGGAGTACGGTGCTCCCCGGGGTTGAAGCCTTTTCCGGTGCCGGCGGCGGGTCCCCGGTCTGCCGTCAATGGCAGTCGCGCCGCTCCTGGCTGCGTGCGGGGGCGTGCGGACGGTTCCTCTATCTCCTCTCCCGCCGATGGGTCTGGCATGTCCTGGACCCACCTCGCCATCGCCGGCGCCTTCGAGGTCGCCTGGGCCGTCCTCCTCAAGTCCACAGAGGGCTTCACCCGCCCGCTCGAGACGGCCCTGACCCTCGGCGCGATGGCCCTCTCGTTCTGGTTCCTCTCCGCGGCCCTCCGCGAGCTGCCCGTCGGCACGGCGTACGCCGTCTGGACCGGGATCGGCGCCGTTGGCACGGCGCTCGTCGGCATCCTGGTCCTCGGGGAGCCCCGGGGCTCCGTCCGCCTCTTCTGCCTCGCGCTGATCGTCGCCGGCATCGTCGGGCTGCGGGCGAGCGCTGGCCCATGAACTGCGTTTCGCGATCGGCGACGTCCGGTTGCCCGTCATTGATGCCGTGCAACGTCGGGTTGCAAATATCTATTATAACTCCGGTTCGAGGACGGATCGCCGAAGCATGTCGGCAGAGATGAGGAGGAGGAGAGAGATGGAGAAACAGGCGGTGGTCCAGGAGCTGATCGCGAAGCTCGTCCAGGGGACCACCTACGAGATGCTCGATGCAGCCGAGGGGATCGGGGCGCACGGCGCCGTGGCGGTCACCGCGGTCGCGCCCCTGCTCCGGTCCCCGGACCGCGAGACGCGGTGGCGCGCCGCGGTCGCGCTCGAGCGGATCGGGCCGCCGGCCGTCGAGATCCTGATCGGGGCGGCGACCGACCGCGACTACCTGGTCCGGATCCCCGCGATCTGGGCCCTCGAACACGTTGGCGACCGGCGGGCGGTGGGGGCGCTCGTCGAGAACCTGAACGGCGAGAACGAGTGCTGCCGCTGGATGGCCGCGGCCGCTCTCTCGAAGGTGGGAGGGGACGAGGAGCGGTCCCGGGTCGAGCAGGTCTTCGCACACGACCCCGCGGGCCGGGGGATCGTCGACGAGCTGATCGAGGGGTCCTGACAGCGCTCCCGTTCCGCTCCCCGCCCGTTCCTACGTCGCCCGGCGGAGGAGTGCCCGTCCCCGTTACCGGGGCCGCCGGCTCTAACCCTGCGGGTGGGGGCAGGACCGTCCGCCCCGGTCATCCCGGCTCCCGGGGTCCGGCCCGGGCGCGGATCGCCGTGACGCGGGCCGTCCTGCTGCCGGCGTCCCGCCATTCGAAGATCCGCTCCTCGCCGTTCGCCCGCGCGAACTCCACGAGCGCGAGCATGTGCGAGAGCCCCTCGAGCGCCGCCTCGTCCTCGAGCACGGCCGGCGAGGCCTTCAGGAGCGGCCGGGGCAGGCAGACCACGCACTTCGCCCGCCCCCGGGTGACCGCGACGTTCAGCCGGTTGAGCGAGTAGATGAACCGCGCCTCCGCGAGCGCCGTCTCCACGTCGCTCACCCCGTACGAGACGAGCACGGCCTCGCTCTGCTGGCCCTGCATCTTGTCGACCGTGTCCACGAACGGGGTCCAGTCGCGCTCGTGCATCTCGCCCAGGAGCTGCCGGATCGCGTGGATCTGGGCGTGGTGCGGGCAGACGATCCCGACCCCGTCCCGCCAGAAGGCCCGGTCCCCCTCGTCCGTGGGCGCGTACGGCCGGCCGGTCGCCGGGTCAGCGAGCCGGCCCCGCAGGAGGGTCGCGAGGAGGGCCACGAGCTCGGCTTCGGGCCGGTTCTCGACCGTGGCCCGGACCTCCTCGAAGACCACGACCGCGAGCGGGTACTCGGGCGCGAGCAGGAACGCCAGCAGGTCGAAGTGGTCGCCGTACGCGGCGTTGCCGAGCGGCGGGACGAGCACGAGGGCCCGCGTGGCGACCTCGGGGGTCGCGGGGGCGTAGGTCGGGGGATAGATCGTGGCCGCCGGGAACCGCGAGAGGGTCGCGTTCATGCGCCAGTTCTCGACCAGCGCCCGGGTGAACCCGGCCCCGTCGCGGGCGCGGAGGTACGCGAAGACCGAGGCCTCGAGCCCGGGCAGCCCGTCCCCGGGCGGCGGGTACTCGCCCTTGGTGATCGGCGGGAGCTGGAGGTCGTCGCCGACCAGCACGAGCCGCCCGTCCGGGGCGAGCAGGGTGAGGGCCAGGGCCAGCTCGGTCGCCCGGATCTGCGACGCCTCGTCGATCACGACCAGGTCGAAGCGCGTGCCCTCCGCGCCCTCGCGGCCCGCGAGCCGGTCGAGCCGGTACCCCGTCCCGCCCACCACGGCAATCGTGCGCTCGGCCAGGCGCGCGGGCGTGACCTGGGGGACCTTCCAGACCCTGACCTTCGGGTGGCGGGGGACCTGGCCCCGCCAGTCACCGAGCTTGGCGAGCACGAGGTCGTCCGCGGGCCCCTGCTGCCCGTGCTCTTTCGCGACCGCGTCGAGCACGTTCTCGATCGCCGCGTTGGTCAGGGCGGAGACCGCGACCCGCGTCGGCCGGCCGACCGCGGCCCGGGCCCGGCCCAGGGCGAGCAGGGCCTTGGCCACGAACGCGGTCTTGCCCGTCCCGGGCGGGCCCCAGACCAGGGCCAGGCGCGAGCCGAGGACCTGCTCGAAGGCCCCCTGCTGGCTCGGCGTCATGCCGCCTGCCACGGCCCGGGCCGTGGCGTCGGCCGCGACCCCCGGGGCCTCCGCGATCGGCGCGGCAAAGCCCGTCGGGTCGCGGAGGAGGCAAAGGAGGGCCGGGTCGGCCTCCTCGTCGATCGCGGCCAGCCGCTCCAGGACCTTGTCCGAGGTGTAATCCTTCGCCACCGGGTGGATCACGGCCCGGTCGCCGGGGGCGAAGAGGCCCGGCGGGAACCGGGGCCGGAGGTCGAGCGCGGTCAGCAGGCCCCCGTCAGCGCCCGCCGGCCTGAGACGGACGTACCACGTCCCCTCGGGCGCCCGGGCCTTCGGGCTGCGGAGGCGGAGGTCGTCGTGGGCCTGCTGGCGGCGCTCGCCCTCCTCGCCGGCCCGGACCAGGAGCGAGACCGAGGAGTCGTGGTCGAGGTGGTGCTCGCGCTCGATCCGGAACCGGTCCACGGGGACCTCGAGCTCCCAGCGGTCGCCCCCGCGGTAGACGAGCGGGACCGAGACGCCGTCCGCGACCCGTCCCCCGAACTCCCCGGCGCGCCGCTCGCGCAGCTCGAGGGCGCCGAGGTAGGCCTCGTACCGGACGATGAAGGCCAGGCGCGAGAGCTCGGGGGCCCCGAGGGCGAACGCGGCCGGGAAGCGGAACTTCGGGGGCCAGGCGAAGAGCCCCCGGTTCTCGAGCGCCCGGCGGCAGCCGACCACGACTGCGGACGCGGCCCGGAGGCGGCGCCCGACCTCGGCCTCCACGCCGTCGGCAAGGCCGGGGCGCTCCTCGTGCCAGGCCTGGAGGATCCGGTCGCTCTTGAGCCGGTTCGAGAGGTCGAACCAGTACGCGGGGTCGCGGCGGCAGACGAACGCGCAGCCGAGCGCCTCGCCGACCTCGGGCAGGCCGTACGCCACCGGGACGGGGAGGGCGATCATGCGCTGGAGCACACCGGTCAGGACGATCACGGGGAAGAGGACCTCGCCCGCGGGGTGACGGCCGGCCTCGACGAGCCCGGGGTCCTGGTAGTGGAAGAGGAGGGCGAGCGCCATCCGCGCGAGGGAAGGGTCGCCGACGGCCTCGTGGAGGAGGCGGGAGAGGAGATCGAGCTCGTACCGGTCGTAGACGTAGGTCTGGACCGAGACCTGCTCGCGCCACTCGCGGCCCGCGTTGTAATTGTGGACGGTCCGGAGAAGGTCGTGGAGGCCCGTGAGGAACGCGGCCACGGTCCCGGGGCAGTCCTGCTCCTGCCGGGCCACGAACGGGCGCGTCTCGGCGGGCGAGCCGAAGACGGCCTCGCCCCCGAGCCGGTCCCAGCCGGCCGCGTAGATGGCCCCCGAGACCGGGTCCTCCTGCAGGGTCAGGACGAGCCGGACCTGCTCGCCCTTCGGAAACGCGATCGAGACCGCCTCGTGCGAGACCGGCTCGCGCCGGCGCAGGGCCTCGAGGGTCCGGCCGAAGGCCCCCTCCTGGTGGCGGAGCGAGCCGGCCAGGCCGAAGATCGCGGGCGCGTCCGGCCGCTCGAGGACCCGGCCCAGGTCGCCCAGGGTCTCGACCGGCGTCCCGCCCTCCCAGGGGGCGGCCCGAAGGTACCGCCGCGCGTGGACCGAGAGGTACGGCAGGAGCGAGACCGAGTCCGTCGCCTCGGCCTCGGCGCGGCAGTCGTGGTAGAACGGGCACCACTCGCAGCGGTACTGCAGGTGCCAGTCGAGCTCGGCCGGGTCCGTGCCGAGCAGTGGGCCCAGGTCGTCTGCGAAGAAGTCGCGGAGCACGCGGAAGCCCGGCTCGAGCGCGAACCACTCGGGCTCGTCCTGGCCGTGGAGCCAGACCCCGCCGCGCTCGAGGTCGGCCCGGCGGGGAAGGCCGAGCTCGCGGCAGGCCCGGTCCAGGACCAGGGCGTAGAGCGCGACCTGAATCCGGTGGCTGCCGCGGAGCAGGTCGCTCGCCTTGACATCCACGACCCGGATGCAATCGTCGCCGACCATGAGCAGGTCGGGGACGCAGTCCCTGAACCGGTAGAGCCCGGGGTCGATCCCCCAGGGGTCGAGGAGGTCGCGCGGGGCGGCGAGCGTGGCCTGGAAGAGGGCGTCGCCCGGCGCGGCCGTCCCGAGCAGGGTCGCGGTCTCCATGGGCGAGAGGCGGTACTGCCCGGGCCGGGGCATGCCCGGCGGGGCCTTCATGCGGACCGGGCCGGTTAGAAGGGTCCGCACGACCTCCTCCTCCCAGCGCTCGCCCTGGTCGACCAGGAACTGCGCGGCCACGCTCGGCCGCTGCCGCCCCGTCGGCAGGCGCTGGACCTGGCGCGTCCCGAGCGGCAATGAGGAGAGCCCGAGGAAGCGCGGGCACTCGAAGAAGAAGTACCGGGCGACGAGGGTCGGGTTCAGGTTGTGCATGACCATGGCGGACGGGTACGAGAGGTGGATCGGGCGCGGGGATAGGGCTATCCCCCCCGGCGCGGGGTTTTTCCAGCCGGGGGGCGAAGAGTGATCGCGATGCCACCGATCGAGGCGCGCGGGCTCTCCAAGGCGTTCGGCCCGCGGCAGGTGCTCGAGGACGTCTCGTTCTCGGTCGAGGCCGGCCAGGTCTTCGGCCTGCTCGGCCCGAACGGCGCGGGCAAGACCACGACCATGCGCCTCTTCCTCGGGCTCCTCCGCCCGGGCGCGGGCGAGGCCCTGGTCTTCGGTGCGCCGCTCGCCGACCGGCCCGACCTCCGGCGGCAGGTCGGGGTGCTGCTCGAGCAGTCGGGGATGGCCGATAGGCTCACGGCGCGCGAGAACCTGGCCTTCTACGGCGCCCTCCACGAGGTCGGCCGGGAGACGATCGACGACCGGCTCGGCCGGGCCGGCCTGTTCGACCGGGCCGACGACCGGGTCGGGACCTTCTCGACCGGGATGAAGCGGCGGCTCGGGCTCGTCCGCGCCACCCTGCACGACCCCGGGGTGCTCTTCCTGGACGAGCCGTCCTCGGGCCTGGACCCGGCGGCCCAGGCCGAGATCCGCGGGCTGATCACGAGCCTCGCCCGCCAGTCGGGCGCGGCCGTGCTGATCAACTCCCACCACCTCGACGAGGTCGAGCGGATCTGCCACCGCGTCGCGATCCTGGACCGGGGCCGGCTCGCCGCCCTCGGCGAGGTCGAGGCCCTCCGGCGGGGGGCCGGGCCGCGGCGGTACGGGGTGCGCCTCGCCGCCGGAGCGGACCGCGCCCGGGCCGAAGCCGTGCTCGAGGCCGCCGGCGCCGGGAACATGGCGTGGGAGGAGGACGAGCTCGTCCTCTCGCTCCCGCCCGGGCTCGCGCCGGCCGAGCTGCTCCGGGTTCTCGTCGGGGCCGGCATCGGCGTCGAGGAGGCGCGGTACCGGACCCGCTCGCTCGAGCAGGTCTACCTCCAGGCCATGGGGAGGGCGACGGCGTGAACCCGGTCCTGGTCGTGGCCCGGCGCGAGCTCCTGGCGCTCGCCCGCGCCCGCTCGGTGATCGGGGCCGGCACGCTCGTCGGCCTCTTCCTGGGGGGCATGCCGGTCTTCACGGCGATCGTCACGGGGAGCGGGATGGGGGGCGTCTACCTGCAGGCCCCGGTCCTCGGCGTCTTTCTCGGGTACCTCTTCGCCCAGCAGGCCTTCCTCCGCGAGAAGCAGGACGGGACGATCGAGACCATGCTCGCGTCGCCCCTGACCCTCCCCGCGCTCTGGATCGGCAAGGTCGCCGGGTGCGCGGGGGCGGCGGCGCTGATCGCGGTCGCCTGCACGGGCGGCGCGCTCGTCGCGGGGGCGCTGGCCGCGGGCGTGCCCGTGCCCCTCACGGCGGGGCTCGCGGTCCACCTCGTCGTGCTCGTGCCGCTCGTCTCGGCTGTCGGCGTGGGCGTGCTCGGCCTCGTCCAGCTCCTGCTCGGCCTGCGCGAGAACCAGATCCTGAACCTCGGGCTCGTGATGGGCCTGATCGCCCTGTTCTCGATCGGCCAGGTCGTCGCGGGCGGTGTGCCCTCGCCGGAGTCCGAGCTCGCCGCCATCGTCGCGATGGCGGCGGTCCTCGTCGTCCTGCACCGGCTCGCGGGCCGGGTCGACCGCGAGCGGATCGTCCGGACGATCGCCTAGGGCGTCAGGTACCGCCGGCCGGCCGCATAGGCCTCGCCGACCCGCGGCCCGACGGCGTGGTAGCCGCGGTCGAAGACGTCGTAGAGGAACGGCCTGAGGTGGACGAGGTCGGGCCGCCCGTCCTCGCCCAGGCAGGCCTCGTCGACCCGGGCGTCGACGATCTCGCCGACGAACTGGGTGTGGGACCCGAGCTCGAGGGTCGCGATCAGCCGGCACTCGAGCACGAGCGGGAACTCACCGACGTACGGCGCGTCGACCATCCCGGCCCGGATGGGCGTCAGGCCCGTCGCGTCGAACTTGTTCCGGTCGCGCCCCGAGGCGATCCCGAAGAAGTCTGTCTCGGCGACGTGGTCCTCGGACGGGACCGAGACCGTGAACGCCCGCCGGGCCGCGATCCCGGCGTGGGTGTGCCGCCCTGGCCGGACCGAGACCGCAACGGCGGGCGGCTGCGACGAGCAGATCCCGCCCCACGCGGCGGTCATGGCGTTCGGGGATCCGTCCGTGTCGTAGCAGCCGACGACGAGCACCGGGTGGATTCCCACCGCGACGAGTGGGCCGACGGAGCGCTTCGGAGGTAGTGGAGTCATGCACTCTCCCTCGCAGCCCGACCGGATATGCGTTGCCGCCCGCGCCGCTCGCCCGGGGCCCCGGTCGCCGGGGGGGAGGCCCCCCGCGCGCTCCGGCCGCGACTAACAGTCCTCGAGCTCCCAGCCGGCGATCCCCAGGTGCCAGTAGCCCTCCCGCAGGACTGGCTCACCGGCGGTGATCGCGACCCGCTTCCTGAAGATCGGGCCGTCCACGACCAGAGTGTGGAACTCCCCGTTCTCGCCGCAGGGGTTGATCGAGCCGTCGTGTTCGGCGAGGTCACGGATGAAATCCCGGTCGATCCGCCTCCCCAGCCACTCCCTGCCCATCGGGTCGGCACGAGCGCTCACGACCAACGCCTCGAACCCGGCGTTGATCATCCCGTCCAGGATCTGCGCCGCGTCCCGCTTCCAGAGCGGCATCAGGGGTTCGATGGCGAGGTCGCGGCAGAGCCGGTCGACCAGCGCCCCGTGGGTCTCGAGGTGGCCGAAGACCGCGCCGTCGACCCGGACCCCCGCCGCCCGGAGGCTCCGGACGGCCTCTCCGAACTCCTCCTCGTAGGACGCGCCCTCGCGCTGGACGAGTGGGAGCCCGATAGCGCGGGCCTGCGCCCGGACGAGAGCCGGGTTGAGGGCGTGTGACCCGTGCCCGTCCCGGTTCCGGAAGTGGAAGAGGTGCGTGACGCGGTCCCCCGCCTCCATCGCCAGGTAGCAGGCGTAGCACCCGTCTTTTCCCCCCGTCCAGGAGGCGATTACCTCCCCCGTCCCGTCCCGGCACCGCGGTGCGGTCCCGGTCACCCGTTCTGCCACTGTCTCCGGCATCCCACTTCGTCCAGCCCATCTCGCCGGTTCCGCCCCCCCCGCGGAGAGATGCGAACCGTTCTCGGGGGAAGGTGGGTTCCGACGAGGTATATAGGGCCCGGGTGCCGGCCACGCGCGGGAGGGGGAGCCGATCCTCGTATACCTCCGCCGGAATCCCGGCACGTGCCGGCCACGCGCGGGAGGGGGAGCCCCGTCCCTCCCCTCCCCGTTGCGATAGGTTTTATCCCCAGGGCTGCAACCTAGTCCTGTCGAGCATGGTTGAGTTCACGCAGGAGGGCCCGGACAGGCCCGTCCGGTCTCGGGAGGAGCTTCTGGGCAGAGTCCTCGATCTGAGGGACCTCGTCGAGTACCGGGCCGGGACGGTGTCGAGCCGGATGATCGTCAACAGGAGGGCGGGCAGCATCACCATCTTCTCGTTCGACGAGGGCGAGGGGCTCTCCGAACACACGGCCCCGTACGACGCCGTGGTAACCATCCTGGACGGGGAGGCAGAGGTCTGTGTCGCCGGAAAGACCTTCTCGATGCCGGCGGGCAGCACGATCATCTTCCCCGCGAACGTCCCGAAAGCCCTCAACGCGGTCACGCCGTTCAAGATGAGCCTGACCATGATCCGGGAGTGAGACGATGGACGGTAAGGACGGGTCCTGCTGCACGATCTGCGGCGGGATCCCCCCGGAACGGATCTCGATCCGGCGGACCCCGGTCGACGGCCGGGAGACGGGGATCGACCGGCTGGACCGGATCATCGACGAGGTGCGCCGGCTCAGGCTCTCCAACGACGAATCCAGCACAGGGGGACTGCTGAAGCGGACGCGGGCTCTCAACCACGTCCCGACAAGGCTCGCGCGGGAGTATGGCGATGCGCTGCTGCGGGAGCACCGGAACCGGGAGGCCTGACCCGTGCTCGGGCGCTGTCCCGGGTCCGCGAACATCAGGACCCCGACCCTCGCGATCAAGACCTGCCCTCAGTGCGGCGCGGAGGTCGAGGTCTTCTCGAACGACGTCTCCGTGGACTGCAGCAACTGCGGCTTCACGGTCTACAACGACCTCCTCTCGTGCGTCCAGTGGTGCAAGTACGCCAGGGAGTGCGTCGGCGAGGAGGTCTACCGGAAGCTCACGGAACGGCGCGAGGAGTGACGGTCCGCCCTTACCCGTTGAAGTGGTGGTGCTCGTAGGTGTTCCGTATGAACTCCTGCTTGCGGAACTCGCTCCCCTTCACCGGCGGCCTGAGGTACCCGACCTCCGGCGTCTGCAGGGCCGGGCAGAACGGGCAGAGCGCCGAGTCGACGCCGTCCGCCTTCTGCCGCACCGGGCAGTAGTAGGTTCCGTCGACCAGCGAGACCCGGTCCCCGCCGGGGAACGGCATCCCGACGGGATGGCCAGGGAGCCCCTGGACAAACATGCAGAAGCCCGCGAGGAGGAACTTCAGGAACCGCGCCCGGACCTGCCGCCCGCTCCCGGTGGCGCACTGCCCCGCGACCATCTCCCAGTACCCGGCCGCGACGGGTGCCAGGGGTTCCTCCATGTGGTCGAAGTTCCTGAGCTCGTGCATCCTCCGGACTGCCTGGTAGGTCCCGTTGAGGTGACCGGAGACCGTCTCAACCAGCCGCTCCCGGTACCCGGGGGCAACGTCCCGGATCGAGTCCGAGAAGGTCCGGCGCATCTGCTGCAGGTCGCGGGGCGAGTACGACAGGACGATGGGCGCGATAGCCCTGCCGAGCCCTCCCCGGGTGGTCTGCGCGCCGAGGGTCGCGCAGTCGCGGGCGGTCTGGTCGTGGTCCATGGCGGGATCTCCGTTCGGGGGCAGGGGGCCTGCTCCTCCCTCCTGTATACGCCGGAGCCGGACTTTATTCTTTCAACCGGCGCGGCCCGCCATCCCGGGGGCTGAGCCCGGTGGAGGCGCCATTCTTCGACGAAGCCCTCATCGCGCCGTGCGGGATGAACTGCGGGGTCTGCAGGGGCTACCTCCGGGAGAGGAACCGCTGCGACGGCTGCACCGTCCCCGGGGGAACCCGGCCGCGCCACTGCGAGACCTGCCGGATGCGCCTCTGCGAGAGGCGCTCCGGCCGGTTCTGCTACGACTGCCCCGACTTTCCCTGCGACCGGCTGCGGCGCATGGACCGGCGGTACCGGGCCCGGTACGGCATGAGCGAGCTCGAGAACCTGGAGTGCATCAGGGACCGGGGGCTGGTCCGGTTCCTGGAGCGCGAGCACGAACGGTGGGTCTCCGGGGCGGGCGTCGTCTGCGTGCACGACGGACGGCGGCATCCCCTGTCCGGCAGTGAGAGACACCCGTAGGCATCCGCTCTTCTGCGACGGCGCCTCGAAGAGCGTCGGCGACATGGACGGAGTTCCGCGGTTCGCCCGGTCCATGGTTGGGGTGGATTCCTTGAAAAAAACATTCAAAAAAAACTAAATATTCCGACCATACACTAACAGGTCGAGCCCCAGTGACGAAGAATACCGGGGGAGGGCCTTCATGAATATCCTGGGCATCAATTACATCTACCACGACTCTACCGCCTGTATCGTCAGGGACGGGGAACTGACGGTTGCGATCGAAGAGGAGCGGCTGACACGGAAGAAACACACGAGTGAGTTTCCCGAACAGGCGATCGCACGCTGCCTCGAGATTGCCGGATTGGCTCCCAAGGAGATCAACCATATCGCAATCTCCTACCAGCCGGGCCTGGACAGGCTCAGAAAGTTCACCTACGGGCTAGGACTGGGGAGAAGGATCTGGCCGTTCTTTCAGACCGACGTGGTGCGCCCCCGGCTTAGGAAGAATGTCCTGACCAGGTGGCTGAACGCGACGTTCGGCGCGAACGAAGTGCCGGAGGTCCACTTCGTCCCCCACCACGTCGCCCACGTGGTCGGATCGTTCTTTGTCAGCCCCTACGATAGCGCCGCGTTGCTGTCGGTGGACGGGTGGGGCGAGTGGGCCACGACGCTCAAGGGGGTGGGACGGGGCACCACGTACCAGATCCTGGGCCAGGACTACTTTCCCCTGTCGCTCGGGGTGGTGTACGAAGCGGCCACCGAGTTCTGCGGGTTCAGGTCCAACTACGACGAGGGCAAGACCATGGGGCTGGCCCCCCTCGGCGACCCGGATACGTTCGGCGAGATTGTCGAGAAGATCTTCTGGATCAACGACGACATGTCCGTGGGCGTCGACCTGTCGTATTTCGACTACCCGTACTACCAGCCACTCTGCGGCAAGAAGTTCTTCGAGACGTTCGGCGAGCCCCGCCAGAAGTCCAAGACGGCCGCGTTCGAGCAGCATCACCTGGACGTGGCGGCGGCCTTTCAGAAGCAGCTCGAGGAGTGCCTGCTGAAGATGGCCCGGCTGCTGCGCGAGCGGACGGGTGAGGAGTACCTGGTCTTCGCCGGCGGTGTCTCCCTCAACAGCGTAGCAAACGGACGGCTGGTGCGGGAGAGCGGGTTCAGGGACGTGTACGTCATGCCGGCCGCCGGGGACAACGGGACGGCCATCGGGGCCGCGTACTTCGTCTACAACGGCGTGCTCGGCCAGCCCCGCACGTACGTCCACGACGATCCGTACGTCGGCACCGAGCATGGAAACGCCGAGATACAAAGAGTGCTCGAGGAGTTCAAGATCCAGCATCACCACGTACCGGATGATGCCCTGGAACGGGTGACCGCTGACCTCCTCCACCGGGGCAACATCATCGGCTGGTTCCAGGGGCGGATGGAGATCGGGCCCCGCGCCCTGGGCAACCGCTCGATCCTCGCCGATCCTACCCTCCCGGAGATGAAGGACCGGATCAACGCGCAGGTCAAGCACCGGGAGGCCTTCCGGCCGTTCGCGCCCTCCTGCCCGATTGAGGACACTCCCCGGTACTTCGAGCAGGAGGTGGCGGACCCGTTCATGCTGAAGGTCTGCACCGTGCGAGAGGAGCAGCGGGCGGTGATACCGGCCGTCACCCACGTTGACGGAACGGCCCGCCTGCAGACTGTCCACCGGGAGACCAATCCGCGCTATCACCGGCTGCTCAATGAGTTCGAGCGACTGAGCGGCGTCCCGGTTTTGCTGAACACCAGCCTGAACGTAATGGGCGAGCCGATCGTTGAATCCCCGGCGGACGCCGTCCGCCTCTTCTTCACCACCGGGCTGGACTACCTGGTCCTGGGCAATTACGTCATCGGCAAGATCCCGGGCGAGCTGGGGGGGCCAGAGCGCTCGAGCGCCGCCCCGACGAACCAGGCATCCACGGGCGCTTCCCCGGGTCCTGCCGCACAGGGCGGGGTCGCCGGTACGGTCACAGAGTAGCCGCACTGCGGCGCGGCTCAGGGCGAGTCGTCGTCCAGCCGCTCCGGCACCTCTTCTTCTGGCTCGCCGTCCCCTGGAGCCACGAGGTCCCGGCGCTCGCCGATCTGCTGGCGCCACATCGCGTAGTAGAGGCCCTTCTGCACGAGGAGGTCCTCGTGCGACCCTGTCTCGACGATCTTTCCCCTCTCCATCACGTAGATCAGGTCTGCGTGCAGGATCGTCGAGAGGCGGTGCGCGATCAGGATCGAGATCTGGTCCCTGCTCATCGAGATGTCCCTGACCGTGTTCGTGATCTCCTCCTCGGTCAGCGAATCGAGGGCCGAGGTCGCCTCGTCGAAGATCAGGAGGCGGGGACGGCGCAGGAGGGCCCGGGCGATGGAGATCCGCTGCTTTTCGCCTCCCGAGAGCTTCAAACCTCCCTCGCCGATGAACGAGTCGATCCCCCGGGGGGAGCGCCGCAGCAGGTCGTCGCACGCGGCACGGTGGAGGGCCTCGAGCATCTCCCCGTCGGTCGCGTTCTGCTTGACGAACAGGAGGTTCTCCCGGATGGTGCCCGAGAAGAGGAGCGGGTCCTGCGTGACCAGCCCGATCTGCCGGCGTATGGGGTTGTAACGGACCTGCGACGAGGGCTGGCCGTTATAGTAGATCTCCCCGTCGAGGGGGGTGTAAAGCCCGACCATGAGTTTGACCAGCGTCGACTTGCCCGAGCCGGAGGGGCCGACGAACGCGATCGTCTCGCCCGAGTGGACGTGGAACGAGATCCCGTCGATGGCGCTGTACCCCGCGCTCCGGTGGCGGAACAGGACGTTCTCGAACCGGACGTCGTTCAGGTCGTCGATCTCAATCGGGTTCTCCGGCCGCTGTTCGATCGGCTTCTGCATCAGCTGGTGGAAGTTTTTAACGGACGCGTCGACCTCGCGGTAGCTCACGATGATCGACCCGAGGTCCTGCAGGGGCACGAAGATGATCGTGGTGATGAACTGCATCGAGACGAGCTCGCCGGTGGTGAGGACCTCGTGGAAGATCAGCCAGAGGAGAATGAAGAGTATCGACTGCTTGAGGACGCTCAGGATCGTCCCCTGCAGGAATGTCAGGAAACGGACACGCCTGACCTTCTCCATCTCCAGGTCGAAGATCCTCTGGTTCTGCTCCCGCAACCGCCGGATCTCCGGGTACGTCAGGCCGAGGCTTTTCACAAGCTCGATGTTACGGAGGGACTCGGTGATCACGCCCGACATCCGGTTCGTCTCGCGGTTGATCGCCCGCTGGGTCGTCTTGATCTTCCCGCTCAGGAGGCCGGTGAGCGACCCCATCACCAGGATACCGATCAGAAATACGGGGATCAGCAGCCAGTTCTTGGTGAAGGAGTAAACGACGAGAAACCCGAGCCCCACGATCGTCGAGAAGAGGATGTTGATGAAGGAGTTGATGAAGACCTGCGTGTCCAGCCTGACTTTCTGCAGTACCGAGAGCGTCTCGCCGCTCCGCTGGTCCTCGAACTCGTTGTAGGAGAGGCGGAGTGTCTGCTTCAACCCCTCGTTGAAGATCCGCATGCCGAACTTCTGGACGGCCAGGCGCGCGAAGTAGTCCTGGAACGACCTCGCGGCCCGTGCGAGGAGCGCGACCCCTATCGCCGCGCCCAGCCAGAAGAGGACGCCCGATACCAGCGCCTCCTCGGCGAGGTCCGCCGGGTTCAGGGCGTAATCGTCGATGATCTTCCCGAAGATCAGCGGGTCGACGAGGTTCAGCAGCTGGCTGGCGCCCGCTAGCACGAGCGAGAGCGCGATCAGCCACTTCTGCGGCTCCAGGTACTTCCAGATGATCCTCATTGCCCGGATTAGACGAGGTATTTCCTGCCCTCACCCGTCTATCTTCGATGGCCGTAAAAGCATGGTCGACTCTAGTTGCAGAAGGAACCCCCTCTAGCGATCCCCCGCGGGCAGTGAACCGGCGTCGAGGAGCCACGCGGTCTTCAACAGCACAGGGAAGGGGATGCCGGCTGGGCATCCATATCTGGATCTCCCTGCAGGGAAAGGACGCGAAGATGCTCTCTCCAGGCACTGCGTGATCCCGCGATGGGAGCTCTTGTCTAGGCATTCCCGGTGGCCCGTCACACCTTCCCTGTCACCCCCGATCGAGGGATGCGTGATAGTCCCGGGAACTTCCCAGGTGCTTAACAAAGAACGCGACCTGGTCACGCACGCCCTGTTCGAACCCCTCGCCCGTGTAGATCTCGAAGTGGCCGAGGGGGTAGCGACGCACCTCCACGAGTTCCCCGAGGATGGCGGCCGTCTCTTCGATAGAGCCGTTCGGGACGAGATTGTCCCGGTCGCAGATCTGGAGCATGACGGGACATCGTACATGCCGCGCGTGGGTGATCGGCCGATATTTATCGCCCCGTATGAGGATCCGGGCACAGGCCTGGTTCACGAAGGTCTCGGGGACGAACGCTTTGAATGAATCATAGGCGCCCGGCGCACTCATGAGGGCGATCGTTCCCGGTCTTCCGACAATCGGGACCCGGTGAGGCGAAAGGCCTAGCCAGGAGCGCACCAGGTCCCGCTGGCCGTGAAGGATCATGCGAACAGAGGCGCCGAGCCCCATCTGCCTGTACGACTCCAGCGCGAACGCCTGGCCGTCCATGCCCGGACACTGGGCGGAGATACAGGCGATTTCGGAGTCGTGGGCCGCGATCACGAGTACGTGCCCACCGCTCAGGGACGTTCCCCACAGGCCGATCCGGGCCGGGTCGATCTCCGGGAGCCCCCGGGCATACGCGACGGCAGCGGACCAGTCCTCCAGCTGGTGGGGGACCCAGATCAGCTGCCGCGGGGTCCCCTCGCTCATGCCGAAATGCCGGTAGTCGAACGTCAGGACGGCAAAACCGGCCTCCCGGAAGCGGGCGGCGTAGGGTTCCAGTCCTGCGTCCATGGTGCCCCCCAGCCCGTTGCCCATGACGATGCAGGGATGCGGAGCCGGCCGGTGCTCGGGCAGGTACAGCCATGCGCTGAGAGCTGTCCCGTTGACAGTAAAACGCACGTCTTCTCTCTGTTGTGAAGCCGGTTGGGCCCCTTCCCGGGCAGGCCCGAGCGCGTTTTCCAGGGGTTGCGGAGGAACCTCGAAACCCGGGAGCAGCGCCACCAGGAGGAGTTCAAGGACGAACAGGCCGATAAGAAGACCGATCCCGAGGAGAACCTCCACAAGTACCATTCACCTGGCCTCTTCTCTCTCGATATGGAGTTCTTCCGGATAAAGAGATGTCGAGGAGAACGGACGCGATTCGCTGCCTTTAAGTGTGCGAGGAAAAACGGAATAGTAATTTCCGGGCATTCTCTGCTCCTCTGTCTATCCGTCATCGCGATCTTCGTCAGTGCATCGGGATGCACCCCTCCACCCGCTGACGACGCCGGAGAGATGACGCCCATGACGCATACACCCCCACCCGATCCGACCCGGGTGGAGTATACCAGAATCTACCCGGACGCGCAGGGCGAATCGCACTTCGATACCGTCGTGGTCGAACAGAGCCTCGCAACCGCGGCGCCGCCTGCTCCCCAGTTCTGGGTCTCCGCGCCCGGCCCTGCGTCGAAGTACCTCTTCTATTCGTTCGGACCCGGCTGGACGGGCGACCTGCACCCGGCTCCTGCCCGGCAGTTCCTGGCCCTCATCCGGGGTGCGGTCGAGGTGGAGACGAGCGACGGGGCCGTCATGCGGTTCGGGCCGGGAGACCTCATCCTGCTCGAGGACACGTCGGGAAAGGGGCACCGCTCGAGAAACGTCGGGGACGACTACCTCACGTTCTTCGTCGTCCCTGCCCCAGCGACCTGAGAATGCCCGGGGGCTGAACCCCCGTTTATCTCTAATCTATATAGATTGCTAGCCCGATCACTCTTCATGAGATTCTCGACATACCTTCTCGCTCTCGCCCTGGTAATCGCAGCCGCTCTCGCTGCCGGCTGCACCGGCCCCGCGGCCCCCCCGGCGAACCAGTCGGGAGCGGTGCCGACGGCCACTGCCGCGCCGGCCGCCGCGAAGAATGCATCGCCCGAGGAGCTCGTGGCTTTCGTCGAGAGGGCCTACGAGTTCGCCCACGTGCACGGGCAGGAGACCGCGCTCCGCGAGTTCAACAACCCGACGGGCCGGTTCGTCGACGGCGAGCTCTACATCTTCGCCTACGACCTCAATGGCACCACGCTCGCCCTCCCCTTCCAGCCGGACCTCCTGGGAACGAGCCGGTGGAACACCACCGACGCCAGCGGCACGCCCTATATCCGTGAGATCGTCGGCGCGGCGAAGATCGGCGGCGGGTTCGTCCGCTATCTCTACCCCGACCCTGCTGACAACTTCACGATCAAACAGAAACTGAGCTACGCCATGATGGTGGACCCGGGCTGGCTCATCGGGGCCGGGATCTACAATTCCGGCGAGGGCTCCCCGATCGTCGAAGTGGGTGGCGACCCCCGGGTGCGCGAGGACCTCGCGTCCCTTGTCGGGGAGGCGATCGCGTACGCGGAAGAGCACGGGAGGGATGCCGCGCTTGCTGAGTTCAACGACCGGAACGGCACATTCGTCCGCGGTAACCTATACGTCTACGCCTTCGACTACGACGGGACGACCCTGGCCCTCCCCTTCCAGCCCCGGCTGATCGGGACGGACCTCTCCGGGCTGCAGGACCCGTACGGCGTCAACTACACCCGGGTCGAGATCCTCCTGTCGCAGCACGGCGGGGGTTTCGTCTTCTACCACTACCCCGACCCGGCCCGGAACATGACCCCGGAGCCCAAGATGAGCTACGTCCGGGGAGTCGACGAGACCTGGTGGCTCGGGGCCGGGATCTACCTCGAGGACGCGAACCGGCCCGGCCCGTCGCCGATGGCCGCACCGCGGGGGATGACGCCGGCCGATCTCGCCGCGTTCGTGCAGAACGCCTCGGCGTACGTGACAGAGATGGGAGCGCACGCGGCTCTCGCGGAGTTCCAGCAGAAGGACGGGCAGTTCTCGCGCGGCGAACTGTACGTCTACGTCTACGGCCGGAACGGGACCCTGCTCGCGCACCCGTACCAGGCGGAGCTGGTCGGGACGGACCGGACGAACTGGACCGACGTCCGCGGGCTGTCGTTCGTCCGGGTCGGCAACGAGACCGCCGCGAACGGCGGCGGGTTCATCGCGTACCTGTACCCCGCACCGCGGAACGGGACGATCGACGAGAAGGCGCCGGACGCATACGAGCCGAAGATCGGGTACGTCGCCCCAGCCGGCGAGGAGATGTGGATCGGCTCGGGCGTGTACCTCCGGGACCTGGCGTACAACGGCACCGGCCCGGACCCGGTCTCGGAGATGGTCGGGCTCGTCGAGCGCTGCGCCGCATACGGGCGCGCGGAGGGGGCGAGAAACGCATTCAGCGAGATCTCGAACCGGTCCGGGTCCTTCGTCGACGGGGACGGGCACTACATCTACGCCTACGACTACAACGGCACGCTCCTCGCCCACCCCCACCTGCCCGATAAGGTCGGAACCAGCCTGATGGAGCGGCGGGACACGTTCGGGATGGAGAACATCCGGGCGCTTGCCGCGACCGCGCGTTCCGGCGGCGGGTACATCGTCTTCGTCTGGCCGAACCCGGACAACGGGAACCGGGACGAGCTGAAGATCGGGTACGTCCTTCCCGTGGACGACAACTGGTGGGTCGGCTCGGGGGTGTACCTGAGCGAGATCACGGGGACGGACGCCTCGCTGGCGCCGGCTCCCTAACCGTTCTCTATCCTCCGGTCCGCCGGCCACCGGCCGGACCGGGAAAAGCCTGAAGGACCGCCCCGACGCATATTCGTCCGGCTTTTCGGTCCACCCTGGCCAGAAAAAATCCGTCGTCGAGAATGAGGGAGCAGGCATGACCCCCGGAGAACGGCCCCGCATCAGCTTCGGCACGCCCGATATAGACGAGCTGGAGAGGGACGGGTTCCTGTCGGCCGACATGCATGTGCACACCCGGCATTCCGACGCCGCCCCGTCCGCCCGGCAGGTCCTGGATCGCGCTCGCCGACGGCGGATCGGGGTCGCCATCACCGATCACAACGAGATCGCGGGCGTGCGGGAGGTCCGGAGCTCTCGGCCAGACGTCCCGGTCATCCCGGGGATCGAGCTCGACTGTGCCGAGGGGCCCCACCTGCTCCTCTACTTCTATTCGTTCAGCGACCTCGTCGATTTCTACGATCGCCACGTCAGGGAGCGGCGGCGCGGGGCGCAGTACGTGACTTCTTACCCCGCGATAGAGCAGCTCCTCTCGGCGGCCGAAGGATACTCCTGCCTCAAGATCGCGGCCCACCCGTTCGGCTATTTCGGCCTCGACCGCGGGGTCCTGAAGTGCGACGCGAAAGGCCTCCTGCCCGGTGTGATCGGCCGCCTCGACGGGGTCGAAGCCATCTGCGGGGGGATGACGGGGGCCGTGAACCGGCGGGCCGCGGAGTACGCGGACGCGCACACTCTCCCGGTGACGGGCGGCTCGGACGCCCACGTCCTCAGGGAGGTCGGCCGCGTCGTGACGGCCGTGGGGGCGGATTCGGTCGGAGAGTTCCTCGACGGGATCGCGCGGGGCGAGAGCATCGTCGCTGGGTCGTCCTCCGGGATCCTGTCAAGGGGGATGGCCGCGGGAGTGATCGGCTGCAACTACGTGCCGTACTCGGTCACGGCCGTGCGCGCCCGCCTCGAATGCTCCCTGGAGCGCCTCTTCCGGCGGCGGTAAGACCGGGGAAGTCCCCCCGCCACGTCGGGAAGAGGGGCGTCAGAGCATCGGCGAGAAGAGGCGGGCGATAGACTGCCTGGCCCGTTTTCCCCAGGGGAGCGCGTCGAGCCGCTCGATCGTGATGGGGCTGCAGACCTCGAGGTCCCTGAGAAACGCGTCCATCAGTTCCCGGGCCATCCCGGGGTCGTACATCACCGCGTTGGTCTCGAAGTTGAGCCGGAAGCTCCGCACGTCCCAGTTGGCGCTCCCCACCGATGCGACGGCCCCGTCGACCACGATGGTCTTCGCGTGGATGAAGCCGTTGTCGTAGGTGTAGGCCTTCACTCCCGAGTCGAGGAGCTGCCGGATGTACGACATCCCTGCCCAGTAGACGAAAGGGTGGTCCGGTCGGTCGGGCATCATGATCCGGACGTCGATCCCGGAGAGTGCCGCGATGCGGAGCGCGTCGAGGACGCTCTCGTCCGGGATGAAGTACGGGGTCTGGAGGTACACCGACTCCGTCGCGATGCCGATCATCTTGAGATACGACTCCTTGACCGGGTTGAACCCGGTGTCCGGACCCCCCGAGACGACCTGGATCGGGATCCCCGGGCCCGGAGCGATCTCCGGGAAATACCGGGGGTCGTACTCTAGCCGGTCCCCCGGTGCCGCGTAGTTCCAGTCCAGGAAGAACCGTATCTCGGCCGCGAGGACTGCGCTGCCCCGGATCCGGACCGCGGCGTCCCGCCAGTACCCCCACACGGGGTCCAGTCCCAGGTAATCGTCCCCGATGTTGAAACCGCCGATGTAGCCCGTCGTACCGTCGATGACGGCGATCTTCCGGTGGTTCCGGTAGTTGTACCGGAGGTTCAGGTACCTCAGGAACGAGGGGAAGAAGAACGCCACCCTGCCGCCGGCCGACCGGAACTCGTCGAAGAAATGCGGGGGCAGGCCGGCGCACCCGAGCCCATCGCAGAGCAGGCGCACCTCCACGCCGGCGCGGGCGCGCTCGGTGAGCGCCACGCGCATCTCGTTCCCGATCCCGTCGTCTTTCCAGATGAAATATTCCAGGTGGACGAACCCGGTGGCCGCCCGGATATCCCCGAGCAGGCCGGCGAACTTCTCTTTTCCGTCGGTAAAGACCCTCACCCGGTTGTTGAGCGTGAGGACCGCCCCGTTGTTCGCGAGGAGCATCAGGACCATCCGCCGCAGGGGCGCGGAGGCGCGGTCGCTGCCCCCAGCGAACGCGTCCTCGTGCCGGAGCTCCCGCTCCTGCGAACTGATAACGACCCGGAGTCGCCGGTCCGCCTCCTGCTTGACCCGGAACATCTTCTCCCTGCTGTACGTCTGACCGAGGAACAGGTACAGGACGAACCCGATGACGGGCAGGAAGAGGAGGGCGAGGACCCAGGCAAGCGTGGCGCTCGGGTTCTTCCGTTCGACGAAGACGACGACGATGATAAAGACGCTGTCACACAGCAGGATGCCGAGCAGCACGAGATTCCATAGCAGCAGCCCTTCGTTCATGACCAGTCCCCGGGACCCTGGCGCCGTGCGCCAATATGCGACTCAAGGACGACTCAACAGTTAAAGACTGGGGCCCCGCGCCCCCCCAAGATCTTTATCGGGGCTCGCCGTTAGGGTGAACGTACGAAGGAACTGAAACTCTCGCGTACGAACCGGATGATCACCGGGGTTTGCAGCGGGATCGGCGAATAGAGCGAGATCCACCCGGCAATCGTTCGTCTCGTCTGGGTGGTGGTCACGGTCCTGACGAACGGTATCGGCATCCTCGCGTACCTGCTCGCCGTTCTGGTCGCGCCCGGGGAGGTTCACCCCGCCACGGTAATGCCGCAGCCGGCGCCGAAACCGTGTTCAACGTCGACCCCGGCCAGGAGGGCTGACCCGCCGGCGGAACGGCACGCGGGTCCGGATAGCGGGCGAGACGGAGGGGGGTCGATCCCTGCCGGACGGTGCCTCAGCTGAGCTTCCGATAGAACGAGATCTCGAGCGGGCCGGCGAACAGCAGCCCCGCCTTCTCCACGAAGCCCTGGAAGTGGGGGGTCGCGTTGTGAGACTCGATCGCCGCCTGGTCCTTCCAGACCTCGATGAACGTGAACTTCGCGGGGTCCGCGAGATCCGCGTAGAAGTCGTAGGAGACGTTGCCCGCCTCGCTCCTCGACGCCCGGACCAGGTCCAGGGCGAGATTCTCGAGGTCCCCTGCACTCTCCGCCCGTGCGGCGCATCTTGCTACGATTGTGATCATGCGATGGCTCTCCCGATGCCGGTCGGCATCAGATCTGATTTTTTTTTAAAGAGTTGAAAAATCTTCACGCCCGTCAGGACGTTATTCGGGGCGTCGGACACCGTTATCACCCTCGCCGATGACGGATTCGAGTGATCAGCCTGCCGCGAGTCCCAGATTAATTAAGGTGAATGGATCTAGGTAGATACTGTAGGATCTCGGAATCATTTCACTCACACAACCACCTCTGTGCGTACCCGAAGATCCGTTCCGGCGGCAATCGTTCAACGAAGACCGTTTCGGGCACCTTATAGTCCAAACTGGCATG
>Ga0209613_1000468_pt1 | contig 46336 bp, 57 predicted proteins | sample BioC13SIPDNA_2_FD_185747 | JGI IMG/M metagenome (GOLD analysis project Ga0209613, IMG submission 185747) | Anaerobic biogas reactor microbial communites from Washington, USA - Biogas_R2_A C13 SIP DNA (SPAdes) (version 2) | ecosystem: Engineered > Bioreactor > Anaerobic > Unclassified | place...
ACCAGCTCATCGTCTTTCATACTACCATATAGCACCATTATGATATATAAAAGCTTCGCTTCAGCGCAAAGACAACGTTTTTTTGTCGTAAGGTATATATAGCAAGACGACTAAGTAGGTATTGGAGTGAAATGTGATGCTTATGATGCCAAGCGATGATGCGAAAAAAGAAATGATGGCCTGCGCCAGAAGCAAGATGAATCCAGACAATTCATTTTTCGTCGAGAAGGAAACTGGGGAGATCAAGAATAGGGCATATAGGGACGATCGCTCATATTTCCCATCATGCCCAAAGGGAACCTACGAGATCCACATCCAAAAGGAGCCTTTCCTGAGCTACAGCATGCTCGATGACATCATAGAGGCTCAGATGTGGGGGGCAAGAGAAGAAGAGAGGATCGCGGAAGAGGTCGAGGAGGTGGCCTAAGTGTTCGGTCTACACCCTGCGATAGACGCGATCTATCGCAAAAACATGAGATCGGGGGACATCGAAGAAGCAACCACGGCGTGGGAAAAAGAAATGTTTGGTCAACAACCCACGACTGAAGTCGTGGGCATGCGAAATGGCTAGCGCATAGTAATTTGTTAGACTAGGGGGCATAGAAAAATCATGCAGCAGCATTGTGGAGTACAAAGGCGTACAGTTGCTTCCCCAGACTGTACCTCCCTTGGACGCGCCAAATCCGATGTCTTGGTATCAAGACTAACTCTACATTGCAATCCCGAGGGGAAATGTTACCCCGACTTGATCGGGTGGAGTAAAAGCATATGTTAGTACCAGTATTAGACACAAATCGCAACCCACTGATGCCAGTGAAACCAGCTTTGGCTAGATTGCTATTGACCCAGAAAAAGGCAAGTGCATACTGGAATAAGTTGGGAATATTCTGCATAATCTTGCATAAGGTGGTAGATAACCCATCTTTACAGCAATTAGTTGTAGGTATCGATCCAGGCAGCAAATGGGAAGGATGGTCGGTTGTAGGAACGCAGGACACCATCTTAAATGGCATGTCGGAAGCCGTAACCCATGTCAAAGATGCCGTGGAAGTCCGAAGAAACATGCGTCGAGCCAGAAGGCATAGGAAACTTTGGAGAAGAGAGGCCAGGTTCAATAATAGACTCAGAAATAAGGAAGCATTGCCTCCATCAACGATGGCTAGGTGGCAGGCCAAACTCAGGATCTTAATCCAGATCAAGAAGATTCTACCGATATCAGATGTGGTAATCGAGGATGTCAGAGCCGAAACCAGAAAAGGATGTGAACGATGGAATTCTAACTTTTCCCCAATCGAACAGGGTAAACAATGGCTATACAAGGAAATTGAGCAGCTTGGACTCAACTTGCATCTGAGACGAGGATACGAAACCAAAGAACTTCGGGAACATTTCGGTCTCAAGAAGACTTCCCAAAAAGATAAGCAGACTTTCTCATCCCATGCTGTAGATGCCTGGGTGATGGCAGCAAGCATTTCAGGAGCAATTAGTCCAACATACCAAGGCTTGCTCTATTGGATTCCAATTCGATTCCATAGGAGACAGTTGCATAGATTTGAGCCAAGTAAAGGCGGCGTCAGGAGACCATACGGAGGTACAAGATCGATGGGATTGTCAAGAGGGACATTGGTCAAGCACATCAAATTTGGCAGGTGTTACATTGGCGGAACTCTGAAAGGTAGAGTTTCGTTGCATAGCCATAGAACAGGCAAAAGGGTCACACAAGGCGCAAAGATCCAGGATTGCCGGATCTTGACCAGGATATCCTGGCGGGGCACGCTCCTCCCACGAATTTATTCGTGGGTTTCCGCTACCCCCGCGCCCCACGGAGTTTCATGACCCTCTTCGAGCTTCTGAAGGAGCTGAGGTGGGTCGATCGCGATGTTTACGAGACGCTGCGAAATTATCCCATCTATTGCTCGGTGGGGGAGGCTCTGACCGTTAATCTGCTGGATAGTAGCAACCAAATTCTAGTGGAAGATGCTATCCAAGGCTGCATCCAGCGAGCATGCGAAAGGCGGGGGTGGGAGATAGACCAAAATTATCGCACCCGAGGGAGGGATGGAGATCTGCCCAAAAACATGCGATATTATGCGGTTGTCACGTCCTGGTATAATGACGTCCATACTTATCGTGGGATGGGCAATTCTGCGACCAAGGCCCTGCTGGCGGCCTATATAGCGGCGGTAAAGGAGGAAAAGAGATGATACCAATATTAGAATTCTCATCGGCGGAGCATCGGGACATTCGGCCAGGATATCCCGAGCCTGGCATTTTCCACCCCGAATGGTACTGTAGTATCTGCGGGAAACTCGTTCCTGCGGGACGCAGCGCGTGTCACGTGCATGAGGTCGATCGCTATATAAGCGGTACGTTTTGTGCGACCAGTGGTGCTAACATACCAGATCACGCGGATGAGATCAAGTTCGTGATTGATAGCTTGATAATCACCCTGAAATGTGTGGTGATCCGGCCATCCCACAACACAAATGGAAACAAAATAGTGTCCTCTGCGCCTATTGATGCGCAATGTAAGCGGGTGTATTACACGTTCGATGCATCTAGTATAGAGTACGATACCGGAGAAGAGCAGGAGGAAAAATGAGTAGTTCGGGACCGTGCCCTCGGTGCGGGGGCTATTACAGCACTACGTGTGGTCAGGGATCAGGATGGTTCATTTATGGGGGTCTGGTGTATGATCCGGCCACGCTCGATCCTGGAAAATACAACAACAAAATTCTGACAGATGGGGTGTTCACGGCGTTGGATACAATCAAAGAAGCCGCGACACACTACATCTCTGATCGCCGGTTATGGAAAACCAAAACAGAACCGATGTTGACTCAGCGAGTCGAAGTGTGTATGAAATGCGGATTCATATACGGAGAGGCTACCGATCTACAGAAAAGGCTATGGGGTGTCCATCAGGAGGAAAATGATGAACAGGGTTGATCTCAAAATGACGGAATTTGCCTTGATGGGCTTGGATGCCGAAGCTCTGGGCATTCCGGCAGGAAAGCTCATCGCTGCCCTGCGTGGCCTCTGGGATCTGGAAAAAGAGTACGCGCTGAGGAAGGCAGCGGTGCTCGGAAAATACCGACGCACCTCGATCAATAGTTCCGGGCTTGGGTAGACCCGTTCCCTGGGATGATGCTCACTGGTAACACGGCAGACGGTGCGTATATCGTGTTGTCCTCGATGGTGTTGTTTTTGGCGACGCCCGTGCCGCTGTCAACTTCTTTTATGCCCCATAGCATATAGTGTCTGCGGTCTACGATGGCATTGAGCCGGACGGTATTGTTCTCGGTATCTCCATCGTCCGATCCCTGTAGCTTGATCGCAGCATGATGATCGCCTCCTCGGGCGCAGTCGTATAGCTCGTTCTCTTCCACCGTGAAACCAGAGCACGCGTCTAGTGTGATGCCCTCGCTATAGCTGTAGTACCCCACATTCCGGGCAATGCTGCCATTTGTGGCCGCGCAGATATAGACACAATAGCCATAATCGGCCCTAGTACTGTATGCAGTATTATCCTCGATCTTCAGAGTACCGTTCATGTTTTGGAGATTGAGCCATTCCGCCCTGGTGTTCCTGATGGTGTTATGGTGGATATTGATGCCGGTTGGGGTATCACCATACCCAAAACCGGAGAGTCCGAAGTTGGCGAACACCCCATCTATTTCGCAGTAAGATATCTCCCCCCCGTCGCAGTCACAGAACTGGATACCATGCAGCCCGGAACGCTTCACGGAGCAATAGGTCACGTAGTTTCCGGTATAGCTCGATCCGAGCCCACCATAGCCCCAGAAAAGGATGCCTACCCCAACTTTCTGGACAGGATCGGTGGCAGATGAATACATGTCCTCGACATCAACCCATTGGACATAACAGTTCTTGGGAGCAAGGAACACAATCCCGCTATGCAGGTTTTCTGATAACTTCAGCCGCGACGTGTTGCTAATGCCTTTCACGACGTTTCCAGTACCGCTCATCAGGATCAGCGACTCCTCAGAAGTATCAACATCCCGATCTCCCTGGATAGTGCCCGATCCGGTGATGGTCGCCCCACCGCTTGGAGCGTAGACCATCGCGGTTTTCAGATATTTGCCTCGTGACAGGGTGGCGTTCACGGTGAGAGTGCTGCCGTTATCGATCACATATTGAGCATTTGTGGTTGTGTTTGTCGATATTGTGGTATCTCCGGGGGTGTAAGTCACTACGATATAACATTGCGTGACCCGGACGGACGTATTGTAAATGCCTATGCCAAACTCCATTGCAGCGATCTTATCCCAAGTCCACGCCGGGTTTCCAGCCTCGGGAGATGTGTTGTATGAGGTAGTGTAGTTCGTATAGCTGCTGGCAACAGTCTGCTCGCTTCCATAATAGGCCGTTCCGCCAACTTTCACAATTGTCCTGGCTTTAGAGCTGATATTCTGATAGCGAGCGCGCCAGTATATCGTGACATTTGAGATGGTTGTGCCCATGCCCCTTTTCCGGATCGGGAAGAGATTGTACCTGTAGGTAGACGATCTGCTCCCGGCAAGATAAGTGGTATCATCATCCGGCGCGCCTGCCGCATCGTCCACCGCAGCCCATGCCGTACCGGTGTTGGGCGAATTTTCGGCAAGCGAACCATTCTCAACGGGATAGATTGTCAATGTTGCCATTTCAGATCCTCCGGCGATAGTCGACAGCAACAACAGAACGAAAAAATAATATGTGTCTCATCAGCTCCTCACATAAAGATCATGATACCGGCCCGCCATATGCAGTGCAGTGCCCGTCGCGACTTCTATAGTCCAAGATCCGGAATAACCGGGCTCGATTACGGGTATGTCGTCGTCCGGCACCCATCTGCTCAGAGTGAGATCGATGCCATATATATAGAGGCTAACACCCACCGAATTGCTTTGGAACACAATCGTGAAATCTTTTGACCCGGTCGCACCATCGAAATAGTAATCCGTCTCGATGTCATTCAGAATGGCCGGCCCGGCCTTCCAGTCATCCAGCTCTTCGGTCTGATACCATATCAGGGCGTCGCCGCCCACTGTATTCATCCGGGCATGAAGTTTGGGCGGCTGGTTGAGCGGGTAGTCGCTCTGGAAAGTGTACGCTATCCACTCGTTTGTGAGCTTCGTGTAGCCTTTACCATATGTGGGGGTGCCGTCATAATCAGAAATATCTCGTTGTGTTTTGGTGCTGTCTGTCATGAGATCTACATATCTTTGAGATATTTTGTTTCTCCACGGCTCGAATTTGATGCTTTCGTCGGTGTGCATGGCATCGACAAAACAAATAGACCCTATGGCAGTAGTGTGGTCTGACTCGTACAGAGAATAGTTCGGGCTGGTGATGAGGTTTGACCCGTCCCAGAGGCAACTCACATAGACGACTATCGGCGCGGTCGCCAGATCACCATTGTTCTCGACGTCCGAGAAGTCGCCAATCGTGTACGAATCGAAAGACGTAAAGTCGGCAGAATAAAAGAACGGATCAAGACAATATACCTCAGCATCCGCCTGGTAAAAATAGTCTTCCGCGCCGTCCACCATCGCCGGTATGTCCTCAATACCATATGCATTGGCTATGGCAACTAACGCATATCTGTCATCCAGCACGGGCCAGAAATAATCACCTTCGGATGCTTGTTTTATTGCCTTGATCGCGGAGTTCATAGCCGTCCGGTCATCGCCCGCCAGGGTGAACTGGTAGATCAGCGGCTCCTGACCAGCAAACTTTACGTGCGTCCGATACCTGCTATCCGAAAATTTGTGCGAATAGGTATCAATATCGGCAACCGGTTTCATGGTGCCGACCACAAACATAGGCGATAAATCGGTATTAGCTATCTTGAAATATCGTGTCACAAAGCCTCCTTATAGTACATCGGCGGGCAATCGGTGCCGCCTAACTATCCGGCAATTGGCGTGGACTATGCACTGGGGATGGCCGGTGCAATCCGAATGCACTCCTTCCCATTCGCCGTATTTCCTTATGAAAACCGAGATAACAACGTCCGAGTCATACGACATATATTCTGTGATATCGATGTCATTTACTGCCGAAAATAATTGCCAATCTGTGATCCACAGATTTTTTTTGGTGACGGCACCCACGTAGACGATGAGCATCGCCTTTTGTGGTGTCACCGCCTGACCTTCGGCTTGTGTGAATGACAGGCTCAGCAGAACGCGATGATTATAGTCGGCGCCCGTGAGCGTGGACGGAAAATTAACGGTCAGACCATAGCCACTACACGATCCATGAGCATCATCCAGCATCGTGGTGGGGCCAGATCCCGATTTGGTGTCGAGATCTTCGATGTAGTTCTGTGACCATGCTGAGTTAAGCCGGTCAAACGAGAGTAATGCTTCTCTAGCCCACGGTTTTCTTGCACCGAACTCATAAGTATCTACGAACTGACCACCCTCTATATCCATATCAATTGCATGGACCTGGACGATCTCTGGTGAGAAGTCCCATAGTCTGACCCAGTTCCGCGGTGCGGCATAATGATCCAATGCCGTGGTGATGTTCCGGGCTTTGGAGTTTCGACGAACGGCATACTCCTCATCAACGAAATGCTGCATGGTTCCGCCGCTATCGACAAACCCATCAGTGATATCCAGAGTGGAAAAAAAGTGACGTCCCCTTTTCAGCCACAGGTCCTGTTTGGTATAGATCTGTCGGGATGTACCTGCTGATCCCGCTCCGAGCCCAACGACAGCAGTAACTTCCATGTCGTCGCCATACGATATTTCTCGCTCGATGATATCAGAGTTTCTGATATCGAACAGCCCGGTCGTCTGGCCCTTCCCATTGGTCGACAGCACATCCAGATATGTGTACTCCGATTCATATCTCCAGATCGGATACCTGCCATGCCCCACGGCAAACGTGAGTAGCGTTTCACCGACCAGCTTCTCGGTATCAATGATGAAATCTCCTGACAGCTCGATCTCAGGATGATCTATCGAGCCCGCTCTAATATTGGTATCAAACGCATTCTCGACATAAATCCTGGCATAATAGTCTTCCACAAATCCGTCTGCCAGATGGATCCAGAGCTTGTTGTCTTCGTAGAAATATGAGCCCGGATTGGACACGAGCGTAGCTTTGCTGGTTCGCTCTGTCAGAGCCGTGCCGTTCGCATAAACTGGCTTGTCATAGAGACAGCTCCGGGTTCCGCCTTCGTCTAGATACCATATATGATCACCCGGGTTAAGAGGGTCTTCGACCCATGCGCGCGGGGGGATGAGCGAATTTGCTGCCCATATAAGGCCTTCGTTGTTGGCTACTCCGTAGGTGTCTGGGGTAGCAGAGGGTGCGTCATCCGAGAATGGATGGATGAAACAATGGTCAGCATGCTTGTAAATAAGGTTCGGACATACCCTCCAGTTGAGCATATCCTCTTCGCCCTCGAGAGTCAGCTTCCATATATCTTCGGTCCGGTTCTCCACCAGCCGAGCTATGTATCCTCGAAAAACGCACCCGTCGGCCCGATATATGGCCAAGCCCGCTCCCATCCGAACGGGAAAGTCTCCCGGAACCTTCAGAGTTGCTTCGCTAGGTGTTGCTGGGTCGATCACCCGCGAGACCGTGCCAGATAATATAGGTATAGGGTCCCACGAGTCCGATCCGGGGTTCTGGATTTTTGCGGTTGCGTCTGCCATCAGTAGTGCCCTCCGGTCCGTGCTTGTTTCAACGTCCTCACCAGGGCATTTCGTTCCTCTTTCCACTCTTGCCGAAGCTGTGCGATCATATCCCTGATTTGGGTGCGGCCTACGTCACCTTGTATCGTCAGATGAATGTCGCCCATGGCTACCGTTGGCTCTCCGCCACTATGTGTCGCATACTGGCTGGTGGCTACGCCGTTTACGATTGTCTGACCCAGCGTACTGCTGACCGCCCCAGATCCGGTGATAGACTGACTCTGGACTATGCCACCGTCTGCGAATGCTGCCACCCCAAGCTCTCTCATTACTCGAGGAAGAATCCGGAGACCGGCAGCACGATCTGAGATCGGCACAAAGGCCTCCCGACCAGCTTCGCCGAAAACGCCGAACACTGGATGATCAGTTATGCCGCCTTCCGCCCACTGGATGGCCCCGGACCCGCCTACTGCTCGAGCTCCGGCATTCATCCAGGCAGCAGTTGAAGAGCCTGACGCCGGACCCGGGCTGGCAGCTATCCAGCTACCACCGCCGGATATGGAAGTTCCGCCCCAGTATGTCCCGCCACCCCGGTTTGCCAGACCAATTATGCTTGATCCGCTGCCGCCACTGCCATAACTGCCATATGCCCCACCACCCCAGCTCATCGCCATGATACCGGCAACGGTATACCCCGTGTTGGCCTCGATCTTGTCGAGGGTCGTGTCAGATTTAGAGGCAGTTGCATTCGATTTGTCGGTTCTCGTGTTGAGCCCGGCCAGCAGGTTGTTTGTCTGGGCGGAGTTCTTCGATGCAGCTGCAGACGCCTCCTGGATAGCATCAGAGGCATCCGATCCCTCCGAGTAGTTGTACATCTCCTGGAGGGCCTGGTCGCCATAGCTTTGGCCTATGGTCCTGCCAACTGTCTGGTTGCCGTGATACCATTTGCCCCCTGGCAGGTATTCTTTGCCGGGCGTAAAGTTCAGGCTTGGATCAGGTTTCACGTAGGCTATACAGGTTCCAGAGTCGTCATAAATGGCAGACCACACCGAGGCTGTAGTCAGGGCGTCGCTTACATTTGGTGTACCTGTGCCCCAGGCCATCGCGCTGCCGGTCTTTGCATTGGCGGCTCCGCCAAGCTGGGATATAACGGAATCTTGGCCTAAGCCCTTCATGGCCTGAGTGTTCGCAGCCAGCTCAGAACTCCCTTTTGCGGCATTGGAGTTCAGAATACGCAATACCGGGAAAATGGCCTGCAGGCTTTCGGTGTTGTCGTCTATGCTCTGGGCGAGCCCATCCGGTGAAGCAGCAGAACCATCGCCCACGCTGCCCACCAGCTGACTTCCCCAAGCGCCCTGAGCACGAGCCATCTCTTCCAGTAGTTTTGCAGACGGCGTGAAATGGAGCAGCTTGTCAGGAGGGGCCGTGCTTATGCAGCCTTCGGTGAATGCTTCGCCGTACAGGTACGACCAGGCTTCGGTCGATTCTTTCCCCCACGTCCTGCCTGCTTCTGCGATAGCCCCAGCCGATGGTGTATATATCAGGCTCTTGTCCGGTGCATTGGCGGCAATGCAACCTTCCGTGAACGATTCTCCGTATATCGAATTCCAGACGTCAGCGATGGTAAGACCCTGCTGCCTGGCTGCCGTCTCGACGACTGCCGATTGACCGGACGATGGTTTGGCTACTTCACCACCTTTTGGTGCGCTCCATTCGTCGGCATATTTCGGGCTCAGGGACGTTGCTGCTTCCGTCCACCAATCCGGCTGAGCCTCATAGCCTCGGGCGAACCACGGTTTGACCAGGCTGTTGCCTATCGATCTTGTGATGACCTCCTGCAGTTCGGCATCGATGTAATCCATGCCGGTGGGCTGACCCTCGGACAGCCATGCCACAGGAACATTGCCTGTAACATTTACATCTGGCTCCGCCGGGTACTTGGACCACTTGTATGAGGCGGGCGCAGTGATTTCGTAAGCATAATCTTCGAACCAGCGCCAGGTAGTCTGGTAGGCGGCGCTCGATTTGTCTGCCGCGCCAGCGAGTCTATTAAGGCTGGCGGATGCCGTATCTGCCGCTGCTGGCAGGTTGCCTTTGCTGGCGATGGATGAGTTCGGGCCAATGACCACATCACCCTTGTCCAGCCACGCCATACCGGACTGAGCAGGAACTCCGCCGTCCTGGTAGGCGGCATTGGCTGCGGAAAACAGCCCCTTTATGCCACCGCCTTTGATTTTGCCCGCAATCGACCCCAGCCCGGTGCTGCTGCTATTGCTAATGCTCCCGGATCTCACAAAGTCAGATACTGACGGAAGATTGCTGGCGCTCTTGGACCCTGCCAGAGCACCTATCTTGCCATCGATAGATGACAGCAGCCCTACCATAGAGCTGGTGTGGGATTCTATGCCGGTCAGGTGAGATGTGGCGTTCTGGGATTCTGTGGCGGTTGTGGTCAGGTCGGGCTGCATTTGGGTGGCTTTGCCTGACAGAGTGTCAGTAGCCAGTTTAGCGCCCATCACGGCACCGGCCATTGCGCCCATCTCGTTCACGGTGACGGGCGATTCTATCTGGTCAAGAGATTCTATCTGGTCAACGGTGATGTCCTCATAAGAAGGGGTCCCCCACATAGAGCCCTTGTTGGACTCGGGATTCCAGATAGAATAGGTGTACGGGAAATAGGTTCCCTGTTCGGTCTCGGGGAGGCCGGTCATCACCTGGTTCTTGTAGTCGTCCATGAACGACCTGAGCCAAGACCCAGACTTCCCCAGCTGTGGATAGAGCATGATCAGGTCGTACAGAGCTTCTGACGCATACCCCATGCTCGATATGGTGCCGTCTGCAAACCCCTGGACGGCTATCTGCCAGTCTTGCAGGGCTGCTTTAGCTACCTGATCACCATTTTCGGCGTCCTCGGCCATCCGGCCTATAGCATCGCTCCATTCATCACCCTGTGAGGGGTTTATGAGTGCCGACAGCTGTGGATTGTCGGCCAGGAACTTCTCGCGGTAGGCTGCAGAAGACCAGTCCTCCCAGATGGTCTTGGCCTGGACCTCGATCTCTATCTTCTTTCCGGCCAGCGTGTCCTCGATCTGTGAGAGGAGCTTGTCTAATCCGGATGCAGCGAACTCAACCTTATACTCTTTCTCAAGATCTTTTAGAGTCTCAAGATACCCTTCCAGAAGAGGCTTTTCGGACAGCGGAGTAACAACGCCATCTTCTACAATGTCTTCCAGAACACCGCTCATCTCGGACGATACCGATTTGAGATATTTCGGCATATCGAGTATGACCGGCTTGACCATCTCCTCCATCTCGCGTTCTGCCTCAGCGGAATCTGAATAGCCGTATTTGGCACCAAACGCTATGCGCCTAATCTCTTCGCCCGCCTCATCCAGCAGAGCCATGTATCCAGAAGATTGGCCGGTGGTCTTGACCATCTTCTTCATTGAATATGTGTCTGGGAAGGTGGTTAGGGTCCGGTTCCAAGACTCCTTGTAGGTCTTCTCGAAGTCGTCGTCTCCACCGATTATTTTTGCCTCTTTTCCAGTCCCTATTACGGTCATACCGCCCTGGTGGGCCTTGATGTAAGTATCCTGACCAGCGGCGAACTCCTCCATCTTTTTCTGCATCTCTGCCGATACGCCGGATGCAAGAGATTCGGCTACCTCGACAGATGCCCCATCCGCGCCTTCCTTTGCTCCGGCTGCTATTTCTTCAGCCGTTTTTTTGCGGATACCCGAGAGAGAGACGTTATACCACTCGCCGTTGAGGGCAAAATCCCCGAGGTTGCCCTTGGACAGGTTCTCCACTATGCCCGCCCCGGCCTTCCACAGCTCGGAACCGGCCACGTTCATTCCCTGCCAGGCATCGGCTACAGCGTTGGCGATGTCGGTCACTATGGGCAGGATAACCCCGCCCATTTGCTCGAAGCTGACTTGGGCAGCCTGACCGATCCTAGCGAAGGCGGTATTGGCGTCGTCCGCAACCTTCTCAAAGCCTTCTGAGATGTTGGACGGATCGAGCTTGATAGCCTTGTTGAGCTTACCGACGCCGCTTTTGATATCGGCTATCATCTTGTCCATAGCCCCGGAGCCCTCTATGCCGAGGAGCTTGATCATGTCGGGCCTATCGCCCTCGGGCATGCTGGCTAGCTCTTCGGCAATAGACTGGAAGGTGCCTACAAAATCTTCTTTCAGGGCCGCCTGGAACTGTGGTTTGTCCATGCCCAGGATAGCACCAAGCTCCGCGCCGTGCTGTTTTGCGCCTTTGGCCATCCTCTCGATCTGAGTTCCGGCCTCTCCTGCAGATGCGCCGGTGTCGATCAGGAAAGATGAGAGAGCCAGCCACTTGCCATAAGTCTCTTCCGTGGGCGCATAAGAAGCTACCGCGCTGGAAGCATTCCTCATGGCGGTGACGATCTCCTCCTCGGAGCTGCCCATGGTGTTGGCTAGGGAGTCCACCTTTCCGCCTACCGATTCGGCATAATCCGACCACGAAAGCTCCTGCTCACCCATTGCCCTTCTCTGAGCGTTCCAGGCCCCTATGGTCACAGATCCCATTTTGCCGATGCCTGCGCTTGTGGCTTCGGCGGACATGCCTTCCCACGCACCCTGAAGCATGGCAGTGGCTTTGACAAAATCTGCCAGTTCTTTGGCATATCCTACCATGTCACCTGACTGGAACTTCATCTGGCCGACTCCGATTGAACCGGCCTGAATAGCCATATCAGATGCTGCCTGGCCAGTGATCCCCATCTCCATCCTGAGATCCTGGAGGTCATCCATGAAGTTTCGGAGGTTCCGGCCTTCCAGGCCTGTTGTGCGGCCTATGGACGTCGCCATGCTTTCCCAGGCTGCAGCGGCTTGGACCGATTTGGCCCCGATGAGAGCTATCCCTGCAGCAGCTACCCCCGCAGCCAGACCGATCGGCCCGATGGCCATAGCTAGATCAGATGCCGCGCCGCCAATAGGCCCCAGGCCGGCCATGAATGATGTAGCATACTGGCTACCTGCTTGCCTGCCGATGCTGCCAAAATTCACGCCCGAGAACAGCTTGCTCATCCGGCTTTGGGTGGCCTGCCCTGCAGCCTTGTCCATCTGGCTGAAGAAGCCGGACATGTCCATTTGGAAGCCGGACATGTCCATTTGAGGGGCGATCTTGGGGGCCTTGAGAGAGTTAAGCTGTTGCTGGAGATACTGAATGTTTGCACGAATGCCCGCTTCTACCGCAGAGCCATTGTAAATTCCAGTAATTTCGAATGCTGGTATAAAGATCACCCCATTTTCATCTTGTGCTTCTCAAATTCGGCTTTGAGTTCTTCTGTTGTGCATTTCTTTTTTGGCGGTGCTAGTGGCACGGCCGGGAAAATGTCGTTGAACCCTTTCTTACCTTCACCGTGCAAATGCGACATAGCTACCAGGTTATGGAACGCCGAAACTTTAGACAGATAAATTTCTTCGTCCCGGCGTTCCCGGTAAAAGTGCAGCCTGGCGATCAGTTCATTGTAAGTGTATTCTGTCCAAAGTTCTTTAGGACTTAGGCCGAGGGAGTATCCGAGGCGGGCGGTGCTTCGCCAGAATCGATCTCTTGAAGTTGCTTCTCCAGTCGGGTTATAGCTGCCGCTACCTTCTTGTTGCTCGCTTTCTCCCTCTTCTCCTGGATCTTCTGCTCCATCCCCCTCATTACTTTGAAGCTCTTCCACCTCTCTTCTTGAGAGGCAAGAGAAGAAGGGTGATTGCTCAGGAGGTAAGACCGCTGGATGGCTATCAGAAGCTCATCATAATCTTTCCCGGCTTCCTTGTAGGCGCTGATCATCTCGTCCACTGCCTCGACGGTGAGCTCGGGGTCTTCGTGCTTCAGGGCATAGAAGAGAGCATATGTCTGGAGGGTCGCATTTGTGAGTCCCTGCATGATTATGCCTTCGGCACCAATCACAATATTACGGTCCTCTGACCGTCCCACACCAGTCTTGGGCAGGCCCATGTACGATAGAGCCCATTCTTCGAACTCTCGGGTTATGCCGTTCGGCCATCTCAGGGTTCTTGGTCTATCCAAAATTATTGTTACTGACGATAATCCTTTCTTAGTTGCCATATTTATTCATCTCCTGTAATGATCCTGATAGAAATAGGCCAAAACCAGCCGCTCAGGAGGACGGTTTTTAGGGTGCACAGCCTAGGTTTTGGCCACCAGATAGCTATCTATAAAAATGTAGCTATTGTTTTCTCAGAAAGGGGCCGCAGTTTTTGCCACCACGAGATTCGAAGGTCAGATTAACACCGCTGATCCCATCCCCGGCAACGTTGATAGATGATCGCGGAATGAAACAATAATCCACCCATCGTATGTCGCTGTCTTCGTCTGAATAGAAGATGGCAACGGCAGTTTCGTCTCCGCCAGATCCGTTCACGTCAGTCCAGTCGGTTGGCTCCAAGCCGCCCGATAGATGTGTGTGTGCCATCACCACGAGTGTCCCCGCGCCGGTATCGCCCGATTTCAGCTCTGCCCTGACTTTTAGATCCTGGCATTGGCCATTGGTGTTGATAGCCTCCACCAACTGAGCGGCAGTTGTGGCAGTGTTCGGTGTCACAACTATATCATTTCCGGAAACAGCGATCGCCAACGCGCCCGCACCGGGCGTGTCATATTCTATCGATATGTCGTTTCCCGCCGTACCTCCATCTGTGTGGGTATAGACGATATCGTTGTTATCTCCGGTTATGTCAGTTGTCAGAGTCGCGCATGTCTTGACCATCACGGTTTCGGCTGACGCCGTCCACTCCTTTTGCTTGAGGACGGTTCGTTTGGCAGTGTCCCTCAGGAACATGACCTTTTCGTTGTCCCATGTGAGATCTAACGAGACGTTTTTTACGCCGGTGACCGACGTAGGCGCAAGATATTTTCCGGAGTGGCATATCACCGTATCCGTCGATCCCAACGCAGTTGCTAGATAGATCCGGCAATCCGGATACTCAACTTTTTGGGTTGTCAGCGTTTGGTATGCGGCTGTGCCGCCTTCGGAGTACTGGAACACAGGCACCGTGCCGTCGTCCAGATTGCGCTTGTCCACATCCGTGATCTCATAGACCGTATAGCGAGGCCTATAAGAAGATGGATCTGCTGATAGATCCACCTCGCTCATGGCTTCGTCCGTCAGGTCTTGGGACGTGCCACTGCACAATTTCAGGGCGGCCACCTTTCCAACTGTTATACTAAGAGCCATTGTCGGGCCCTCCTTATGACGGCATGGTCATCGCTACACCATTCTCCTCGATCGTGAAAGACGCGGAGTTTTCATTCATCGGATCATACTTTGGTCCATACTTGGTGACCATCCCCGACGCACACATGTAAGTTGTGGTGGTGGCGGTCGCCGTTCCTGGATAGATCATAAAGGCTATGTTACTTCCATTGTGGTATGCAGTCCGAATGATATCCTGACCAGCGTCTGCAAAATCTTCCGTGAGAGTACCGGTGACCGTCCAACTCTTCAGAAGCGGCACGGTAGTCTTGGAAGTGTCTTCCAGATGCGTGAGCTTCTTGGTTTCCCAACCGGCATCGATTGATACGCTCTGTACCCCGAGAACAACTGTTGTGGCTGTCCCGGTCGTGGCAACGCGCAATTTTGCGTCTCTTCCAAGTGTTATTGCTAACGGCATTCAATTATCCTCCTAGTAGCTACTTTTCTTCGTGGCTCAGTCTAGAACGTCATTGCCGCTGTACGGCATACATCTTGGTGCCCATGTGGCCCAATATGATGCGACTATCCAAAAAAACTTTGAATCCAGCGTCTCTCACTCTCTGGCTAAACGCAAAATCGAGAGTGAGATACATTGGTGTCCCGTCGTAATCCGGATGGACCATCGGCATGAAGAACGGATAGATCCAAGTATTGGAATCGAACCTCGCCAGACCAATGCTATCTGCCACTTTCTGCAGGATCTCTCTGGAAATCATCGTGCATCCGGTGGGCAGGTATCGGACTTCTGTGATACCGCCGCCAGGCCCTATGAGAACGTTCCCCTCTTTTAGCGGGACGACGCACAGCTGGTCTTCTTTCCCTCGTTTCAGATAAGGGCCGCCCACCATGCCGCCAGTCTCCTTGCACGAGTCCACCAAGCGCTTAATCTCGTAGCCAGGTGGATAGGCCGGATCGTTGTGTGGATTGAAAATGATATCATAGTCAAGCGAAAAGAAATAGTCGAAATCGGTCTTCAGAAAGTCGGTTGCCGCGATCGATAATCCAACGTCGATCACGGACGTCTGAGTAAAATTGTACCCCAACTGGATGCCTTTGGGCTGCTCTGCCAGGGTATGGATAAGCTGGTTGATAAACCGCATGTCCGCGCCCGAATAGGCCTGAGATGATAAGAGAACTTTCGTTATTCATTCCACCGCCTTGAAATCTATTGTAAGAATCTCGATCCACTGAAGGAGGTCTTCGCTTGTGTCGGAATACAGGCTCCATCCCACCAGGCCGAAGGACAATTGCCCCCCGCCCCAGGGTAATGAGGATAGAGATCTGAGATGGGCTTTCACCGCCTCGATCAGGGCTTTCGCGGCATCTTCGGATGATGCAGACACCGCCCGGACCTCGATCTGGCCAGAGACACGGTCATTATCGCCGCCCAAATATGGAACTCCATGCGAAGGCATATCAGCGACCATCAGGCATGCATAGGGCGAATTGCTCACCATCTCATCCTGGAGTGAGAAGTTCCTGCCGGAGATAACACCAGTAATGAGCGGCCCTATGGTGTCCGAGTTCTGGAGGGAGGCGGCCAATGCTGAGGAGAGCGTAGACATAATTATTTATCCTTGAAAACTCATTATTTTGGTATGCTGAAAATTCTATTAGCGATCATACTGGTAGTGGGGATCGGATGTGGTGATATCTGGGATTTACATGGGGGCATAACCAAGACCATACGAAACGGCACGGTCGTTGAGAGTGCGCCGGAAGTAGAGATACCTTCTGATGAAGTGAGCATGCCGGCAGACGAAAATCCAAACATGCTCAAAATACTTCTGATTGGAGATGGGCCAACCAAAGCTATATTTGCGACCAGAACAATCGACACTGGTCGATGGACCGTGGTATATTACGAGGAATACAGTATCGGCGGACTGGGAAGCACCACATCGTATATATCAGATGCAGAAGGCCATGTAGTAATTGGTTAGCCCTCATAAACTCTGTCTATGCACTCTCGGGCCTTCGCCTGCATGATGGCCGATCCTGGCCGGATGAAAGGCCGGAACCTCCAAACTCTTTTTCCAGACTTCGGACCAAATTCCTGATGCGACGTGTAATCGGCATCTGACCCCAGCGTCATCTCATATATGCAGGGAGCAAGCCGTTTCACGCCGCTTGCTCTCTCTATGCCGTCGTCCATGAAGTTGGTGTCCTTCAGGCTCAACTTGTGTGCCGCATTCTTGCCCTCGATTAGCATCTGCTCCGCCACCTTCTGGCAGAGTCCGTCCTGGCGGGCGATCTCGCGGCCAATCTCTGCCCGGAGCTTGGAAGTGTCTATCTTCAGGTCAATCATATAGCTCTCCCAGTTGGGCGTCAGAGAGGCCTACAAAAGACTCTTTAGACTTCTTCCCAAACCCGTATTCAAGATGACAACGGCAGTTGATATCATGCTCCCCGGGGTATTGCTCTCCATCGGAGAAGGTTTCGTCTATGCCCACAACTTCGCCGTTGAGCTTCTGGTGAGCGGGCCGGACCCTGCCATCACCGACAGTAACCCATTCTTTAGTCTGAGATCCTGCTCCTTTTGCGAACTCAAGAGAGCTGCCCCAGGTCATGCGGTGCCGTTCGGTGCGAATGATCCGCCGCGCCCGGAAACCCGAATTGTCCACAATCGATGACAAGTTGGGCTGTTTCAGAATCGCTCTGGCAAGGGGTCGCTCGTTCATCCCGGAATTGGAGAATATGAAATTGGTAAGGAGCTTCTTGTCGGTCGATGTCATGAGCTTGATCGCGGTTCCGACCCGAGGGCGGAAGTACTTTTCTGCGATGTCGCTCACATTCCAGACTTCGGTCAGGCCATACGCACTCGCGAACTCCGCGCTGGATAGCTCCATCTCCTTGAGCAGCGTGCCCTCCAGGAACTCCCATACCGCCTTGTTCTTGGCCTTGGATGATAGTACATACTTCTGCATCGGGCCCGGCTGGATGAGGTCCATGGGCCCGTAGGTGCCTTCCACATCGAAGAACCCGACCGCCTCTAGATAGGCTTTGATCTTGGGCCCGAACTTCTTCAGGATGTCTTGGATGACATATTCAGGGAGAGTCATATTTTAGGAAATGCTCTATCCAATCCAGCATTTGTTGCGGATCTTCTTCCCAATCGTCGTAACCTATCCGTAAATCAGTATCGAAAAGTTTGAGGGCAAGTTCTCTTCGTTCGTTGGTAATACTTGTCAGTTGCGGATATTCGATGATGGGATCAATATACGGATATTTGATATTACGCCTTTCCTTGGTTTCTGCCCGCCCGTGTTTTATATCTTCATATATTTGCCTTTCCCGATCTTCTAGGTCTTGGAACTGCTTTCTAATGCCCGGAATGTCTTCAAGATTCATGGGAGTTTCACCTCCGCCCAGCCAGCTGGTCGCAGACACCGCCGATCACAATTCCATATCGATGAGACTCATTATCGTGTTCATCGCTCACCAACGCCGCCCATGCCGCGCGGAGCCTTCCGATTAACCCCATTCAGAGTACCTCCACTTCTAAAGATTCGTTCCACTCGATCAAATTATTATCATAGTCTAATATATAGATCTTATCATTATCAAGAAATACTGCCCGGGCTTGGATGATGATGGGCTGTCGATCGGATGAAGACGTAACCAGCGGCGGCGGCAAAGTCACGTCCTCGCCAGATAGGTAGCTCGCTATCGTCACCACTCCGGCTAGGACGGATGCCACGCTGGCCATGATGGCCAGGGCCTTCTGGAAGCTGGTGGTCATCGTCTGGGCCAGAATATATAGAACAGCAAAAAAAGCATGAGCCAGAAGCCTAACAACAAGCCAATTGCCATGATAATAGCGTCTGACTCAGCCACGCTTATCCCTCTATGTCCTCAATGGTCACTACGTGGTTTTTTGTCACCGTGATATTCTCACCTGGAGCCAACGTGGTCTTCGGAAGGGCGAGATCCCCCAGCTTGTCATCTACCGCCTTCACATTGTAGAGCGTCCTGCTGCCGGTGTTCTCGATTGTGAAGGTATATACCACTTCATTTCCGATATCGGCAGAGCTTACGTCTGTGAGCTTGGTGATCAGGATCTCCGGGATGGCCTCGATCTCGAATACGGCGCTGGCATTGAGGGTGATGGTCTGACCAGCTCCTTGCATTGTGGCTACCGCATAGTTGATCACCGGGCCGGGTAGCATATCCTCCGTCACCTTCATCTGGGCGGTCCCCTCAGCAAACTCTCCAGGCCCTACCTCAGAAGTGCTCATGGCAATGGGGCCTAGCAGATCGTCAACTACCTTGATGCCAGTAAGCTTAGCAGTTCCAGTGTTGGACAGTCTGAATGTGTAATTGGCCACCTCTCCGGGCTTGTAGGCCTTCTTCTCGACATCCTTCAGGAGTATGCCTGATGCGGTCTCGTTGATCACGATCGCAGCATCCGCGCTGCTGCTGACGTTTGCTCCAGATCCGTCCACTGCAGAAGCAGTGACGGTGTTTTTCAGCTCCGCAGAGCTGGCTATACCGATGACTGCAAAAAGTGCAATCAGTAGAAACATGTATCTCATTTTTCAATCACCTCAAAATTATTTGGCCGCCCGTTCTTTTCGGGCAGCCGGTACTACGTTTGCTGGTTCTATTTCGGACTCTGACACGGGGGTGTTCTGGCTCTTGGTGAGCTTGCCGTCTACCATCTCATAGCCGGGAGGCAGGAAGTACAGAGAATCGGGCACGGTGGTATCTCGTATGTTGTCTCTGTCCAGGGCGAAACAGAACGCCAGCGGATCTTCAATCACTTGCGCCTGTTCCTCATACGAGAGATTATAATAGCTCCGCATGGTGAAATTGCCGACCGCCTGCAAATCCAGGATCGTCGCCGGGCCATGGTTGGTCAGGTTCATTACTCTGATATCGAGCCGGGCAGTGCCGTTGGCGACATCGAGTGTGACCGTGGACTCCGAAGATTCGACTCCTGCTGGCGTGATGGTGAACGTGGTTTCGGACCCCGCCTCAAAGTCTCCTTCAATGTTCGTGGTCCGGTAGATTCTCTTGTTCCCGGCCCCGGATATCATCTCGATATCTCGATCCAGCAGGCCGCCTCCCCGTGAACTGGTTAAAACGAAACTCTTTTGGACTGTCTCGTTTCCATCCTCCCAGGTCCGGTCCATGCTGTAGACGTACTTTCCGTCCGTTACTCCTGAATCGTCCCGGTAGTGGTCGCCATAGTTCTGGACCCTCATGGCCCCTGAGCCGGATATATCCAGCTCTGAAACGCTGGCATCACTATCATTCAGGCAGCTTACGGCCAGAACCAAACCCGCCATCGCAAGAGCCGATATGATCAGCGCGCCGAAAAAAGCCAGCCTCCAGTAAACGATTACTCTCCGAATGACCTAGCCCCCCTTGTTGTATCCTAACATGTAGGCGGCACTTTCAAGCTGAGCCTTTACGCCTGCAATGCCCATTGATGCCAGCCTCATTTTCCCCCCGACCTTGAGGTCTAGGAGTATCTGGTCTTCTGACAGATCGACAAACCTCTTTGCCTTTGCCTCGGGCGGCTCGATCTCGTCCGATTCTTCAAGGAAATCGGCTACGGCTTCTATCTTGGCGATGGCGCCAACCATCGCATTCTCGACGTTTCGTTTGATGTAGACAATGAGAATTGCCACCGATATCGCCACTACCAGGATCAGGCCAAATATCAGGATTAGATAATCCATCTCACGTCGCCTCCTCGATGGCCGATTGTGTAGCCGGAACCAGCTTCTGGAGATCGCCGATAAGCTCCTCGATGTCTGGGTAGAGGTCTGCGATCTCCTGAGCTGTTGGGGCCTTCCCCTGTTCAAGTTTCGCTACTATTACTCGGGCTTCGGGCTCCATTCCTCGGATATCGGATACCACTTCAGTCATTATGGGCTGTAGATATCCCTGGGCAGCCAGCAGAGCCTTCTGCTGATGGGTGGAAATGTATCCAACTGTCGCCAACCCGGTGATCACGAAGCCCACCAGCTTGTCCGCATCAGACATGTTCTGGCCAAATGTTATGGCCAATCCAAAAACGATGATGAGGGACACGACAACTATCGGTCCTTTCATTGATTCTAAAGTATTATCGGATGTCAAATTAACCACCAGATCTTTGTAGGATCAATCTTTTTCATGAAATCATCTCTCTTCAAACTTATATCCGGATTGCAGCGCTGTCTTCTGCCCCGAGCATGAGCACCCTTGGTCTCCCGCCCAGGCCATTGTCTGAGTGCCCCACTGAAATATTTCAACGTTTGCCATCGTCCCTCCTGATTACTATTCTTCTTCGCTGTCCTTCGGCTAGAACTTCATCGGCCACCAACCGGACGAAAAGGACATCGCCCGGTCCCATCCCCGGAACATGGCCCGTCAGTCCACATCGGTCACTCTCATGAAATCATGCCTTTTCGATCAATTCAGGCTTCACGTCTGCCAGAGCAACCAGCTCTGATGTGTCTTTGAACCCCGCTCGCTTCCAGGCCGGCATAGGGTTGTCAATTTCCACGAGTTTCGGTGATTTTTCCGTGCCCTGGTCGACGGTGATCTTGCTGTCATCAATTGCTGCAAGTTTTGCCAGATCTGCCTTGGCCCGTTTCTCATACTCTGGCATGGTCAACAGATTCTCGTAATCCCGCTTGGTGAGCGGGCCGTTAGGGTATCCTCTCATCGTGTCACCTCATGAAAACGTGTAGTGTCTATTTATTTTCTTTATAATTGATAGAAATGGCAGATGCGATTCATATTTCTTCAGCTGGTTCATCAGCACGATCGAGCCCGTAAAAGTGATGTGCTGCTTACCTTCCAGTTCGAAGTGAATCGTGAGATATTGTGTGCCTTTCTTCTGGTGACTGTCTTTGATTTTGTATCCAATAACCAGGATTTCTTTGTTCAGGACCTCGTCGAGCCGGAGCTTCTCTCCTTCGAATGATTCTTCTTCGGCGAAGTCTCCGAACCGTTCAGGCATTGGCAAGCCCCAGAGATTGCTTGAAGTTGAAGCTATTCGCCCATAGAAGCCATCCTTCTGTAGATGCTATTGAAGATCTGTATTGGTCCAGAGATATCTCTCCTCTGGCCAACTTGCGAGGAAGTTCCTGCATCCTGTGCTTGATTCGCTTTGCGGTGGATTTCCTGACAAGAATGTGGTTCGGAAAATGTCGGTATCCCAGAAAGTCTATGCCCTGCTGTACAGGGAATATATCATTCTTGCTCAAGGATAGATCAAGCCTTTCCGCAAGGAAACGCTCTATTTCCTCGGCCACCAGTCGCAGGAACCTCTTGTCTTGATGGAGCAGAACGAAGTCATCGCAGTATCTTATGTAATACCTGATCTTCATTTCGTGCTTCAGGAACTGGTCTAGCTCGTTCATGTAGAGGTTGCCAAGCCATTGGCTTGTGTAGTTCCCAATCGGCACGTTCTTGCCTCCTGGAATGCTGTAGATGATGTCCCCCAGCAGCCATAGAGTGTCCGGGCACTTGATTTTTCTCCGGACGATCCCAAATAGGATGTCGTGGTCTATCGATGGATAGAACTTCGAGATATCCATTTTCAGGCAATAAGCGCCGTGTCCTGCCGCTCTGATAAAGTCCATAGTTCTTCGACTTGCGGCATGAATTCCTTTTCCGGTCCTGCATGCATACGAGTCATGGATGAACAGGCCGCTCCAAACTGGCTCAAGGACGTTCATCAAGGCATGTTGGACCACTCTGTCAGGATTGAAAGGCAGCTTGTAGATGATCCTCTGCTTCGGTTCGTAGATCATATTCTCCGTGTACGGAGATGTGGTGAAGGTCTTTTCAATCAGAGCGTCCATGATATTGAAAATGTTCTCATCCAGATCATCATCGAACCGGCTGATAGTATTCTGCCAGCTCTTGCCTTTTCGGGCCTTTTTATATGCCAAGTAGATATTATCCAGCTCAGTTATCTTATCCCAAAGATTTCCGTGTCGCTTCATGATTATTTTTGAGAGAAGCAACGTTTTCTTGCGTTACTAGCTGCTCCTCTCCTCCGTTGTGTGTTTTGCCTTTCGACAAGGTCAGCGAGTCCAGCTAGGAGTTAGCTTCGCAACCAATCCTAGATCTGTGACTGCGCGGCAACTGATATTCGAATTCGTATTCGACTGCTGATTATTCGCATTACGTGCCTGCGAACTGCAATTCGTCGCATTATTCCAATTACTGCCTGCAATAACTGCTCGACTCGCCCGACCTATTACCGGCCTATGCTGCGCATAGGCACGAATAACGACTACTGTGGCTCCGCGACCGCGCGGCAACCGAAAGACGAATGCGCAACCGACCGCCGATAAAGCGCATAACGCGCCCGCGAACCGCAAGACGCCGCAGAAGTCCAATAACCGCCCGCAATAACCGCTGCCTGTGCCTGGCATGTTCCTTGACCGTAATGGGACCCTCTTGTCCCGCTGATATCCTCGTAGCTGAACACAATTGCTGTGGCATAATCCGCTCCGGCTATGTAGCTCTGCCGATCCTGGAGCCAAGTCCACCAGACTCCGGACATGTCCTCCAAGCCAATGTTTGAGACGATCCTTCTGGATGCAGTATCCACATGTCCACCAACGGTCGTCGGATTCGCGCTCCCGTAGATATTCGTCTCTTCTGGCGTGCCACTGTGGAGCTGCGCAAACTCCCAGTCTGTCATCATCCTAGCGCCTATATTTTTCAAGTCGTCTGCGAAATCGTAGAAATTCCGAGAGACAGTCGCGGCAGCTCCGAATACTGATGCGATAGATGCTCCTGTGCCGGAGAGGTGGTATATCGAGGCCCACAGAGGCGCATAATTCAGGCTGTCGAAATCGGTCGGCCCTCCCCAGGCAAACCCAGGAAGGAAGCGTCCATATGGCCGGTGCTTGAGATCTTGGATAGACCGAGGGATGATATCTCCTGCCAGGTAGCCTGTGAGGGGATGGCCGGAGATCGTGCCAACATTCGCGCATTCGCAGTGGAAGCAGCCGATTTTGCGGCTATTGTCTGCGGTGTAGCCAGCCGGGTAGGTGGTGGCGGCACTAAGGATGAGAACCGGAGTATAGCCACTTACTGGGACGCAGGCATAGATATAAAAGTCTTTGCCGGCACGGTTGGCCGGAGTGGCGTACTGCGAATCGTCCCAATTGGCCGCGGTGTCAAGGTCCAGCTCGACAGCGGCGGCCAGCTCGTAGGAATGGTTCCCGGCTCCCCCGACATTCACGATCAGGTGACTAGGGGATACGAGCGTCCTCCGGTCTGCTGCCAGGCTGCTGCCCTTGTTCTTCCACATTCTATTGCGATTGTAATACGCATCTTGCCTCCCTGGGAGGCGATTCAGGAACGTCATAAAATCACCATCTTCAGATTCGTTGTAATATTCAGCCCAAGCCGATTCGTCTGCTTCATCGCAATCAGGCAGCCCTAGAACAAGATCGACACTGAACCTTTTTTGGCATATAGGGCAATCACAAGTCGAAGTATCTTCGCCCGGATCGACATCATAAGGCAGTGTATGGCCATTGGGGCAGACGACATCTGCCCCTACCAGGATGCTTGCCTCAAAACCAATTCCGCATACAGGACAATGATAAGATCCGGTTGCCATCTATACCTCAGACCGTACGAGCGTCCTACGGTTGGCTGCGGTATCGCTGCCCTTGTTCTTCCACATTCTATTGCGATTGTAGTAGCCGTCCTGCCTGGCTGGAAGGCGGTTCAAGACTCGTCGGGGGCAGGGGTAGCGGATTCCCGTCTCTTCAGAGGCGGGAGGAGCGTACCCCGCTGTTATCTCTTTCATCCAAGATCCGGTTAATGATTGTGTCATAGCTTTCTCCTTTCCTACCAAGTTCTTTGAGTCGATCTCGTGTTTTCGTCTTTAGCTGTATACAGGTGTGCATAAGACTTAAATAGTACTAAGTACTATATATCATTGTCCATTGCTCAGAGCGGAACCAATGCCATAAGGCTTGGTTGGGCACTCCACCCTGATGAGAGATGCCAGGGAACAGACAACAGCTTAATCTGCTCGTACAAGCAAGCGAATCTAAGGACACGGAATCGGAAGCACGAGTCCGGGTAACTGGACTGGTGGATAGCATGATAGATGAAGCCTCTTCCCGTTCCAGGGCAGCCAGTACACCATCATCGTACCACATCCTAATCAGGGAGAAGAGTCACCCTGCCAGACGCGACACGACTTTTTGCGTAGTCGCAAGCCCTCTAGACTTGGCGGCATGCCCGCCAATTCATTGGTGGGTAGGTGACGAATCCCATGTTCAGCTCTCCAGGATAGCGAGGATAGCCGCAAGATCAGCTTTCATGAGGGCGATATCTGCTTTTACTGTGGCAAGATTAACAATCAGCTCGCCATCATCGTTTACAGCAACGCCTTTTGGCTCACCGTCAGACGATTTGAATCCATATATTTTTGCCATTTATATCACCTAGATCTTAGTGACTTCCTCCCATGACTAAAGTCATGGGCTTCCTCTTTCACTGACCTGCTTTTGCAGTGTCTCTAGAGGCTCTTCCCCTCAGTCCGAGGGTGCGAATGTTTAGGCTGGCATTGAGATCCCTATCCATCTCTAATCCACAGTTGGGACAAAGATGGGTTCGATCTGCCAGCGTCTTAGGTACCATTATACCACATTGGGAACATTTCTGAGATGTATATCTTGCATCTACCAGTTCTACCACTTTGCCAGCCTTTGCAGCTTTGCTCTGAGTGAACTGGATCAATTTTCCCCAAGCATGGTCTTGAATATGCTTTGCTAGATGGTGATTCTTAAGCATACCTGAAATGTTAAGGTTCTCGAATACAATTAGATCCGCGGAATCGACCAGTTTTCTAGATACCTGGTTGAGGAATTCGTCTCGGAGGTTCTGAATTCTCTTACTGATCTTAGCTACTTTCGCTTTAGCCTTCCGCCTGTTGGCCGATCCTTTCTTCTTTCTGGAAAGGGATCTTTGGGCCGCTGCAAGCGTCTCCTCTAACTGGATGTAGTATCGAGGGTATTGGATTGACTCACCGGCAGACGTGGTTATTAGGCTCTTCAGTCCAACGTCTACCCCTATTATGGTTGTTGGCTCAACGATATGGGCCTCCTCGATTTCCGCCACTAAGACGGCGTACCAATGGCCCAGGAGATCTTTCTTGATAGTGCAAGTCTTGATTTTGCCTTCCACTTCACGATGCTTGAAGATCCTGATGGTTCCGATCTTGGAAAGAGTTAGCTTTGAGCCTTCGATCTTGAACCCTGCTTGGGGGTAGGTGAAAGACTTATACCAGCCTCGGCCCTTAAACCTGGGGTAGCCCGGCTTCTCTCCTGCCTTGACACGTCTGAAGAAAGCCTTGAAAGACTTGTCTAGCCTCCTGAGCACGTCCTGGAGAACCTGGGAGAAGATTCCCTGCCATTTGCCTTCCTTCTTCTCAAGGGTTAAGGTGGCCGCTTGATCCTCATAGGATCTACTAATGCCTTCCATCTCATAGCAATTCTTCCTATCAGCCAGAGCGGTATTGTAGAGGTGCCTGCAAGTTTCCAGAGTGACATCTAACATAGCTTCCTGTTGCTTGTTAGGGTACATCCTGAATTTGTAAGCTGTCTTCATACCGCACCTTCTAAGCAAAACCTATATTAGGAGATGAGGATATATAGTTATTGGTGGTCGGGAACCGCTACCTTCTAAGCAATTGTAGCCTCTTTTCCGACTGCCCAATATTCACAGTGGGGTCGATTCATCCCACGGTTAAAACCGTGGGTTTTCTCTCCCCCTACACCCCATCATCATAAGGGGTACTGCAGTACACCTCTTCCCTAGAATGTCAAAATCTTGATGCTCTCTTTTCCCATGTAGCCGACTTTTGGCTTCACGGATGAAACCTGATATTCAATCCCGTCCGTTGGGTCAAAGGGGTTATCGACGTTGAATTTGATCGTATCACCGATAGCAAAAGTGCCCCGCGCCTGCAAGGTCGTGGCCTGAATCGAGGTCCACCCACCCGAGGGACTTGGGACGCTCTTGTTCTTGATTTCAATCTTGCAATATAGATCCGTCTCTGCCTCGGTGTAGACCGGCGCGCCTCCAGAACTTATGACAGTGATAACCAGATTGCAATCCAGGTTAGCGGTCGTGATGGTGGGAAGCGAAGTTAAGGCGGCGGTGGTGGTCTTCTTTCCCGCAGCCAGAAAGTCTATGTTTTCGGTGCCATTAACAGTGACCCGGCCCGCGCAATCGGTGTGCCCGGTGACGCTGGAGGCCACTATGGAGAGCCTAGCGCCTCCTGTTGGCCAGGTGCCGGTTAGGGTCAGGGTAGCCGCCGAAGTGCCGCTAAACAGCGTTGCCGCCGTCTTGGTGACACGCTTTGCCAGATGCCGAAACCTGCCTTTCTCGACGCCTGGTGAGCTGGGGGAGGGAGAGCCGTATTCGGTGTACGTCGGGCCGTCGATCAGCTCTAAGGTGGTGGGATCGGTGTCAGCCGTGTCCCTGACGACATAAACATACGGAGGCATCAGATATCGACGCCCCGGACCTCGTTAGGCAGATCGTCGGTATTCAGGGACCAATTGGCATGCCCTTCTCCGGATACATCATAATCATGTGGCTGAGTGCCGGAATCAGTGACAACGCCCACCGAAGGCGTGACCGAAGTAAACCCGGCATGCCGCCTGGCCTCCTTCAAGAGCTGGTTGCCCCTGCGCTCGAATCTGTCTGCCAGTTCGCCGTACTCGCCCAATCGGGTGGTGCACTTGAAACAACAGTTTGCGGCGGCCAGGTAGAGATTGGAGTTGGCGGTAATCTCGGCCTGGATTTCTTCATCAGTGAGGATGAAAACCGCCGAATCGATATCTCCTATCTTGTCCCTGATCCAATCCGTATTCGAATTCGTGGGACTCGTATAAGATGAAGTCATTTTGCACCACCCGGTTTATTATTACTAAAAAATAATTTAGAAGACCTTAAGCGGTCTTCTGGAATATCAGCAAGAACACCATCTTGCCCGCGCTCCGGTTGGCGTTTGCCGCGCTGTATGCATAGATATCAGCACCAGACGCAACCGTGTTGTCTGCTCCAGCTACCCGATGACCGGCGAACACCGATCCAAGCCAGTTGCCAGCGACTGCAGCGTCCTTATCGACGATGATGTCAGAGCACATCTTATTAGCGCCAAGCAACGTGTTATTGCTTACGCTGATAGTGTTATCCGCATCGCCGTTGAACGCTTCAGTCACGATTCCAATCGCTATCAGGAGCTTGCCCTTTGCGCCTGCTGAGTCGGTGATCTTCTCATCGACTGCTGTGGCTACACCGAAATCAACTTCTGTCGGGCCTTCGAAGAAGAGGCTCGACTTCTCATCGGCTACCAGATGGGCGATCTTGATTGCTGCTGTCAGGACGCCGGCGGTGTTGCTCAGGCCGGTGATGGCCGGTGTGCCGGCCAGGGTGTTGGCCACATTGGTCAGGGTGGCTTTCTTGTTTATGTTGCCGGCTTCTGAATCGTTGATCAGGATGGTATCGGCGCCCACGGGGGCCGTCTTTGCCACCATGTCATGAACCAGGCTGTTGGCCACGTCCACCGCGCCCACCGAGTCATCTATGATGGCAGCAGAGTCCACGGACGCACTCGCCCGGAACCAGTTGGGCGGTTTAGGAATTCCAGTCAAAAGTTATCACCTCAAAAGAAAGGTCTAAAATAGCAAGATCAATGCTCACGAAGAGCATTGCAGCACTCAAGGACTTTATCTAATGGCTTCTCGTATGCGGTCCATTTAGAAACGCTTGATGTACTCACAGATATCGATAACATTTCCAAATGGTTTATTCGGTTTCCGGGTATTAACCACATTCTGACAGGGGTCAACGATTCTCTATCATCGAACGCCAGACACAAGAAGTGATCTGCAATTTTGTTTTTCTGTATAGCAAAACTCCAGAATCTTATTCCACGTCTGCCAACCCGCTCACATGAGGTTTTAACATCTATCTTAAACCCGCGACCACAAATAAAGTCATATCCCGGATTATTATTGGGCATTCGTTCTACGTGATCGAAATAGTTCGACAGAACCCGTTCCCCGATATAAATTCCCAAAAAACTTGAACATTTACTATTCTCTGCCATTGGAGACCGTTTTTCTCTTCGGTATAACCCAGATTTTACTATTTCGTTGTCACACTTCTTACATACCGACTTAGGATACTTCTTGTCGGTATATTTCGAAGTATATGTACCGAACTTGTCTAGATTTTCGGGCGTTTTCTCCAAACCACATCGAGTGCATTTGTTATTGTGCATCCACGTACCTCCGATTGTACTCCGAGAAGAGTTTAAGAGGAGGCCGCTCTCGGAAAAGCGGTTTTCGAGCCGTCGCTCTATCCTCATGCCTCGTGCGCTGTCTTACTATTTAGCCTATTCGGCCTTAGCCGATAGCGATCTCCACAAAGGCTTGGTTGTCATGGAAGACCATACCGACGTCCTGATAGAGGTGGACCTCGATGTTCTTGATGGCCTTGCGGGGGTAGCTGTCATCGACAGTGATACCCCTGGCCTGCACCAGCTCAGCAGCTTCCCGGCTCTTAGTGACAATGTAGACGTAGTTCGCCGTCACCGAATCGTTGATGATCGCCCAATCAGACATGGGCTCATTCTTGGTCCTGCCAAACAGAGGGGCAACGGACTCATAGATCAGGCTTGAGCTGTCAGAATAGGGATCTTTCTGGAAGAGAGCGTCCATAGCGGCGGCATTGCCGATCAGGTAGAGGTTTCGCAGGTTGGTGCGGTATTTGGAATCGAGCTTGCCCCTAGCAACCCTCAGATCCTCGTAGATGTCCCTGTTGGTATCGGAGGTCAGCCAGGCACCGATGTTATTGGTATCGCTGCCAGAAGCACCGGAGGCGACAACCTTGCCGTTGGTGTTCAGGCCTGCGCAAGTAGCGACACCGGGGATGTTATTGACGGCCCTGCCAGCGAACCAGACCTTATCCTCACCCCGGAAGATCTTGGCCATGCAGCCTTCGATGTATCTCCTCTGGAGCATGGGGTCTTTGGCCAGGTCGTCCTCGTTCATGACGAAGCTATCAGCCCACCGCCAGAGCGGTGTGTTGCTGGTTGTGCTTCCCAGGGAGACCTCAACGCCGGGGGTCTTCTTGGCCTTCGGCACCACGTCGTCACCGGCGAAGTCAATCTTGTTGGCCTCGTAGGCTTCGGTTGTGGCCGGCACCTGAGTCAGAACGGTACATTTCCTGGCCATCTGGTTATCCAGATTTACATCATACCAATCGTTGATGTAATCGTAGAAGGTCGCGGTAAATGTGCCAGGGACAATACCAGACCCGTAAAGCATATCAGTAGCCATTTATTTCACCAGCTTTACCAGGCAGGGGTAGCACCTGGTCACCAAGTCGGAATCGTTAGACACGAGCGCGACGGTTGAGGGGATCTCAAGCGTTATGACAGTAGATGTCAGAGACGCAACGCGGTTTGTCTGGCAAGCGCCATCCAGGTCTTCCAGACAGATGTAATCACCGACAGCTATTCCCATGGTGGCGATCTCGCCAGCGGCCATTGTGACGGTTGTGTCGCCCACAGCGACATCAGACGCTGGGGTCTTGTAGCTCTTGGAGCCCATTGTGACGCTCTGGAGAGCCTTTGCGACGGTTGATACCGTGAAGGTTGTTCCTGCGGTGCTTCCTGCCTCTTCTAGCAGGCCGTGATTGCCAGGCGTGCCATCACCAAGGACAGCAACCTCTAAGAAGTCGCCAAGGTCCACGTTGACGTCAGCGCCGTTGGCCATTACCAGGGCATAGCCCACACCGTCCACGATGGGGACCTGCTCATACTGTTCAAAGAACCCGTCGTACTTGCCTTTAGTCAGGCCTTCTGGGCGGTTATCGGCTATTCCGATGATGGCGTTTTCTGCCTGTGCAGCGGCCACGGTTTCCGATCCAGCGGTGGCCGAGCTGAGAGCTACCACGCCGCCAACGGGAATACGGGAAGCGGCGGGATAAGATACATACCACTGGCTGCCAGAGACAGCGGTCTTTCTATTTACTACCATTGTTAATCATCTCCTCTTGAACAGGGTTGCATCGGCCTTGGCTCTTGCAGCTTCGACCACATCAGCAGAATTGAGAGTCTTCTTACCGGCCAGGGTCTTGGCTTCGGCTTCGGTCAGCAGCTTGGCGGAGTTGGTGATCTTCCAGGCCTCGTAAGTCGCGGGGTTCATATCCCGGACCTCGTCCCAGAGGGTATCAATTTCAGTTGCAGCGGCAGCATTGAGCTGCTTCTTGAAGGCCTCCTTGTGAGCAGACTCAGAAGCTGCGGCCTCTGCCGTTGCCTTGCTGGTGAAAGCCTCGTTGAGCTGCTTGTGTTCGGTTGCCAGGCCATCGAGCTTGGCGCTCAATTCAGAGACGATGCCCTCCAGGGAGGTCACCTTCTCATTAGCAGCATTAAGCTGCTTTTCATAATCGGCCCGGAGGGCCTCAATTTCTTCCATTTTGTCAGCCTCGTTTGTTTGTTTTGGGCACCGTTTCACAAATCTCCCGTCAACCAGAACATGGCTCGACGGCGCCTTCATCAGTTCTTCGAACGGATCGGGCTCCGGGGAGGCGTTCTGGAAGGGGCCACATCCCATCTCACGCGAACAGGCTCCTTTTGTCCCTGAGAAGAAGTTCGCATATTCTACGACATTATAAGGGCCAAGCTCTACAGCATCGTATTTGTTGCCTTCAAACTCGCCCGTCTCGCGTTTGGTAATCGTGAAATATCCCGGACTCGCGTCGGGGAACTGCTTGTTTTGGATCTTGCCGATCTCATCCGGCAACAGATACTTTTTGTAGTATCTGGAAATTCCAAAGATGTCCCGCTTGTCGTCCCTCGGAGTGGCTGATATAGCGTGACCTAGCCACCTGTCATCGGGCCGCAATGTATCCGTTTCCAGATGCTTGTCAGTGATCGGAACTCCTAAGAATCGCGGCGCATTGGCCTTCAGGACATCGTACCGCTTGAGCGTCGGGATGCCGTTGGTTCCAACAAAGACGCCCTCCTTGGCGAAGACCGTTGGCACATCGAAGTACTCATCAGTCTCCAGGATTTCGCCCTCCACATGGGCTGCGTTAGTGACCTTTAGCGGGCCTTCTCCGGCCAGAAGGTGTTCTTCTATGTCCTCTAGCTCGATATCCTCTTCCTGGGCCTTACGGGCCTTCGCCTGGCCTCCTGCTGATCCTCTGGCCCGCTTGTGGATCTCGGCCTTAACCTGATCATAGATGAGAGGATGGCCGGTAACGAACTTGTGGAAGGCCTTGAGGTATTCAGGGGAGACCTCAGAGTTCTCTTGTTTTTCTGTAATAGTGATCACCTACTTCTTCCCTTTCTTTTTGCACTTCGTTTCCAGTGTGGCCGCGCCCTGGCTGATCTTCTTCAGCCGCCTGGCCATTGGGGATACATCCAGCACGAAGCCCCGCGTCCGGATACCGTGTGTCCGGAGGGCCCGCAAAACAAGGAACTCCTCTCTCATAACATGCCTCCGCCCAATTGGTTATACTCGTTTGACATTTGGGCCAAAGCAGCGTCATCCAGCTCTGGTAACGAATGAATGGCCCGGTATTCATTGACCGTGATCAGCCGGTTCATGGCTCCATCCAGAGCTTCCTTGTGGACCTGGGCTTTGTCCTCGGGGACTGTCGGCCACCACTGGAATTCGCACGACCACCCAAAGAAACCGTTGTCCTCCAGGATCTTCGAATAGAACTCCTCAAAAGGCCTAGCGCAGATCTCCCTCCAGCCGTTTACAATGAGCTGGAACAGTTCGAGAGCCGGAGCACTGGATTTGCTTATGGCACTTCCCAAAGTATCCAGGATGTTTACCGGGATGAGATGACTGGTGATCTCCCTAATAAGATACTGATCAATCTCTATCGGCGGCCTGGCGGAGAGCGTCGGATAATCTAGCTTTGTGCCCGGAGGCATCAGGAAAGCGGTGTCAGTGGACTGGGCCTTAATCACTTTATCAAGATAATCCCATACCTCGGACGGGATGCCCATTATCTTTGTGCCAGTGTAGCCTTCGTCTCCTTGGCCATCGCCCATCATGGCGGTGACGTACTGGAAGTCGATTACCCCAACCGCGTTAGGGGCTGCCACCCGTTGCAGGTACTTCATGACCGCCTGGCTTCTGGCAAAGCCCCATTGTCTGATGGTGGGGATGATAGAGGCTATGTAAGACAGCTCACCAGGCGTCCGGTCCTGAATATGGAATATTTGGTCAGCCTCGATCTCTACCGGCTTGCCAGACCGGCTCTGAGACTGCCAATAGTGGATGCTATCGTCGTCCGCGTCGGTGACTATGCCTTTCAAGAGAGGATCGGAGAAATAGCGGTCGCTGCCCCTGGTGTTGTCCGGAGCAGCTTCGAAGGAGACCGCCGGCAGATGCTTGAATACGTCCGGGATGGTCCACTGCTCTTCTGTTTTGAGACTGTAATTGTAAATCGAGTGCCTGAAGCCCAGCGTATCAAAGAAGGTTTGCCTGATGTTTGACCTGCTCTGAACCACCTTATCGGCCATGCGCAGGCCCCGGCGGGCTTCGGCTATCTTGGCTTCGTTCGCCTTCTCCTCTTCAGGAGGCCTAGGGACGATATCATAGCCGTTGAAGGCAATCTTGCTTATGGGCAAGAGGAGCCCTTGGACCGGCGGAACCGATAGAGCAGACAGGATGGCCGAAGCGGTGATGTTACGATCAACTGCAGCGAACCCCGAAGACGACAGGTTAACCTGGGATTTGCCGGTGGTGCCGGCGGCATTGCGAATTTTCCTATGAATTGTCGTCATGGTATCGGGATTCCTGAGCTGGATATTTGAGATGGTGCTGAGAAGTTGTACGATCTTGGTTTTCTCCCATTTAAGATACCAGACACACACATCTCAAGCATGTCTGGGCCGTCGTCGTGCATCTTGCTATCTGGAGAAAATGCCTTGAGCTGTTGGATCAGAGATGGATAAGCAGCAGCCCAATCTGATCGAAACAGCAGCGTCCCATTGCTATAATGCGGTTCCATCGATCTGATTCGGGCTTCCTTGTTGGCGGTGTTCCAAATGAACTTGAAGGGGACCGTGACGCCCGCCTCGACCATCCTTTTTCGCAAGTCTTTCTCGAAGAGGCTCATACCTTCCGCGCCTTTGGCGTGACCTAAGCTGTTGGCCTCAATCCAGAATACTCGGTTGTTGAATAATCGCTGAAACTCGATGATCTTTCCAATGGTAGCACTCTGATTATCAACTGCCATGTCGCATGCCCAGACCAGCAGACGACCATCCGGTAAGCGAACTACTTCACCAATGGCAGCATAATCGTTGCCGCCCTCGGACGGATCACAGGAAGCGTAACGAACACAATTTTGCAATTCGGGATTGTTGTTGATGTCGGGCGATTTGATCGGCCAGGTTTTAGGTTCGAAGAATATGCCGCCGCTATGCGTTATGGTCCAGTCTCCGCGCCGAAGCTGTTCTCTGGTGACATAATCCAATTTGCTCAATGCCTCTTCATATGCCTCCTGGTCGACGTGCGGGTTATCATCGAGTTTGGCCCCTATGAACGGGCGTTCCGGATCACCCCCAGTATCTATCTTGAACCTATTTTTGACCCATTCATGTCCAACACCACCCGGATTGCTAGCTGCCCTCATCCTCAAGGGCACATCAGTGTTCTTCAACCGGCGAAGTCGGGAGAATAGGTAAGAGTATTGTGTTTCGGTGAACTGTGTAAGTTCGTCAAATCCTATGAATTGGAATTCCGCCGACTGGTAACGATACTTGTCGCGCTCGCTTTCCAGATATCCAAAGGTGAGCGTTGCACCGGATGGAAAAGTCCATTTGTGGCCGGACGCATCCCAGTGAGCATCGCTGCCGGAAAGCCATTGGAGGCTACGATCCATGATGGCCCCCGAAAGAGCCAGGTCTGCGTAAGTGCGTCTGAGGATGAGGGCCGCATAACCGGGGACCCACGCATACTGAAGAGCTGCCATTAGCAGAGCATCAGATTTTCCCCCGGCGGCGGCCCCGCCGTACAGAACTTCGAGTTCTTGGCGAAGCAAGAACTCTGTCTGCTTCCGGGTGGGCTTGTGGATGCAATACTTGTTATCGAGGATGGTCTCTTTAAGAAAGATCAGCCGCTTGTCCGTTATCTTCGGTGGCTTCTTTTCCTTTACCTGCCTTCCCCGTGTCTTTATCGATTTCATCAAAATAACCCTTGTAACGGGCGAGCCTCTGGGCGGGTGTCTCGATCACGGCATTTATTTCCAATGGCTGGGTGGGGTTGCCTTCGTGAATTACTCGGTCGCCCATGTCCAGGTGCTTCTTGCTCCAGTGGATCATGATGTTTGTATCTCCGGGAATGAACTTGTGCTTGACGTTGGTGTGATCGTTCCCATATTCGTCTAAGCCGGTTTCCGGGTCTATCGGCCTGGATTGATCGCAGTAAGGGCACTTGTCATAGAACTTCTCGAACGAGAACCTGATCTTCTGGCAGTCCTTGCAGATCGTCATATACCGATCCAGCATCTTTCTGAACATCGCATCAGATACGATGTTCTTGCCATCCCAGGCACCGCCTTCCCTAGCTTCCCTCAATTTGGGGTCGCGCTTCAGCCGGTTGCTGAGCACCTGAGGAGATATGTTCAGCTTACGGGCCAGGGCTGCATCTGGGATTTGGCTCCTGCAGAAGAACGCAACAGCATCATAATCTATGGGGATTGGCTTTGGACCTGGCTTTTTTCTCTCCTTTGCCATTGGTATGCACCTATTTCTAAAGAATTCTAAATCAATATGAGGAGGCACTATTCGAATTGAAAGATCAATTGATGTGCCAAATATCCCGAAAAATCACCCATAATTAGGCTAGAATTGCAGGATAATTGCGATGTAATCGCGGTTGATTGAGGATGATAGCCTGAAATGTAGGGTGAAAGTAATATGCCGCGATGTGTTTTAATTGTTATTTGTCTGTCAGAGATCTGCACTGCGGACATTCGAAATTGTCGAGGATGTGTTTGATCTTAGTGGTCTGATCCTCTTCAGGAAAGGGCGAGATAAGAGATATTCGATACTGGGATTCTTGGTTTTCTCGGCCAGTTTCTGTAGGTCTGATACCTTCCAGAACTCCAAACGCATCCCGTAAGCGGCGAGCTTTTGATTTAAGTCTGGGTCCATTATTCACACTCTCTCCGAAAATGTTGCCCCTTCCTGCATGACCGTCTTGGTTCCTGCCCACGTGCATCCTTCTGCGATTATGGTGCTCTGTACAGGCACCAGATCTGTAGTACAGAAGCATCCACCGGGGGCCGTGATCTTGCAGTTCCTAGCCTCTACATAGGACCGGCCTATTGCATGGATACCAAAATAGCCTTCCAGTATGCAGTCTCCGAACACGACTTTGGAGCCTTCGGTGATGTACGTCGCCCCACCGGTCGAGTCCTCCCTGGTCTGGCTGCTCTTCAGAACGGAGTTCTCCACCAGGCCCGTTCCATCCCGGATCATCAGGCCGTAAGATCCCGTGGTCTGGCTACAATCCATATTTAGATCGCTTATGGTGAAGTCGTTGACCTGCCAGACGGTCACCTGGCTGTCGGTCCAGAAACCGTGGACACCGACATTATCCTGGCTTCTTGTCTGCCAGTCGTTGTTCCCATAGAGAACAAAGCCCTCCCTGCACTGCCAGGCCGCGCAATCCATCACCGTGCTGTTGTGGCAGGTATCGAGTATGATGCCTTCAGCACTACAGTTATGGGCTACCACAACGGAGACTATCTCGTTGGTGCCGCTATCTCCGGCTCCGTTGTTCCCCAGGTAAAGGCCGGATCCCCAAGAGTTCTTCAGGTTGAGCTGGTAGTATAGGCCGTTCTTCCGCTCGGACCCCACCAGGATCAGGCCTTCACCGTCGTGGGGCTGGCCGTCTATCTGGGCGGCTCGATTGCCGTCCAGGGTGAGGTGCTGGATGGTGAAACTCTCGTACCCCGGATCATAGCCCATGGTGCCCCTGATGAGCATCATGGCAACGTGCCGCGAAGGGCTGCGTTGGCCGGGAAGCAGCTGGATGATGGTCTTGCCCATCCCATCCCCGGTAATGTACATGTCTTTGTCGAGTACCTGGATAGCAGAATAGAATATGTTGGAGCCGTCCGGATTGAGTGCAAATGGGTAAGGAGCTGATAAGAGGTAATGGCCCGCGCCTATATGCAGGCTCCCACCGTCTGGAGTAGCATCTACCGCCGCCTTGAACAGGCCTGCTGCATCCGATGAAATGGGCAATGCTGCTATGGGTTCTCCGGCGGCTTCTGTGATAATGAAATTGTCTTGCTGGTAGATCCGGACGTCATAGGAGCTTTCTGGCTCCGGCGCTGGTTCAGCTTCTGGCTCGGGTTCGAGTTCAGCCTCCGGTTCCAGCTCGATCTCCACAGGGGATACGCCGATCTCGGGTCCAAACTCGGGAAACGTGATGTTGAGATGGGAGATGTTGACCGTCTGCAGCTCGGGCATCACGATAGGGGGTGCCTGGATGTCGGAGAACCGGAATGGAGCTGGATAGACACCCACAGAGCTGCCGATAAGCAAAGCTAAGAGGAGTAATCCAAATATGAGTCTCAAGAAAATCCCTACCTTCTAGCCAAGAATCCTTTTTTCGGCGATGCCGCTCTGAGCGCTTTCTCGACCCGGATGGCTTCCTCGACGAAATCCAGATCGTGGTTGCTCCATTCCTGGATGCACCTCCAGTCTATATCGCAGCGTCGCGGCATAGCAAAGTTCCTCTCAGAGCAGTAACAAGGAGCCCTCTTCGGCCATTGAAGACCAGAGGGCTAGCGTAGTCCTTTTTCCGCCAGGCCAATGAGGCGGTGCATGGGATGATTAGGATATTACGGGCGAAGCCATCCGCCCAAGATCAACAGCAGCCGGTCGAACTCCGCCGTGCTGCCTTCGAAGTGGAGGCCCTGGCCAGTGACTGTGATAGCCGGGAGCTGGTTGGCGGCACCGTCTTCCCACAAGTCGAGATCGATTATTCTGTCTGGCATGTCGCCTCGTGCTTATGGAACCGGCACACTTCGTCCGGTTCTTCGTCATACAGATACGGAAAATTTGGATAAATAGCCGCCTTCCGATACGGCTTCTTGCGTTTGGTGAGAAGGGACATTGAGAATCACATTGAGAAAGCTTACGCAAAAGAAAGACGGAGATCTGCCGTCCAAATGACTTTATGAAGCTTCTCCTATTTATATTTTTCTTGAGACGAGGCTCATCGCAAATTCCCGCATGGCCTTCTTTTTCTTTGCCTTGCTCATGTGGTACTCAGTGCCCTGGATGGTCTTGCGATCGTTGAAGATCTCCCCACAGGATTCGCATGCAGCGAACCCGTTCTTGTCGATGCGGACGACAGACCCACACTTGCACCTGAAATGGCCCTCCTCGACCAGGAATACCCGTCGGTTTCCATTTTTGTCAATTCCCTCTTTTGGGACCTTACCAGGCCTCCAAGCCTGCCCCACCCGTCCCTCAAAAGAATGGGCTAGCCTTGCCTTCGGCCAGCCGGCTTTCTTCATTCTATCGCCCTCCAGATCTTGCCGTGCTCAGCGCGTTCCGATTCTACCATCTTCCACCGCTCCAGCCCTCTGATTGAAGGCCACAAAACGTGCTTTGTCGATCCTATACCCTCTGCGATAGTCTCAGCCGTTGCCCCTTTGGGATGCTGTCGCAAGTACTCCATGATGCAATCTTGCAGATGGCTCAAGCGCTCCACCCCTTCGCATACTGTGCCTTTCGGCTTCTGATGTCGCCATTCCTGGTCGCTTTTCCCAGCCCTCTTGCCACTACAAGCGTCTTGTGCCAGCCCGGATTCGCCCCAAGCCATCGCAATATGTCCTCCTGACTCATCCCAAAATCCTCCTCGCTCGTTCTGTCAGCTCCCACACACCTCTCCTTGCCGATCCATTCTTGCGAACGGTTCCCACCCGCTGGATGAGGCCCCTATCCTTCCAGTAGCGGACCAGGCCACCCGCCACTCCGGGAAGGTGGTCTTGGAAGACAAACGAATCCTCCTTCGGCAAGACCCCCAAGTCTTCCCGGTGCCTGATCGGGCCGCGGCTCACCAGAGCGTCCCCCTGAAATCGTTGTAGATCCTGCTCGTAATCTCGATATCTTCCAGACAATGAGCCCGAATGCCCTCCGGGTCGTTGTCCTCCCACATCTTGGCTATGTCGGAACCGTTCGATTGCTTTCCAGCCCCATAGAGAAACCAATGAAGCTCGCTGAGCGAACACGCGGACACGTCCGTCTGCCATTTCCCCCCCAGGACATCAAAAAGATCACATATCCTTTGCGATCTCCGGTCCGGAAGGCAGAGCTTGATACCATATTTGGCGGCCCGCAGCCTGATGAGGGGGATGTCGAAGTTCTTCACATTGTAGCCCACCAATGTGGCCGTTCTGTGCTCGTTTAGGAGATCAGCGAACTCTTTCAGGATCTCCTCTTCCTCGCCCATGATGACCTTCCGGCAGCCACCCAGGTCATAACCTACGGCGACCACGCGGCTGATGATGGCATGGATTCCGGCCTTCTTTTTCGACTTTGGGAAAGCCTGGTTGTATTCGGTCAATCTGTCTGGAATTGTCTCTATGTCAAAAATTATTGGACTGTTCATTATATCACCTCATCAGCTATCGGGCATTCGCCCAGCTGCCACCGGTATGGGCAGATTCCACATCCGCGAGAATCATCGTAAGTGCAGATAACGTCTCCACTTTCGGTGGATAACCGCATCCAGCGACATGAAATTAGACTCATGCTCCTGCCCTCTTATCATAATCCCAACAGCATTTGCCGCACTGCCAGTCGCCGGGCCATGAACCATGCCCCTTTAGGCACCCGGGCTTATCGAAATGCGTCCGGTCGTTGGCATAAAGAAAGGCCAGATGCTTGCAGTTGCCTCTAAACGATATCAATCCAAAACCTCCAAATTCTTCCTGATCGTCTCCGCTCTCTTCGGACCTATGCCCTCGCAGTCCACCAGATCGCCGCAGAAGCCGTCTCTGAGGATCAGGCACAGATTGTACCTCTCCAGGATATTTGCGGCCATTTTGGGGCCCACACCGCGTCCTGCGAGGATTGAAAGACCCACGGTCTTTCGTTCTCCGTCTGCGGGTTTGGGTGCGAAACCCGACAGATTGCCGCCTTCCAAGATCTTCCTAACCCGAAGCAGGATTCTGCCATAGGGATTGGTCTTGAGACGCCAGACCGGAATCCCGACGCCTATGCAGTTCGCCTCGAAGCCTTCCACCATCTCATAATATTGCATGAGCTTTTTTGGGTCCATTCGATGCTTCCGGCTGGCTGCTTTCCTGATGGCCGCGCCCACGTCATTATCATCCCCCAGGACGGCTATAACAAATGGTTCGCCCAGCTCTCGCGCGGCGAGACATTGTCCCCACAAGTGCCCGCTCAGGATGCTTGCCAGGTAATCGCTGTTGCCTTCCTCGGAGAAATCTTTGATTTCGATATGCAGCGTTCTGTTTTTGATGCATGGACCATGATCACAGGGCTCGCAATTGATGCCTTTGTTAAGGTTTTCACAGACATCCTCCGTATCGAACCTGATATCAAACGGGGTGTCCAACCGACCATTGGAAAGACAGAACCGATCATCGGTTTCTACCACCTTCCGGATGAGATCAGCACGCGGCCGCATGGCTTCGTTGCTGTCTATGGACAGGTAGATCATTCGACCTCCTCAAGATCCATCCTGGCGCGTGCTTCGCATCCTGCTGGTATCGCCGGTCGGTCGGTGGGGGGCCTCATGCCTTGCCCTCTTGGATCTTTGCGACTTCTGCCTGCTCTTCTTTCAGCTCTTCCGAAGATTGCCAGTCCCCCCTAAGGAGCATGTCCGCTGCCCGGCTGTATGCCTTGCTTTCGCATACCCGCCCGGCAAACTGCCATTCCCGTGCTAGCTCCCTCCAGAGGGCTATCTTGGCCGGGAGAGGGACCAGGACGCTCTTGCCTTCGTCGGATATCCGTACCTTGATGGTCGCACCTTCCCTGAACTCTGGCATCCCATACTCATCGGTGCCCGTGACGATGCCCGGCTCGTCCATCAGGACTTTCACTATCCAGTCCCAGGCCTTCTTAGCTAGGTACTCCTGTTTCCAGATGGACATACTGCTTTCCACTACACGATTGGCATTTCCATCCGGGATAGATGCTCGGACCACGACCTCCATGTATGTAGGAGTATGCTCGCGGCCAACGATCTGGAGAGATCCGCCTGCTTCCATCAGCGCGGCTATGTTGGTCTTGGCGCTGGCGGCCTTCCGGCCTCCTCCGGTGGAGTAGGTGGTCTTCTCGGTGCCCTGGCATTCCCTGACGGCCTCTAGGGCGCTTCCGGGGACACTTCCGGCCTGGGATCGGCTAGTTATCCGCCCAATGCCCCGAACGGCCAGATTTGAGGACTTGGGGGCGTTCTCGGCCAGATCCATCAGGATCTCGATCAGGCTATCCAGGATCTCCGCATTGGAGCAGGAAGGCTTCCCATCCAGGAGGGTGATGACCACATCTCCGGGCATCAGGCAGAAGCCCTTCTCGTTGCTGGATACGGTCAGCTCGTGGCGGGCTGCGTACTCTTTGACGGCTGCGCCTAGCTCGTCCATTGTGATGGTTCTGGCTGCCATTACTGCGCCCTCCTTCTTCTCTCTTCAATTACTTCGTCTGTATATCGCAGGCCTTCGCTGGCTCTCGCATTGGCTTCCATTTCGGCCTGATATTCTTCCTGAGCTGCTGCTTCCATTTCCCGCTCGTAAGCTTCCGCTTCCGCCGCTTCTTCGGCACAAGAATATCCACTCATGCTTTTTCCTCCGGCTCTGGATACATGTCTGCCATCGATTCTTCTATCAAATGCTTCCGGGCTTCGGTTTCTTTGAGGGTTGTCATTTTTCCTCCTTCCAAGGCAACACCCGAAGGGCATCACCTTCTTCGTCGATTCGCACGTACTGCCCTTTCTGCAGGCCGTGTTTGGTGGTCCACTCTTTGGGCAAAGTTAGAACGAGACTCCCGCCCTGGTCCACCAACGATCGTATAGGCTTTAGTGACTACTCCCGCCAATTAATTAGCGGGCATCTAGGCTCTCGCCACAGACTGTAATCCCAGTCTGAGAATGTTTTTAGCTGCATTGAGATCTCTGTCCATGACTAGGCCACATTTCGGGCAGTTATGGACTCGTTCTGAGAGATCCTTTTTGACTATCGAACCACAGCTTGAGCACATCTGAGATGTATATGCAGGATTAACCATGACCACTTTACGACCGGCACTTTCAGCCTTGTACGTAACGTAAGTCCTGAATCTATTCCAGCTTGCATCAAGCACGCTCTTGGCCATGTGAGGTTTCTTTTCAATGAGATTCTTGATATCTATATCTTCAAGGCAGATTATGCCATAATCATTGACTATCCGATGACTTAGTTGATGAGCAAAGTTATCTCTGAGATTACCAAGTCGTTCATAGATATGACTGACTTTCTTGGCAGCTTTCTTGCGTTCTGGTGATCTATGGGGGAGCTTGTCTTTCTTACTCTGCGCTGTGGCAAGCTTTTTTTCACAAGATGCCAAATATCTTTGATTCTCTATAAATGTTCCATCTGAGAATACTGCGAAATTGGATATTCCCACGTCTATGCCTACCGCTTTCTCGGAATCTGGTACTGCGTCATTTGGTGCATCTTCTACTAAGAACGAGACATACCATTTTTTGGTAGATGATCTTTTTATGGTCAGCCTCTTAATGGTTCCATCAACTTTCCTATGCAACCAGACCTTAATATCTCCGATTTTGGAGAGATGCAAAACGTTATCCTTGAGCGCGAAACCACTTTGAGGATACGTTAAGCTGTCATACCAGTTTCTGCCTTTGAACCTTGGATAACCTGGTTCTTCTCCTGCTTTGACCCTTCGGAAGAACGCTTTGAAAGCCAGGTCTACCCTTTGAACAGCTTCCTGAAGAACCTGAGAATAGACTTCCGATAGCTCAGGTTTGGATTCTTTCCAGATAGGCAGCATCCTCTTAGATTCAAAGTAGCTTATAGATCGATCTTCATTCTCCCACGCATTCTTCCGTAGAGCAAGCGTCTCGTTGTAGACCCACCTACATAGATCAAGTTGCCTATTTAATATTGCAACTTGCGACTTTGTGGGCTTCAATCTATAACGAAACACTTTAGGCATTATCAGTTAATAGGCTTCATTACCTAATATAGTTGTTGGTCCACAGGAAATAACAGCGGGGCACGATTCATCCCACCTCTGAAGAGGTGGGGATTCTCTGCCCCCGCACCCCGTCCTTACTAACTTACTATGGAGTTTACGGCTATCGTTTGACCCCGTAAGTTTTCCACTTACACCGCCCTTACGGTCCTTACTGCCGTCCTCTTCCAGCGTAACTATCGCGTCGAGTCCCTTGAATCTGTCATAGTCTTTCAAGACCAGTCGTACCTTTTGGACGTTCTTGTCCTCTTCTTTGAGCGTGACCTTCTCAACATCAAATCCAGGTAGCTTCTGCAACAGGCCGGTTTTTCCATTCTCCCCCTGCACGAGCCGCAAGATAAAATCGGTAGACAATCGCTCCGGGTCATCGGCCAGGGCTTGCTTGTGCTCCTCCAGCACCCGGCAAGTGTCGTGGCAATACCACTGAGCCCTGTGCGCCTCCTGCCTTTCCGGGTGGGCCTCTGCGGATGCCTTTCGTCTGGCCAGGATCTCCTCACGGTGTGCATGGTAGTATTCCCGGTGATAGGCTCGCAGCTCTTCTGGAGTCATTTCATCCTCTCCAGGATTTCGGCTCTCTCCTCCGGCCCGAGGAAGTACTCTCCTAGAATCCACTGGAGCCTTCCCAGGTGCTCGTTACGGCACTTTTGGCAGTCTTTGGCTATATTGGCCCGTTCTGGCAGATCATCGATCCTTGGCGCGCTAGAGGCCCGTCTAGCGCATTCCTGGATGATGGTCATCTCTCGCAGGATGTCCTGCCAGGTGTTGCCCTCCAGGGTTATCGATATTTTTGGCGTGGTTCTCAACTCCTTTACTTGATATTTGATATTCCTGTTATTATGTTATTATATAGCAGCCGTTCGCATTCTTGCATGAAGTCGTTCGCGTGCTCCGGCTCATCGCGGTATGCATCCATGGCAGCTATCTTAAGGATCTTCTTGATCCGGATGGTTCGCAGGTTCTGGTATGCGCGCCTTTCCGTGGTCACGTTCTCCTGGAGGATCATCTGCTCGATGTCAGATTCTGCTAATGATGCCTCCTGTTCCTGGATTGCTATCTCTCCTTTCGCTACTTCGTAAAAATTTTCAGGCAATTTCTGGAGGAGATTGTTGTCTTTCTCCGTCCTTGCCAATTGGGTCAAATCCATTCAAACCACCGGTAAAATTTTACCCTTTATCTCATACCTTAAGTATAGGGTATTACCTATGTACTTTCTATGCTGTAGGGTTGAAATGTGCGAAATATCAACCTTTTTTAATAGTCTCTTACTTTGAGTAAGAGTAAGAATCTGTCTATATATAATATTAAAGGTAAAGAGCATACCATATCTTAGCTTTACGGTAAAGGGTAAAATTTTATACCCCCCTGTTTAGAATGTGGTTTAAATACTCGGGCACAAGTCGGACAGTTTTTCCACCCAATTTACTGTCCTTAACTTCATAACGTTCTGGAAACTGTTTAAAGCATCTACCCAAATGAGTCATATTCTGCTTTCGCGTGTTGGGCGAATATCCGAGGAGCTTGCCCATGTCTGAGAAGGTTATGGGCTGATTATTATGGGATACCAGGAGGCCGTCTACCTTCTTGAGCTTCGCCTCATGGATTTTCGCAGTGGTCGGTGCGGGCCTGGGTAGCCTTTCTATGGCCCTGAGCCTCTTGCCGTGGTCTGCGAAATCCTCACTTAGCTGTTCGATGGACTTCCAGAGGAGCCTATTCTCCTGCGTCAACGCTTCAACGGCGCTGGTTAGCACAGCCAACTGGTTTGTGAGGTTCAAGCTCTCGGATGTCGGGGCGGAGATGGGGGCGGCCATCATTGCCCATCCTCCACCTGGCCGTTTTTCAGAGCCGCACTAAACCAAGGCTGAAAAAGCGATTTGCAACGACTGTAAAACCTGGCCCACGAAGTATCTAATATCCAGGTTTCTGAGAAGTCATCAACTGATCGCGTGCATCTGCCAGCCGATTGCATCACCGCAACGGCAGCATATGTATTGTACCTCAGATAATTGTCGTGGTTATTCCGGTACTTGATGAACTCATCCGATAGGTTCTCAAAGGGGACTTTTGCGATGATGTTCATAGGATATTCCGGCCCCTTCAGGTCTAGCCCTTCGGCGAAGGCAACGGACAGGAATATACCGTCTTTCGCCCCCATCCAGTCTATCCTGGCCTTTTCTCGATCTTTCTGATCCTGCAGAAAGACGTTCTTCGTGTCGCTCAGGCAGTCATAGATCAGCCGGGCAATGTTGTAAGCTCCACAATGGACTATAGTATGCTTCTGGTGCTTTGCATGGAGCCTTTCTATTGCTTCGGCCATCTTCGGAGCGGTGGTGGCCCGCTCTTGGTAGTTCATCAGGCCTTGAGGTGCATAGTAAACCATCCGGCGATCTATCGGTATGGGGTGGTCTATCTTAACCTTCGCGAACTCTTTTGTCAGCAGGTCCGTTGCAGGTGTACCACTGGCCAGGACGATCAGCTTAGTGTTTTCTGCAATATCCTTGAATGCCGGCCCGGCGTCTAGGAGCCTAAACTTTCGTTCCCGGTCGATGATATAGGGATCTTTCTTATCGATATGCGTAAGGATCTTGGCGCACTTATTCGATATCCTTTCGTACTTCCTCTGCTCCTTTTTGGCAACCATCGCAGATTTCAGATCGTCATCCTGCACGAATTCAGCAACCTGCTCAGAGATGTCCTCGACCCATCCGTTTACATCTTCATAGTATGCTGTCATCGTTGGGCGGAAGTCGTTTAGGTCAACCTCTTCAGGAAGCTTGAGCGTCGACCGCTCCAGGAGTACCTTCTCGATGCTGGCAGATTCATCTATCAAGAGCACTTTAGCGGCCATGTGCACGTTTGGATCTGACATATATTTGGCAAAAGTGGTAGCACCGAAGGGTATCCTGTCCCAATCAGAGGCCGCAATATAGTATAAGCAGTCCTTGAAGAAGGGGCATTTCGCTATTGCTGCCTTCTTTGCTCCGAACGGGCACTCATCTGCAGTGAACTCCGGGTTATTGGCACAAGGATAGTTCCGCCTCCCCCGGAGAACAGGCATCGCGGAAAACTTAGGCTCTTTATCGAGCTGATCTACCAGGGCAACCAGCGGCGTGGTATAGATGACCTTATCAATTCCTTTATCTTTGGAAAGGCACATTCCAAGGACGAATAAATCCA
>Ga0209613_1000490_pt1 | contig 44542 bp, 42 predicted proteins | sample BioC13SIPDNA_2_FD_185747 | JGI IMG/M metagenome (GOLD analysis project Ga0209613, IMG submission 185747) | Anaerobic biogas reactor microbial communites from Washington, USA - Biogas_R2_A C13 SIP DNA (SPAdes) (version 2) | ecosystem: Engineered > Bioreactor > Anaerobic > Unclassified | place...
AAAGCGGTTGTACCCTTTTATTTATCCAAGCCCTTCTTGACAATACTAATCTTCGCGGCGCCCCCACCCCTAGGGGTGGGCGGGAGCCAACATCTCTCCGAAAGCCCACACTTTAATCTACATCCCCTAACCTAACTAGAAACCATTCACTACTTGATCCTGGCTACCATCGGTGGTAGTTTGATATACGATCCTGCGAGATACGTGGGTGTCCCTCGATAAGGGGTTGGAGTTCCTTTGAAAGCTTTCGCCGTCGGCTTTGCCGCAGTGATTGTCCTTGCGGGAGCACTCAATCCCGCACATTCCCAGCCCGCAAATTCCCCCTGGCCGATGTTTCGTCTCGAACCGCGCCACTCCGCCGCGAGCGCCTATCCCGTGCTCCCCGATCATATCTCCCTTGCGTGGAGCTACACGACCGGCGACGACATCGAGTCGTCCGTCGCTCTTGGAAAGGACGGAATGGTCTATGTCGGAAGCGCCGACAACGCACTCTACGCGTTTACGCATGGTGGGAAGCTGAACTGGTCGTACGCCACGACCGACAATATCGGCTCCTCGCCCGCGATCGATGCCGGCGAAAGGATCTATCTTGGATCGAGGGACAACAGCATTTACGCGCTCAGCTATAAGGGCGCGTTTTCATGGTCTTATTCGGGCGGCTCCGCGGCGGCCGACGATGTCATCTCCTCCCCTCTCATCGGGACGGACGGGCGCGTCTACTGTCAGGTCCGACTCAAGCTCCTCTCCATCAACTCCAACGGGGCCCTCGCCTGGAGCTTCCGGGTGAGCGGCCCCACCACCGCGGGCGCATCCTCGCCCGCACAGGGATCGGACGGACGCGTCTACGCCGGATTCACCTCGGCGAGCAGCCGGCTCTTCGCGGTGAACTCGAACAGTTCGCTCGCGTGGAGCTACCAGACGGGCGGGACGATCCAGTCCTCGCCGGCACTCGGCAGCGGCGGTAACCTCGTCCTAGTGGGAAGCAACGACTATCGTCTCTACTGCCTCGCCAGCAGCGGCGCACTCACGTGGAGCTACGCGACGGCGGGCATCGTCTACTCATCCCCCGCGATCGGCGGCAGGGGTGAGGTTTTCGTGGGATCGAGGGACAACGGCGTGTACGCGCTCACGCAAAAGGGAGCGCTCTCCTGGAGCTACAGGACCGCGGGGGACGTGGATTCGTCCCCGGCGATCGTTGGCGATAAATGGCTCCTCGTGGGATCGCGCGACAACAGACTCTATCTATTCAACAAGGACGGGTCGCTGGGATGGACCTACGCGGCGGGCAGTTCCTTCGTCTCCTCCCCCTCCATCGGGGATGACGGAAGGATCTACGCGGGCTCGCTGGACAACAGGCTCCACGTCCTCTCCGGGCCGCCCACCGCCACCCCGACGGCCACACAGACGCCGACGGAGACGCCAACGGAGACGCCGACGCCCACGGTCACGCCCACGGAGACGCCGACCCAAACACCCACGGTGACCCCGACGGCCGTGCCGGTCTCCTGGCGGATGTTCAAGGCCGACCCGTCGCACACGGGGCAGAGCCCCGCCGCGCCGATGTACCCCGCCGACCTCAAATGGAGCTACACGGCCGGTTTCTGGATCTACGGCTCGTCGCCGACGATCCATTCCGACGGGGGGGTCTACGTCGGTTCGTACGACCGCAACCTGTACGCCCTCGACTCCGGCGGGGCGCTCCGCTGGAGCTACGCGACCGGCCACAACATCTGGTCCTCGCCCGGCCTCGACGGCGGCGGGAACGTGTACATCGGCTCCCAGGACAACGTCTTCTACGCCCTCACGTCGGCGGGGGCGTTGCACTGGAGCTACGTAACGGGGGGGAGGATCTTCGCCTCCCCGACCATCGGCGACAAGAGCGGGAGGGTCTACATCGGCTCGCGGGACAATACGCTGTACGCGTTCTCCATAACCGGCGCGCCGCTCCTGCTCTGGAGTTACGCCACGGCCGGCGACATCAACGCCTCCGCGGCGATCGCCGGCGCGGTCTACGTCGGCTCGGCCGACAACCGCCTCTACCGCCTGAACGAGACGACCGGCGCGCTCGAGTGGAGCTACGAGACGGGGGGCGGGCACCCGGGGTGGGGCGTCTGGTCGTCCCCCGGGGTGGAGACGAACGGCATGGTCTTTTTCGGCGCGGACGACAACCGGCTCTACGCGCTCCAGCCCTCCGGCGCGCTGAAATGGAGCTTCGAGACGGGGGCCGAGATACTCTCCTCGCCCTCGATCTCCACGGACGGCCGCATCGTCTTCGGCTCGCTCGACAGCCGCCTCTACTCACTCTCGTCCTCGGGAGCGCTCGTGTGGAGCTACGAGGCGGAGAGCCCCCTCTTCTCCTCGCCGGCCCTCGCCTCCGACGGGGAGGTCTACTTCGGCGTCGGCTTCTCCTGGGGCGACGACGGGCTGGTCTACGCGCTGACCTCGGCGGGGGTCTTCTCGTGGGTCTACGAGACGGACAACTACGTCAACTCCTCACCGGCGGTCGGGACGGACGGGACCGTCTACATCGGATCGATAGACAACACCCTCTACGCCCTCCACGGCCAGGCGCCGTCGGTCGCGCCGCCGGTCCAGGTGAACTTCCAGCCGCCGGACGCCTTCCCGCCGCCGGACATCCTTATCATCGACATCGGCCGGGGCTACGACTACCGCGGCCGCGACTGGGGCTGGTAACCGCGGCGCGGACGCTGTAGGTATCCGATTCCGCCCCTTATGGTTGCATCGTAATTTGCCCCCGAGCCGCCGCCCGCGGACGCTCTATATGGCGTTTCCCCCTCCCCTGCATAGTGCCCTAAAAAGTCACTCGGCAGCAGGCGAGAACCGACTGCAACTTCTGCGCGACGGGTGCGCGGGCCCACCCGCACCGCTCCTGTCTGTTCCGGGTGCTCCTTGTCAACCGCCCAGTCCGGGTGTTATCATCCGTATCCGATCCGGGAGCGCGGTCCGCGGCTGCGGCCGCGGCGGAGGGGGAAGCGGCGGGATGAAGAAACGCACGCGGGCCGTACTGGGGATCGCCCTTGCCCTATGCTGTCTCGCCGTGGCGTTCCGCGGCGTCAACTTCGGCGCCCTCTGGGAGGCCCTCGCCCAGGCCGATTACCGGTGGCTCTTCCCGGCGATGGCGTGCGTGTCGGTCTCGATGCTCTTCAGGGTGTTCCGCTGGGGGTGCCTCCTCTCGCCGACAAAGCGCATCGGTTTCTGAAACCTCTTCTCGGCCATCAGCATCTGCTTCATGGCCAACAACGTCCTGCCCGCCCGAAGCGGCGAGGTCATCCGCGCCGTGCTCATCGGGAAGAAGCACGGCGTGAGCATTGGCACGGTGCTCGCCACGGTGGTGCTCGAACGGGTGTCCGACGCCCTGTGCGTGATGGGGACAGTAGGAGAGCGGGTCGCGGTCCGCCAGCAGATCCGCGAGCGTGGGGAGGAAGAGGATCTTGAACGTCCCGGGGCCGCTGCCTGCGGCGATCGGTCCCGGGGGGGATGGCCCCGGCGCGCGCAACGACCGGGGTGCCGTGTATCCGCGGTATCCCCGCCCGTCTGATCGAGCGGCTCGCTCACACGCGTCGGATGCGGCGATTACGGCCCGCTGTCCGCATGCCGCCCCATCCTTGCTCCGCCGCGCACTCGCGACCGTCCGATCGACCGGACAATGGGCTCGGCGCCGCGGCGCTCCTGATGCTTCGACGCCCGACACTGCTGTCCCCCGAATGGTGCGTCGAAACGATGGAACGTCGAGACGACGAAGCTCAGTCAGCCGGCGCATACCGCGGGCTTAAACCGGCGATAGCGGGAACCTCCACGCCGGCGGTCACCGCCCCTCCGCTTCGAGACGGGGAGGAGAAGCGGCGTGAGCCGCAGAGAGAACCGGTCGAAGCTGCAGCCGGTTTCGTGCGCCCTACTGCACCTGGAAGAATGCGCTCACGTCGAGAAACGCCTGCCACCGCGACTGCACGTCGACGGTGCTGTCGAAAAACGCGGTCACCAGCGCGTAGGTGCCCGGCGGTGCCCCCTCCGGGACCCTCGCGCGGAGGATTTCGTACTCGAACGGCGCCCCGAGGGCCGGCATGAACCAGACCAGCGGGTTGAGGGTCATGCCGAGCGTCCGGGCATCGCGCATCGAGCCGTCGGGAAGCACGACGACCACATACGGCCGGAACGGCCTCTTCACCGATTCACGAAGCACAAACGTCCCCCGGAGGATCTCCCCGCGCGTCACCAGCGACGAACTGAGAACATTCTCGGCGGAAGGGAGCGTCGGCACGGGCGTCGGGGGGACCGTCGGCGTCGGGGTCTCCGTCGGCGTCGGGGTCACCGTCGGCACCAGGGTGGGAATCGGCGTCGGCGTGGGAACGGTACGCGGCTGGACCGCGGCGTAGCAGTCGATCTCGCCCCATCCGTACACGGCGTTCGGCGGCGCCGGGGCCGAACATTGACCGTCCTCGGTGGGGACCGCGGACTGCTCGATGATACGTTGTGTCTGCGCGACATCGCCGATGAGACTCGGGTCCGCCGACCATAGAAGCGCCACGAGGCCCGAGGTGTGCGGCGCCGCCATCGAGGTCCCATTCCAGCCGCTCTCGTACGTATTGGTGGGAACCGAGGAGCGGATGTTGACGCCGGGGGCCACCACGTTGGGCTTCGGCGTGACGGGGGTCATCTTGGAAGGCCCGCGGCTGGAGAAGGAGGCGATGGAGCCGCCCTGCGAGACCGCGCCGGTGCTCGTGACGATGTCATAGTCGCCCGGGGACCCGTGCGTGGAACATTTGGATCCGCTGTTGCCCGCGGAGAACGACATGTAGATGCCCGCGTCGACAAGCGTTTGGATCGTCGAGTAGCACCAGTCGTCCCCGCCGGATCCGCCCCAGGAGTTGTTCATCACGTGCGGCGCCTTTTGCGGGTCCGGGTTCGCCCCGGAGAGATCGGTGGGCGCAAGGGCGAACTGGAAACAGGCGAGAAGGTGCGCATCCGAACATGAATTGGACGCACACCCCTTGCAGGCGATCCATTTCGCGCCCGGAGCCACCCCGATCCTGTTCCCCCCCCCGTCGTCGCCCACCATTGTGCCCATCGTGTGCGTCCCGTGATCGTTGTTATCGCCCGGCGCCGCGGGAAAGCGCCCGCCTGGATCAAACCAGTTGTAGTTGTGGTCCGCCGCGGCGCCGTTCCACCCTCGGTAATGGTTCTTCAGGGCGGGATGGTCCCACTGGACCCCCGTGTCGTTGCCCATCACCACGATGCCGCTCCCCGTCACCCCCAGCTCGTCCCAGACCCGGTCGGCCTGTATCTGCGTCAGATTCCACTCGACCGCCAGGGACCCGTCCCCCGCGTCTCCGGTTCCGCGCCGGACGAGATCGATGTAGTTGGCCGTCCTGTTCGGCCTGATCTCCGCTGCGTCCGGATGCTCCGCGACGTCCAGCAGCACCTCGAGGTCGCCGGTTACGAGCACCATGTTCTTGATCCAGTACGGGCGGTACTCGACGCTGCGGCTGTCCAGCCAGGCGCGGATTTTCCTCTGGGAGCTCTCCGCCTTGGCGCGCAGCGTCTCGAAGACGTAGCGGCCCTTCTCCTCTTTCCGCGCGAGCCGCCGCGCCGCGGAGAGGTCCGCCTGCTCCTTGAGGATCACGAAGAACTCCGCTTCGCCGTCCGCGAAGATCGCGTCGGCGATCTCCTCCGGTATGACGGGTGCGCCGGAGGCGGCGTGTGCGGCGAGGAGCGCCGTGATGAAGGGAAGGAGACGCGCTGCGACGCGCATGCGGCCTGGAAGAATAGCCATCGGACACTCCTCGGGTTACTACTCCGGTACGTAGAGCACTCGGTACGACCGCGGTCAATCGCGCTCTGATGCGCTCTTTCGCCGCATTTCAGTCACTCCGGGCGATTCTGCTCCAAACCGGGGCGGGGAACCGGCCATCCCGCCATACAAGTTTGGATCATTTGCGCGGCAGATTACAATCCCCCGAGGGGGGAGATTTTCAGGGGGTCTACTCCGCGCTTCATGGAACGGATGCAGGTGGCGGGGGAACGGATCTCGACGGCCGGCGATGCGGCAACCGATGCTCCCGCAGCGGATTGCAGATCGACAGCGAGGAGCGCGCGCTGCGGCGAGGCGCATGCGGCTCACCTGAAACGGGGGAGACCGCAGCCCCGGGATTCCGGCCGCACGGGAACGCCGGCTGTTCCGTGAAGCGGAATACGATGCGCGGCGTGGCCATGCAAAGCCTGCTGCGGAGCCGAGACCGGCCCCTATGCCGGCTTCAGGGTGAATTCTTTCACCGCCAGCGCCGCCAGATCCGCGGTGCTGCGAAGTTTCAGCTTGGTCAGAATATTTCTCCGATGTGTCTTTACGGTCTCGGGGCTGATGTGCATCCGCTTCGCGATCTCGCTCCTCCCCGTTCCTTCCGAGATTAAGGTCAGGATGAGTTTCTCCTTCTTTGTCAGGTTCTCCCACCCCTCGATCACCTTCGCCGGCCGCGCCGCCAAGATCACCTCGGCCACCACGTCCGAGAGCGCGGGGCTCAGGTACCGTTTCCCCGCCGACACTGCGTCCATCGCGCACAGGATCTCATCCGCGGCCCCGTCCTTGAGCAGGTACCCCGACACGCCCTGCCGGACCGCCTCCGCCACGTACTCACGGTCCGCGTACATCGAAAGGATGATCACCTTCAAGGCGGGGTGCAACTCCCGGATGTGCCGGCAGGCGTTCAGCCCGTTCATTCTCGGGAGCCCGATGTCCATTATCAGGATGTCGGGGCGCAGCTTCTTCGCCAGTTCGATCGCCTCGACGCCGTCGATCGCCTCGCCCACCACCGAGTATCCCGCGCGCTCCTCGATCAGGTCGCGCACCCCCTTCCTGACCAGGGCATGGTCTTCCGCGAGGAGCACCCTCCTCACCGCAGAGGTGCGCCGCCGCTCCCTCATCCGTTTCGTCCTCATCCGCTTCCCCCCTTCCGTCGCGCGCGCGGCGCGCAGAGCGGCAGAGGCACGCGCGCCTCGATCCGCGTCCCCGCGGCGGGGACGGACCTGACCGCGAACGAGCCCCCCACCCCCTCGATCCTCTCGCGCATCCCGGTCAAACCGAGACCCGTCACCCTGTTCGCCCGAAGCGGCCCGAACCCCTTTCCGTCATCGACGATCCGGAGCGTCAGGGTGCGCCGGATCTTGCGGAGGGAGATATCGATGCGGGTGCACTCCGAATATCTCAACGCGTTGGTCAGCGCCTCCTGCGCAACGCGGTACAGCGCGATCTCTATCCTCGCGTCCATCTTGCCGCGGACGTTTCGGGAACGCAGGCGGACGGGTATGCCGCTCTGCAGGGAGAGCGACTCGACGAGCTGCGACAGGGAGGGGACGAGGCCGAGGATGTCGAGGGTGGGCGGGCGCAGCCGCCGGGAGATGGCCCTCACGTCGCCCAGCGTGGCATCGATGAGGGCATAGGCCTCGGTGAATTCGGCCGGCGCGGCGCAGTCCCCCTCCGCGCACCTCTTCCCGATCCGCCGGAGATGGAACCTCAGGGCCGCAAGTCGCTGCCCCACCTGGTCGTGCAGTTCGAGCGCCATCCGCTTGCGCTCCTCCTCCTGGAGATCGATCAGCATCTTCGAGAAGCTCCGCAGGTTGTGCAACTCCTCGGCCCCGACCTCCGTGCCCGCCTCGATCGCCACCACGACGCTCCCCGATATCCTCCCCTCGGAGTCCCTGACCGGGAAGACGCCGACGAGATGGCGGCGCCCGTCCCTGACAGCGGATTCCCCCCACGCCGGCTTGCCTGTCCGGATCGCCACAAGGGCGGGGCACCGGGGACACGGACGGCCGCGGCCGTGCCAGACCTCGTAACAGCGCCGCCCAAGTAGGTCCCGGGGCATCATCCCCGCCCGCCTGGCCGCGGCCAAGTTCGCCCAAACGATCCGTGATCGTCTGTCGTTGTACGAGATCGACTCCGAGATGCTGTCGAGGATCAGCGCCTTCTCCTCGCGCAAACGCGCGAGCTCGTCCGCCGCATTCTTTGCGTCGGTGATATCTCGGCAGCTGGCGACGAATCCGATCTCCCCGCCCTTTTCATCGCGCAGAACGGTTGTCTGCACAAAACAGGGGAACGCGGTGCCGTCCCGCCGTGCGTGCCAGAGTTCTCCGGAATAACGCCCCGTGGACCTCGCCTGCGCGAACGCGGCCCGCACCGCGGCAATCTGTTTCCGGCTGTGTAACACGGCGGACGGTTTGCCGGCCAGCGACCCGGGCGCGCGGCCGTGCATCACCGCGACGGCGGGGTTGGCGTATACGATCTTTCCGTGGAGATCGATCACGCCGACGCCCTCCTCGACCTGCTCCGCGGCTTGCGAGAGCAACTGCAGTCTCCTCTCGTTCGCCCAGCGCCGTGTCCAATCGATGAAGGTGGCCTGCACCGCGGGCCTGCCCTCGTAGCGCACACTCCTCGATGAGATCTCCGCGTGGCAGATACCGCCGTCTTTCCGCACGATCCTCCAACCGTTTAAGAGCGACGCTTCCCTCCCCGCGATGCGTTTCCCCAGGTAATCGAGCACGGCCGCGCGGTCCTCGGGATGGAAGCACCGCGCCGCTTCTTTGGGTCCCAGGGAGGTCAGTTCCCGCGCACGATAGCCGCTCATCCGCAGGAACGCCCTGTTGGCGAACAAGAAGCGCAGCGGGCGGAGCCGCACTATCGCGATCCCGACCTGCATCTGCTCCACGAGCGACCGGTACCGATGCGCCAGTTCACGATCCGCCGCGCGGCGTGCATGCCTTCTCATTTCCGTCGCGCGCCCCCTCGACGAGGCCCGGCCCCTGCCGCCGGCCGGGCAGACAAAAAAGGCGCGCCCGGTTTCGGACGCGCCGCGCGATTCAGATCCATGTCCCCGTCGATGCGCTGTGCCGTTCATGGCGCCCTCGCGTAGCCGATTTTCTCACAGCCCGCTCCTGCGCGCAATCTGAACTTGTCGGATCCCCGCCGCGGACGCCTCTCTGCGCCTCGACCCCGCCGAACGTCCGCGAATACGAGAAGGCAGCTCGCGGCGTCACCGCCGCGAGCTGCCCGGATTAGCCGATGCCAGCGAAAACCGTCAGAGCCTCTTCTCCGCCAGACTCCCGAACGTCACCTCGTCCTTGAGCACCTCGATGCGCCTCTCGCCGATGCCGGGGACATTCTTGAGCTCGGCAAGATTGTCGAACGGACCGAACTCCTTGCGGTGCTCTATGATCCTCACCGCAAGATCTCTGCCGATACCCGGCAGCCGTTCCAGCTTGCGCTTTGATGCGGTGTTGATGTTCACTTTCCCAGCAGCGTACACCTGCGTTTGACCGGCCATCGCCAGGAACGCGCATCCAACCAGCACCATCATCATCATCTTTCTCATTTCGCTCTCCTTTCTAATATGGAGCGTCAAAGCAAATACATCGCCTGATGCACCCAATGATAAGCACATTTGATGCCAAGATTCGTGCATTAAACAAGTATTGATCTAATATGCTGCATTGCAGCATATTACTGATATTGCGGAAAATGATAATTCCAGGTTTTAATAATTAGTTTTGCTAATAATATCACTATTGCATATAACTATATATTCTTTTATGTATGGTAAGAGCAAGCGGTCTAGTTGCTAAGTGAAGCATTGACTCTACTTGCGATTAAGATATAATGCGTCATTGTCTGTTGGGTTGGAGATCTCGTGAGGAGAACATACATCCCTCACTTGAATACGGTTTGAAAGGCGCACGGAATGACTCCCGAGATGAAGCAGCAGTACGTGGTGAACAAGTTGTTCTCTCTTCTCCAGGCGGCGCAGGAGGTCTCCTCCACAAGGGACAAGACCAAGCTTTTGGAGGCGATCGTCTGCTCCGCCACCAAGGTGGTGGAGTGCCGGAACTCCTGCCTGATGCTGCTTCGCCCCGAGACCGATGAGCTCGTCGCGTTCGTCGTGGTCGGGAGCGACAGGAACAAGATGCAGGAGGTGCGGTTCAAGGTCGGCGAGGGCATCGCGGGATGGGTCGCGAAGCACGGAGAGCCGGTCCTCTCCAACGATGTGCAGCACGATCCCCGCTACTCCCACAAGCTCGACGCGATTACCGACATCCCGCTCAAGTCGATCCTCTGCCTCCCGCTCAAGGCACGGGACAAGGTTCTCGGCGTACTCAACATCATCAACAAGCCGGATGACGGCCGTTTCACGGAGGAGGATCTCCATCTCGCGCAGGCGTTCGCCGAGCAGGTTTCCATCGCGATAGAGAACGCGAACCTCTACGACGCGATGTCGAAGGAGAACAAGATTCTCCGCGAACAGCTCGATATGGCCCCCCGCCTCCTCAAGAGCTTTTCCCCCTCGATGAAGGCCGTCATCGAGATGGCCCGGCGTGCGGCCGAAAGCGACGCCACCGTGCTCCTCCTCGGCGAGAGCGGCGCCGGCAAGGAGGTCGTCGCCCGTGCCATCCACACCTGGAGCGACCGCAGCAGCCGCGCCTTCGTGGCGTTGAACTGCGCCGCCCTCCCCGAGCAGCTCCTCGAGAGCGAGCTGTTCGGGCATGAGCAGGGCGCCTTCACCGGCGCGATCCGGATGAAGAAGGGCAAGGTCGAGCTGGCGAACGGCGGGACCCTCTTCCTCGACGAGATCGGCGAGATGAAGCTCGACCTCCAGACCAAGTTTCTGCGCATCCTCCAGGAGCATCAGTTCGAGCGGGTCGGCGGGACACAGACCATAAGCGCCGACCTTCGCGTCATCGCCGCGACGAACAAGGACCTCCGGGAGGAGGTGCAACGGGGCGCCTTCAGGGAGGACCTCTTCTTCCGGCTGAACGTCATCACCCTGCCGATCCCGCCCCTGAGGGAACGAAGGGAGGACATCGTCTACATCGCCAACCGGTTCATCGAGCGCTACTGCGCGGAGGAGGGACGCTCGATCCCCGTCATCACCGCCGCGGCGAAGCAGGCGCTCCTCGGGTACGCGTGGCCCGGCAACGTGCGGGAACTGGAGAACGTGCTCGAACGCGCCATCGTGCTCGGCGCGAAGGAGACGATCGACGCGGACAACCTGCTCCTCGACATCTCCCTCGTCCCGTCGCGGCAGGTAGCCATCGACCGCCCCTACCGCGAACTCGTGAAGGAGTTCAAGAAAGGCGTCATCGCGGAGGCGCTCCGCGAGTGCGGCGGAAACCAGTCGCGCGCGGCGGCGAAGCTCGGCGTCACGCAGCCGTACCTCTCCAAGCTAATGAAGGACCTCGGTCTCAGGTAGACGCCCGCGTCCCCGCGCCGTCGGGGAGGTTCCTCCGCGCGGGGGCGCCGCCGCGACGCCCTTGAACCGCCTCCTCAAGATGCTATGATTTCCCTATCCCCGCGCCCCACGACGGCGCGGGGGGATGAAAGGGTATCGTATGATTTCCGGCTCCCGCCCGCGCCTGTCGGCGCGGCTGCCTGTCGTCGCGGCCTCGTGTCTCGGGGCCGTCTGTCTCGCCGGCTCCTGCGCCTTCCCGCGAACGCCGTTTTTCCCCGCGCCGCAGATCCACGAGGCCCGGCCGTTCGACGGCATCCCCGTGACGAACCGGGACTACGATTTCGACGGCGACCTGAGACCGGAGTTTCGGAAGCAGGATTTGGACGGCGACGGGGTCGTCGACCGCTACCTTAAGGACCTCGACGGGGACGGGACGTTCGACCTCTCCATCCCCAAGGCGCCCGAAGCGGATCGGGCACTGCGCCACCTGATCATCTGCGTCGACTCCGTCCCCTTCTCCGTGATGGATGCGCTGTGGCGGCAGGGGCGCTTCAGGGACTTTTACCCGCCCGGCCGCGTCATCAGTACCTTCCCCTCCGACACCAATCCCGCCTTCGCGGACCTGTTCGGGATGGAGAAGACGCCCGGGATCGAGAACCGATACTTCGACCGCCTCCGCAACCGGGTCGCCGGGGGCGCGTGGGATCATATGGTCCGCCCCACCGGCGACACCTTCCACGCCGCCTTCGACTACGAGCAGCACCCGCGCTACGGAGCCCTGATCTACCTCGCTCCGTACGCGGTCGCCGATCACGACCTGGCACGCTGCCGGGCGGTATTCCGCCGCCTCCTCCGCGAGAAGCCCCCCGACCGGCCGATCCTCCTCTACATCGGTTCGACGGACGCCCTGGCCCACCGCGAGGGCCGTGAAGGGCTCACCCGCCATCTGCTCATGCTGGAGCGGATGCTCGACGAGATCATCTTCGAAACCGCGGGCGAGGTGCGTATCAGCCTCTTCTCGGATCACGGGAACAACCTCGTCCCCAGCGGTCAGCTGGTCGACCTCCAACGGCATTTGTCCCGCAACGGGTTCAGGGTCGCCGGCTCGCTGCGCTCTCCTCGCGACGTGGTGATCCCGCGCTTCGGGCTTGTGGGCGTCGCGTGTCTCTATACCCGGGAGGAGAATCGCGCGGAGGTGGCACAGGCGCTCACCTCGCTCAAGGGGGTCGATTTTTCCGTGTATGAGAACGACGGCGCCTGCGTTGTGGAGGGGGCGCGCGGCAAAGCCGTGATCAACCGGAACGGCCGGCGCTACCGCTACGAGATGCTCTCCGGCGACCCGCTCAGCCTCGGCGGGATAGTTGCGGAGATGCAGCGCCGCGGGGAACTCGACAGGCAAGGGTACGCGGACGACGCGGCATGGTTCGAGGCGACCGGCCTGCACGTCTACCCCGATATCCTGCGGCGCCTCTCCGATGCCGTCGAGAACCACGTCGTCAACCGCCCCGACGTGTTCGTCAGCCTCGAGGACGGCTACTGCTACGGGAGCGGATTCTTCGTCAACATGATCGCGCTCCGCGGCACGCATGGAAGCGCAAACGCTGCGCAGACGAACGGGATGGCGATGTCCACCGACCGCCCGGTGCCCGGCGTCATCCGGGCGGAGGAGATGATGACGGCGCTCGGCGCGGTGAGGCCCGGAGGGCCGCCGGCTTCGCCGATCGGCGCCGCGCCCGCGGAGCCGCCGGACGCGGAACCCCGCCGGGAGCCGGAGAACCCCGCGCCGCCCGTCACAACGGCGACCCCGGCCCCGACCGCCACGCCGACGGCCGAGCCCACCCCGACGCCCACAGCCGTGCCGACGTCGACGTGCACGCCCATGCCGCAGCCGTCCTCGACGCCCACGGCCCCTCCGCCCACGGCGACCGTTTCGCCGGCGACCCGAACCCCCGCCCCGACGAGAACGCGCAGGCCGCGCGTGCGGGCGCTGCGCAGGACCCCGTTGCCGAGGCGCACCATGCCGGCGCGGGTCCCCCCGCCGCAGGGAGACGTCCGGTCCCAACCGGAGTAGGGGATGCGCCACGGAGGGTCAGGAACGGCGTGCGGGCCGCATTTCGTTCCCGCTTCGCCGCGCGCGCTTCTCGCCGGCCTTGATGCGGTTCCAGTTCGCGACCACCTCCCGCGACGACGAGACCTTCGTGTCCGCGAAGACGTGGGGGTGCCGGTGCGTGAGCTTGCCGATGAGCCCCTCGATAACCTCCTCGACCGTGAACGCCCCCTCCCGCGCGGCGAGTTCGGCGTGGAACATCACCTGGAGGAGGACGTCCCCGAGCTCCTCCCGCATCCCGTCCCGATCGCCCCCATGGACGGCGGCGATGAACTCCTCCGCCTCTTCCCGGAGATAGGGGATGAGCGTCTCGTGCGTCTGCTCGCGGTCCCACGGGCAGCCGCCGGGGCCCAGAAGCGTGCGGAACAGGGCCTTCAACTCGCCGAACCGGGTCGCCGCCGAAACCGTCTCCGCGCCTCGCGACTTCACCTCGCGAGTGCGTTTCCTTTTTCTTTCCACTCTTTGAGGCCGCCCTTGTAGTCGAGGACAGTATACCCCAGCGCGGAGAGCTTCTTCGCCGCGGAGGTGCTCGCCGTGCACAGGAAGCTCCCGCAATAGACCACGACCCGCGCGTCCTTTTTCAACATCCTCTCCGCGGACTCCTTCGTGATCTTCCCCACCGGAAGGTTCGACGCCCCGTCGATATGCCCCTCGCGGTACGACTCCTCGTCGAGCACGTCGAGAAGCACGTACTCCTCTCCCGAATTCCTGATCTCGATGAACTGCGCGTAGCTGATCTCCCTGACTCCGTCCTTCTGGGCCGCGGCGGCCGCGATACGGTCAAAGGCCCCCGCCCGCGTCCCTGCCGCGCACCCGGCGCCGCCCGCCGCGACTGCGACGGCGAGGAGGATCGATCCGTGCCGTTTCATCGCACACCTCCGATGGTCGCGCCGGGGGGTGTCCCGCGGCACATTCAGTATACCATGCCGCTACCGCGACCGGCCGATCGCGCTCATGTAGAGGACGCTCTCCGTCGTCCCGTCGATCCCCAGCAGGGCGTTCATCTCGTCGTCGAACAGCGCCCCGATCTGGCAGCTTCCGAGGCCGAGCGCCGCGGCAGCGAGTGCGAGATTCTCCGCGATATGCCCCGCGTCGAGGTAGACGTAGCGATAGGCGCGCTGCCCGTATCTCCACCGCGCGCGGGAGAAGACCGCGGCCCAGATAAAGACCGCGGCGGCGGCGGCGCACATCTCCTGGCCAAGCGCGGCCCGCGCCGTCTCCGCCCCGAAACGCCCGAAGCGGAGCTCCTCGAGCGCGTGCCGCCCGACGGCGTAATGATACACCCCCGGGCGCACGCCCTCCACCCGGTTCACCGTGAGGTACGTTTCGATCGGGTACAGGGCGCCCGCCGAGGGAGCGGTGCGGAACATATGGCTTCCCTCGCGGCGCTGTATGCCGGTCGAGGCCCAGAGGAGGTAGGAGAGCTGCCCGAGGGAGAGCGGCTGCTGCGCGAATGCGCGGACGCTCCTCCTCTTTCGCAAGGCGCTGTCGAGCGACATCCGCCCGCCGGAATCGGGTTCCGGAAGGGGCAGGACCGCGGCGTGGGGATACTCCTTGTACGGCGGGGGCGGCTCCTCTCCCGTCGCGCCGCCGCCCAGCCCGCCGGGACGGTATTTCGTCTCCCGCTGGAACCTCTCCCCGATGCCCTCGGTCATCTCGCCGCCCCCTGCCGTGTCGTCGCGCGCGCGCCGCTGCCCGAGTGGTTAGTGAAGACCGTTTTCGTCTGCGCGGAGAAGTTCACCCCCTCCCCGGCCATCTCGCAGTCGCCGCAGCCGGCGGCCTTGCATTCGCCGAACGGCCACTGCACCTCTTCGAACGGATCGCGGGCCGCCGCGAGTGCCTTGCGCACCTCGGGCTCGCCCGCCGCGACGTGCGGGACGGCCGTTTCGCACCTGTCGGCGGGGTTGACGTTCCGGACCGCGGGGCCGTCGGCCGGCGTTCTCCACTGCCATCCGCCGTGGCTTCGTATCCCCGTCGTGTCGCTCCTGCCTGTCCCAGGCGAGTATGACAGCATACCGCCGGTTCGTCAACCCGCGCCCGCACAACACCGTGGGGGTGAGAAAGATGAACCAACCCGCCCTCACCCCGGCCCTCTCCCCCCATGCTTGGGGGCAGAGGGAGAGCAAGCAGGGGACATTTCTAATAAGTTAATGGAGGGGACATTTCTAACGAGTATTGACACCCGCGCCCACACAAGGATCCTTACTTTTCCATTTTCGTCTGCATGGGGACAGTGAGGGGGGATGACATCTCTTCCCCGTTGTTCACGCAGGAGCGGTAATCCAGAGCGCCGCACCTTGAAACTAAATCGCTGCTTCCGCCCGGACGGCATTCGGCACCCCCTCGCTGTCCCCCCTTCCGAGCGATTTTTGGAGATTTATTAGCTTGACACCGACGCGCAAGTGTGCAATATTAATGTTGAAGGTTGGGGTAGTTGTGGTTGCAGCGGGACCGCAGTCAGACGGCGATGAAGTCAGTGCGGAACGTGCCTTCTGACTGCGGTCTTTTTTGTCCGCAAACGCCGTACCGATCGTCCCCCGGCGCGGAGTCGGGGTCACGCGGAGGAGGTCCTGCCCCCGGAGGTCCATCGATTTTGCCGTTTGCGCAAGGTTCTCCTACGTGCTATGCTGAAAAACAAAATGACTGGACCCGCGAGGAGGATCGGACCATGACGAGACGCGGCGGATACGGCAGACGGCGGGCGCTTATGTGCGCGGCTGTACTGGCACTGACCTGCCGGGGGGGGATCGCACAGGAACAGGCGGCAGCGACGGCGGCCGCGCCGCTCTCCCCCGCACCCTCGGGCACCCTCGCCGTGTACTTCCTCGACGTCGACCAGGGGGATTCCACCGTCATCACGACCCCCGCAGGCAAGACGATCCTGATCGACGGGGGCCGCGGCGGCTCCGGCTACAAGAGAAAGGACAAGGGCAGAACCGTGATCATCCCCTTCCTGAAAAAGAAGGGGATCAAGAAGCTCGACTACGTGGTCATGACGCACGCCGATGAGGACCATATCGGCGGTCTCGTCACCGTGGTCACCGAGACGAAGCCGGACAGCCCCTGGCCGATCGAGATCGTCGAGTTCATCGATCCCGGGCAGGCCCACACGACCTACCTCTACAAGGAGCTCCTCGCGGCGGTGATGAGCCGCCCGGATATCGGGTACCGGAACCTTCTGAGCGGGGAAAAACTCGACCTCGGCGAGGGCGTGACCGCCGAGGTGCTGAGTCCCTCCACCGTCGAGGGGAAAGGCTCCAACGCGGCCAGCATCGTGCTGAAGGTCACCTACGGCGCCGTTTCGTTCCTCCTGACGGGCGACGCGGAGAAAACCGCGGAAAGGAATATGCTCGAGACCTGCGGGGACAAGCTCAGGTCGACGGTTCTCAAGGCCGGGCACCACGGCTCCAACGCCTCCTCCACCGAGGCGTTCGTGAAGGCGGTGAAACCCGAGGTGGTGCTGATCAGCGTCGGGCAGAAGAACAAGTTCCACCTCCCCGACGAGGAGGCGCTCGGACGGCTGCAGGCGACGGGGGCGAAGATCTACCGGACGGACTACCAGGGCACCATCGTCATCAAGACGGACGGCAAAGAATACGGCGTCACGACCGAGCGCGAGTTGCCGCCCCCCGACAAGCGGTGGGACTTCGTCCCGGTGTTGACCGAGGACCAGAAGTTGGATATCAACAGCGCCTCCGCGGCAGAACTGCAAACGCTCCCCAAGATCGGAAAGGCGCTCGCACAGCGGATCATCGATCGGCGCCCCTACAAGAGCGTCGACGAACTCCGCAGGGTCCCGGGGATCGGCGTCAAGATCCTCGAGCGGCTGCGCCCCCTCGTCACGGCACGGCCTCCCGCCGAAACGGCCCCGCGGAAGGCTGCCGATGCCGAAGTTGCTCCCGCCGCGCCGCCGACTGCAAGCCGGCCGCCGGACGAAGCGGCCAAGGTGAACGTCGACGCCGCCTCGATCGAGTAACTCCAGCAGGCGCCGGGCGCGGGCCCCGCGACGGCGAAGGCGATCGTTGAGGGGAGGCGCACGGGACCGTCGACGGCCTGAAGAACGTTTCGGGGGTGGGGGCCGCACAACTCGAGACGACGCGGCCCCGCCTCATCGTTGATGCCCCCGATCGTCCGCGAGCCGGGGGCCGCGGGATCCGATCCGCAGGGTTTCCGGGGCTTCTTCCGATTCCCGGCGGCGCGGTTATTTGCGCCGGATGAGTATGTTCTTGCGGTGAGGATCGGAACCCGACGGACGCGGGCTCATCTCGAACGCCCCCATCGCCCTCACCAGCGTGCTCAGCTTGCCGAAGCCGTAGTTCCGCGAATCGAATGACGGGGACTGGTTTGAGATCGTCTCCCCCACCCTCCCCAGGTCGGCCCACCCGTCCTCATCGGCGACGGCGTCGATCGCCCCGCAGACGAGCTCCATCAGCCTCGAGTCCTTTTTCACGGCGTCCGGGCCTTTGAGCTTGCGGACCGCCTGCCCGCCGCCGGCCTGTTCGTCGTCCTTCTTCTCGCCCCCTCGTTTCAGGATCTCGAAGTAGATGAACTTGTCGCAGGCGCTGACGAACGAGGCGGGCGTCTGGCGCTTGCCGAAGCCGTAGACCGTGATCCCCGCCTCGCGGATGCGCGAGGCGAGGCGGGTGAAGTCGCTGTCGCTCGAGACGAGGCAAAACCCCTCGAACCTTCCCGCGTAGAGCAGATCCATCGCGTCGATGATCATCGCGCTGTCGGTCGCGTTCTTCCCGACGGTGTTGCGGAACTGCTGGATCGGGTGGATGGCGAAGGTGGCCAGGACCTTCTTCCAGCCCTGGAGGCTGGTCGAGGTCCAGTCGCCGTAGATGCGCTTGACACTGGCGGTTCCGTACTTGGCGATCTCCGCAAAGAGCGGTTCAACGACCGAGGCGGAGGTGTTGTCCGCGTCGATGAGCACCGCGAGCCGTTTTTCCTGCGCGAATCGTGCGTCCATGATCGGTTCCTCCATCTGGGGCTGTTCAGCGGGCGGATCGAGGCGGGGCCCCCGTGGCGTTCCCGGGATGCGCCGCGCGTTCGAGCTGATCGACGCGGTAATAGCGCCCGGACGGGACCGCCCTGATTTGGAAGGACCGCCCGACCTCGATCCCTTGCCGCGTCGGATTCCGGACGCGGAAGAAGAATGTCTCGCCCGGTGACGGCCCGGAGAGCACGCGCTCCACCTTCAGGTCGATGATCCAGTTCAGGTCGGAGTTCACCAGGGGCGAGTACGCGATCCGCTCCACCGTGGCGACGAACGTGGAGGCGGGGGACGCGCCCCTCGGGGGGGCGGGGCCGCGCTGCGGGACAATCGCGGTGCAGGCGCCGAGCAGAAGCGCCGCCGCGAGGGCCGCAGACGCCCCCGCGGCCCCGCTGCTCCCGCACAACCTCGTCGCCCGCCTCCGCCAGCCGTTCACTGGATCCTCCATATATCAGCATAGCATATATCTCTCCGCAGGCGTACCGTGTCGTTGCGCCCGCCTCGCGGGGGGTCATCCGAGGGTTTTCCGGAAACGGAGCGACGCGAGGACGATGACGGCGAGACCGTAGACGAGCAGGGCCGCCATCTGCGGCCAAAGGATGCGGATGCCGATCCCCTTCAGGAATATCCCCCGGAGGATGACCAGGTAGTAGCGCAGCGGGTTGAGGTAGGTGAGCCACCGGATGGCCGCCGGCATATTGGCGATCGGGTACATAAAGCCCGAGAGCAGGTTCGCGGGGAAGAAGAAGAGGAAGGTGGACATCATCGCCTCCTGCTGGGTCGAGGAGAGGGTCGATATGAAGAGCCCGACGCCGAGGATGGTCAGCAGGTAGATCAGGGTGCACAGGAGGAGGAGCGTCACGCTGCCGCGCATCGGCACGCTGAACCACCACGTCCCCACGACGGTGATGAGCAGCACCTCGACGAGCGCGATGACCGCGAACGGCACGAGCTTCCCGAGGATGAGCTCTATCGGCCTCAACGGACTCACGATGAGCTGCTCCATCGTGCCGATCTCCTTCTCGCGCACGATCGCCATCGAGGTCAAGATGAGCGTCATCACGGTGATCATCAGGCAGATCACGCCCGGGATGTAGTAATCCCTGGAGTCCAGGTTCGTGTTGAACCAGGAGCGGTCGCGCATCTCCACCGAGGGGTACGGCACGGCCCCGGCCGGCGATGCCGCGACGGCCGCCGCCAGCTCGCGCTCGTTGTAACGCGCGACGATCTGGTTCGCGTAGGAGAGTATGATCCCGGCCGTGTTCGAGTCCGACGCGTCGAGGACGAGCTGGAACTGCGCGCCGCGCCCCCCCCTGAGGTCGCGCCCGAATCCGCGGTCGAAGCGGAGGACCGCGCTCGCCCGCCCGCGGTCGATGAGCGCGTCCTGCTCGCGGTCGGAGAAGATGCGGTGGAGCGCGCTGAAGTAGTTCGAGGAGGTGAAATCGCGCACGAGGTCGCGGCTCTCCCTCGTGTTGTCGAGGTCGTAGACGGCGGTCGGGACGTGCCGGACGTCCGTGTTGGCCGCGTAGCCGAAGACGAGGACCTGGATCACCGGCGTCACGAAGATGGTGATGCGCATCCGCGGGTCGCGGAGGACCTGGATGAACTCCTTGACGAGCATCGCCCGTATCCGCTCGAACACTTGCGCCTCCGCGTCCGTGGACCGCCCCTACGCGACCTTCTTCCTGAACGCGCTCCTCGCCACCGACATCGCCGCCGCCGCGAACACCGCTAGGAGGATCGTCTGCAGCCAGAGCCCCCGCAGCCCGACGCCCTTCAGGTAGATGCAGCGCAGGACCACGATGTAGTAACGCGACGGGACGAAGTAGGTAATCCCCCGGATGAAGAACGGCATATTCCAGATCGGGTACAGGTATCCGGAGAGGAGGAAGGTCGGCATGAACGTCGTCAGGACCGCCATCTGGCTGGCGAAGAGCTGGTTCCGCGCGACGATCGAGATGAGGATCCCCTGCGCCAGGGCGCCGGCGAGGAAGAGCCCGCTCAGGGCGAAGAGGAGCGCGAGGCTCCCCCTCAGGGGCACGTCGAAGACGAACTCGGCCATCAACGCCGCCACGACGATGTTGACGTAGCCGATGAAGACGTACGGCAGGAACTTCCCGGCGACGAGCTCCCCGGCGCTGACGGGGGTGGCGATGAGCTGCTCCATCGTGCCCCGCTCCCACTCCCGCGCCACGGTGAGCGAGGTGAGCAGGGCCGAGATGATCATGATGATGACGGCCATCAGCCCGGGGATGATGAAGATCCTGCTCTCGAAGTTGGGGTTGAACCAGGGCCGCGGCCTGAAGTCGACGGCTGCCGGGAGCGCGCCGCCCGAGCGCGCGAGGGCGTCGACGAGCAGCTCCCGGTTGTAGCGCTCCACGACGCTCGAGACGTAGCCCCGCACGATGGTGGCGGTGTTCGAGTCGCTCCCGTCGATGAGGAATTGGACGGGGGCCCGCCGGTCCGCCTCGACGGCCTGCGAGAAGTCCTTCGGGATGACCATCGCGAAGTACGCGTCGCCGTGGTCGATCGCCCGGAGGAGGGCGGGGTAGTTGTCGTGGAAGCCGGCCATCCGGAAGTAGCGCGAGTCCCTGAAGCCGAGCAGGAAATCCCTGGCGACCTGCGAGTTGTCCCGGTCCCACACGACCATCGGCACGTCGTCCACGTCGAGCGTCAGGGCGTAGCCGAAGAGGACGAGGAGCATCACCGGGATGCCGATCGCCATCGCCAGGCTCCGCGGGTCGCGCAGGATCTGGATGAACTCCTTGCGCGAGATCGCCCGCACCCTCCTGAGGTTCACGCGCCCCTCCTGTCCTCGCCCTGCTCGGCGTCGTAGCGCTCGATGAGGGAGACGAAGACATCCTCGAGCGAGGGGACTATCGTGCGCACCGAGGCGCCGCCCACCCCCGCGGCCGCGAAGAGCGCCTCGATGCGCGGCCCGACCAGTCCGGCGTCGTCGGCCACCGCGTGTATGCCCGAGCCGAAGAGGGCGGTCTCCTTGACCCCGTCGACGCCCTTGATGCGCACGGCCCACTCCTCCGCCTCGGGGACGGCGATCTCCATCACGTCGTCCTCCATACATCGCGTCTTCATCTCGTCCGGCGTCCCCATCGCGATGAGGGAGCCGCGGTAGATGAGCGCCATCCGGTCGCAGTTCTCCGCCTCGTCCATATAGTGGGTCGTGACGAAGACCGTCACCCCGTCGGCGGCCATCGCCTTGATCGTCCCCCAGAAACTCGCCCGCGTGATCGGGTCCACCCCCGAGGTGGGCTCGTCGAGGAAGATGATGCGGGGGCGGTGGATGATGGCGCAGCCGAGCGCCAGCCGCTGCTTCCAGCCGCCCGAGAGGTGCCGGGTGAGCCGCGTCCTGAACTCCTCGATGCCCGCCGTCCTGACGATCTCCTCGGCGCGCGCCGCCTTCTCCGCCGGGGGGATGCGGTAGATGCCGCTGTAGAAGTCGATGTTCTCGTCGACGGTGAGGTCGTCGTAGAGGGAGAACTTCTGGGACATATAGCCGATGTGCTGCTTGATGCGCCGCTGCTCCTTGAAGATGTCGAAGCCCGCCACCGTCCCCGCGCCCGCGGTGGGCGGGAGGATGCCGCAGAGCATCCGGATGGTGGTGGACTTCCCCGCGCCGTTGGGGCCGAGGAAGCCGAAGATCTCGCCGCTCCGCACCTGGAAGTTGACGCGGTTGACGGCGACGAAGGAGCCGAACCTCTTCTCTAGGTCGCGCACCTCGACGGCGACGGCGGCGGTCATAGTGGGCACCCGGGTGGGCCGTCGTAATCCCAAATCCCGAATCCCAAATCCCACAAGATCGGATTCCGGAGCGTACTGGCTCCGCCCGTGGCCCTTGCTCGCGCATCGCTATGTCGGGGCGTGGGCTGCGGAATGTGGGATCTTGAATCCACCCGCCCTCCGCGGCGCCGGCGGTGCACATCTCTTTGGGATTTGGGATTCGGGATTCGGGATTTCATCCGGCCTGCTCGCCGATGATCCGCACGAATGCATCCTCGAGCGTCGGGACTCCGCACTCGCGCTTGATCGCGTCGGGAAAGTCGCAGCGGAGGAGCCGGCCCTTGTGGATGAGGCCGACCCGCCGGCACCGCTCCGCCTCGTCGAGGTAGGAGGTGGAGAAGAGGATGCTCACCCGATCCCTGACGAGGCCGTAGAGGATCTGCCAGAAATCGCGCCGGGAGACCGGGTCGACGCCGTTCGTCGGCTCGTCGAGGAAGAGCACCCTCGGCGTGTGGATGAGTGCGCAGGCGAGACCGAGCTTCTGCTTCATCCCCCCCGAGAGCTTGCCCGCCAGCCGCTTCCTGAACGGGGCGAGGCCGCTGAACCCCAGCAGCCGCTCGACCTTCTCCGCCCGCTCCCGGCGGGGGACACAGTACACCTCGGCGTAGAAGTCGATGTTCTCCATCACGGTCAGGTCCTCGTAGAGCCCGAACCGCTGGGACATATAGGCGATATCCGCCTTCAGCGCCTCCGCATCGCGGCTGACGTGCCGGCCGCAGATCCACCCGTCGCCGGCGGTCGGGTCGAGGATGCCGGTGAGGAGCCGCATCGTGGTGGTTTTCCCCGCGCCGTCGGGGCCGACGAGGCCGAATATCTCGCCCTCCTCGACGGAGAAGGTCAGGTCGTCGACGACGACGGTGTCGCCGAACCTGCGTGTCAGGCCGCGGACGGTGATGGGATGCACGTTCGATCCATGGTCGATGGCTCGGGGGCCATGGCGGGCCGACGGCGCGGGAACGGCCGGCCGCGGATCGAGGACTAGTCGATCCTGATGTAGGCGTCCGCCGGCATCCCCGGCTTGAGTTCGAGACTCTTGTTGTCCACCCGCACCTTGATGCGGTAGACCAGCTTGACGCGCTCCGTCGTGGTCTGGATGTATTTCGGGGTGAACTCCGCCTCCTGGGAGATGAAGGAGACCCGTCCCGGGTACCGCTTCCCGCGGAACGTGTCGGTCTCGACGTGCGCCTCCTGGTTCAGCTTCACCCTGCCGAGGTCGGTCTCGTTCACGTACGCCGTGAGCCAGAGGTTGTTCAGGTCGATCGAGGTGAACACCGGCGCCCCGGGCTGGACCACCTCCCCCGGCAGGGCGCTCTTCAGCAGCACGAAGCCGTTCAGCGGCGAATCTAGGTTCGCGTAGCCGAGCCGGGTCTCTTCGAGCGCGAGCTGCGCCTTGAGCTGCGCGACGTTCGCCCGCGTCGAGTCGGCCTTGGTTTTGGCCTCGTCCCGCTTTTGGGCCGATACGGCGCCCGCCTGGAACAAATTCTCGAGACGCGCGTAGTCGACATCGGCGAGCTCCGCCCGGTACTGTTCCGCCCGGAGCGACGCCGCCGCCTCGTCCCGGATCTTCGAGAGCTCGTCGGTGTCGAGCCGCGCGACGATGTCGCCCCGCGAGATCACGCGCCCCTCGTCCGTCAAAAGCTCGACGATCCTCCCGCCGACCCTGAACGAGATGCGCACATTGTCGCCCTCGATGGTGCCCGAGACCTTGAGCGTCCCCGCGCGGATCCGCTCCGCGCGCCGGACGATGCAGACGAGCGCGACGACCGCACATACGACCGCGACGACGGCTGCGGCCGCCACGCGGCGATGCGCCCGCGCGAAGGCGGCGGCGTCCCTGAGCAGCTTCAGCATCCTGTCGCGCATTCGATCCCTCCTCGGTCCGCTGTCCGCCCCGCCTCGCGCCTACGGTCCCGCCGCGCTCTCCCCCATCGCCCTGTCAAGGGCGGCGCGCGCCATCAGGTACTCGTAGATCCCCGAGGCGTAGTACTGCTGCGCCTGGCTCAGGGAGACGAGCGAGTCCAGGACGTCGAGGTTGGTTCCGACGCCGTTGTCGTACGCCACCTCGGAGATCCGCAGCGCCTCCCGGGCCTCGTCGACGTTGTCGCGCTGCGACTCGATGATCGCCGAGGCCTGGCGCAGATCGAGGCAGGCGCGCCGCACGGCGACCGCCGTTTCCTCCTCCGTGTTCTCCCTGGAGAGGCCCGCCCGCGCGTACCGGGCCCACGCCGCGTCCACCCTCGACTTCGTGTAGAAACCGTCGAAGATCGGCACGCCCACGGTCACCCCCGCATTCCAGAGGTTATGTTGGGAGTTGAACAGGTCCCCGGCCTTGTCGGACTGGAAGAAGGTGTCCAGGACGGCGTCGACCCGGGGCAGGCGCGTCGCCCGTGCCTGCCGGATCGCCCACGCCTCCATATCCACCCCGAGCGCCTTGAGGACCATCTCGGGCCTGCGGGCCAGCGCCCGGGCGAGGAACCTCTCCTCGTCGATGGCGATCGAGGCGTGCTCGAGCCGCCCCGTCAGGACGACGCGGTCCCCCATCCGGAGACTGAGGAGTTTTTTCAGGTCCGCGTCGGTCAGATCGACGCTGTTCCGCGCCGTGACGACCTGGGGGAGGAGCAGGGAGACGTGGACCTTCGACTGGAGCAGATCGAACCGCGAGGAGGTGCCCTGTTCAAACTTGCGTGCCACGACCGCATAGTGCGCCTGCGCCTGGGCGAGGAGGTTTTCGGCGATGCAGACGTTCTCGTGGGCGAGGAGGAGGCCGTGGTAGAGCCGTTTCGCCTCGAACTCCACGTCGAGTTTCAGCGCCCGCAGCGTCTCCTCCCGGACCCGTATCTCCAGATCGGCCTTCTTCAAAGCGGCATAGTCCCCCCCGCCGCGGTAGATCGACTGGGCGACCGTGCCACCCGCCCGGAGGGTGTTCTTGTAGCCGGTGAAGACCCCGATATCCTTGTCGGAGTCGGCCGCAAACGAAGCGTCCCCGTTTTCGAAAAGCGTCGCGCTGTTGCGGGTGTAGCCCCCGTCGATGTCCAGACGCGGGAGGAACGGGGTCACGGCGCCGAGCCGGTCGGCCCGGGCAGCCCGGATCTCCTTGGCCTGCATCTGGAGTTCCTTGTTGTTCAGGTGGGCGCGCTCGATCGTCTCGCGGAGGGACAGCGAGAGCGACGCCGGGAGGGTGGACTCCGCCGCCCGGCAGGGGATGCCCGCCGCGGACAGGAAGGTCAGCGCGACGACAGCCGTATTCGCGGCCCTCATCTCCTCTCCGCCCGCCGGGCGACGCCGGCCGCCCCTGCCACCGCCATCCTGTAGAGCAGACCGGCGGTCGGGTTCCGGTGCCGGATGTACAGGTTGAGCGGCATGAGCGTCCCCCCGAGGCGCAGCTTCGGGCCGTAGCCGTTCTGCCCGGTCTGGTAGCGCCGCACGCCGTGCTCGAGACACCATTCGATATTGCAGAACCATGATACGAAGTAGAGGTTGTGCAGGCGGGAGATCTCGTAGTCGAAGCCGATGTACTTGTCGAGGAGCAGGTCCTTGTGGACGAGGCAGAGATTGAAGGCGGCGAGCCTCCCGTCCGCGCGGTAGAGGAAGAAGAGGAGGCGCGGCTTCATCTGGGCTCCCGCGTGGAGGAAGAACTCCTTCGTCAGCCGGCCGAAACGCGCGCCGCCGGCCCCGCAGGTGTTCATGTAGAGGCGATGCACCTCGTCCGCGATCGGGGCGACATCGTCCGCGATCTCGACCCGCACGCGCGCCTCGGCGAGCGCCTTCCGGACCTTCCGGCGGACATCCTTCCGCGTCGAACGGGAGAGGGCGCGCAGGTACCCGTCGAAGGTGGGGCTCTGAAGGTCGGTGACGACGGTGGGCAGACCGCGCACCTTCGCGAACCCGCGACGCCGCAGCGGTTCGAGGAGCACGGAGTCGCACTCCCTGAAGTCCTTGAAGACGATGCACGGGAGATTGCGCGCCCGGGAGAAGCCGTCCAGGGCGCGGAGGAGCTCCTCGACGAGGGCGCCGGGGTCGTCCGCGCCGGGCCGCACGCCGATAACGCCATACTCGCTGAACGGCGATCCGCAGTAGAGCGTCCGCGTGGAGAGAATGCGCGGGAACGCCTTGCGGAGGCGGCGGAGGAGACGCCCGGCGACGCCGTGGAACCCGGCCTCGAGGGGACAGTCGGAGACGAAGAGCGGCGCGATGAGGAGCACGCGGCTTCGGTCGAAGATCGCCGCGTAGAAAAAGGAGAAGCCGGGGGGGTTCGAGAGTTCGAGGGTGCGGTAGAAGTCGTACCCCTCCGGGATGTCGCCGAAAACGGCATCCCACTCGAGGCGCGGGATCCTCTCGACCGAGTCCACGATCTCGTAGCTGAGGGTCCGGGGTTCCATAGCGGAATGTGCCGTAGTATAGCACAACCAGGCGCGGGCGAAACCCGGCATTGTACGCCCCCCCGCGCCCGCCGAGGGGGCGATTGAGGTTGCGTCCGGGGATAGGCGGGGGTACACTGTGGCCGGATCGCGGTTCGTACCGACGCGGGAACCAATGGGGCTGAAAGCGCAGTGAAGATCGTATTCATCGAACCACGCTCGTCGGGGGCGAACGTCTACAGCAAGATCCCGATGCCGCTCCTGGGCCCCGTCTACCTCGGGACGATACTCCGTGACCGCGGCCACGAGGTCGTGATCCACCACGAGGATTTCCACGCCCCGGACTATTCCCGCCTCGACGCGGACCTGGTCTGCATCTCCATCCTCACCGCCACCGCCCCGCGAGGCTACGAGATCGCGGACAGCTTCCCGCGCGAGAAGGTGATCATCGGCGGGGTCCACGCGAGTCTGATGCCCGAGGAGGCGCTTCTCCACGCGCGGCAGGTCGTCGTCGGCGAGGCGGAGGAGGTGATCGCCGACATCGTCGAGGGGAAGAACCGGGAGCCGATCGTCCGCGGGAGGCCGGTGGAAAACCTCGATGCGCTGCCGTTCCCCGACTTCACCCTCGTGAACGGATTCAGATCCAGGATACCCATCGTCCCCGTCTCGACCTCGCGAGGGTGCCCCTTCGACTGCAGCTTCTGTTCCGTGACGAAGATCTTCGGCCGGCGCTACCGGTTCCGGAGCGCGGGAAACGTGATGGCGGAGCTCACGGCCCGCGGGAAGCAGAAGTACTTCTTCTGCGACGACAACTTCACCGCGAACCCCGCGCGCACGCGGACCCTGCTGACGATGATCGAGGAGGCGGGGATCAGGGGTTGGATCTGCCAGATCCGGTGCGAGGTCGCGCGCGACAAGGAACTCCTGGACGCGATGGCGCGCGCCGGCTGCAGGATCGTCTGCATCGGGTTCGAATCGGTGAACCAGAAGACGCTCAGCTCATACGGGAAACGCCAGTCCGTGAGCCAGATCGTGCACGCGATCCGCTCGATCCACCGGAAGGGGATCCTGATCCACGGGATGTTCGTGCTCGGGGGGGAAGACGACAACGCAAAGACCGTCTGGGACACGGTCCGCTTCGCGCTCCGCGAAAAGCTCGACACGCTCCAGATCTCGATCCTCACCCCGTTCCCGGGGACGCGCGTCTACGAGCTGCTGGAGGCGCAGAAGAGGATCTTCACGAAGGACTGGACGCTCTACGACGGGCATCACATCGTCTTCACCCCGAAGCTCCTCTCGGCAAAGGAGCTCCAGGTGGCCGTGCTGAAGGCCTACATGCGGTACTACTCGCTCACCAGGACGTTCTTCTCCCTGCTGAGGTGCAGGTTCCGCGACGTCTTCTTCCGCTTCATGGGCTTCATGATCCTGCGCAAGTGGCGCGCGCACAACCGCAGGATGTCCTGGATCGCCGACGCATGACGGCGTCCCCACCCTCTACTTGTGCTTGTGCTTCGGGGCGTCGTGGTGCTTCGAGCCGCTTTGGTGCTTCGGGGCATCGTGGTGCTTCGGGGCGTCGTGGTGCTTCGAGCCGCTTTGGTGCTTCGGGGCATCGTGGTGCTTCGGGGCGTCGTGATGCTTCGGGGCATCGTGGTGCTTCGAGCCGCTTTGATGCTTCGGGGCGTCCTTGTGTTTGACCTCCCTGTCCCGGTAGATGATCTTCTCCCGCTCGATCACCCTCTCCCGCCGCGGATACTCGTACTCGCGGATGACCTCCCTGTCGCCCATTCCCCAGACGGGGCCGGCGAGGGCGATCGCCGCCGCGCACACGGCGCACATACGACAAACGGTTTTCATCTGCCTCCTCGCGGTACGAGGCCCGCAGCGGTGCGCCGCGGGCCTCGGATGGAAAAGAATGGTGGAGGTGGCGGGAATCGAACCCGCGTCCTGATGGACACACGCGACAGCATCTACGTGCGTAGCCCCTGCTTTGAATTCGCCGCCCTGGCCTCCCGAAGGGGCCGGATGCCCGGGCCGCTATCCCCTGCAGAACGATGGGCACGACCCCCAGGGAACAAGGTCCGTGTCCAGCCTGCTTCCGGCGTCCTTCCCGTCACCGCAGGCGGGTTTCAGGAGGACGTGACCGCGTGATTTACGCGGCCAGTGCTAACTGCTCGTTCGCAGTTATGATTGTGCCAGGTGTTTTAAGAGGCCTCCTGACAACCTCTGCACGCAGCTGAAGCACACGTACACCAGTCGAAACCGATCACCCCCCTTTCGTTGGTCCGAAATATAGTATATCCCACCCGCCTCCCGGAATCAAGCCCCGGGGGGCGTCCCCGGGCCCGCTTGAGGCGGAGCCGCCGCATCGTTCACGCCCTTTCGTCACTCCCCCATCACCTGCACCACTAGCCTTCGCCTGCGCGGCCGATTGTCGAACTCCGCCAGCACAATCTGCTGCCATCTCCCCAACGTCAGTTCGCCTCCCTCGAACGGCACGACAAGCGAGGGCCCCTGCAGCGCCGCGCGCAGATGGCTGAAACCGTTCGCGTCCCCCCACGTCTCGTCATGCGCGTAACGCCTGTTGCGGGGAACCAGCCTCGCGTAGAGTTCCGTGATATCCTGGACCATCCCGGGTTCGTACTCGAATGTCGTGACCGCGGCGGTGGACCCCGCGACAAAGACCGTGACGATCCCCGTCTTCAGCTTCGTCGCCTCGAGGATCCGCGCGACCTCCCCCGTGATATCGCGCAGGTCCCCGTCCCCCTTCGTCTCGATCTCGATCTTCCCGTTCACAATCCTCATCGTCCCCCCTTGGGGTCAGGTCCTTATTTATTATATTGCCGGACTAAAATAATAAATAAGGACCTGACCCCATTGCTGAAAGGAGCGCCGGGAGCACCTCGCCCGATCGGCCGCGGATGGCCCAGTCGACCGCATGCGTCGCCGGCGTCGGATCCCGGTTGATCTCGACCGTTTTGGCGCCGCGAGCGAGCGCAATCTCCATGAAGCCCGCCGCGGGCTGGACGACGGCGCTCGTCCCCACGGAGAAGAAGAGGTCGCAGGAGCGAAGCGCTGTATCTGCCGCCTCGACCGCCTCCTCCGGCAGCCGCTCGCCGAACCAGACCACCGCGGGGCGCCGCACCCCTCCGCATTCGCACCGGGGGGGGTAGCGGTTGAACGCCCCTTCCCGCTCCTCGCGCTCCATCCCGCAGCGCAGGCAGCGCCACCGCCGTATCGAGCCGTGGAGTTCGACGACGCGCCGGCTCCCCGCCGCCTGGTGCAGGCCGTCGACGTTCTGGGTCAAAAGCGCGAACCGCCCCCCCCGCTCCTCGATCAGCCGTTCCATTCCCGCCAGCGCCGCGTGACCGGGATTCGGACGGCACGAGGCGCATTGCAGGCGCCGTTCGTCGTACCAACGCGACACGACACGCGGACGCCTCGCGAACGCCTCGGGCGTGGCGAGCTCCATCGGGTCGAACTTTTCCCAGAGCCCCTCCATCGCGTCGCGGAAGGTGGGGATCCCGCTCTCCGCCGAGACGCCGGCGCCCGTAAGAACGACGACGGACGCCGCCTCCCGGAGCGCCGCCGCGACCGCGTCGAGCGTTTTCCCGCCCATCGGCAGATCCCCGCGCGCACGGCCGCCGCGCCCCGCCCCCCTCATTTGGGAAACGGCCGCTCCTCCCCGCGGGCGGCCGCCTTGACCCACGCGGCAATCCGGTCGAGCACGGGCCCCTCGACCGTCCTCCGGCGCTGGAGGTACTCCTCGGGGGTGCTCATCCCCTCCCCCGAGACGAACAGGTGATTGCACTCAGGGTACCAATCGAACTGCGCGTTCTGCCGCCCCTCGAGCGCCTTCTTCCACCTATCGAAATCCGCGGCGGTCACGTGGTAATCCCTCCCGCCCTGGAGGACCAGGATCGGGATATTCAATCTCCTCGCCTCCCTCGGGGGATCGTAGCCGCGGAGACCGAGCCAGTATGAGGCGGGGAGCCCCTGGGGCAGGTCGGCGGAAGAGGTCGTATCCGAGAGCGATGCGTCCTTCACCTTCGCGACCTGCTCCCGGAGCCCCTCCAACGCGGCTCTGTCGCCCGGTGACGGGTCATCCCCCCCCAGGGAGAGAAGGTACTCCGCGCGGGAGAGCAGCACCTCCTCGATCGGCCTGCTCGCGCCCGCGAAGACGATAATCCCCGCGACCTTCTCGTCGCGCGCGGCGATCCTCGGGGCGAGCGTCCCCCCGAAACAGTGCCCGAGCAGGTATATCTTCTTCGGGTCGATCCCGGGCGTTTCGCGCAGGAGCTTCACCGCCGCGAGGGCGTCATCCACCGTTTCCTCATCCGCGGTGAGACGTTCCCGGTCGATCGTGCGCCGGTGCTCCTTCGTCCTCTTCTCGTAGCGGAGGACCGCGATGCCCCGCGAGGCGAGCCCCCACGCGAGGTCGCGAAACGGCCTGTTGGGACCGAAGCTTTCGTCGCGGTTGTGCGGCCCCCACCCGTGCACGAGCACCACGGCGCAGCACGGCTCCTCCTTCGCGGGGAGGGTGAGCGTCCCGGGAAGGGCCCACTGCCCCGCCCCGACCGTCACCTCCTTCTCGCGGAACAAGGCGGGCATCGAAATCGAACGCTCCGCCGCGGTCGGAGACGCGTTTGGCTTCGGCTGCTGCGCCTGCAACGGCGCGCTGCAGAGGAGGGAGACGCACAGCAGACGCATCATCGGTCGTTTCATGCTCGATGCCTCCGGTATCCGCCCGCCGCGATCAGGCCCGCCGGCGGGGGGCGAACCGTGCGGTCACACCCAGCGTTTGAAATAAAACGGGCTCGCCGTGTCCTCGTTCAGGCGCGCGAGCACCTCGATGAACCAGAGATCGAGCGCCGCCTCGTGGAGGTCGAGCCGGGGAAACGGGTTGTGTGAGTCGCCCGCGAGCGCGCGGCCGACCCTGTCGAGCGCGGCGAGGGCGAGCTCGGGCGGATCGACCCGCCGCACTCCCTCGCGCCGCATCAGGGCGTCGAAGAGGCGCGGCATCAGGATCCCCCCGGGGACGAGGGAGAGGGCGCGCGTCTGCATCACCGGCAAAAACAGGTCGACGGCGATCTTGTTCGTCCCGATCGCCGCGCGCGTCGCCTCCCGGAGTATCTCCTTGGGGATGTAGAGACTCGTCGAGTAGGGCCCCTGGCGGCCGTAGTCGGGGCTCGCGGGATCGCGGCTGGTGCGGTCGAGGCTTCCCCGCCAGTCGCAGAACAGCGTCGCCTCGACGCCCACCCCCGCCCGCTCAAGCGCCGCGGGGAACCCGGCGGCGAGACGCCCCATCGGCCCGTGCGTCGCCTCGATCGCCCTTTCATCGAGAGGAAGGAGCCGCCACTGAAAAAGCCCCTCCTCGTCGATGTCCTTCACGTACACGGGAGGGGAACCGGGCATGAGTCCAGAGTGCGCCGCCGCGACGGCGTTCAGGTAGACGACCCGCGACGCCCCCGCCTCGCGGAGCGCCGCGACTATCCGCTCGAACTTCTTCCCCTCCACGGCGAGCCCGTAGTTGATCCAGTGGAAACGCGTCCCCATCCCGGCTCGCGCCGCCGCCTCCGCTGTCAGGATTCCCGTCTCGTAGGCGATCGACCGGGACGGGTCCCGCGAGACGATCGTGAGGCTCCCCTCCTCGCCGAGACGCTCCAAGAGCGCCTGCGCGACGCAGCCGCCGAACCCGGAGCCGGTGCCGCCGGCGACAAGAAAATGGCGTCCGCGGACCCAGTCGAGACGGAATCCGGAACAGGCGGCCTGCGCCGCCCGTATCTGCTCGAGGATCTTCGCCGCCTCCGCGGGGTAAACCGCCGCCTCCTCCTGCGTCGGCATGTCGATCGAAGGGCTGCCGGGTTTCACCCGGAGCCCGGGCTGGGGAATCGCGAACGGACTCGTCATCACGCTCCTCGCTTTCGCATGGATCACGGCCCTGTCCGGCCGACTCTGTTCGCCCTTGACGCACTACGCTCCGCGGGAAACGCCCCGGCGCCTCGCCCGCATCATCCCGTTGCGAAGATTCCCGGGCGAAAGATTGTGCACAGTTCCCGGCCCGTGCTCGAACAGGCGACGGAACCGCGCGTCCCGCGCGATTCCACAAACACGGCGTCCGGGTGCCGCATCGCCCCCCCACGGCACCGCGACGAGGAGGCGCCGGATGAGCCTTTCGGCCGCGAGCGCCTTGTCGGCCTCGCGTGGGGCGAGGATGAGAAGACGGTCCTTCGCCCCGATCGGGCGGAGGGCGCCGGGCGCCGGGGGCACCGGTGCGGGCTGCCGGATTTGGAGGAGGATGCACACGGCGACGGCCGCCGCGGGCCCGATGCCCGCCGCGACCCACCGGACGCGCGGCCCCCTGGCGATCATCGCATCCTCCTCCCGAGCGCGTGCACGATGATACCCCGCGCGCGGCGCCCGTGTCCACCCCCAACGCCCGCACGCATCCGCACCGCCGCCGCGAGGGGCGCCGCGGACGGGGGCGTACCGTCGACCCCCTCAGGCGATCGACCAGCGTGCGCCCCGCTGCGCCACCAGGCCGTCGCGCCTGAGCCCTCCGAGGATTTTTTTCACCCGCGGAACGTCCTCGCCGAGGCGGACGGCGAGGAGGCGCGCGACCGCCGCCCCCTCCGCCAGCATCAGGCGGAGCAGACGCCCCCGCAGTTCCCGGTCGGATCCCGCGAAGGGTGGCTGCCCCCGGTGGTGCGCGCTCCGCCGCGCCGGGTTGCCGTGCCGTCTCTTGAGCATCGCCCCGTAGTCCATGAGGGCGTTGTACCATTCCCGCGGGTTCCGCCTGTCGAGCGTTTGCCTGACGAGGGGCAGCAGCTCGCGGTCGGCCACGGTCCGCCGCGCCGGAAAGAATTCGTGTATGAACGCCGCCCTGATATTCGTCTCCACGAACACGACGGGGGCGTTGAAGGCGAACGCCGCGATCGAGGCGGCGGTCGCCCGCCCGATCCCGGGGAGGAGGCGCAACTCCTCCGGGGAAGGCGGCAGCGCGCCGCCGGGCCCCGCGACGATGCGCGCGGCGGTCTCCTTCAGGGCGAGGGCGCGCCGGTTGTACCCGAGACCGCTCCAGGCCGCGAGCAGCCGCCGCAGAGGGGCGCGCGCGAGCGAGGGGAAGTCGGGAAAGGAGGCAATGAAGCCGGGGAACCTCTCCGCGACGCGGTCGACCTGCGTCTGCTGAAGCATCACCTCCGACACGAGCACCCGATACGGGAGGGGCGCGTCGCGCCAGGGGAACAGACGCCCATGCCGCGCGTAGTGGCGGCGGACGCGCCGCCTGAAGGCGCGTACCTGGGCCGGGGAAAGGCCCCGCATCTTCGTCGCCACCATCACGCACCCGGGGTGAGGACGATCCGGCCGCGCACCTCCCCGCGACGGAGACGGCCGAAGATATCGTTCACGGCCTCGATCGGCGCGGTCTCGACGGCGCAGCGCACCTTCCCCTCCGCGGCGAACCTGAGGGCCTCACGCAGGTCCTTCCGCGTACCCACGATCGATCCCCTGACCGTGAGGCGCTTCAGCACGATATCGAAGATCGGGAGCGGGAACTCGCCCGGGGGCAACCCCACGAGCACGCAGGTCCCGCCCTTCCTGAGCATCCCCACCCCCTGGCGGAACGCCGGCGGCGACACGGCGGTGATGAGCACCCCGTGCGCCCCTCCGGTCAGCGCCTGGATCTCCTCAACCGCCTCCCCGCGCCGCGCGTCGACGGCGACCTCGGCCCCGAGTTCCCGTGCGAGGGCGAGCTTCTCGTCCGCGATATCCACCGCCGCCACGTGCAACCCCATTGCCCGCGCGTACTGGACCGCGAGGTGGCCGAGGCCGCCGATGCCCGATATCACGACCCACTCCCCCGGCCGCGCCTCCGTCTCCTTGAGCCCCTTGTAGGTCGTCACCCCCGCGCAGAGGATCGGCGCGGCCTGGACGAGATCGAGCGCCGTCGGCAGGGGGCACGCGTAGGCCGCGGGGGCGACAAGGTACTCCGCGTAGGCGCCGTTGACGGAGTAGCCGGTGTTCTTTTGAGACTCGCAGAGCGTCTCCCAGCCGGTCAGGCAGTAGTCGCACGCCCCGCAGGCGCGGTAAAGCCAGGGGACGCCGACCCGCGTGCCGACCGACGGACACTTCACCCCGTGCCCGAGCGCGGCCACGGTCCCCGTCCCCTCGTGCCCCGGGATGAACGGGAGCGACGGCTTCACCGGCCAGTCCCCGTCGGCGGCGTGCAAATCCGTGTGGCAGACCCCGCTCGCGACGACACGGATGAGCAGCTCCCCCGGCCCCGGCGAGGGAACCGGGACCTCCTCGATCGAGAGCGGCTTCCCGAACTCGCGCACCAGCGCCGCCCGCATGGTTTTCTTCATCCGTTCCCCCCTGTCCCACGCGGCGGCAGTGCGCCGCGGGCAAACTTCCGTCGGTCAGCGGATGCCGACGGTCTCGTGGAATTCCGGCTGATCCTTCGCGATCTTCCGCAGCATGACACCCGCCATCGTCTGCGACGGTTTGATGCGGAGGGACTCCCTCAGCGTATCGCGCGCCAGGAGGAGATCGCGCGTCCGGGCAGGGTCGGCCTGATACCTGTGCAGGTACGCATCCGCGAGGGAATTCAACACCTTGTAGTTGGACGGATCCTGCGCAACAAGCTCCCGGTAAACGTCGATTCCCTCGTCTATCTTCCCGTCCAACACCAGGATCGTCGCAAGATTGTGTTTCGCCGCGGAGCAGCCGGGGTCGAGCTTGAGTGCCCTGAGATAGGAAAGCCCGGCGGGGCCGACGCGCTGTCCCTGCCACTGGATGTTGCCGAGATTGACGTGCGGTTCCGGGAGCGTCGGATCCGACGCGATCGCATCGTTGAGATACTGCTCGATTGCCTCAGCGGGCGCGAGACCGCCGAGGTAGAGCATTACGGCGTAGTTGTTAAGCGCCTGGGCCCTTGAGGATCCATTGCTCTCCAAGGAGAGCAACGTAGTAAAGATGTCGTTGAGTTCCTTAAGCTCGCCGAATGACTTACGCGTGTGCAGGTACGGGTAGGCCTCCCATCTCTCCCTGTTCTGCAGGATGCGGGCCAGCGCCAAAGTCTGAAGGGCAGGTATATTGGCGGGATCGGGGATAAGCGCCCGACGGCAGGCATCGACCGCGGCCTCGTACTCGCCCGCCTGCAGACGCAGAGCCCCCGCTCGGAGGTCCGCATCCTCGCCGGATGAGGTCGTCCCCGCTCCGTCGGCTGCACCGATCCCGCCCGTCTGCTCCTTGATCGTCTTCATGACAAGGGGGCTCTGAAGCTCCCCCCCAACCCTGAACACGCCCCCGGTGCCGCCGTCCACCTTTTGGAGATCCACCCGCCAGTTTCCGTCCTCCACCGTGACCAGGAGAAAATGGTAAATCCCGCCGTCATCCTCCAGAAAGAGCGGCCCCCCCCCGCCGCCGGTGACGTAGTAGCGAATACCATCGTGCTCCTCGGCGCGATAGAGATGCTCGTGCCCCGAAAATACGCCCGCGACGCCGTGGCGCAGCAGCAGGGAGTGCAGACGCCGGGAATCCGCGATGGGTTCCCTGGAAAAGACCGGGTGGTGCAGGCAGACGAAGATCGGCTTCTTGTCCTTGTTCTCCGCGAGCATCTTCGACAGCCACTGAAACTGCTCTTCGGAAAGGACCCCATGCCGATCCGGATCGAGCATGCTCGTATTGAGAAGGACGAAATACGCACCCTTGTGATGGAACGACTGATAGAACGGCTGCCCCAGCATCCTTGACAGGTCGCCCCTCCCCTGGGGAACGCTCATGTCGTGATTCCCGAACGCGATATAGCACGGGACCTTCAGCTTCCTGGAGGAGTCGATAAACTCGGTAAGCTGCCGCTTGAACGTGCCGAGATTGCAGTACCCCTCGACCACATCCCCGACATGAAGCACGAAATCGACGCCAAGTTTGTTAACCCGGTCCAGGATCATCCCATAGACCTTGTTGGGAAGGGCGTAGGCGTTATGCGGCTGGCTATCCCCCACCACGGCGAAGCGGAACGACTCCCCGCCGGGCGGGGACACGCCGGCCGCCCCCCCCTGCGGGGAGGCGGGCCCGGCGCAGAGGACAGCGCAGAGCGCGCCCGCGAGCCCGAGCGTATGACGGCGCATCAGCCCCCCCGCGGCCACGGCTTCCCCTCCCAGAGGGTGTCGAAGTACCGGATGAAATAGTCGCGCGCGTACGGATCCGTGAGCAGCACGCCGCATTCGTTCCTGCGGTCCATCGCGTCGCGTCCCCAGTTGTACGACCCGACGACCGCCGCGTCGTCGGCGATGATGAGCTTGGCGTGGCTCGTGACCCGCTCGTCGTCCCAGCGGACCTCCACCCCCTGAGACTCGAGGTACGCCTTCGTCCGCTCGTTCACCTCGTTGATCCCCTCGTTGTAGTCGCTCCGGTCGAGGAGGACCCGCACCCCGACGCCGCGCCTCCGCGCCGCGACGAGCGCCTCCACAAGCCGGTTGACGCTCGACCCGGCGTTCCCCGCACGGTAGCTGATTCCGTACATCAGGACGCGGATCGACTCCTTGGCCCCGTCGAAGAGCGGGAGGACCTGCCCGAGGAACGAACGGTTGGTGAAGGCGGTGACCGTCCCCGCGGCGAGCGGGGGGAGGTCCGGCTCCTCCGCGGAGTCCGCCCAGAGCCTCTCGAAGTAGTCCTGGAAGTACCCCGCGACGGCCGTGTCGCGGATCAGCACGTTCGTCTCGTTGTTGCGCGCCATCGAGTTGTGCGTGAGGTTGGTCGAGCCGAGCAGCACCGCCGCCCCGTCCGCAATGAACAACTTGTTGTGCGTCATCTTCTCCGGCGTGTCGAGCTTGGCGTCCACGCCGAATTTCTCCACGAGGAACTCCACGCTCCGGGGGTTGAAGGAGATATGGTCCTCGATCAGGCCCCGCACCCGCACGCCCCGCCTCCCGGCGTCACGGAGCGCCTCCTGGATTTTCCCGACCGTCTCGGGGGTGTAGTGCCACTCGAGCTGGATGAACTCCACCGTTTTCTGCGCCCCCTCGATCATCTGCATCAGCGTGGGGAAGTAGTCCCGGTTCACGACCGGCACGACCGCCCCGCGCGGCGCCGCCGCCGGGGTGGGCGCGCCGCACCCGCACAGGCACACGAGCAGTGCCGCGATCGCCGTCCACCCTCTCATCGTCCCTCCCTGGCCCAATGCCGTCACGGGCCGTCTCAAACCCCGGCGCAGACCCCCGGGGGGCGTCGTGCCGCGGAATGATCGCTACCGCTGCAGCATCAGGCGGCCCCGGGGCATCCTCCCGCCCGGCCCGCCCGGCGGCGCCTCCCCGATCTCCTCGATCCGCTGGACGATGAAGCCGTAGAGCTCGGAGCCCTTCACCGACCGCTTCACCGTCCGCCGCTCGCCCTTGATCTTCGTTTCGAGCCTGAACTTCTTGAGATGGCCGGTCAGGGTCACCTCCTGGCCCCGGCGAAGCCCCCCGAGCAGCTCCGCGTTCCTGTCGTTCTTCTCCGCGTAGCATGCGATCTCGGCGAGCGGCATCGCGGCGAATTTGATCTTCGTGGACGCCTTCAGATTCGCCTCCGCCTCCCAGCCGCGGAAGACGTTGTTGATCTTCCCGAACCTGACCGTGATCGTCACCGTCCTGCCGACGAACCCTCTCGGGTTCGCCACGAGGCCGGCCGGGTCCGTCTCCTCAGCCCCCCGCGCGCCGCCGCCGGTCGCCAAAATGGCGGCAGCGCACGCCGCATACACCGCCCCTCGCATCCCGCACCTCCCACATGGGTCCTCATCGGCCCCCGCCGTCCCGTTCGATCGAATCGACGACGAATCCGTACCGCACCCGCCCGCGCTCCTCGCGCTCGGTCTTGATCCACCTGCCGGTCGCCTTCGATCTCCTGGTGACGGACACCTTCCTCGACGTCCGGTACCTTTTCACCGCGCCGACGAGCACGATCCGGTCCCGCCTCTTCAGCTCCGCGAGCGCATCCACGTTCCGCCGCGAGCGGGCGGCGTAGCATTTGAGTCCGCCAAGCGGCGCCGCCGTGAACTTGACCATCCGCGAGGCCTTCAGGTTCGCCTGCTCCTCCCACGGATCGCGCCCGTTGTCGATCCTCGAGAATTTTGCCTCGATCGCCACGCGCCTCCCGACGTACGCCTCGGGATCCACCGCCAGCCGCCGGGCATCCGCCTCCTCCGTCGCGCGCAGGCACGCGGGAGCCGCAACGATGAGAAACGCCGCGCCCCGGCGGAGCCGATGCAGGCGCATTCGCGCCGTTGCGGGATGGCTGCGCATGTGTCACGCACGGCCCTCAGAGGCGCACCGGAACGCCCCGGGAGGCCAAATACTCCTTCATCTGCCGGATCGTGTAGGTGCCGTAGTGGGCGATGGAGGCGACGAGGACCGCGTCGGCGTGCCCCTGGGCAATCGCCTCGTAGAGGTGCTCGAGCGTGCCCGCCCCGCCCGAGGCGATGACCGGTATCCGCACCGCGTCCGCGATCAGGCGGGTCATCGGGATGTCGTACCCGGCCTTCGTGCCGTCGGCGTCCATGCTGGTGGGGAGGATCGTCCCCGCGCCGAGCCCCTCGACCTGCCTCGCCCACTCGACCGCGTCGAGCCCGGTGCCGTCCAGGCCGCCGCGCACGACCACCTCGTACCCCGACGGGACCGCGGCGGACCTCCGGGTATCGATCGCGACGACGACCGCATCCGGACCGAACTCGTGTGCCGCCTCCCGCACGAGGGCGGGCTTCCTCACCGCGGCGGTGTTGATGGCGCACCTCGCCGCCCCCGCGGCCATCAGCTCCGCGAACGATCGGATGCTGCCGACCCCGCCGCCCACGGTAAGCGGCACGTTGATGCGCGCCGCGGTCTGGCGCACCGACTGGATGAACGTCCTCCGCCGCTCCACGGTGGCGGTGATGTCGAGGAAGACGATCTCGTCCGCGCCCGCCTCGCTGTAGGCCGCGCCGCTCTCCGCGGGGTTGCCGAGCTCCTTCAGCCCGATGAAGTTGACCCCCTTGACCAGCCGCCCGTCCTTCGTGTCGAGACACGGGATGACCCGCCTGTACTCCATCGCATCCCTCCCCCCGATGTGGATAGTATGGCCGATAGGGGGATGGAGGTCAATTTGTTCGCGCCGCGCGCCGACGCGGCCTCCCGCGCGCTACCTGATCAGCCGCGTCCGCATCCGGCGCATGCTCGCGAGGCAGAGGATGACCGCCGGGATGATCAGCAGCGCGGCGCCGAGGAACGGGTGCGGGGGCCGATGCCCGAGCAGCAGGGAGCGGGCGATGGATACGGCGTGCGCGAGGGGGGAGCAGAAGGCGGCCGCCCGCAGCCATCCCGGGAACCGGTCGAGCGGAAAGAAGACGCCCGAGAAGAAGAAGAGCGGCGTCACCGCCAGTTCGAAGTAGTAGCTGAAGAAGTCGAAATTCGGGCTCAGCGTCGTCACCAGCATCGCGAGGCTCGCAAACAGGAACCCGACCGCGAGGATGAGCGGGATGACGAGAAGCGCCCACCACGACTGCACGAGGCCGAAGGCGGCCGTCACGGCGAACATCATCGCCCCGCTGAAGAGCGCCTTGCTCGCCCCCCAGGCGATGTCGCCGAGCACGACATCCTCGACGTTCACCGGCGTGGCGATGATGGCGTCGTACGTCTTCAGGTGCACCATCTTGAGGAAGCTCATGTAGGTGCACTCGTACGTGGCGGCGAACATCGCCGCGGAGACGATGATCCCGGGGGCGAGGAACTGCACGTAGGGGACCCCCTGGAGATCGCCCATGTAGCTCCCCAGGCCGAACCCCATCGCGAGCAGATACAAAACCGGGTCGCCGAGGTTCCCGATCAGGTTCACGTGGAAATACTTCAGGAATGCGTCGAGGTTCCTTCGCCACACCCTCCAGAAGCGCGCGCTCGGCCTACTCAACGAGGTTCCTCCCGGTGAACTTCAGGAACACGTCCTCGAGAAGGGCGGGTCTCCTCCGGAGGTCCCGATACCCGTGCTCCATCAGGGCCGCGAGCGGCGCGGCGCAGTCCCTGCAGTAGATGTAGAGCTTGTGCGCCGTCCTCTCGATTGTGACCGGTAGACCGGCGAGACAGGCCTCGACGACCGCCCCGTCGCGGGCGTCGGGGACGAGCTCGACGACCTCGTCGCCGATATGCTCCCGGACGAGGTCGCGCGGCGAGCCGGTGACGAGGATTCTACCCCGGTCCATGATCGCGACGCGGTCGCACAGCTCCGCGGCCTCCTCCATGTAGTGGGTCGTGACGAGGAGGGTGACGTTGCGGCGTTTCAGCTCGCGCATCCGGTCCCAGAGCAGGTGCCGCGCCTGCGGGTCGAGCCCCACCGTCGGTTCGTCGAAGACCATCAGCCGCGGGTCGTTGATCAACCCCCGCGCGATGAGCAGCCTCCGCAGCATCCCCGAGGAGAGCGTTTCGATCTCCGCGGCGCGTTTCTCCGAGAGCTGGACGAAGTCGAGGAGCTCCGCGGCGCGGCGCGCGGCGCGCTCCCGCGGGATGCCGAAGTAGCGGGCGTAGACGACGAGGTTGGCCCAGACGTTCAGGTCGCCGTCGAGGTTGTTGTCCTGGGGGACGACGCCGAGCTGCGCCTTGATCGCCGCGGGGCAGCGGTCGGGATCCATCCCGAGGACCGACAGGGCACCCGAACTCCGGGGGAGGGTGCAGTAGACCATCTTCATCGTGGTGGTCTTGCCGGCGCCGTTGGGGCCGAGCAAGCCGAAGCACTCCCCCTCCCGCACGTCGAAGTCGATGCCGTCCACCGCCGTCGCGGCGCCGTAGCGCTTGCACAGCCCCGACGCCGTCACCGCGGATGCCATGGGGGGGTCTCCGTCATAGTTTGTCGCGGGAAAGGCGAAATCTCTCCGCGGGGGCGTGGGGGGCATGCAGGCGCGGGCACGGGCGGCGAAGCCGCCGATTCCCCCGCGCGCGCCCCGTCGCCCCCTCCACGCCCCGCGATGCCCGACGAGGCATCAGCGCAGCTTGAGCATCCGGCCGGGCTCATCGCCGGGGACGATGATGCGGGAGGCCTCCTCGCGCTGCAGCTCCTTGACCTCCGCGATCATCTTCTCCACCGCGGCCTTCACCCCGGCGGGGAATTTCGCGAGCGCCTCGTCGAGGGTCGCCGCCTCTATCGGAAACTGTATCGGGATGGGGCCCGCCGCCGACATCACATGCGCCTGCCCGATGAAGAGGGGGGGGCGCGCCGGATCGTCCGTCCCGTCCGCCTTCACCGGTAGCAGCCTCCTCAGCGAGGCCACCCGCAGATCGGTGAACAGCTCCTCGCGGTAGAGGTTGCCCGCATCGACCGCGACATCCTGGACCGATTTCCCTTCAGCGCCCGCCATCGTGCACGTCCTTTCCTGCCCCCCCCGCGCGCCGAGACCCGCCGGATGGCGGGCCGACGAGCGGCAGCACCCTGTCGACCCGGAACGAAACAAGGAAACGCGGCCCGGACGACCGGCGCCGCGCGCCCAAACGCGTCCTCCGGAGCGCGTCTATCCGGCCGCTATCCCTCTCCTCGCCGGTCTTGGTGAGATACAGCCGTCGCCCGCGGTACCCGTCCCCCCGTTCCACGAACAGATAGGCCGCGTGCGGATTCTTTACAAGGTTCCGGCGGGAGAGGCGGTCGGCCATGATGAACTCGATAGTCCTCCCGCCCGCGGCGTGCGGCCGCGCGTAGAGGGCGATCGCCACCTCCCCGGAGGCGTTCGCGGTCGCCAGCACGCCGATCCCGCGTTTCTTCTCGAAGTAGTCGCCGAGCTTCACGGAGCCCCCTCAACCGAACCGGGGCCGCCGCCGGGCCCCGGATCCACCCGGGGTGCGGAAGGCGAAGGGGACGCGGCCTCGGATGCGGCGGGCGCGGGGTCCGGCGGAACAGTCTCCGCGGGCGGGTTCTCCGGGCGGCCGCCCGCGGCCGCAGGTTCCACTGCCGCCTCCCCGCCGGGGGCGGGGGCCGCGGCTTCCGCCGCGCCGCGCCGCGTATGCCTCCTCCCCCCACGACGCCGGCGGCGGCGCGGCTTCCCGTCGGGACCGAGGCGCGGCGCACTCCCCCCCGCCTCCGCCGGGGCCTTTTCAAGCTCCGGCGCGGCGGCCGCCTGCGCGGCGGGCTGTGCGGGCATCGGGGGGAGCGTCACCATCTCTTCCGTCGGATACTCGCAGGCGATCGGATGCCCGAGCAGCTTCTCGAGGGCGGGGATCATGTGCGCGCCGTATTCGCAGACGAAGCCGATCGACTTTCCGGTCTCCCCCGCCCTGCCGGTTCGGCCGACGCGGTGCACATAGTCGTCGGACTCATACGGCATGTCGTAGTTCACGACATGGGTGACCGAATCCACGTGGATGCCGCGCGCCGCGACATCGGTGGCGACGATGACCGGCGTGGTCCCCGACCTGAAGCGTTCGAGGATCTTCAGCCGCTTCTCCTGCGGCACATCCCCGCTCAACAGTCCGCACTGGACGCCGTAGCGTCCGAGCTGGCGGGCGAGGCGCTGGCAGGCGTCCCTGCGGTTGCAGAAGACGAGCACCCTGTCCGCGTTGTCGCAGCGCAGGATCCAGAGGAGGAAGGCGAGCTTCTCCGCCGCCGCGACGGCGATAAACTTCTGTTCGATCAGGTCGGTGACGAGCTGCTCCGGCTCCGACTCGATCATCACCGGGTCCACGAGCCACCTGTCCACCAACCGGATGATCTCGGGCGTCAGGGTCGCGCTGAAGAGCATCGTCTGCCGTTCGCCCGCGGGCGGCAGCTTCCCGACGATGCGGCGGACGTCGGGGATGAACCCCATGTCGAGCATCCGGTCCGCCTCGTCTATGACGAGGATCTCCGCCTCCCCGAGGCGCATATGCCCGCTCCGCGTGTAGTCGATGATGCGCCCCGGGGTCCCGACAAGTATGTCGATGGGCCTCTCGAGCGCGTCGCGCTGCTCGTGGTACCCCATCCCCCCGAAGACCACGAGGTTGTTCATGCCGCAGTACTTCCCGAGCACCTCGGCGTCCTTGTATATCTGGATGGCGAGCTCCCTCGTGGGGGCGAGAACGAACACGCGGCAGGAGCCCGGGGTGCGGTTCTCCTTCGGGTGGCGCAGGAGGTAGGTGAGCGCGCTGGCGAGGAACGCCGCCGTCTTCCCCGTGCCGGTCTGCGCCCGGCCCGTCACGTCCCTCCCTGCGAGGGCGTGGGGGAGACACTGCTGCTGGATGGGGGTGCAGTACTCGAACTGGAGGTCCTGAACGCCGCAGAGCACCTCCTTGGCGATGTCGAGGTCCGTGAAACGCGTCTTCCCCTCCGCCGGGGGCACCTCCCTCAAAAGCGGCATCCGGGGCGGCGGCGTCGGGGCGGGCGAAGGCGCATGCCCGCGGCCCGCCCCCGCGGGGCCGGGCGCCGCGGCGGGCTTTTTCGACGCCCCCCTGCGCCGCGCGGTTTGGGGGGCCTGCCCCCGCTTCCGCCCCTCGCGCGGCACCCGCGGCTCCTGCGTCCCCTTCCTCTCGCGGCGGCGCCCATCCTGCGCGCCTTCCTTCGCCCTTGCGCTTCGGCCGCCGCGGCGGCCGCGAGGCCTCGGCCCGTCGTCCTCCTCGCGGCGCGGCGCCGCGGGAAGCGGCATATTGCGGCGGAGATGATCCCGCGCATAGGGGGAGTAGGTTGCGGATTCGTCCTGTCGGGGTGCCGTGCCGGCCCCGAACAGGCCCTTGATCTTCTTGATAAACGAGAACACTCTGTGCGTCCCTCCTGTAGGAATCTGCGCCTCGATGGGAGGCGCGAAGGTGAATCGGGCGGGCGATACGGCCGGCCAGCGTGCCGCGATATGCCGGATGCGGCTTCATGTCGAGGGCTTCAGTGCCTCCGCGGGGGACACCCCGCAAAGCTGAAAAAGTATACACCAGGCGGCTCCCCGGGCGAAGCATTTATTTGCACCAGGGGTCCGGGGATCATGCAACAAAAAGTGTGGGCTTTCCGCCGAAGGGCTTAGTCAAATAGCCGGGCACAAGCTCTCCGGATTTATACACGACATACGTAAACAGCGCCAAATTGAGGTTTGCTCGTCCCTGGAAGT
>Ga0209613_1000507_pt1 | contig 43321 bp, 39 predicted proteins | sample BioC13SIPDNA_2_FD_185747 | JGI IMG/M metagenome (GOLD analysis project Ga0209613, IMG submission 185747) | Anaerobic biogas reactor microbial communites from Washington, USA - Biogas_R2_A C13 SIP DNA (SPAdes) (version 2) | ecosystem: Engineered > Bioreactor > Anaerobic > Unclassified | place...
TGTACTGTTCTGCATCATTAGGTCCTTTCTCTGACTGAATGGTTTCGTCTTGACCTATCCACCATCGACCAGAGAAAGGACTCCATTCACGTCCCAAAACAATGTGCGAAAAATATCCTACGTCATCCGACAGCGTCGGCGCTCTGGATTGTTACATAAGAAATTACGCGGCTCAATACCCGGCCCGCATGTACCGCTGTCAACGCTTCAGACATCCCCTCGCGGAGATACCCAAACATTGACTGTCCCCCTCGGTTAGTGCCAGTTTAAGGGTTAGGATTTCCGACTTCAACGTGTTTCATTTCTGAATGTCTTGCCTTTGGTTTCGTTTCGGTTATGCTTTGGTTGTCGGCCGGAGGACAGGGCTCTGCGGGGACGCAACCCGAGCGCCGGTCGGCCATCGGAGCAGAAGCCGGACCGCTCGCTGGGGTGAGCCGGCTTTCGTTTTGCCCTTTCTGCTCTGATGAGCCAGGCGGTAAATCCCGGGGGTCCGGGGGCAGCGCCCCCGTGCCATTCGAGTGTTCCGCAAGCCACTGCTGTTTGAACTCCGCTGGCGGGACATAGCCCAGCGCGCCGTGGAGGCGTCGCTCATTGAAGTAGCGCCGATAGGCCTCGATCGTCCAGCGGGCGTCGGCCAGGCTGTAGAACCATTCGAGGTTCAGGCACTCCTCCCGTAATCGGCCGTTGAAGTTTTCGTTGATCCCGTTCTGCCAAGGCTTGCCCGGCTCGATATAGGCGGTCTGGATCTGCTGTTGCTCCAGCCATTCCTGGATCGCCGTCGCGACGAACTCCGGACCGTTATCACTCCGCAGATACGCCGGATGGCCGTGCTGCAGGAACAGAAACCTCAGCACTTCAATGACCTTCGCCGCCGGGATCGATTCGTCCACATACGTCTCCAGGCTCTCCCGCGTGAACTCGTCGACCACGGTCAGAATCCGCAGTTTTCGCCCGTGGATACAGCCGTCTTCCATGAAATCGTACGCCCACACGTGATTCGGGTACAACGCCCGCAGCGGCCGGTCCAGGCCCTTGCCCCGGCGGCGTTGCCGCCGCTGGACCGGCACCGTCAGGCCGTGCTCACACCAGAGCCGTTCGACCTTCTTGTGGTTGATGCGAATCCCTTGCCGACGCAGCGCCGCGCAGGCCTTGCGGCTGCCCTCGCGCGGGTGACTTTGCGAATGGTCTTTCAAGGCTTCGATCACTTCTCTGTCATCCTTCGGTTTGACGCGATAGCGGAACACCGTCCGGCTCAGAGCGGCCAGCGCACAGGCCCGGCGTTGCGAAAGCCCTCTGGACTTCAGCTCTGCCGCCGCCTGGCGACGCTGTTCCGCTTCTAAAAATTTCCCTTGAGCACCTCCTTCATCGCGTCGATCTCCAGATCGCGTTCGGCCACGAGCCGTTTAAGCCGCGTGTTCTCCTTTTCCAGCTCACGCAGCCGACGCACGTCCGGCACGCCCATCTGCCCGAACTTCTTCTTCCAGCGGTACCACGTTTGCTCGCTGATCCCATGCTGCTTGCAGACCTCCGCCACCGTCTGGTCCGCCGCCTCGGCCTGCCGCAAGATCCGTACGATCTGTTCTTCGCTGAAACGCTTCTTCATCTCGGTTTCTCCTGTAATAGACGACATCCCTACAGGGAAACCCTAACACCGTCAATGGTACTATTCCGGGGGGATGGGACCACATGACTCGGGGCCAGTGTGGGTCGCCTACTCCTTCACTGTACGGCTCTTGCATCCGCCACTCCTTACCAGTTATCTGGCGCATCCGAAAAATATCCTACGTCATCCCACCGGCACATGCTTCTTGAGCACCCCGTTCTCCACAACATCCAAAACGGAAATCTTCTGTCTGCCCGTAGGTCATGTTGTCGAAGCACGGCACGCCAAGCTCGTAATCGTCCAATTGAACTATCCGCACTTCGTCCACCAGGCCCTACAACGCCTCAGCAAATAGCCGGGCCTCGGCACCGTGCAATGTCATCTCACCGCAGAATGTGTACCATATCAATTCGGCCATCTGTCAAGCATGGGGGCCTTGTTGCCTCTCAACCAATGCGGAATTCCCCGCCCAAGTCCTTGAGCAGCTCGTTGATTTCGTCCACCAACTCATCGCTGGGTGGGGTCGATTCATCGCCGATTTCCAGACAGACGTGGAACTTCATGCCGACCTTGGCCCTGGCCTTGATAGTCAGCAGCGCCGGGATCAAGTCGCCAAGGTCCTGAATCTGCGACGGTTCGAAGTCGCCTGCCGCAAGGCGAACACCGGGTTTCGGGCCGCCGCCGGTTCCGCCGCCTATAGCTGCACCGCCGCCTGCACCAACCGTCGCCACCTTGATCTTCACCGCGTTTGCTGCCAACAGCTCGCATGGCCACGGCGCGGAGTCGTCGGCCAGAGTGATGAACCGTGCAGAGATCGCTCCGCCGATGACATCCCGCACGGTCTTCCACGGCAGGGTGTAACCTGCTTGTTGTGAAAGCACCGTAGTGATGGCCAACGCGGTGGTCGCACCATCCTGCCATGCTGTTGGCAGGTTCTCTGGCAGTATGGATGGGGCCGAAACGGGTGTCGGTGGCACACGCAGAATGGCGGTGGGTGTCAGAACGCCCGTGGGAATGGGTTCGGCCAGTAGGCTGGCCGGACCCGAGAGCAGCCATACCTTGCCGTCCTCGACCGCCTTGTTCACAACGGCGTTGACCACCTCAGTGGCGGTCTTAGGCACGGGAACCGGTTCGGTAAAACCACCTCTGTCGACTTCCACAACTGTCTCGCCATTGAAGTAGTCCATCACGGCCTGGACTGTGATTTCGTCACCGGTCCACAGATCCGGCAGTGCCTTGGGTGTGAGCAGGTCACCGGATATCTCCGCCAGTTCGGCCGCTTGGGGTAGCACGAGCTCCATCGCCGGGTCGTTCAAAGCTGTGTCGTCGGGGCGTACGCGCCACCATGTGCGGAACGTACGATCTGGCCGCGTGAGCTTCAGGACGAATGTACCCTGAACACATCCCTCGACCAGTGTCTCCACAATGGCCTGCGACTTTAGCATCTTTGGCAAGTGCGGGAGCTGTGCGAACGCACCGGCTAGGTCCTTCACGCGACGACTGGTTTCACCGCCTTTCCACAGGTTGTAAGGACCGTCAGGCAACAGTGCTTCGGCCGTAATCGCCGTGTCCTGCACGCGTGACCGCTTATCCTTCTTGATTGTCTCAAAATGGGCTTCATTCTCCACGGATAGCTTGAAGGCATGAACCTCATCTTTATCTGATACGGTCACCACGATACAATACGCTTGACGGATCGCTTCGGGCACGCGGGCCTTGGCTTTGTCAATGTTGATCTTCAGCGTCTGCAGCCGCGCCACATCGACCGATCCCTTCTGCTTCTTCTCCTCCTCGTTCTTGGGCATCAGTTCGTCCATGACTCGCTCCCAAGCGAGGTAGTCGCGAACGCGAGCTTCAGCGACGCTCACGCCATCCTTCGATGGTGTCAGTAGCAGCACCGCGTTGCGGAAGACGCGAGGTTTCTCAGGACCAGTGGTTTCATCCAGGAATCGCTTGGCCTCAGGGCTGGGTTTACCGGAGTCTGATGACGCGCTGGGCAGCATCACGGCGTAATGGAAAAGACCGTCATCATCAATGTCTCTGGGCTTGGTCGGTAGAGTATGGACACGCACACCGGCAGCGGATGCACCACTTGTGAGTGATTTTACCTTGCCGATCTCTTCCAGCAGACGGGCGCGCACGATGTCGTCGGAAATCTGCGCTGCGGCGGCCGATTGCATCTGGTTCAGGTTCGGACGATTGCCCAGTCGCCACTCATTGGGCAAGACACCTTCCCTCTCCGGCATGTTGGCATCGTCTAGCCAATAACTGTTCCGCGCCCAGCGAGCTAGGCCTTTTCCCAGTTCGATCTTGTCCGGTCGGCATGGGCCGATCAGCAGCATCAGGTCGCGTGTCTTGGCACTGCGGCCTGTGGGTTGTGAGTGCAGAAAGGTCGCCATCGCCACCTGCTCGATCTCGCGAAGCTTCAGGCCCACAGATTCCGACTGCACGCGACGGGCGCTGTCCAGTTCATTCTCAACGATGCCCGTCCACCGCGTCGCCTGACCGTCACTAACGATGGTATCGGCAATGGACACCAACTCTCGTGCCGCTTCGGATAGTCCCGCCTGCTGAGGCGTGCCGAGAAACACACTTGGTCCGACCAACGGGCTTTCGTCCCACTTTTCGGCCTCGCGCAGCGCCAGCGCAAATGTCCGCAACACGCCGCGCGTCTTCTGGAACCGTTCAATGCCCGCCGCCCATTTGGTATAGAATACCTCCGTCAGTTCCGGGTGGAACGGGTAGCTCTTGAGGTACCGCTCTTCAGCCGTCGCGCCCTGTTTGGCCGTCTGATCGTCCAGAGCGGCAATGCCCTTGAGGGCCGCGATCACGTGCTGTGGCCACGTCCCGCGCAATTCGACCGACTTGGGGTCGAACAGTCGCCGCCGTAGCACCTCGGCCACGTCGTCCTTTTCCACTGGCTGTACCGCCTCTTCACGCTGCCGCTGAAAGATGTCGTACAGGTCCGAGACGATCTTTCGGCCCAGCGGGTCCGCCTGGTCCTTCGGCTCGCTCGACAGCAGCGACGCCACGATGCAGCATTTCTCCACTTTCGCAGCCGCTTGGGTCAGGTACTGGAAGAACCCGATTAGAATGTCGAGGAAGCCCGGCTCGGTGTGGCATCGCACCTTCGCGTACAGCAGCACCTCGTCCAGCAGAATCAGCGATCCCATCCCTGCCCTCAGTGGCAGGGACAGCAGATCCGTCAGCGTGTTCTCGGCGGGTGGCGTCTTGCGTTCCTCAGCCTTGCCGTCGGCATGCAGCAGCTTCAGGCCTTTGTCCCCAGCGAGCTGGTAGGCCAGCACACTCCACGGTTGCTTCAGTCGGCGCACCGCCCCGTCGGGCGACCGAACATCACAGCCGGTCTCAACGTCCAGCTTGTCGAAACACAACGCGGCCACTCGGGCCTGAGGCGGGGTCTGGCCGATAGTCTCGGTGAACTCCCGCACGGCAGGCAGGTCAGGCAGAGTGTCCGGGTCGTTGACCAGGTGACGCATGGTGATCAGCGTATGGGTCTTGCCGCCACCGTAAGTCAGTTCGAGTTGTCGGACTGCCTTGTCGTTCTTGCCCGCCAGGCGCAGCACCACGTCCCGCACCAGCCCGCGCAGGTTGTGCGTGGGGAAGGTCAGCGCGAAGAACTCGTCGGGCTTCTCGTAGATCGGCCGCTTGCCGCTACCCATCATGACCTCGTAAAGGTCCGCCGCGAACATGTGCAACGGCAAATCGCCGCTACGCAGGTCATCCCGCAGTTTCACCACTTCGTGCCATGGTTTCCAGGGGGGTTTTGCCATTGTCACACTCCTTGATCCGATTGCGGCATACTTACATCAGTCCACTTGCAACCGAAACGATAACACCGGCAACCTAAGAACGGCGTAACTATTTACATGTAAACAAGTTAGGGCTAACTCGTCAATACCTCGCTTGCAACTGTTTTGCAACCTCTTGCAACTTTCCGATCTATTGCTGTGTCTTCTCAACCTCTTTAACGGGGAACCACCTGGCGGCACTGGTCTTTCCGACCACGCGGATACGCCCCTCGGCCTTCAACTCACGCAACAGGACCTGAATCTGACTACGGACGAGTCCTGGCAATACCTGGTAGAACTCCTCCATCTTGCTGCCTAGTTTCGCATTTTCCAGGACATGCTTGAATAGAAGTTCCTTGTTCGTCCCTCGATCCAGCCCCTTCTTGCGGGTGTAGACGCCCTTCTTCCCCACAGCGTCGTAATACCGCCGCCCGAGGATGAACTTTCCACGGGCCACCCGCTCGATAACGCCCAAGTCCAGCAGGCGCGGTACTCGATCCCGAAAATCATCGGGTATCACCTGCTCACGACGAATATGGTTCAAAACAAGGAAATCACCGGTGCTGAAACTCTGGAGGGTCTCCAATCCGATACGTTCCATCATGGTCAGCAATTTGGGATCCTGCACCATCCCGTCGAGTGATACCCTGACATGCATCCGGTCCGTTCCCTTGAAATCCGGCAAGGCCTTCGCCTGTTTGACGCTCAGCTCGAACATCAGGTTCATTCCCTGTCCGGAACGTTCGACCAGTCCGCACCGAGCCAGAATATCCGCGATGCGCCGATTACGGGGGGATTGGCGGTCAAGAATGTTGTCCAATGTGATATCCGGAGGGAAACCTCCCGGGCTATCAACGACAAGGCGATACGGGTACTGTCGCACAAAGACCGGGCCGCCCAATTGGTAGTCCCGATGGCTGACGGCATTCAGGACGGCCTCGCGCACCACACGTTCGTCAAAGGTCGGTACGTCCATGACGAACAATCCGTCCTGATAATGCTGTCTGTCATTTCTGAGGTTGATCAACTCCCACAGCCGATCAAAGAACGAGAAGAACCCTTGCCGGAATTCCTCTCGCTGTTGCGCGGGTCCAGATGCTTCCGTCGAGCGGTATTCGAAAATCACTTCGGCCTGACCGAGCAGACGCCCCAAAGCCTCACGGCGCCCAAACAGGACCAAGGCAGCATAGGTGATTCCCCTGGATGTAATCGCCTCGCAATCTCGAAGCAATTGGTCCATCGACAGGTTGGCCAGGCCCGATCGATTCGTCTTTTCCATCCAACGCCGACGGAAGGCAACAACAGCCGTGTCGTCTAAATCGTCGAACTCGGCATCCTTGCAGATGTCCGCGGAGAAATCATGGCCGGACTCGGCAAAGATGGCTCGCATCTCTTCCACGGGCATCTCGACAAGGCTATCCCCCTCGCGCCACCAGGCAATGCCCTTGTCTTGAATAGGAACCCCCACCGGGCGGGGCGGCACGTCCCAAACCAGCACACGCTTTCCTTCGTATGGGAACAGATGGAAATCAATCCGCAGATGCAGTCGATCCATCAATCCCTTGCGAGTTCGCTCCGGTTGCTCGAAGGCCTGGGTTCCAATAACCTGACGGGGCCGCTTGTCCGTGATGCCCAGCACGACATAACCACCACCCCGGTTGGCAATCGCGCACGCATATTTCGTGAGTTCGTCAAATTCGAAAGCACTCTCGGCCTTCTTGAACTCGATATTCTCGCCTTCCTTGGCCTCCAGTAGCGAGGCCATGTCTGGTACTCTCATGCCTCGTCCTCCGCGATCTCCGTGGCAAATAGCACGCCTTCCCGATCCTTGACCGCGCCCTTGCCGCCGATGTGATTGCTGATACTCTCGAGGAGCGACCGCTCGCTATTGGCCGATAGCTCGATCAGAGATTGTACTACCCGCTTGAACAGTTCGTTACGCCGCAGGGCGTGCTCATCGAGGTACTCGTCCACCTTCTGGACATCACCTTCCTTCCACAGGTGCATCACGCGGTGGATGCGGTCGATCAGCGGAATGGCCTTGCCCTCGGGGGCCTCATAGCCCATGCTCTTGCTGCGCCGGTGGTTCCACGCCTTGAGCTTCACCTTGCCGCCGCCGGAATCATCTTCCGATGGTTCATCGTCGCCGTCGCCGGAATTATCGAGGGCGTCCTCCGCTTCCGCCGCCACGGCTGCGTCGCTGCCCACGTGGATCAGCACGTCCCAGGTCTTGTCTAACTCTCCATCCGACAAGCCGCAGGCGGTGGCGTAGAGAATGCACGCGCCGACGGGTGCGTCGTCCATGCCGAAGTCGTGGCGGTGCAGCAGGTAGTACGCCGTCACCTCATCCAGCCGGTCGGCGGCCGCCATATCCGCGCCCTGCTCTCCTGTCAGCACCTGGCCGACGACGTAGTCCACCACCATCCGGCGGACATGGTTGAGAAACTCGCCCACACCCAAGACCTCCCCAGGGGCGTTGGCCTTACGCACGACAGGATATTTGCTGTAGGCCTCCAATGCGGGGCCAGTCGCCGCCCAAACAAAGTCTGGCCCGCGAATCCCTGCATCCCAGAACTCTCGAAGCTGCAGACCAATGCGTTCTTTCATCTCATCAAGCACTGCATGGTCCCAACCTGCCCGTGCAGTTGTCGGACGGGGTCGGCATACCATCCAGACCGACGACGCAAGCGCTGCGACTCCTGCCCCACGCTGACGGGTTGGCATCTCGGTCTGGATAGGCCAACTTCCTGTCACGACGAACCCCGCTCGGATCATTGCATTGGCAAGTGTTTCCCACGCATCCGGTTCCTTATGGGCAAACACGCACACAAATCGCCCGTTGTCTGCAAGGTGCCTTCGGGCCGCCTCAAAAGCTGTTCGCATCTGTTCTTCGTACTTCGTCTTCTCGGCTACCCGGTTCTTGTCATCACGGATGTGCTGCACGAACTCCCCATCTTTGTTCGTTAATTCTGGCTCGAACTCCGCAAGCGGAGACGGATAAACACCACGCAGCCACACATAGGAAAAATCCGAGAGGTCCGCATAGGACACGGCTTGGTAGTAAGGAGGATCAGTTATGATCACGTCGTACATCTCGCCCTCTGCATACTCCTCGGCAGATCGTTTGATGGCGTGGCTTGGCCCCGCCCCATCCATACCGGCCAGTAAGCCATCCAAGGCGGATGCGATTCGATTGGCGCATCGAATGAATGATCCAGCGCTTGTTCCAAGCGGTTGCGACTCCGCATAGTCCCATAGCAGAGAGATTGAGAACCGCGAAAACGCCCAGTTGAGCGAGTCCGCATCAGGTTTCCAACAAGCGTTGACGCAGGTAAAACATAGGAGTCGGTCGACAGCTAGGCACAGATAATCGATAACGCCACGCGACCACTTGCCATCGCGATATGCTTCCATTTTGGCCGCGGCAGCATGAACTGCAAGACCGATTTGACTCAGCGCAAGTGTCTGCCGGTGACTAAACAGGTCGCGCCATGTTCGCACACCATAAAGCTGTGCGGATATCGAGCGAGTGCTGAAGGGTGCGAAGTCTTGGTCTATGCTTAGCCGATCCAGCCGACTGGTCATGTCGTGGACCAACCCTGAGGCTTCGTCTATGCGTGCTATTTCGAGAGATGTCGCGGGACGATACTCCTTGGTGCCGAGCCCCTCGGTAACGACAACCATGAGTTGCGTACCGGATCGTTGAGCTGTTGCCTCGGTGCGAATATCCTCCATCGTCATGATAGCTCCGCAGCACGGACACTGAGCGCCAGCGCGACTTATCGTGCCAGCACTGATGCGCTTATCATGCTCGCGCTTCTGGGCGCCATTTCCTCCTCTCACCGGCACGTCGGGCTCAATGCCAAAGAGAACACCTGTCCAATCAGGCTTTGGCTCCATCGTCAGCAGGACCCGCTTGTTGGCTTTCTTGCACAGCCATCGCGTCTTGAGCAGCGGCACGGTCGCCCGGCAATTCTTGCACGTCACCGTCCGTGCCCAGAGATAAGCAACGGTTGGTTTGGCGACCCAGCGGGGATTGCGCTTGTCGTCTAAATACTCCTTGGTGAACTCGGAATTCAGCCCAGCAATGTCCGGCGTACCGTCTTCCTTGACCGGCACGAGTCGCATCGGCTGGTGCTCGTAGGCGATCTGGTCCTTCTTGATCGGCTCGAAGTCGGCGTAGGTCGGGTAGTACTGCGCCAGCTCCCGACGGGCACGGTCGAGTACCCACTGGCCCCAGGCGCGGACGTGCCAGGCCAGATCGGCTTGCAGTTCATCCGTCTCGCCGCTGAACGGCAGTGCTTGCTGTTCGTATGCTTTCGAGCCGTGCTGGGTCTTGCGTTGCTTGCGCAACCGCTTCAGAGCAGCGGTGACCTCGGTCTTGGTATAACCCTTGGCCTTCTTTAGAAAATCGGCCATGAAGGCATCGTTGCGGAGGATGAATTCGGGCAGGGGGCGAGTCTGACCGGCGAGCTTCTGCGGGTACTCCAGCGTGCATTTGAGGATGAACCAGGCGACGGGATTGATGTCCACCGCCGTGGCCTCGCAGCCCAGCCGCATCGCCTCCAGCGGGATGGCGCCGCCTCCGGCGAACGGGTCGAGCACCTTGGGTGCCCGGCCACCGTAGGCCTTGCGGATCTCCTGGCGAAACCACTCCAGATCCTCTTCGTACTGACGCGCACGCTGCTTCCACTCTTCCAGCTTCTTCTTGCCACCACTTGTCGGCTCGCTGCCCAGCCAATGCAGGATGCCGCCCTCGGTCTCTTCTTTGATGCGTTCGACAATCTGGCCGTTGGGCATTTTCTTGCGTTCGATCTTTTTGACGACCTTGCCCCCGATCTTCTCGCACAGCTCCCGCCTCTTCTCCGCATCGCCAGGATCGGGCAGCAGCGTCGCGATCAGTGCCGCCCGGCAAGCCGCCAGCGGCCGCCGTGCCGGCCAGATGTGCAGCGTAGAAATATGCCCATGCCGCACGTTCTTCTCATGCACGGAGTCCAGCGACGCCTGCTTCAGCGGAAACGCATGTTCAATCAATCGAGAGAAATCGTTCATTGAGCTTCGGCCTTCTCGTTTTCGCGAAAATCAGGAGTGAAGGTTGCGGACTTCACCTTCTTTCTGCCTGCTTCGTACGCCTTGTCACTTGTAGGTTCCGTCGTGGCGACCAAGCTATTGTACCGGTCGCTCAGCCGTCGCACCTCTGACAACAGTTGCTCATGGGAGAGATTTTGTTGGAACACCTCAGCGAGGGCTCTCGCCTCGTGGCGTAAACAGGTGAGCAGATTGGCGGCAGACCGATGGGCAGTTGAGGACCGATCGGGGCCGAGCCAAGCCGCCACAGCATTGACCAGCCCCGCCGCCGCCGCGAAGGCGCCGATCCATCCTGGCAGCCCCACAGAGGTTAGCATCCCAGCTACTGCCGCAATCCCGGCAGGAACAAGCAGGAAGAGCTTCGCTTCCCTCGACGCCCAACGGGCCATGATGTAGTGCGCTTGTGCCGTGTAAAGGCAATTCTCGGCAATGGTCTTACATTCGTCCACCAGAGGCTGATGCTTGCTTGTATCTGTCATGGTCACGTCTCCATCAAGCCGGGAAGGGCTCTCCATAGAGTCTTCTCCACAGGCTGAGCGCTTGCCCGTCGCTACCCCCATCGCCGAGCTTGCAGATGCCCCAGGCAGTCTCGCCACATTGAGCGAGGTATTGGCCAATCTCTTGCAGCCTGTAAGCCGGCAGATCAGAATCCACAGCGGGGGAATAGCTGCCTGGTATGGCGACGGGGCCGTGCAGGTGATTCTGGGCTTGGCTCAGGACGTGGGCGAGAAGGTGTGGGTAGCCCCATTTAGAATATTGCTGATTCCATACTGCAACCGTTGCCGGTACAATCAGGGCACATATGATCTCAGCATGGAATGACTTCAACTCTATGTTATGGTTGCGCAGGAATCGTTTGACCATCTTGATGGTCGGGACGAGTGCTTGCGAGACAGCTTGGAGTTGATTCGCCCCGCTGACGTAAGCAGCATCGTAGGCGTAATCGGCGGGCAGCCATGCGTTTCCGGCAGAGCCCACAATGTAACAGGCTGGGCCGTTCGGGCGCGGATGTTGTCCCGTGAGATCTCTGTAACAAGGGGTGAGTTCGATCTTGAAGCCATCTGCATATTCGAGAACTACCGTCGGCACGTCAGGCTTGGGTGCCATCAATTCATATGTGCCATCCGTGACAAGCGCGCGCCGCACCGTCTCCAAGGCTGCAGCGGGGGTTGTTCCACCTTCACCGATCCCAGCGAACCGGTAGGCATCTCCAAAACAGACGATCACATCTATGTCAAGCGGATCGTCATTGAGCGGGCGTATCTTGGTCTTTCTTTGGAAAGAACCGATCTGAAGGACTTCTTTCCCCGGCAAGGCTGTCTGAATACGCTGCCTTATTGCGTTGTAGCGTTGCGAAGCGAGAGTCACACGGGACGCGTTGAGTTCGAGCCGTGTCAGTAGTTCGCGAAAGCCTGCCGTAACAGTGGTGATGCCATACGTCGCCATTATGATGCTTCCCCGGCTTGGATCACTTGTGCTGGACTGATTAGCACACTCCCCTTGGCCTTGGCCAGTAAATTGCCGAACGGATCTTGCACCCGCGCCAGTCGCGGGGCGGGCGTGGCGCAGTCATAGACGACGTACAGCCAATAGCCATCGCGGAGGTTGGCGGCTCTGGCCCACTCATTGGACGAAACTTCCACATCGCCTGTGTTGGCTCTCCCCTTGACCTCGATGGCGCGTTGGCCTCGGGCATCACCTTCCGGGTAGATGGATAGCAGGTCGAAGCCAGGATTGTCGGTCAGGCCCGCAGCGCGGGCGAGCTCGGGTGTGTGGACGTCCTTGATGGTGGCGCCGGCGGCCTCCTCAAAAGCACGGGCCAGGTTCATTGCGATTTGTTCTACTTCGGCGTCGTGACGTTCCAGGTCATCGGGATTGGTCGAAGGCACGACGAGTGCGTGGGCCAGGAAGGTCAGATGTCCTGGCGCAATCAGTTCAGGCTCACGGCGAAGCGTCGCCAATGCGACGTCACGGCGTTGAGTGAGGCAGCGCTGCTGTTCTTTGATCTCTTTGAGGGCCTTGATAGCGGTGGTCTTGCCGGAACGAGCCTTCTCGGACTGCTTGACCCGTGCAGCAGCAAGTTCGGCCTCCCGGAAGCTGAAACCGCTTCGGATGAATTGCTCTCGCTCAGAAAGTGTGTCCAACAGAACTTTACGGTGCTCCATCGCAAGTTCACGGGCGACCCGTTCGACCATGAACGCTCTGGCCTGCTCTTTAAGTTTCTCGGCCGTGACGGCGAGACGCTGCGCGGCCGGAGGCAGGCCGCGACCGCCCTTGAGTAGAAGCAAATGCTCGACGGGGCACAACGAGACCTCTGCTCCCTCCGACTGCTTGACGCCGACAAGCCGGCAGTCGAGCATTTCTTCGTAACTCAGATCCGGTAATTCTGGGTCGGCCTGGCGCAGCACTCTGACAAGGGCTAGGTGGAAAAGGTAGGGCTTGTCCGTGGTTGGGTCGACGAAGACCGCGCCACGGAGGGCTTGGTCCCCGAGACGGTCGCTGACGAGGGCCCGAAACCGCTCGAAGATCGGCTCGCCGGGGTGGACCCATATGCGGAGATCCTTCTGATCCGGTTCAGGGCGGACCACGGTCAGGCAATCGCGCTGGCGGGCGGGATACGTTTCCAAAGTATGCAGGAGTGGGTCCACCGCGCCCTTCCGCGCGGGCCGCATCGAGAAGCATCCGTTCATGTCGCCATCAATCTGGATGTCCACGAGTGGCGCGGTGTTCTCAATGTAATGACGGACATATCCTGGCAGCAGGCGGCAGTAGGCCTCCTGCTGGAGGTCATCCCGCAGGCGGGGAAGCTGGCATTTCACATCGCCGCCATCGCCATAGAGCATCTTCTCCTTCAAGGTCAGTGCCTCAACCTGTTCTTGGGTTAGGCGACCTTCAATAGTCTCGGCAACGGTGTCCGCGCCTTCGAAGATGGCTTGCTCCATGTAGGTCTTCAGTGATACGCCCTCAAATAGGCGGCCGATAGAGTCAAACACCTTCTCACTGCCCAGGCTATTGCGGATGGTTTCGAGCTTGTTGAGCAGCGTCTGAATGACCAAGCCTTCGCGAGTCTTGGGCGCCACCAAGTTGACGATTTGGACGGGGTCATGCTTCTGGCCGTAACGATGGATGCGGCCCATGCGCTGCTCAAGGCGGGCAGGGTTCCACGGCACATCAAAATTGATCATGATCCAGCAAAACTGGAGGTTGATGCCTTCGGCGGCGGCGTCGGTACAGATCATGAACCGCGCGCCACCATCTTCATGCGGCAAGCGGAACCGCTCAACCTGTTCCTGCCGTTCAGTGTAGAACATGCCGCCATGGATCTGAGCGATCTGGCCCGTATGGCCCATGCCGCCGAGGCGCTGGACGAGATAATCGAGTGTGTCACGGTGCTCGGTGAATACGATGAACTTTTCGCCCGCGAAATGCGGATCGGTCAGAACCTCCCGCAGCTTGTCGAACTTCGACTCAGTTCCTTGCTCGTAGACCCTGCGAGCCAGATCGCGCAGTGCGACAACCTGCTCGCGCTCTACGACCAGATCGGGAAGGGACGCCGCAATGATGCCTGCAAGCAGGCGCTCTTCGGATATCTCACCTTCTTCCCGACCGCCTTCCGTGCCTTCTTCATCGGCCGTCTTGGTATCGAGAACATCATCTTCTTCAGCAAGGCGACGCTGGAGCACGACGAGTTGTTCTTCGGTTAATCTACCCTCCTGGACCTGACGGATCAGGTCATCGAGCTTGTCGATGCGGCGCTCGAAGGACCGCAAGAGCGCGTACGTCGAGCTGGCCAAGCGACGCTGCAGTACGCTCATCGCCAAGCGCGCGGCCGATCGATTCAAGAGCTTGGCGCGGTTATAGACATGCCGCATGTAGTCGGTAGTTTGGTCATATAGGGTCTGTTCGCTGATCGGCCCTTGGGTCAGGTCATAGCTGAGCGTGTCGGAGATGCGCTTGGGGTATAGTGGCTGGCCGCTGAGGTAAACCATCTCTTCCTTGGTGCGGCGGATGAAGTGCGCCTGTCGCCGGGCGGCAGGATACTCGTCGAATGCTTCGGGAGTCGCGAGAACCTCAGGTTCCAGCAGATGCCATAGGGCGTAGTATGGATAATCCTTGCCCTGGTGCGGCGTGGCGGTCAGCAGCAGTACATGGTGTGCTGACCACAGCAGACGCCATGCCTCCGAGACATTCGGGGTCCCGCACAGTGTCTCGGCCAGCCTGTACCTATCGGTCTTGCGAACGCGCAGATCGTTGCCGCTGTCCGCAGAGAGCTTGTGTGCCTCGTCGAAGATCACCAAGTCGTAGGGTAGCACCGCCGGCTCTCGTAGACGTGCGAACATCCTGGTTCCGGCCAGGGTGTCTACACTGACGATCAAGGAATCGCTATCGTCGCCCACGAAGGGATTGCTGCTCGTAGCGTCCGGGCCGTTGGCGATTTCAAACCGCAGGCTGAAGAGCGTTGCCAGCTCTCGCTGCCAGTTACCGATTAGACCGGCGGGAGGGACGATGAGGATTCGTTTGATCAGGCGGCGAGCCTTCATCTCGCGGATGTAGAGGCCTGACATGATGGTCTTGCCTGCGCCAGCGTCATCGGCGAGTAAGAACCGTAACGGGAACTGCTTGAGCATGTGCTCGTAGACCGCGATGCGCTGGTGGGGCAACGGGTCGATTTGTGAGGTCTCTGTGGCGAAGGCCGGGTTGAACATGTGGCCGAAGCTCAGCCGTTCACCCTCGGCCAACCCACGCACAATCTCGGGTGACCCTGTGAAATCCAGGATTGCTGGTCTGGCAACGCCGATATCTGGATCATCGCTTGGTCGCTCGTCATCATCAAGCCGGAGCAACTGCTGCCAAGACAGCGGGGACGGCTTGGTCTGGCTGTTCTCCCAACGGTTCACCGTTGTGAAGGAAACACCCAGCCGGATTGCCAACTCAGACTGCGTCAGGCCAAGCCGAGCGCGGTAACGCTTGATTCGAGCAGCGTAGTCGGACGGGGGCGACAAAGGCGGTGTATCATTCACCATGCCTCTCCTCAGTACCGTTGCACATCAATATCGTCTGAGTCCACTCACCAAGGCTATGGCACATGTTATACCGGCTTCAATCAAGCAGGTACACCTTTTCTTTGTACCCACGTAGATGGACTGGATGCCCGCCTCGGCAATCCCGACATACCTCCAGTTACCGTTGCAGGAAAGGCAATCTGATGGCCTCGGGCCAGATATCGACGAACTGGGCATCACCCAAGCTATCCCCCCATCCATCAGTGATAACCGGTGATTTCTCCGCCATATTGCGGCCTCGACATCGTTTCTCTCAGGATTCCGCGAGTCTCACGAGTAGTATCGGCGAAACCACCCCAGATATCCACTGTTTTTTGGACCTTCGGCCGCTGCTTGATGGGACAAGAACATCCAGGTGGCACCGCGAAGGTTATCCTCAATAGAGAATGTGCGCACACCCGTGGTTATTGCGATAGTGCCCCTCACGGGGCGAATGTGGGCGGGAAGATCAACGAAAACTGGGTTTTCTTCGCTCACGCACCTCTCACGATGTAGGAAGCACGGCCGTCCACCTACGGATTATCGTCTCGCTTGCACTTCCTCATCGGCCCAGATGGCGGGTAGGGTGCCACTTGTCAAATGGTCGCGTATTCGCTTCCCACAGTCGCCGGCATCAAACAAAGTGACCATGACCTGTCCGCCATGCGCCAGCACATTTGTCACACTTTCGCGTTCGCACCAATTGTGGTCAGCGGCAAGCCCTTTTCGTTCCCGCACAGTGACACGTGAGAGTCAGCGCCGTTGCCAATACAGAGATGACCAAGTCAAGATGAGGCGGAGAGTTCTATTAAAGAGTCCGCAGACCCTTTTGGGGCGTATTTCTTCACATTTGACACTCTGGCCCCCTTTTCGAGCCTATCTACACATAGAACCCGAGCTATATTATCTGCTTTCTTCACATTTCCTCCGAAACCTGAAACCGGGACCCTTGAAAAGACACTGCCGCCCGGCGGAAAAGTGAGAGTTGGCAGGAGACCTATGCATAGCCCGCCTCTGGGCGGCGGTCGTCATCGGCCTTACGGGCATCGCGGTAGGCCTGGGCCATCTTCTCGGTAGAGGGCGACAGGTAGACCGAGGTGGTCTTGAGGCTTCTGTGTCCCACCTGTTTTTGCACGATGGGCAGGGGCACGCCTCGGTCCACCACGTAGTTCATTATGTGTGAATGCCTCAAGCTATGGACCGTAAACATCCTGAGGTTCTTGCCGCGGGCATCCTTGCCATAAACGTGCTGCAGGCCGGCCTTGGTGACATACCGCTGGAAGACCTGGCGGATGCGATTCTCGGTATAGGGGGTATTCCAACGTTTTCCCGGGTGGAAGAGGTAGGCATCGGCTTTGAGGACCTTTTCATCCCGCTTGTTCATCAGACCTTTGTATCGCAGCAGGCTCTTGAGTTCATTCGTCAGACCTCTGGGCAGATAGCTGACGCGCGGGTGTCTGGTCTTGGTGTTCTCGGCCGGGAAGAAGATCGTACTGCGGCTGAAGTGTACGTGCTTGATCTGAATGCGAACGAACTCCCCGACCCGGCAGCCCAGTTCGTAGATCACCTGGAACATCAGCTTGTGATGGTACTGATCGACACTGTCGAAGAACTGCTGCAATTCATCCTGGGTCAGATAGCGGATGATCTCACCGAAGCGCTCGTATCGCCTGGCTCGTCGTCGCTTTCTGTATCCGTGTTGCCGCATGTCGGCAGATTCGCTGGGGTGGATGGTTTCCATGCAAATGTGAAATCACACAGATATAAAAACCTTGCGCCGGCCAGCGTATATATGGGTACAGGCGAACCGACAACTATATAAACCCTGGTGCCTTGGTAGTCATAGGCTCAGAGAGACCCACGGGCATCACGCCTGTCACAACCCCGCAGACGCTCATGTCACACGATGCCGATGCAACAGACGATAGGGCCGCATGCTCCGGCCATCTCGATTGCCCCGCCACTTTGGCTCATTCCGGCTCGAAAGACCTGGAATACCACGAAATCGCCAGACCCCATGGCTGTCCTTCGTAGCCGCAGCTTTCTCTATGTCTCTCATGTTCGGCTTTTCAGCCTCGTATGTCACTTCCTCACATCAACTTCTGGACCGCCCTTCTCTGCTGAACCCTCTCTTTCCAGCCCGTAAAACCCGGAATACCCTGAACCCCCCTTCTGCCCACAGGCTTCCTCGTGCCGGCTGCCACAGAATTGGCCGTCTCTCGTTGTTCTGTGTGCCATCTGCCCAAGCGACGCCTTTGCCCACACCATCGCTCATGCCCGTTGTTTCACTGCCGCACGACTGCACACCCCCGCCGTCGACGTTTCGCTGCTGATGCTGATGGTCACACGGCGGCCTTCGAGACGGTCTGCCTGCCGCATCGCTTTCCCCAGAAGGTTGCTCTACGGGCGACCTCTCTCGGCCTGGGATTCTCCCGCATCAGCCGAAAGGTATAAATACCGCATCATCCTGTACGATCGTACAGATTGGTATCATCCAATCGATCAGGAATAACCGGAACATGGCAAAACCCGAAACTGTTTTCAAAGTGGGCGCCGTCCGAGCCTCGGTCTTTCGCAATGTCGTCATCGATAACAACGGCAAGACTGTCCCCCTGCCCAAGGTGGTCATCGAAGTCCGTTACAAGGACAAGACCGGCCAGTGGAACGGGACCAACAGCCTCAGTCTCAACGACATCCCCAAGGCGATCCTGGCCCTGCAGAAGGCCTTTGAGTACCTGACCGGCCACAAAGAGCCCGAACCGGCGGAAGGCCTCTTCAAAGGACCCCAATAGGCCCACCAGCCCACTTCCTGCAAAGCGTCGAGAGTTGAATTCTCACCCTGTTACCTGGAGGACCGCAACCACCTTCTCTGTTCCCATCTCTTCTCACTGACGCTCGGGCATGTAGCCTGAGCTTCTACTCATACGCACTGAGCCCTTGGTCGTTCCAGGGGCTTTTTTTATGCGCGAACCCAGATGGCGCACTCATTCAAAAGAGGCGTGCCATCGCACTCATGGAGGTATTGCCCATGGAGATCATAAGAGCCAAAGTCAACGAACGATTGTTGTCCAAGGCCGAAAGGCTCTTCACCGGCGCCGTGGAGGGCCGGATCATCGAGATCCTGCAAAACGCCAGAAGAGCAGGCGCTGCGGAGGTGCACATCATCAATAGCCACGGCCAGGTCACCGTACGTGACAACGGCCGGGGCATCGCGGACTTTGCCGCACTGCTGGACCTGGGCAGATCCGACTGGGATGACCGTACCGAGTATGCTGAGGACCCGGCGGGTGTGGGCGTGTTCTGCCTGGCGCCACGGGAGGTGTGCATTACATCGGGCGACAAGAAGGTGGTCATCCGAAACAAGGGATGGACGGGCGAACCGGCTGAGGTGCTGGCATCAGATGGTTTCTGTAAAGGCACCGAGCTTGTCTTCGGCGATCAGCCCTGGCTGTTCGAAACGGTCCAGAAGCACGCGGTTTTCAGCGGCTTGAACGTGACTGTAGACGGCGAGCCGTGCGCCCGCGAACCGTTCGTATCGCAGGTGGCATCGCCCCACCCCGAGTTGGGCTGTCGGATCGAGGTGCGCGAGCGAAATGCCCTGGGCCAGTGGCACGGACAGTGGAAGCGCAGCTGGTACGCCGACAATGTCCTGGTCAACTTCCACGGCCAGGTGGTGGCGTTTACGTACGCGCCACTCAGCGAGAACTTGCAGTTCCTCGTGGACCTGACGGGTGAACCGACGGGTATTCGACTGATGCTGCCGGCGAGAGTTCAACTGGTGGAGAACGAGGCCCTGAAGAAGCTCGATGCGGCCATTGAGAAGGAGGCCTATCTGTATATCCAAAGGCGAGGTTCGCATAAGCTCAAGTATAGCGAGTACCTCAGGGCCAAAGAGCTTGGAGCCGAGCTGCCGGAGGCCGAGCCGGTGTTCCGGATCGGGTTGCTCACCGGCGAGGCGGTCGAACCGGTTGAGGTCATCAAGCCCAAGGACTTTCCATTGGCCAGTTGCTATCGCCTGGGCAAGGAGTGCATGGATGTGGATGATGCGAACGAGGCCAATGCCCACCTTCTCTCGGCCCTGGGCACATTTGAGCAGCCCTTTGTCGTGGTGGACATCTCGCCGGACTATGACGGCTATAGTTGGGCCCGGCTGCCGACAATCCAGCAGATCGACCTCAAGGCCGGCAAGGAGATCCGGTCGCAGCACCTCTGGTGCGAGAGGCTGGTTGTAGTCGAAAGCCTTCAAATCACGGCACGCATCAGCGACGGCAGGATGTTCACATCGGTCGTGCCCATGGCCATCCGTGAACACACTCGGCCCGAGGGCCCAAATGCATGGATCACCACCGATGTGCTGGTGACGCCGGTGGCGAGAGAACAACTGAGTCTTACCGACCTCTGGTATCACCTGGGCGGCTTCTGCGAGGACGGCGACACGTACGACACGCAGCTGGCGGACTTCGAGGAGCAGTTGGATCGCTTCTGGGCAGAGCTGATCGGTCCGGGCGAGTATCTGCGACAGAGACTGCTGGACTGCATTCGAGGTTTCGGGCTCAAATGGAAGCACATCAGCATCGAATCCAGCGGCAAGGTCTGGATCACCCACGAGGACGGCACAGCCCAGATGCTGCAACCGCCGGAGATGTCACCTGCTACGTAAAGCAGGTTCGACAGTCATACTCATCAGCAACCCAGCATGGCACGCCATCCCATTGAGGCGCGCCATCTACGTCTTGGAGGCAAACAACATGGCATGGAGACCAACACATTGTTTGATAGAGGGCGAACTCGACAACACCCATTTGGGCAAGGTCACGGGATGGATGCGGTTCGCCGGAATGAAGGACAGGGTGACTTTCAATCTGCAAGGGGATTTCCACAGGGACATCCGCGGTGCAAAGATTCGGTTCACTGGTGATGCCGCAGAAACGGACCCACCGGCCGATGCCAACGAGTACATGAAAGGTTTTGCCCTGCATCACACCGGCAAGGTCGGTGATATGACGGCCGGTTTGCCGCCGGCAGACTATGTGGCCGGCTACTGCTATCTGGAATGGTACGGCGAAGAGAACGGCCGCGTGGTCATCGAGTTGGAACCCACGCAGGTCGAAGTGATCGGAACGCCCATCCCAGCGCGCGAGTCCTACCCCGTTTCACGGGATACCCAGAAACGCAATATGGCTCAGTTCCTGGGCAGCATTGCGGCTGAGGTGAACCTGCCCGCAGAACGAGTGGTTTGCGTCGGTGGCGATACGGCAGTTACAGCCGACAGACGGACGGTCAACGACAGGGTTCGCGGTATGAAGCTCTTGACGCAGGAGATCCGTAAGATGCTGCCGCCGCTCTATGCCCAGGATGGCAAGGGCGGAAAGGCCATCGTGTACATGAAGCTATTCACGCCCGACAGTTCATTCACCTGGTTTATCACGGAAGGATCGCCCATCAGGGATGAGAGCAGCAAGGAGGTGGACTTCCACTTCTTCGGCCTGGTAGATGGCCATGAGAAGGAGCTTGGCTCTGTGGCTTTGTCGGAACTGGAAAGCGTCCGGGGCCCGATGGGCCTGCCCATCGAGCGCGACCTGCACTGGAAGCCCAAGACGCTCGCAGAGATCGCACCGGAGATGTTTTCATCCGACGAACGAATGGAGGGACAGGAATGAAGAAAAGACGCCGAAGTTCACATGGTAAGAATGGTGGTGGTGTGGAGGCCAACAGGAAACCTCTCAGCAGCACAGGCCGTGGCCTGAGACTCCTGCCGTATGCGATCCGCGAGAATCTGCCCATCCTGGGCTCGCAGCGGAAACTCGGCGGGAGAGCGAAGGCTCTTGTGAAATGGTTTACGCCCGATGGCTCACTCGCATACTACATCACCGAAGGTTCGGCTCGAAGGACTCCAGACGGCAAGGCGGTGGACTACCTGCTCTATGGTTTGGTCGTAGGGCGAGACCGGCGGTTCGATTACTTCTGGCTGTCTGACCTGATGAGGTACCACAGTCCGAGGGGTATGCGTGTGGAGCGAGATCCTCGCTGGCGGCCGAAGAGGCTCGATAAGATCACCCCAAGAATGTTCAGATCCCAAGACAAAGAACAGGAGGACTGATTATGGAGAGATACTGCCAGAATCCACTCTGCGAAAACGCGGCCGGTAAGGTCGTGGCTGTCTCTGTAGACAAGCCATCCGATCAGCAGCGATCGCTTTGTGCGGTCTGCGAGGAGGCCTACTCCTGGGGCGTACAGCATGGTTGCATGACGGCCACGCCGAAGAAGCTCTGGGTTGCGGCTGTAACCCACAGGGGCGATGTCGTTCATGCCGAAGCAGTTGCCGGCAAGGTCAAGGCGGTCAAAGCCCTGGCCAAGCACCTCAAGACCGAGGAAGGCTATGTGGGCCCGGCCGAGTTGCCCGCCATCTGCGCCTGGCTGGCCGAGCACGATGAACGGTTGGGCATCGAGCTCTTCTGCGCATCGGTGGATGCCGCCAACGCGGACACGCGTTCCTGCGCTGCGACGCATAACCCAACGGCCCAGAGAGGACTGGTCATTGACCCTCCGCCGCAGGAGAAAGGAGCGGAGCCACTCTATCGCGCGGTCTATGCAATCGACGTGAATGCACGAAATGCCCATCAGGCCGCCGAGCGGGCTCACGAAATCATGATCGATCCGCAGTCCATGCGCCCGGTGCTGGAGGTCATCGACTCCCATGGTCGTCGAACACGGATAGACCTCTCTGAAGAGCGACCAAAAGACCACGAATGAGTTCATTCAATCAAAGGAGATTGCCATGCTCAACGAAGTCTACGACACCATCGAGGCGATCCTGGAAGGTCTGGACGCTGGAGGCGAGCAGTCCCGTGCCTTCGCCGAGGAGATCAAGATGCTCAAGGAGATCCTGGGCTATCCTGAGCCTGCGGCTGATACCCTCGATGAGGCCATGAGGCGCTATCAAATCGCACGAAAGCTCGAACGATTGGCCATCGAGGCTGACGACGTGACCGTTGCTTTGCCGGCTATGCCCATCGCGAAGTGGCTGGACGCCGCGTCCATGAACACCGCGGCAGGCCTGACTATGGAACCGTGCGATCTGGCCAGACTGCTTCAGTGCATCGCGGATATTCTGCGCAGCGAACAGAACTGACACGGCATCCGATATCACCCGCACGACAGCACCTCCCTCGTCTAACTGACCTACCCTCCTAAACCCAAATGAAAGGACATGCTATGAACAGCAAGGGACGCTCTGCGCGCAGTCCGCCAGGAACAGCGGCCATGAAGCGTCGCACGCATCAAACAGATTTGTTCAGAACCTCCACATAATGAAAGGACATGACCATGAGATTGCTTTACATCAACAACTCCGGCGGCGGGTTCGCCGACTACCTCGATGTCACCGATGGGACGACTGTGTCGCAGTTCTTCAAGGACAAGATGCCCCATGAGCGGCCCGAAGACTACCTGATCCGGGTCAATCGTCAACCGGTGCCGCGCGACTACGTGCTGCAGGCCAACGACCGCGTGACCATTACGCCCACCAAGATCGAAGGGGCGGCGTAACCGTTCCACGCCATGAACATCACCAAGGGCATCTGTCTGCTTGTCGCGGGCAGATGCCCTTTCTTCTTTTGGAAAGGAACCATCATGAACGACAAGGAACTGGTACGCGTTGCGGGCAGGGTCCAGCGTGCTCTCGAACAGTTGCGAAAGAGCCGCTACATGCGATGCGCAGCGCAGTTGAGCCTGTTCGCAGGAGCATGGCAGGATCTGGTTCGACAGTCGCACAGACTTGTGGTGGCCGTGTCCCGGGACTGGTTTGCGGCAGCCGAACGGTCCTGCAAAAGCGCTGGGCGGCAGTTGGATGAGATTCCATTCCTGGCCTCCAATCTGCAGTCTCTGTTGGACCGGCGGCACAGGGAGGTGCCAGGTCTTTCTGTGATTGCCGATGAACTGCGAGCCTTGCAACAGGAGTTCGATGAGGTCGAATTCAATCACCAGCAGAAGGCCCTGTGTGTCACCACAGAGTCCATTACCCTGGAGGATATATCTCTGGGACGGTTCCAGGTAGTGTTGCACCTGGACGACCTGAACCAGATGTACCAGAGGAGCCCCTACCGCATTCTGGCCCTCGAGCCCAATCCCGCCGCCAACGATTCCGCGATCACCCATCCGCACGTCAGTAACGAGGTGCTCTGCGAGGGCGAGGGTGGCGCCGCCATACGGGCGGCGTTGGAAGAGGGCCGGCTAGCGGACTTTTTCAGCATGGTCCGCAGTATCCTGACGACCTACAACCCGGACAGTCCCTACGTCCCCCTGGCCGACTGGGACGGCACACCGTGCAGCGAGTGCGGCTATCTGATGGATCGCGAGAACGTGGGCTACTGCAGCGAGTGCGGCGATGCCATCTGCGACCAGTGCGACAGGGTCTGCATTGACTGCGGCGAACTGCTCTGCAGCCACTGCGCCCGTGAATGCGGGATCTGTGAGCAGCCACTGTGCCGCACGTGCGCCAAACGCAGATGTGCCCACTGTGAATCGATCTGCTGCCAATCCTGTCTCGAGGACGGGCTGTGCCCGAACTGCAAAGAAGAAAGCGAGGATCAAGATGACGACACAGACAACGCAGAAGGAACACCAGAAGAAACAGACCAGGCCCAAGACGCCGGCCAGAGCCAGCCGGTCCCTGTGGGATGAGGACTGGTTCGACGACGAGGACGGGCCGGTGGCACCGGTCCTGCGCTTCAGTCCGACGGCCTGGGCCAAGCTCCTATACCTCCGGGACCAATCGGACAACGAGGTTGGCGGCTTTGGCATCAGCGACCCGGATGACCTGCTGTATGTCCAGGACTTCGTTACGGTCAAACAGGAGGTGAGCTGCGTCAGCGTCAAGTTCGATGACGAGGCGGTCGGCAGGTTCTTCGATACCCAGGTGGACCTGGGCCGAAAGCCTGAGCAGTTCGCCCGTCTGTGGCTACATACCCATCCAGCGGATTCACCGGAGCCCAGCAGCACAGACGAGGACACCTTCAAACGGGTCTTCGGCTCCTGCCAGTGGGCGGTGATGGCCATCGTCGCTCAGGACAACAGCACGTACGCACGCCTGAGCTTCCACGTAGGCCCCGGTGGCCAGGTGTTGATTCCCGTGGCCGTGGACTATTCCAAAGCCTTTGGCGGCACCGACCACGAGTCCTGGGATGCCGAGTACCGGGCGAACGTGACGGCGACAACTTGGCTGGCGGCGCCCGGGCCAAAGAATGAGAAGAAGACTGGCACGGCGCTGGACTGCGCGCTGCCGTACGACTTCCTGGCTGAATTCGAAGGGATGGAACCGGCCCAACGCCAGGCGCTCCTCGATGAGCTGGCGGACCGGCCGGAACTGTGGGACCGGGAAAGTGAGGTGCTTTTCCTATGAGCAATGACGAGAGGTACAGCCGCCAGCGCGACATCGTCCCGCCCGAACGAATCGCGGCCTGTCGGGCCACAATCATCGGCGTCGGCGCCATCGGCCGCCAAGTGGCCCTGCAACTGACGGCGATGGGGGTCCCATGGCTCCAACTCGTTGACTTCGACGTGGTCGAGACGAGCAACTTGGCCAGCCAGGGCTACCAGGAAGACGACCTGGGCCGGCTCAAGGTCGAGGCCACGGCAGAGATCTGCAGGAAGGTCAATTCCGGCATCGAGATCATCTCCGTGCCGCAACGGTTTCGACGCCGTATGGAGATCGGCAACGCGGCGTTTTGTTGCGTGGATAGCATCGACATCCGTCGGCTGATCTGGGAGGCGGTCAAGGACCGGGTCAGCTTCTTCTGCGATGCGCGAATGAGCGCCGAGGTCCTGCGGGTCCTGACCGCCTGCGATGCCGGATCTCAGCGACACTACCCAACCACCCTGTTCCGCACGGAAGAGGCCTTCGTCGGCCCCTGTACGGCCAAGACCACGATCTACTGCGCCAACATCGCCGCCGGCCTGATGGTCTCCCAGTTCACCAAGCATCTGCGGCAACTGCCCATCGAGCCCGATCTCCAACTGAACCTCTTGGCTTCGGAGTTGAGCGTTGCGGATGCCTGCCTGTAGACAAGGCGGGCGAGTTCTGGGGAGGGCCGACGACAAGGCCCTCCCCGTTCTCCGTCCGGTCAGCGCAATATATAAATCTGCATTCACTATTTCCGATCACCATAATCCTTAAATACTCCTTCTGCGTTGCCATTTTGAAATGACATCGAAAACAAATACACCACAAGACAAGGACGACAAGGCCGTTCGCACCCTCGAAGAAATCTGCGAGAACACCCGCGCCATCCGCCGGGTGGTCAACCGCATCTTGGACCACCTGCACAAGTCCCAGGACCCGGACGACGACTACGACCCCTATACCCTCGATTGGGCCGACCTGGACAACTATGACGACATGTACTCCTGAGCCGGCGTCCAGGACGCCGGCCGGTGGTCGACTTGGCGTAAGGTTTATATAGCCTGGCCGCCTATTGTTTACATGAGAGAACCGGACCTGCAGGAAAGACTACAGCGTCTCCAGGAGAGCCTCGGGCGGATCAGGGCCCTGCTCGCCTGGGAGCGGCTCAAGCGCCGGGAGGACCAATCCCACGGGATATCGGCATTTCGAATACATGATTCCACCGCAGTAGACCTTCGCAGTGAGTACTCCCTTTTGCTAACCGGTCTGCTGCAGATGTACTCTCTTCTCAACCATCGCTCTTCAATCGTTGCACAGTCCATCCGCGAGGACATCTTCCAGCGCCTGGCCGAGATCGAGTGGCAGCTCTATCGCCTGCAATTGCACCGCAGGTTCGGAGGAACCAAGGGGTGAAGATGGGTTTGTTCGATCGGTTCAGGTCAAAACGCACGAAGGCACACGTCTCCCCGGAGGAACACCGCCGTTTGGCCGCAGCATTCTGCGATCTCCGGACACAGGTCTCGAATCTGGACGCCCAGATCGCCACGGTCCATCTGGCGCTTCACAGGCATGAAGACGATATCGCCGCATGCAAGCACCTCACCGACCGGCACGAAAAGGCGCTGACACAGTTGGAGCAGATCGTCAACACACCACCCGCACAGTCGGCCGCGTATGCCGACCGACTCCCACAGCGTTCGGTCCGTCCGATCGCAGGGGCGGCGAATCCGCCAGCCATCGACTCGGCGCCCTATCCACCAGCCCGCCGACTCGATATCGATCGGTTCAGCGAGCAGCAGAAACGCATGCTGGCCGTATTCTTCCAGAACCGGGACCGCCAGATGTCCTACGCCGACCTCGCCGCCGTGCTCGGCAAGTCTGCGTATACCGTCAAGAACCAGATGAATCTCATCCGGCACAAGGCCGACCTGTTCGACTGCACCGTGGGACCCGAAAGCCGCCATTTCTTCAAGCTCAAGGACGACCTGAAGGTCGAGAAACAGCTCAGGGCCGGCCGACTTGCAGGACGCCCGGTGTCGATCACAGAGTCCGACCGCACGGCTCCGGAGCGCGAGACGACTCCGGCGGAACCGACCTTCTCACATCCGCTGTTCTGACCCGCGTCAGCAGGATATTCTGTATCGCTCCGTGCAGGCCGGCACTCTGGTAGGATTTTCGTTCTTTGCGGCAAAGTGAGAGTTGCGGCTGGCTCAGTCTGAAGGCGATCCCAGAGGAGCCTGCCGACCTTGCACTCTCGTTACGATGGTTCGAGCCGTTTCGCTGCCCGCTATTCGGATAACCGAATAACTTCACACGACAGTAAATCGCGCCCTCTGCAGGTCCATCCCGATAGGGTCTGCATCGGGTCCACACCAGCAGGTTTATAAACGGCAGTGATTTTAAGCGTCCAGCGAGGTTTATGCGTCATCATGGATATCGATCAATATCTCTCACAAAAGCAGGCAGCCCTGGACAAGGGCGCCGACAGGATTCGCAACTTCGAGGTCTTTGACTTCAATTACGTTCCCGAAAAGCCCCTCATGCGTGAGGAGGTCAAACCGGTCATCGATGCCCTGCTCCGTTACCAGCAGACCGGGATCGCCAACAACATCCTGGTCCTGGGCTCCCGAGGTTCGGGCAAAAGCATGCTGGCTCGGTACCTGATGCGGGTTCTGTCCCAGCAGGGCCAGGCCGTCTTCGCCTACGCTAACTGCCGCCAGCACAATACCAGCGTCAAGATCCTGGCCTCCTTGCTGGGCCTGCGGCCGCGCGGGTCCAGCCTCGATGAGCTCTGGCAGCGGTTCGAGAACGCACACGAAGGCCGGGTCGTCTTCGTGCTCGATGAGGTCGACCTGATCAGCGAAAAGGACCGGCATAAGGACATCCTCTATCTGATCAGTCGCTCGAGCAGAAACTACATGGCGGTCCTGTTGAGCAACAATCCCAAGTTCCTCAATCTGCTCGATGAGAGCATCAAGAGCACCCTGCAGCCGGAGATCGTGCATTTTCGCAACTACGATGCTACCGAGATCGAGCGCATTCTCCTGGATCGCGCGCAAATCGGACTGAAGACCACACCCCCGGGCACCCTCAGCGAGATCGCCGCCATGACCGCCAGGAACACCAATTCCGATGTGCGCGTGGCCATCAAGACGCTCTACCTCTGGGCCCTGGAGCCGCAGACGGCCATCGCCAAGCACTTTGAGAAGGCCAGACGCGACATCATGTTCGACGTGATCCGGGACCTTAACGACCGCAACCTCCTGATCCTCCAGGCCGTGCTCGATGAGTCCGACGGCTTTGCCAAGGACGTCTACGAGACCTATCGCCGCAGAAGCGCCCAGGTCCACGAAGAGCCCTTCAGCTACATGCACTTCTACTCGAATCTCTCTTACCTCCAGAGCCTTGGACTGCTCGTTCTGATCTCGACCAAGGTCAACCGCACGTATACCAACCGGATTCAACTGACTTTCGATCCCGGCATCCTCGATGCGGTCTGGACAATGCGGTTCGCCTGAATCACCGACCGATTCGGGCTTACGGTCGGGGATGGGGCGACCAGAGACGGCCGAGCGTCCAACCCAAAGGACCCCTTGGGCGACTGGATGGTCGAGTCCCCTCCTGTCAGTCATCGGGCGACCGCCTTTCGGTCGATAGGAACCAGAAGGCCGCAGCATAGCAAATAGGACAATACGGCGCAGACAAGAAGTATACCGCCCTCCTACGGATACGAAGAAGCGGTATACCCGGAGCAAAAGCCCGAAATGTCTCCGTTCAGAAACCGCTTGCCGCCCGGACTTGAAAACAATGTGACGGCAAAGACAGGCAAGACCACGTTACGATCTTCAGAACAGTCCGTGATCGGTGACGGCCTCTGCCTGGGTTTCAATCCTCTCGGGGCAGTCGGCCTTGGAGATATCGCAGTATCGGCATTCGCCCCAGCTCGGTACTTTCTCTGCCGGCTCGGGCCCGCCGATCCTCAGGACCGTCTTGCGGAACAACTCCTTCAGCTCGGCGTCGATCCTGGATGAAGGGACATCAACGATGGTATTGTTGTAGATAAGACGTCCCTCGAGTTTACGCCCTTTGCAGTGGCCCTCCACGTAGGGCAGCGAGAGCATGTAAATCAGAACTTGAAAATGGTCGGAATGCCGGGGTGTGCCGGTCTTGCAGTCCTCCACATACGCTTCTTCCCCTCGGATGGCCACAATGTCGGGCTTGCCCGAGACCTCGATTCCATCGGTACCCTTCAGTGTGAAGGAGTTCTGGTCTTCGGCGTATACGGTGAAGCCTTCGGCCTCTAATTCGGCCTTTCGGGCACGGAGGAGTTGCGTGTGATCGGCCGTCCACTTGGCCAGGTCCAGACCACTGGGCAGCTTCTCCCAGATGTAGTGAGAGCGAAACCAGCAGGCCCATTCGCATTGCTTTTCCCCCGCCATCAGCTTGGAAAGCCAACTGACCCAGGTAAACGGATTGGACCGCTTGGCCGCCGGCCCTGCATTCTGCTTCGACAGCTTGCTGAAATGGCGACTGTCTCCATCACCTGCAGATTCATTGGAGGAATTGTCTTGGTCCTTCATCGTACTGCATAGTGGCGGCGCTGCCTTATAAATCTTGCGGTGTATTGGTGCAAAGCAGCGTGACCGATATAGGCGAGGGCTTCACCAACAACCCAATGAAAGAACACGGGTTGAACCCCCCATTGTCTGGGCCAAAATTTAGGATTCTCTAGGTGGAACCGTTGCCAAAGAGCAGGCGGCGGTTCGCTCGCTCCGCTGCGCTACGCCGGGGCGACAGTCACAGCGGTCGCGATCGCCGCCAGCAGGACCAAGGCAAAGCCCTGGCCGGCAAGAGCATGCTGAACCGTCTGGAGTTGACGCCGGTCGGCGCCGATACCAAGAGCCGCTATAAGAAGATCACGGCCCACCATCGTCAGATCGAGGACCTCTTTGTCGAATTGTTCCTGCAGGCTCACCGGGAACCGCCGGAACAGATCGTGCTGCCCCTCGATGCCACCGACGACCCCGTCCACGGTCCTTTGTCCCTTGGACACCACCCCAACAGGTCCAACCCTGCCCAAAACCAACACCGGTGAGAAATGCGGGTTAGAGGAAACCCAGAAGCAGCACCACCTGGATCGCTTCTTGAGCTAGCTCCACCGGGTGGATCTGTTGATCTGCGATGAACTGGGCTACCTGTCCTTCAGCCGGACCGGTGCCGAGCTGTTGTTCCAGGTCTTCGCCGATCGGTATGAACGCGCCAGTCTGCTGATCACCAGCAACCTGCCGTTCAGCGAATGGGGCCAAGTCTTCCAGGGTGAACGCATGACGCAGGCCTTGTTGGACGGGCTGACACATCACTGCCACATCTTCGAGATGAACGCCGAGAGCTACCGGTTCTGCGAGTCGGTCAAGAAGAACAAACCAGCACAGCAATGATCCCTTTGACGGTGTGGTATAAGGGTGTATAGTATGCCTTAGGTGGGTCCAAATTCGGCGCCGACGTGGGTCCCTTTTACATGCCGATTTCCACACCGTCGCGGGACACCCGCAAACAATCAGATTCTGCAGCCGCGCCGAAAGGACACCCTGCATCCGCTACTCCTTACCAGTTATCTGGCGCGTCCGAAAAACATCCTACGTCATCCCCTTACGGATAGTAGCCATTCAGATCCATTGACGGCAGGGCAGATTCTGTCAGAGTAATTGGCTTTCCAGGCGATCTTCTTCGCGGGGTGCTGCCCGGTCTGTGACATGCTCGGTCTTCGCTGGTGAAGTACGCCGAAGGCCGCTCCAGCGTGGGCACCATGATGGCAGTATCGGGATTGACGGACGCGCAAACAATTCCACAACAAAGACGAACGCGCCGGCCAAGAATATCAGGATTGATCGAGCAAGCGTTCCATATCCAACGAGAGCTGCATCTGATCCGAAGCAACCGCAGGAGATGTTGAATCCATGGTAGAGCGCCCAGCTGATGGCTACGGTAAACATGAAAGCCATAGCCATACAGGCCAGCAATGCTCCCGTGACAAAGACGCCACCCAGAAGACATATTCCCACCATCAGTTCTATCCAGGGAAGCACCATGGCCACGAACATGCCCGAGGCTGGCCCCACCAGCCGATAAGCGTATACGTGCCCTAGAAAATCGTGTGGCAATTGAATCTTGGGTAGACTGCTCCATACGAACAGACAGCCTAAACCCAGTCGTATCATTGCGTTCAACATGTCCAGCCATTTATATGGGCGACGCCGTTCCATCTTCGTTTAGCCTCCACTTTACGGATTCCGACTTCCTGTTGGTATCGGGTCTGCGAGTACGCGGTCGGATTCCCGTGGTCCATTCCATCCATCCTCCAGGGAGAATGCAAATCGCGGAAAAGCCCTCCAGACGAAGCTTTCCGGCCACGGCATCCGCGAAGCTACAATTCACAGACTGACAATAAACCACGAGGGGATGCTCTGACGACAGACTGCTGATGGCCTGCATATACACGGCATCATTTGCATCCACCGGTATACTGATTGCCCCTTCCACATGCCCGGCATCGAAATCGCGCTTCAGCCTCGCGTCAACGAAGATGGCCCCCTCTCCCTGCAATCGTTTGGCAGTCTCCAAGTCTATCCTCCGGATGAAATCCGACGCGTGTGCCCGTTGCGTCGAGACTACTCCATCCGGATAGGCCAAGAAACCTGCTTCACCCGCCGAGTGGGAAGTCAGGGCGACGACCAACGACACGGCAGCCAGGACTGCTGCCTGCATTCCTGCCAATCCTGCTCCACCGAAAGCTCTTGGCAATGCCTCCCACCAACGGTTGTGTCCCCGCATGCGCCTTAGCAGCAAGAGTAAGACGACAGGAACAACTGCATAAGAGAGGAGCCGCTCTCTCTCTCGGCGAATCAGTCGCACCAACTGGACTGGTTCGTTCGACACGACCAGGGCCTTTCCATCCCATCTGGCAGCTAATTCATCGAAAGGTATGAGCCTCATAGGTCCGGGCGGGTCATACACTTGGGCCTGATGTCCCTGCGCTGCCAAGAACACCATGTAGTGGTCGTAGTCTCGACTCAAGTCGTTTCCCTTGACATGCAGGATGGCAGGATCTCCGTAGGAACGCAATGCACGAGTGCTTAGGCCCCGCATTATCTCCGCGTGCAACCCTGCATCTTCCGCTGCCAGCTTCAGCGCGGTTAGCGTACTTCCGTTCGATGTGTCCAGATACTCCGGGCGGATCAAGTCCCCGAACTCAGGCTGACGGCCCTCCATCTTCATGATCAGATACAGACAATACAACCCGCAATGCGGCGGCTGCTTTCTCCTCACAGGCGCAACACGGGATTCCGGAACAGCGGCATCAGCAGAAACAGAACCGACATGGAGTCTTGAACCATGCGTGTCTTGCCGCGTCCCACTCGGCTGTCCTTCCTGCAACAGGAATTCCGGGTGTTCCTCTGTCCCTTGCGGGTGGAACTTCGATGGCGACACACCACCTGACAGGCGTTCGGCCTGGCCCATCAGGTCATCGGCAATCGACTCCAATCGGGCCAATGCCTCTTCATCCACACAGGGCAAAGGTCCTTCGTCTTGCCATAGGAATTCCCCGGGCATCGGGCGGCCACCGACTCCGAGGAATGTCGTTTTGGTGCCTTCCGGCACGTCGCCCATTGCGAAGGGGTTGTGGCTTATATCGTTGGGGTCAATCTCCAGTTTCCCTACTGCAATCTCGTGACGATAGCTCATACTGAAATCGGGCGGGCGCGCGATACGGACCTCCCACGCCGCCTTGACGGGAACCCAAGCCGCACCAAACCGCTCGATGGCGGTGTTCAGGCCGATCATGTTGACTCCCTGTCTTTCCAAATGGAGCTTCACGAAGTTATACCCTCGGTTGGGATCCATCCATAGGGTGTACCGTCCATTCGATGTTTCTGCCTCCAGGACGTAGCAAGACACCCCATCGATGGACTCGACCTCTGGCCGCACCCGTACGTTTTGGCAGGCGCGCAGAAAACGATCGATGCGATCCGAGCGGCTACCTGCACCCTCGACAAAATACCCCCAACTCCAACTCCCCGCACCGCTTATAACTCTGTCGAAAACGGGACCCTTGGGGGTGGAACCAGCGTAATACGTCACGCTTGCCTGTTGCGAGGCGTCACCGGATCGAAAATAGGATATGGATCTATCCACGTCGAACAGGTGGCTCTCATAACGAGCGTGCTCTCGATCAATCGAATGCGTCGCATAATCGCCCCACGAATATCGTTGCTCCTTCATCCGCTGACCATCCCACCAAAACACTACTCGGGTATGTTCGTGCATTTCACGCGACTTGTCATGTTCAGCAACCGGGCCTTGTACGAAGACGACTCGATTAGTCTCAACGTGGGCTGCAAATGACGTTTGATAGAGATCCGCATTCGCCGCAAAACGATTCAGCACTTCATCGGCACTGGGGATAGACGCCGTGGCGCAATCGAGTATCACCAAGACGACCACATACGTATCCAAATGCTTCATTATATTCGCACCTCGGCAGAAACAAACCCTTCGAATCACTTCAGGATCAGGACCAAGCGGCCTTTCGGCCGCCTAGCCCTGACGGTTTCTTGGTCATTCGCAACGTGTAGACAATACGCTCGCGCAGTACCATGAGGTGTCTGGATCCTGGCCGGTTATGCAGCCGGCAGAATAGCCATTGCTTTTCACCGTGCCCCCGGTCCCGATCTCGACACCCGAGAACCAACCGCCGTCGCAGCCTATGACGCCGGGGTCCTCGCCGCCACTACAGGGGAGCCATGCGGTAGTCCTGCAGTTGGAGCCAACGGGAACGAGTATCCATCCCCCTGCGTCGCCACTTGCGCGCACGATTTCCGGGGAGGCGATACTGCAAAGAATCAACAGACCTAGCATGACACCGCAGAGTGGTGCTACATTTCGTATGTTTGCGTATTTCATCATAGGTCACCTCATTCATACATCCACTTCGGCATTCCACAGAGATTCTCACAGCATATCCTGATGCAGCGATCAACTGTCCATAGGCACCACCTCCTTTCATGATGTCCAAGACTGGGCCCACTCCCCATTAATGACCACATCCGTCGGCGAGGGATATCCGCACGGACGCGCGAATCCACTGAATCGGAAATCGCTTGCACCAACGCGTTCCAGGACCAGCGCTATATTCAATCGCCGTTTCCTCTCAAGGCAATACGCCGGCGCAAACCACCGCGCCCTTGTGTATCATGGGACAAATGTCTCAAGCAGATGATATGGATGATCTATCCGTTGACCGGTTACCTGCGGCGGCGGCGAGGTTGCTCGCGGCGACGACGAGGTGAGGTCGACTGATCGCCTCTAGGTGGAGTGACGCCAGGGCGTTGAGAGGATACCGTTGGCTGCGGCAACGGCTCGCGAACATGGATGTACCCGATCGTGGGAAGGCGTTGTTTGATATCTGTGATCGTCTGGCTTCGAATGGGTTTGCTGGTCTCTATAGTCAGCGACTGAAGGCCGGCAAGGCCCTCGATAGAGGTCAAGGCAGTATCTGGGATTTCCCCGCCCAGGGTCAGATCCTTAACCCTTGCTAAGCCTGCCAACGTTGCCAAATCCTGATCCGTGGGCCGGGCCAGTCCCCGGACCGATAGCCTCTCCAGTTCTGAGAGCCCCTTCAGATGCTGCAAAGAGGCTGCCGGCAGTGAACGCGCGTCAATCATCACCTGCTTGAGATGCCGAAGATTAGGCAGGAACGCCAAGTCCGATTCCTGCAAAGACAGCGCGGACAAACGTAGGCGCTTCAGATCCTGCAGTCCGGACAAGTCCAGCGTCAATTCGTCAATCCCATTCGGGGCGCGCCCTCCTACCCACATTTGTACGTCCAGATCCCGCAAACGTGACAGAGCGCGTAGCTGGTTCAGGCCGCTGCGGGTCACGCTCGTGCCGGCAAGATACAACCGCTCCAACTGGTCCAACTCGCTGATCGACGCCAAGTCCCTGTCGGTCACACGTGTACCCACGATGCTCAACGTCTTCAGATGGGTAAGGGACTCTACACAGGCGCGATCGGCATCAGACAAGGCTCCCCCGCCAACGACATGGAGTTCTTCGAGTGAGCTGCACTGCCGCAGTTCGGAGAGGCCTGTAGGGCCATCATATCCCTGGAGACGCCCTACCAAGCTGAGGCTCAGATGCCGCAGATTCTGGAAGGTCGCTAATGCCTTCACACCTTCAGGAGACAGAAGACCGGTTCCTTCGATCGATTCCAGGCCGGGCAGAATCGCCGCCAATTGGCGCATCGCGGCATCACCGTGCGGCGCACCTTCTCGGACGATCAGGGCTCCAGAAAAGGCTATCGCCTTCATGTACTTAAGATCTTTCAAATGGGCCACACCGGCCGGCGTCAGCCTCGGACTGGTTCGGATGAAGTACAACTCCTCAAGATTCTGTAGTTTGCCGATCGAGGCGAGGCTGGCATCGGTCAGATTATCGCAGGCGCTGCCCCAGAGAGTCAGGCTCTTGATCCGCGTCAAGCTCTCCAGGTATGCAACGTGGCGGTCGGTGATCGGGACGTTACCCCAGAGGCACAGGCGTTCCAGGCGGGGCATCTGGGCCAATTCGGCCAGGCCGGGGCCCCAAAACCCCCCGGTTCGGATCCGCAGCCAGCGGAGACTGCCCGCGTGCGCGACCTCCTTGATCCCGGCGTCGGTGACCTCGGTATCGAGGTCCAGATACTCCAGGGCAGGCAGGTCCTTCAAGACCGCCAGACCTGCGTTGCCGACAGACCGCTCACGAAGGACCAAGCCCTTGAGCGAACGCAACGCTCTGAGGTCTTCCATTCCCTTGTCCGTGACTCCCGTGCCGTTCAGGCTTAACATCTGCAAACCCGTCAAGCGACGGATCGGTTCCAGCACGACTCTGTCGGCATCGGTTCTCGGGACCATGGTGGTGACCAGAAGCCAGTACAGGTCATCGGGGCCGAGCGATGAGAGCCCGGATAAGTCGTCCGGATCGACACGAGTCCGGTCCGCCACCAACATCTGGTAGGCCAGATGGTTCTGTGCCAGGATCTGCACGGGATCCCCGGGGCGCGGTCTCAACTGAAGCACCAATAGCACGGCTCGATCGCTCGGTATCGTCACATCGCCTCGGGCCACACCTACATACTCCCAATTTTCTGGGCACACACGCTTTGAGTCCCACGCAGAGACAGATTCCGGCGGCACGTGAAGGTTCCCCACACACTGATCGGAGGGGAAATGTAGGACGTTGGTGTCTCCCCCCGCACGCGTAACCGGCTCAGACAGGGTAATCTCTTCAGCTCGTACCGCTCCGAAGAGCATGTGGATGGCAAGTCCGATCGCCGCAATATCGCTTCGTTTCAATGTGCCACGATGGTTGCTCATGATTGCCTCCGCTCAAGGACTGCGTTCGTGTAATCGCGTGAGCTTCCAGGCACCGTCTACCTGGATCAGGTGGGTCTCAAGCCCGATTGTTTCCCCCAAAGACCAGGTCTTTGCTCCGAAAACAACCTCAATATGAACCGTCGCATTCCAGAAGACTTTGGCCGTGTTGCCATCTTGGGCCACCTCCACGAGTTCAATGGGATGGCCCAGACACTGGGGGTATAGGCTGTCGGCTGTGTCCTGGTTCCCTTCGACGAAGCATCCGCTCAATTGGTCCGTCGCACCTCGATCGATCAGGGCCAGAACTTCATACACCGCCATCGCGGGCGTACTCAGGTCTGGCGCGTCGGCCTCGCCGGATTGGCCTCCCAACGAGATGCCGACAGGCGGCGAGCTGATCTTTTGGATGTCCATCGGGGTTCTAAGTTGCCTGAGGATAGGTGCATGTCCGAGTGGTGACGATCTGCCGCTGCCTATTGAATCCAAGGCCTGTATCTCCGCATTGTCTTGCCTTGGAGTTGGCAACGGGACAGGTGCAGGCGACGAGCGCATCCAGAATAGACAGGCTACCATAGGAAATAGGCTCGTGATCGTGACTCCGGCGAGAACCGTCTTGACCCTGCCTGCCCTGGTTGAGGCCAGAGCGGTCCTTTCGATGATCACGTTGTCCTGTCGCTTCTTGAACATCGCTAGCAGCCCTCGCTTTCCCAGTCGCTCCTCTTTTCAATGCCCTGAATTCAGGGCGTATCCTTTTGACCGAGGATGTCCACGTCCGCCGATGTCATATAGATTATAACTCTGCACTTGTCAAAGAACAAGAGCTCAATGGCTGCATTCGGGTCGGAACCAGCGCTTTTCCACATGTCAATGGCATTGCTCCGTAGCCATGCCTTTGCGCAACAGGTTCTCAAGCCGAGCCTGTGGACCGTCGTATGCGTGTCGGTTCTGACTCATGAACTCTTCGAACTGGACATGTGGGTCGCTATGGTACGGGCGATGAGCCTCATATAGACACGAGCGTTTCTCAATCTGCATGGCTGAATCATTATCTCCCAGTCTCACGGATACCCTCGCGGCCTCTTTGGCAATATCCACGGCCTTGTCGTACCGGCCTTGGGAGGCGTATGCCGCTGCCAAGATATCGAGTACATCGGTATCCTGGCCCTGCGCGAGGGATCGCGCCCGCTCGGCCAGCAGAATGGCCTCGCGCGGGTCGCGAAATTCTTCTGCCGGATGGGTCGCCAGGAACCATGCCAGTCCTTTTGTAGCCAGGAGGAATCGTGGACTTACACTGAGAGTCTCGCGCAGGCAGCCAAATCCCGGCCTCGTCTGTCCATGAAGAATCAGTAGATAACCAAGCGCGTAACGGGCGAGTGGAGGTCTCAGCCCCTGTTCGACCTCGGCCGCCTCACGCAATGCAGCAAGCCCCCGGTCGAAGTCGCCGCGATGACAGAAGGCTAATCCCAGGCTGATTCGAGCCGTCATGTCGGTTGGCACCAACTCGACAGCTCTGCGATAGTGCTGCACCATTTCTTCCGTGTCGCCTCCGGTCTGATCCAGCCCCAGAGCAAGGTTGTGGTGGGCCTGCCAGAGGTTCGGTGCGGTGCGGAGGGCCGATCGAAAGTGCCCAATTGCTTCTTGGTACCTGCCGTGTGACGCGAGATAAAGACCAAGGTCGTTATGCACCATTGGGGCGTCTGGGAAGAGACGCAGCATATACCGGTGGAGTTCCCCAGTGTTGCCCCAAGGACGTAGGTACTGCCGTGTTCTTACAGCCCCAAGTGTGCCGAGTACGAGAATAACCAAGGGCACACCAAGGTACCACGTCTGCAGCTTCCGCTTCTGGAGCACGCAGCGCAACTGCGTGAGACACCAGGCGAGTACCAGCAGGATACCGATGAAAGGTAGATAGACATACCTGTTGGCAACGAGGGGGTTGGTGACTTTTACAATCCCTATCGCTGGAAGAAGCATCACAAAGAAGATCAGCGAACCGATCAAGGGTGCCGGGGCGCGGCGGCACAATAGAACCAACAAGAGCACCAAGAGGACACATGCTATCATGCTGGCGGCGAAGGCAGGATTCGCAAAGCCAATGATACTGGGCGGCTCGTAATGCGGTGACAGGTTCAGCGGCAAGATGAGCTTACACAGATAGAAGACAACGTTGTGGCAGAGCACCATCGGCACATGGAGCAGGTTGCCCCTGCCGGGCCAGTGGGCTCCAGCGGTGCCACTCTGCGACACATATGTGATAACGCTGGAGACCGCAGCGATGGCAAAAAGGGGCAGTTTCTCGAGCACGCTCCGTCGGCCCAACCGATGCAAAGGCCAGCAATCCATCAGCAGCATCATGGCAGGCAGCGGTACCGTGATCGGTTTGGACAGCAATGCCAGGAGGTATGCGAACAAACAGCCGATGTAGAACCACGCGTGCGGTCGCTGAGTGAAACGGACGTAGAGAATGAGAGATATCAGGGCGAAGAGACTCGCCAAGACTGTCTTGCGTTCACTGATCCAACAGACCGAATCGACAGCAATGGGGTGTAACCCAAACAGCAGCGCGACTCCAGCGGCAACAACCGGTTCCCCAAAAAGAAGGTAGATCAGCATGGCAAGCAGCGACGTGTTGCCGATGTGCAGCAGCAAATTGGTGCGGTGGTAAACACTCAGATCATCGGGGGTTCCGGCCAAACAGCGGTCCGCCATCAACGATATCATGGTCAAAGGCTGGTAGTAGCCGCGAACAGTTGATGGTCTCCATACCTCGCAAAAGAACCGACGAACTGCGCCCCATGACGGATTCTGTATGAGAGGGTTCTCGCTAATATACTGAGTATCATCGAGCAGCATCGCTTCGGCCGAAAGAGCCGGCAGATAGACCACGAAGACTGCACTACACACCGCAAGGACAAGGCAAGCAAGCACGCGGCCGCGAGCCACCGAATGGTCGCGTGTGATGATACGTCCGCGCTTCGTACCTCCATGTCCACACATTTGACTCAGCCTCTCCACTCTGGCATCGTCCTGCGTCACGGCACCGGTCACTCAGCAGCCCAGGTAATCGACCACGCCCATAGGGCGTGGCATTAGGAAGGCCCGCCCGAGCGGGCCGAGCGCGTCGCGCAGCCTCCCTTTTGGAGGCGGCCACAGGAGGAAGGCCCCGCGGGGGCCACACAACGCACGTTCTACTTCAGGTCCAGTTCGCCTTGCCCGGACTCCAGTTTCTCCTGCTCACGAATGTACTGGCGAATCCTCTGCTCTTCCAGACCCACCGTGCTGACGCAGTAGCCCGTAGCCCAGAAATGCAGCCCGGTCATCCGCCGCTCATACAGCAGTTCCCGGTGAATGCGTACGGCACTCTTGCCCTTGAGAAATCCTACCGTATGGGCCACACTGTACTTGGGCAGGATGCTCAAGCACATTGTGGATGTGGTCGGGCATACAATGCCCTTCCAGCAGTTCGACACCTCTCTGTTGGCACAACGCTCTCAAGATCCGCCCAATCCGATGTCGGACCTTGCCATACAGTACTTTTCGGCGGTACTTTGGTATAATCACTACGTGATACTTGCACTCCCACCGAACGTGGGACAGGCTTTGCCATTCATGCATGGTTCAGTTCTCCTTCCTGCCCCACGGGGCCTTCCTGGAAGGAGAGCCTACCATGTCTTCTCGCGATCCGACATACCACGGACCGCTCGAAGCTCTTTGGGTCACACGGCGCGACGCCGTGGGTTTAGCAACGCGATGAATCCATGTATCCGTTATCTGCCTGCACGACAGACATAGAGGCACGGAACCTACGATATGTGGCCGCAATGGGTACCGTCTGGCGGACAGTCCCCAGACTTACATGTCCATCATGCCATAACCTCCCGATTCTTGTGGTCCGCGTGCGGAAACCTGTGTCCTGTCGCCAGAAGGTGGCTCTCGGCCCAGTATTCGTTTCAAGTAAGCCGGATTCTGGTCTACGTTGCCGACACCCAAGAACCAAAGAAGAACAAGTCACAGTCATCGGCTACAAATGGTCGCTTTCATATATCCAACTGTGCTCTCAGGGGCGCACATGGACAAAAAATGTGAATAATTCTGCATCTCCGTCCGTAACCTCCGATTTGCGGAGCGATGAGCAGAAAGAGCGGTCCACCATGTCTTCTGGTGGTCGACAACTGCTATATCCTCCCCTGAATGCTCTCGCGCAACATAGCTCTCAGTCGTTGGATACGTTTCCTCATGGCATCTTCAGAGCAGTGCGATAGAGAAGCCAATTCTTTCGTGGACAGTCCTCTGCTAAACCGCAGGATCGCTAGTTCTCGATACGCTGGCGCCAGTCTGGTAGCTGCATCCCTTAGGATTCGTTCGACCTCTTCGACTGTATGCCCTTCCAACGCGCCCATGCTGCTCGTACCCTCGGGCGAATGCTCGTTTCCGGTTGCCGCATGCCGGCAATATTCAACAAAGCCCGCACGTTCTCCTGATAGACGTCGATAATACTTAGAAAGGACATTCCTAGCGATACCGTAGACATATGTATGTGGATCGTCTGGGATTCTGCCTCGCCCGAGTTCTTGAAACACTTCGTGGACCAAGTCTTGCGCATCGGCGAAGATGATTCCTCTCGAGACAAAATAGCCCCGCAGCTTCGCGGAATGCTTCCGATAAAGCATCTCCCAGTCCTGCGTTGGTATTCTCGCTCTTTCCGCTCGTTCGCTACGATCTGACAAGACTTATCTCGCCACCAAGAATCCCCACCCGTCATCCGCTTCACGGAAGAAAACGCTATCTAGATTGATACACATATTTGGCGTCTCTCGCGGCACAGATGTGGATGGGAAAACCATCGGGACCATTCATTCTTGTCAAGGATCGGGTAAACCCAGCCACTCGGATCAGGTTCAAAACCAGCCACTTTGAGGAGCAGGCGGTTTGTCGTAAAGGCTTCTCGAAATCGATCATGTTGCGATTTCGGGAGGTTCGGCATGGCAAACCAACTCAAGATGGCTGTGGTGAACGCGATACGGACCCTGACGCAAGTAGGCTGGTCGCAACGGCGGATCGCTCAGGTGTTGGGCATCGACCGCGAGACGGTTGCCCGGTACGTCCATGCGCCGCCGGAGGCAAAACCAGCCACGAACCCGATCCCCGGGTCCGAACCGATCCCGAACCCGATCCCCGGCCCTGAGAGCCTTTGTGAGCCATTTCGGGCGGTCATTGAGGAGAAGCTCCAGCAGGGACTGACGGGCCAGCGGATCTATCAGGACCTGGTGGACGGGCACAGCTTCACCGCCAGCTATTCCAGTGTTCGCCGGTTCCTCCAACGTCTGGATCAGAATCGGCCGCTGCCGTTTCGCCGACTGGAAGTGCTGCCGGGCGAGCAGGCGCAGGTGGACTTCGGCGCCGGGGCCCCGATCGTGCGTCCGGAGGGCCAACGCCGACGGCCGCACGTCTTTCGGGTGGTGCTGAGCTTCTCGCGGAAGGCCTACAGCGAGGTCGTCTACCATCAAACGACGGAGAACTTCCTTCGCTGTCTGGAGAACGCCTTCTGGTACTTTGGCGGCGTTCCCCAGACCGCAATTATTGACAATCTCAAGGCGGCAGTCGGCCAGGCGGACTGGTACGATCCGGATCTGCATCCGAAGATCCAGTCGTTCTGCCAGCACTACGGCACGGTGATCTTACCGACCAAGCCTCGGATGGCCCGACACAAGGGCAAGATCGAACGGGGCGTCGGCTACGTCCAGAGCAACGCCCTGAAGGGTCGCACGTTCGGCAGTCTGGCCGAACAGAATGCGTATCTGCTGGACTGGGAGACACGGATCGCCGACACCCGCATCCACGGCACGACCCGCAAGCAGGTCCAGGTGCTCTTCGAGGAAGAGAAGCCTCATTTGATTCCGCTGCCGGCGGGACGGTTCCCGAGCTTCGAAGAGGGTCGCCGTTCGGTGCACCGCGACGGTCACATCGAAGTGGCCAAAGCGTATTACTCGGTCCCTCCGGAGTACACAGGCCGGCAGGTATGGGTCCGTTGGGATGGTCATCTGGTGCGAGTCTTCAACAGCAAGATGGAACCGATCGCCGTCCATGTCCAGGTCGAGCCGGGCAGGTTCCAGACGCAGGATCAACACCTGCATGCAAAGAAGATCTCCCAAGTCGAGCAAGGGACGGTCTCGTTGCTGCGCCGCGCGGCCTTGCTGGGCACTCACGCCGAACAATGGTCCCGCCAGATGCTCCAAACGCGAGGTATCCCGGGTGTTCGGGTGTTGGTGGGCCTGCTCAGTTTAGCGCACCACCATTCGAGAGACGAAATCGACCGGGCCTGTGAGATGGCCCTGACCCACGGGGCGGCGCGGCTCCGGACGATCCGCCAATTGCTCCAGCGAGACGGTCCCAAGCAGGAACAGTTCGCGTTCCTCGATGAGCATCCGATCATCCGGCCGATGTCGGACTACGGCGCCGTGGTCCAGGCATCGTTGGGTACGGGAATCGTGGAAGAAGCCCAGATGTTATGAAGGAGAAGATGGTTATGAATGCATCGATCCAAACGGCACTGCGACAACTACGGCTGTCCGGCATGCTGGGGTCTCTGGAGGTCCGGCTCCAGGAGGCAGCCGGCAACAGTTGGACTCATGGCGAGTTCCTGGAGCTGATCTTGCAGGATGAGCTGTTGGTGCGAAAGGATCGCCTGATGCAGCGACACCTGAAGGCCGCCCAGTTCCGGGAACTCAAAACCCTGGAGGACTTCGACTGGCAGTTCAACCCGTCGATCAAGAAAAAGCAGGTGTACGATCTGGCCAGCGGCCGCTTCATCCGTGAAGCGAGAGACTCCTTGTGGTTGGGGCCGCCGGAACCGGTTTCATAATGCTACACCTCTCTACGTGCTTGAAACAAAAGGAGTTGCGCATCTTGAGTGTCGAGTCGCGGGACTCCACGGCCCTCACGAATCATGTCAACAGCCTCCTGAACGACGG
>Ga0209613_1000513_pt1 | contig 42956 bp, 35 predicted proteins | sample BioC13SIPDNA_2_FD_185747 | JGI IMG/M metagenome (GOLD analysis project Ga0209613, IMG submission 185747) | Anaerobic biogas reactor microbial communites from Washington, USA - Biogas_R2_A C13 SIP DNA (SPAdes) (version 2) | ecosystem: Engineered > Bioreactor > Anaerobic > Unclassified | place...
CCGGATGGCGATGAACGACGAGGAGACCGTCGCCCTCATCGCCGGTGGCCACACCTTCGGCAAGACCCACGGCGCCGCCGACCCCGGGGAGTACGTCGGCCCGGAGCCGGAGGCCGCTCCGATGGAGGAGATGGGACTGGGCTGGAAGGGGTCCTACAAGTCGGGCAAGGGCAACGACACCATCTTCAGTGGTCTCGAGGTCATCTGGAACAACACCCCGACGACGTGGGACAACAACTTCTTCTGGACCCTCTTCGGCTACGAGTGGGAGCTGACGACCAGCCCGGCCGGGGCCAAGCAGTGGCGGCCCAAGGGCGGCGCCGGTGCGAACACCGTCATGGACCCGCACGGCACCGAACGGACCCGCACGCCGAACATGCTCACGAGCGACCTGGCGCTGCGCTTCGACCCCGTCTACGAGAAGATCTCGCGCCGGTTCCTCGAGAACCCGCAGGAGTTCGCCGACGCCTTTGCCCGCGCGTGGTTCAAGCTGACCCACCGCGACATGGGCCCGGTCACCCGCTACCTCGGCCCCGAGGTTCCGGAGGAGACTCTGCTCTGGCAGGACCCGATCCCGGCGAACGAGCTCGGCACCACGGCTGAGGACATCGCCGAGGCCAAGGCCCTCATCGCCGGCCTGGGCCTGTCGGTCTCGCAGCTCGTCAAGACCGCGTGGGCCGCTGCCGCGAGCTACCGCGACAGCGACAAGCGTGGTGGCGCCAACGGTGGCCGCATCCGCCTCGAGCCGCAGCGCGGCTGGGAGGTCAACGACCCGGAGGAGCTCGCGGTCGTCATCGAGAAGCTCGAGAGCATCCAGGACAAGGTCAACGTCTCCTTCGCCGACCTCGTCGTCCTCGCGGGCAACGTCGGTGTCGAGCAGGCAGCGGCGGCAGCCGGCGTGCCGGTCGAGGTGCCGTTCACCCCGGGCCGTGGCGACACGACCCAGGAGCTGACCGACGTCGAGTCCATGGCGTGGCTGGAGCCGAAGTACGACGGCTTCCGCAACTACGAGCGTCGTGACAACGTCCTGCCGGCGGAGTACCTCCTCCTCGACAAGGCCAACCTGCTGGGCCTCTCGGCACCGCAGATGACGGTCCTCGTCGGCGGTCTGCGCGTCCTCGGCGCGAACACCGGTGGCACCGATGTCGGTGTCTTCACCGACCGGGTCGGCACCCTGACCAACGACTTCTTCGTCAACCTGCTCGACCTCGGCACCACGTGGCAGCCGCTGGAGGGCAATGACCGGTTCGTCGGCACCTCCGCCGACGGCCACACCTGGACCGGCTCGCGCGCCGACCTCGTCTTCGGCTCGAACTCCGAGCTGCGGGCGGTCGCGGAGGTCTACGCCTCCGACGACGCGCAGGAGAAGTTCGTCCACGACTTCGTCTCCGCGTGGGTCAAGGTCATGGACAACGACCGCTTCGACGTGAAGTGATCTAGTCCGAGAACCCCTCGGAACGGGGCCCGCAGCCGGAGTGCTGCGGGCCTCGCGCCGTCTCTGGAACAGTGGGCTGCTGTTACAGAGGGCGTCCTCCCGGACATGTCCTAGATGTGAGAGCGCTGACGAACCTGGAGGAGGCACGCCCCCTCGTGATCACCGACGAGGCACGCTTCCGCAGCACGTATGCGTCGAGTGCCGATGACGTCATCCGTTTCCTCCAGCGTCGGGTCGCCCCCGCGCTCGTGGAGGACATCGCCGCCGACAGCTTCCTCGCCGTGTGGCGGCGCATCGACGACCTGCCGCACGACCCCTCCGAGGCGCGCGCCTGGGTCTTCGGCATCGCGCGACGGTGTGCCCTCAACGCCCTGCGCTCAGCGGGACGCCAGGAGGCGCTCGCCGTGCGGATCGCTGATGAGCCCCGGACCCACCTTGTCGACCTCGCAGACGCCGAGCGGGTCGAGACCCGCCTGGACCTCGTGACCGCCTGGCGGCGCCTCGAGGTCGACGACCAGGAGACGCTCGCCCTCACCGCCTTCGACGAGCTCACCTCGGGCGAGGCGGCCGAGGTCCTCGGCATCACCCCTGCCGCCTACCGGGTCCGTCTCATGCGGGCCCGTCGGCGCCTTCGCGACCTACTCGACCAGGAGGACTGACATGACCACCAAGCAGCCCAGCGATTCCGCTCTGGACCGGATGCTCCGTGCCCATGACGTGGCCGAGCCCGATCCCGCAGCCACCCGCGCCCGTCTCGACGCGAGACTGGCCGAGCTGCCCGTGAATGCCACCGCTATGACGCCCCCGCGCCGCAAGGGCCTGCGTCGAGTGGCGTGGCTGGCAGCGGCTGCCGCAGCGGCGACCACCGCATACCTCCTCCTGCCGGGGCCGGGGCAGGGGAATGCCTATGCGACCTGGACCGCGACGCCGCAGGCGCTCGCCGACCGCGACCGGGCCACTGCCGTGGAGGAGTGTCGTGACGCGCAGAGTGGACCCTTCTGGGATCGCAACGGCAACGGGCCGGAGGAGTTCGACCCGGCTGCTGCCAGCGTCGCGCTCGCTGAGCGGCGAGGAGACCTCGTCGCCGTCCTGCTCCGGGACGAGGGGCCGATGAAGGACTACAGCGGGTTCTGTGTCGTCTCGCTCAAGCCGGGCGCGACGTCGGGTGAGGTCGAGTCCATGGGCGTCGCCGGCTCCGTCGGCGGGCCCCCGAGCGTGGCTCCCGCCGACAGCTTCTTCGAGGGCTCGATGTCGCAGTCGGGTGAGGGGGAGGAGCTCATCTCCATGGTCGATGGGGTGGCTGGGGCCGATGTCGTCGCCCTGACCCTGCACGCCGGCGACCTCTCCGTCGAGGCGACTGTCGAGAACGGACGCTACGCCGCGTGGTTCCCGGGCCGGATCTTCCCCGACGGGGAGCTTCCCCCCAGCGGGCAGGGCGGGCCGGAGCCGATGATCACCTACGACCTGACCCTCGCGGACGGGACGATCATCCGGGACGCGCAGCCGTCGCGCCCTTGACGCGGGTCACCGGCACGGCTGGTTAGGCTCTCACTATGAGGTCGAGCCGTGGCGAGTGAGGTCATCACGAAGGCCTATGCCGATCTCGCCTCGGGTCAGGCGTGGCGGGCGAGGGACGCCCTCGTCGCCTACCTCGAGCACAACAACGACGAGGAGGCGCTGGGCGTCCTCGGCGGTGTCCTCTACGGGATGGGCGACCTGCCTGCCGCCGGGGCTGCGTGGTTCGGCACCGCCAAGCGCGGCGACGAGGTCGAGGACGCGATCAACGCCTGGCGGGAGCACCACGGGGACCACTTCGGACGGATGTGGCGCTCGCTGCCGCGCTCGGTCCGCCGGTCCTCCGAGGTGCCCCGCGTGGAGGCGCTCAAGCGCAAGGCGATCGAGCGGGACGAGCTGGACGGCAAGGAGCCCTTCGTCGCTCCCGAGCCACCGCCGAAGGAGGGCATCGACGCCGCCCTCGTCATCGCATACGTCATCGCTGCGCTGCTCGTGGTGTGCGCGGCCGTGGGGCTGGTGCAGATCCTCAGCTGGATGACGCCGGGCGGCTAGGCCGGCGGGTGCGGACGCCGGCGAGAAGTGAGAGCCGGTGACGGGAATCGAACCCGCGTATCCAGCTTGGGAAGCTGGCGCTCTACCATTGAGCTACACCGGCGTGCCGCCCTCGAGATGACGGCCTCGGCAGTCTAACCCACGGCTGCGGGCTGATGCGGACGCCCATCCGGTTAGGCTGACGCCGTGCTGCTCTCCGACCGCGACATCCGCTCCGAGATCGACAACGGCCGGGTCACGCTGGACCCCTGGGACCCGTCGATGATCCAGCCGAGCAGTGTCGATGTGCGCCTCGACAAGTACTTCCGGCTGTTCGACAACCACAAGTACCCCTACATCGACCCAGCCGAGGCCCAGCCCGACCTCACCCGCCTCGTCGAGGTGGACCCGAACGAGGGCTTCGTGCTCCACCCGGGCGAGTTCGTCCTCGCCAGCACGCTGGAGACGGTCAGCCTGCCCGACGACCTGGCTGCCCGCGTCGAGGGCAAGTCGAGCCTCGGCCGGCTCGGCCTCCTGACGCACGCGACGGCCGGCTTCGTCGATCCGGGCTTCAGCGGCCACGTCACCCTCGAGCTCTCCAACGTCGCGACGCTGCCGATCATGCTCTGGCCGGGCATGAAGATCGGGCAGCTGGCGTTCTTCCGGCTCTCCTCGCCGACCGAGAATCCCTACGGCTCGCAGAAGTACGGCTCGCACTACCAGGGCCAGCGCGGTCCGACAGCGAGCCGCTCGCACGAGAACTTCCACCGCACCGACGTCTGAGGCGCGCCGTTTCAACCGATCGACCAGCGACCATGTCCCTCATCGAGATCCGCATCACCGCACCCGACTCCGAGGTCGCGGACACCATCGCCCGCACCCTCGTCGAGGAGCGCCTGGCGGCCTGCGTCCAGCAGCTGCCGGCCATCACCTCGACCTACCGTTGGGAGGGAGAGATCGAGCGGGCGACCGAGATCCTCCTGCTCGCCAAGTCGACGGCAGAGGCCTTCGAGCAGGTATGCGCCCGGGTCACCTCCCTGCACCCCTACGAGGTGCCCGAGATCCTGGCCGTGCCGATCGAGAAGGCGCTCGGCGCATACGGGACCTGGGTCGAGGAATCCGTGCGTGACTGAGCAGACCGGAGTGGTCCACGCGTTCAGGGACGACGCCCTGGGTGAGGACGATGCAACTGGATTGGCTCTCCGGCTGAGCGCCGGCGAGGTGTCGGCGGTCGAGCTCGTCGAGGCTGCGATCGCCCGGCTGGAGCGGGTGGACCCGCGGCTGAGCGCCATCGCCTATGCGGACTTCGACGGGGCGCTCCGTCGGGCTCGCAGCCTCGACAAGCCGAGGGGTGCCCTCGGCGGAGTGCCTGCCCTGGCCAAGGAGACCATCCCGGTCAAGGGCATGCCGATGGCAATGGGCTCGAAGGCGATGCCTGCCCACGCCCAGGCCAAGGACGGCGACTTCACCCGACAGCTCCTCGACACCGGGATCGTCCTGCTCGGCACGACGCAGATGCCGGAGTTCGGCTGGACCGCGTCGACCGAGCGGGTGGGCGGGGACGTGACCCGCAACCCGTGGAACCCGGAGTACTCGGCAGGCGGGAGCAGTGGCGGAAGCGCGGCCCTCGTCGCCGCCGGGGCCATTCCCATCGCGCACGGCAATGACGGCGGTGGCTCGATCCGCATCCCCGCGGCGGCCTGCGGACTCATCGGCCTGAAGCCGAGCCGTGGCCGACTGCGTGCCGACGCCAGCGACGAGGACCTGCCTGTCCGCATCGTCGCCGACGGGGTCCTCACCCGGTCGGTGCGCGACACGGCCAGGTTCTTCGAGGCCGCCGAGCTCAGCTATCGCAACCCCGCGCTGCCACCCATCGGCAGGGTTCAGGGTCCGCCGGAGCGCCGACTACGGATCGGTGTGGCCATCGACAGTCCGCTCGCACCCCCCACCGACGCGCCCACCCGTGCGGCAGTGGAGCGCGTCGCCCAGCTCCTCGCCGGACTCGGCCACCACGTCGCCGACCACGACCTCGGCATGCCGCGCTCCTTCAAGCGTGACTTCGAGGACTACTGGTCGTTCCTCGCCCTGGGCGTCCGGGTCGGTGGACGCCGGCTCTACGGTCCCGCCTTCGACCGCAACGCCCTCGATCCGCTCACCATCGGGCTGAGCAAGCGGGCGGCGCGACGCATACCCAGGATGCCGATCGCCATCGCCCGGCTGCGGGCCTCGAGCCGCGCCTACGAGAGGTCCTTCGGTGACGTCGACCTCGTCCTCTCACCCGTGGTCTGCCACACCACTCCTCGGATCGGGCACCTGTCCGCGGACCAGCCGTTCGACGACCACTTCAGCCGGCTCGTCGAGTACACCGGCTTCACGCCGTGGCACAACGCCACCGGTGCACCCGCGATCTCGGTCCCGGCCGGCCAGACCGACGACGGGCTGCCCATCGGCGTGATGCTCTCGGCACCCATCGGCGAGGAGCGCCGACTGCTCGAGATCGCCTACGAGCTGGAGGAGTCCGCGCCGTTCCCGCGGATCCAGGACCTCGTCCGCCGCTGACCTGACTCAGGCCTCCGGGACGTTCGCCTCCAGCTCGGCGAGCCACGCCGTGGCCGACGCGTCCGAGGGCATCCGCCAGTCACCACGCGGGGAAAGGGAGCCGCCCGCGACGACCTTGGGCCCGTTCGGGAGCGCCGACCGCTTGAACTGGTTGGCGAAGAAGCGCCGGAGGAAGACCTGCAACCAGGACCTGATCGTCGCGAGATCGTATGCGGTGTGGTCCTTCTCGGGGTATCCCGGCGGCCACTCGCCGACCGATGCGTCACGCCACGCGTGCCAGGCGAGGAAGGCGATCTTGCTCGGCCGGTACCCCCTGCGCAGGACGTGGTAGAGGCTGAAGTCGTGCAGCGCATACGGACCGATCGAGGCCTGGGTCGACTGGGGTGTCTCCCCGTCCGCGGTCGGGATCAGCTCGGGTGAGATCTCGGTGTCGAGGACCGACTGCAGGGTCTCGTTGACGCCCTCCTCGGGGAACTGCCCGGAGGAGATGACCCAGCGGATGAGGTGCTGGATCAATGTCTTCGGCACGCCTGCATTCACGCCGTAGTGGCTCATGTGGTCGCCCACGCCGTACGTGCACCAGCCGAGCGCCAGCTCGGACAGGTCACCGGTGCCGAGGACGATGCCGCCGTGGTGGTTCGCCGCGCGGAAGAGGAAGTCGGTCCGGATGCCGGCCTGGACGTTCTCGTAGGTCACGTCATAGACGGGCTCGCCGTCCCCGGCGGGGTGCCGCAGGTCCTTGAGGAGCTGGGTCGCGAGCGGCATGATCGGCACCTCCTCGAAGGTGCAGCCGAGCGCCCGGGCGAGCCGGTAGGCGTTGGACTTGGTGTGGTCCGAGGTCGCGAAGCCGGGCAGGGTGAAGGCGAGTATGTGAGTGCGCGGCAGCCCCAGCCGGTCGCAGGCCTTCGCGGCGACGATGAGGGCGTGGGTGGAGTCCAGACCGCCGGAGACCCCGATGACGATCTTCGGCATCCCGATCGCCCGCATCCGCTGCTCGAGGCCGTGGACCTGGATGTTGTAACCCTCGTAGCAGTCGAGCGCGAGCCGCTCGGGGTCGTCGGGCACGAAGGGGAAGCGGTCGACGTAGCGTCGGAGGCCGAGGTCCTCGCGCGGCGGGTCGAGCCGGATCTCGAGGACACGGTATGCGCTGCTCGCCTGGTCGCGGCTGTCGGCGAAGGTGCCCTGCCGGATCCGCTCCTGCCGGATCCGGTCCAGGTCGACGTCGACGACCGTGCGCTGAGCGGTCTCGGGGAAGCGGGCCGACTCCCCGAGCAGGTCACCGAGCTCGTAGACCATCGTCATGCCGTCCCACGACAGGTCGGTCGTCGACTCGCCCGCCATGGCGGCCGCATACAGGTAGGCGGCGTTGCAGCGGGCACTCGCCGAGCGCGCCATGAGGTGCCGGTCCTCGGCCCGGCCGATCGTGATGGGTGAGGCGGAGAGGTTGAGCAGGACGGTCGCCCCCGCGAGGGCTGCCCTGTGACTGGGAGGCGCGGGGGTCCACATGTCCTCGCAGACCTCGACATGGAGGGTGAGGCCGTCGACGTCCACCGCCTCGATGAGCAGGTCGGGGCCGAAGCAGATGTCGCCGTCGCCGTCCGCGCCGGGCCAGTGCGGCCGGTGGAGGAACTGCCCCGCCGTGTCGGCGCCGGAGGCGAACCACCGGGCCTCGTAGAACTCGCGGTAGGTCGGCAGGAAGGACTTCGGCGCGACCCCGATGACCTCGCCCCGGTGGATCGCGACCCCGCAGTTGTAGAGCCGACCTTCGTGCGCGAGCGGCGCACCGACGACGATGACCGGGAGGAGGTCGGCGCTCGCCTCGGCGATCGAGACGACCGCTGCATCAACGGCGTCGAGAAGGACGTCCTGGAGGAACAGGTCCTCGATCGAGTAGCCGGACAGCGACAGCTCCGGGAAGAGCGCCACGGCTACCCCGTCGTCGTGGCAGGCGCGGACCTGCTCGAGGATCCGGGCGGCATTCGTCGCCGGGTCCGCGATCGAGACCGGAACGGTGCAGGCCGCGACCCGCGCGAACCCCTGGTCGTAGATGGCGTCGAACCTCACGGTGGCAGTCTGGCACGTGCGAGGTGCCCGTCGCCGGACAGATGTGCGCGACCACCGCATACGAACGCGGCTAGCGTGGCGGCATGTCACGTCCCGTCCGCATCGCCGTCCAGCTCAAGCCGCAGCACGCGGAGTACCCCGCCATCCGCGAGGCGCTGTCGCGGGTCGAGGAGCTCGGCGCGGACATCGCCTTCACGTGGGACCACTTCTTCCCGCTCTACGGCGACCCCGACGGCAAGCACTTCGAGTGCTGGTCCGTGCTCGGCGCCTGGGCCGAGCAGACGAGTCGCCTGGAGATCGGAGCTCTCGTGTCGTGCAACAGCTATCGCAACCCCGACCTGCTCGCCGACATGGCCCGCACGGTCGACAACATCAGCGGCGGGCGGCTCATCCTCGGGCTGGGAGCGGGCTGGTTCGAGCGCGACTACGTCGAGTACGGCTACGAGTTCGGCACGCCGGGCTCGCGACTCGCCGACCTGGGTGCGGCCCTGCCGCGGATCAGGCGCCGGCTCGGCCGGCTCAACCCGCCCCCGCTGCGCGACCTGCCGGTGCTCATCGGCGGTGGCGGAGAGCGCAAGACGCTGCGACTGGTCGCCGAGCACGCCGACATCTGGCACACCTTCGCCCAGGGCGCAGAGCTCCGCCACAAGCTGGCGGTCCTGGAGCGGCACTGCGAGGCCGTCGGTCGGGACCTGGGCGAGATCGAGATCTCGGTCGGCGTGGGCGGTCGCGGACGCGATCAGACGCTGCCCGGGGCGCCGGAGGTGGAGGGCGCGCCCCTCTATGACATGGGTGCCCGACTTTTCACGATCAGCGTCGGTGGACCCGACTACGACCTAGCGGTCGTCGAGCCCTGGCTGCGCTGGCGCGACGAGCTCAACAGCTGACATCACTCCGGGATGTCGCGGCCCGGCAGCTCGTGCTTGAGGTCGCGGGCGGCGAGCTCGGTGATCGCGTCCTGCGGTGAGAGCCCTTCGTAGAGAAGGCGGTACACCGCGTTGCACAACGGCATCTCCACCCCGAGGCTCGTCGCGAGCAGGTGGACGGCCTTGGCGTTGACGACGCCCTCGGCGACCTGGCCGAGCTCCTCCTGGATGGACTGCAGGCTCCGGCGCTGACCCAGCGCCTGCCCGACCCGGTAGTTGCGGGACTTCGTCGAGGAGCAGGTGAGGACGAGGTCGCCGACACCGCTCAGTCCCCCGAAGGTGAGCGGGTTCGCGCCTCGGGCCATACCGAGCCGGGCCATCTCGGAGAGGCCGCGGGTGATGAGGGCGGCGTGGGCGTTCGCGTCGAACCCCATGCCGTCGGCGAGCCCGGCGGCGATCGCGACGACGTTCTTCACCCCGCCGCCGATCTCGACACCGACGACGTCCTCGGTGAGGTAGGGGCGGAAGTAGGGGGTGTGCACGGCGACCTGCACCCGGCGGGCCTGGGTGAGGTCCTTGCCGGCGATCGTCACCGCTGTCGGGAGCCCCGCGGCCACCTCCACGGCGAACGACGGTCCCGAGAGATACGTGAGCCGCGGGTGGACCTCCGGTGGGAGAACGTCCTCGAGGACCTCGTGCATGAGCATGAGGGTCTCCACCTCGATGCCCTTGGTCACCGAGCACAGGACGACGTCCGGCGCTGCGGTCGGCAGCAGCGGGCGGATCTCCTCCGCTACCTCGCGCATGACCTGGGACGGCACGGCGAGAATGATCAGCTCGGCACCGGCGACCGCCTCCGCGAGGTCCGTCGTCGCCCGCAGCCCGGGACTGAGGTCGATGCCCGGCAGGTAGCGGGAGTTGTTGCCGGTCTCCTCGATCGAGCGGACCGGCTCGGGGTCGATGTCCCAGAGGACGACGTCATGGCCCTTGCTGCGCAGCAGACTGGCAAGCGCTGTCCCCCATGAACCTGCTCCGATGCCAGCGATCCTCATGTCGATGAGTATGCCCGTCGGAAACTGGGGAGGCATCCACCGGGTCGGGAGGGACGCGGACAGGGACAATGGATGACCGTGACCACCTCAGCACGCGAGAGCGACCTGGCCGCCCTGATCCGCGATCACTGCGCGACGATCCCGACCCCGCGGGTCGTCTCCGCCGGGCACCGTGCGCTCCCGACGCGTCTCATCGGTCTCGTCGACTCCATCCTCCCGGAGTACCGGCTCAACATTCTCAACGCCCCGTCCGGGATCCCCACCCGTCCGGGGGTCGTCCACGAGACGTCGTTCGTCGGTCCGGGCATGCGCAGGAGTCCGGAGCTGGCGTATGTGCCGGCCCGCCTCTCGCAGGTGCCGACCCTGTTCTCCCGCACGCTGTTCCCCGACGTCGTCATCCTGCAGACCTCTGCCCCCGTCAACGGCAAGGTCTCGCTCGGGGTGGAGGTCCACATCCTCCCGGCCGCCATCGAGGCCGCGCGCAGCCGGGGCGGGCTCGTGCTGGCCCAGGTGAACGAGCAGATGCCGTACACCTACGGCGACGGTGAGTTCGAGCTCGACGAGTTCGATGGCTGGATCGAGGGGTACGAGCCCATGGCGGGGCCGGCACCTACCCCCCTCGTGGGCGACCACGCCGACTCGGCGGGCGTCATCGGCGAGCTCTGCGCCTCGCGGGTCCGCTCCGGAGCGACCCTCCAGCTCGGCATCGGTGAGGTGCCCGACGCCACTCTCCCCGGGCTGGTGAGGCTGCGGAACCTCGGCCTCTGGACCGAGATGTTCAGCGACGGGGTCCTCGCCCTGGAGGCGGCCGGCGCCCTCGACCCGGACCGGCTCATCGTCTCGTCCTTCGCCGTCGGCTCCCAGGAGCTCCTCGACTGGGTGCACCTCAACGACCGGGTGCGGATGATGCGCACCGAGACCGTGAACGCCCCGGCAAACGTGGCCAGGCAGCCCGGGATGACCTCGATCAACACGGCCATGCAGGTGGACCTCTTCGCGCAGGCGAACGCCTCGCGGCGCAACGCCCGGATCCACTCGGGCTTCGGCGGGCAGACTGACTTCATCGTCGGCGCCCTGCACGCGCCTGGCGGGCAGGCCATCATGGCGCTGCGCTCGTGGCACCCCAGGGCGAACGTCTCGACCGTCGTGCCCCTCGTGGAGGAGCCGGTCACCTCGTTCCAGGCCAGCGCGATCATCACCGAGCAGGGGGTCGCCGAGATCTTCGGGCACTCGGAGAAGGAGCAGGCCCGCTCCATCATCGAGAACGCCGCCCACCCCTCGGTGCGCGAGGAGCTGTGGGAGGAAGCCGCATACCTCGGCCTCACCTGATCTCATCGCCCGTTCGACAGGATCTTCCACAGGAGCAGACATGACCGGCCACATCGAGCCGAGCCGGAGCGGTTTCGAGGCGTTCACGGACCTTGCGCGGGATGAGCCGATCCACATGCTCAACCTCGTGCGCTACCGCGACCTCGCGGAGTACCCGGAGGGCCACGACCACGCGGACAAGGGGTGGAGCGGGCGTCAGGCCTACCGCGAGTACGCCCGCACGAGCGGGCCGGTGTTCGCCCGGGTGGGTGGCGTCATCGGTTGGCAGGGCGCCTTCGAGTGCATGGTCATCGGCCCGACGGACGAGCGGTGGGACGACGGTTTCGTCGCGCAGTACCCGAGCGCCGCGGCGTTCTTGGAGATGATCACCGACCCTGAGTACCAGCAGGCCGCGGTCAACCGGACTGCGGCCCTGGCCGACAGCCGACTCATCCGCTTCTCGCCGGGCTGAGGAGTAGCGTGAACTGAGTGCGGTCGTCCTTCGCCAGCCTCGGTCGCCCCGAGACGCGGTACGCGCCGTCTCCCCACGGCTCCATCGGCTACCAGGTGTTCGGGTCGGGGGACCGGGACATCGTGTTCATCACCGGTGCGATCACCAACCTCGACGCGATCTGGGACGAGCCGACCGCCGTCCGCTTCCTCGACCGGCTCGCCGAGATGGGCCGGGTCATTCAGTTCGACATGCTCGGCTCCGGGGTCAGTGATCCGATCCCGCACCGCTCGATGTGGCTGCCGCTGGAGGCCAACGTCGACACGGTGATGGCGGTCCTCGACGCGGTGGGTGTCGAGCGCGCCGTCGTCTACGGAGACACCGAGGGCGGGTTCTCGGCGATGATGCTCGCCGCGACGTCCCCGGAACGGACCGAGTCCCTCGTCCTGGTCAACGCCTTCCCCAAGGTGACGCGGGCGGAGGACTACCCGATCGGGATCCCGGACGACGTGTTCGAGCGCCTGGCAGAGGGGTACGCCGAACAGCACGGGACGAGTGGCGCGATGCTCGAGCTGACCGCGCCGAGTGTCGTCGATGACCAGCGCTTCCGGAATTGGTTCACCCGGTACCAACGACTCTCGGTCCCGCTCGGGCTGGCCCGCAGCACCTTCGACTGGTACCGGGAGATCGACGTGCGCGCTGCCCTACCGCTCGTGCAGGCGCCCACGCTGATCGTCGCCCGTCGTGACGCGAGGTTCCACCGCGCCTCCCACAGCGAGTACCTCGCCAAACACATCCCGCACGCGAAGCTGCGCATCGTCGAGGGAGCCGACACCCTGCCCTTCCACGCCGGGGACTTCGGTCCGACGCTCGACGCGGTCGAGGACTTCCTCATCGGACGGCAGGTGAGCGTGCGCACGGAGCGCGTGCTGGCCACCGTTCTCTTCACCGACATCGTCGGCTCGACCGTGTGCCGGGGTCGTGGGCGCTCTACGAGGTCACCTCGACCGAGTAGGCAGTCTGATACCCTGGGGGGTATCCATACTGTCGCCGACCCCCGAGAGGATCCTCATGGCCACCCGCGACCTGACCCACGCCGACTTCGAGAAGACCGTCACCGAGGAGGACATCGTCCTCGTCGACTTCTGGGCCGCCTGGTGCGGACCGTGCCGCCAGTTCGCCCCGGTCTACGAGGCTGCCTCCGAGCAGCACCCGGACGTCGTGTTCGGCAAGGTCGACACCGAGGCAGAGCAGTCGCTCGCGGCGGCAGCGGGCATCACGTCGATCCCCACGCTCATGGCCTTCCGGGAGGGTGTCCTCGTCTTCAACCAGCCCGGGGCGCTGCCGGCGGCCGGCCTCGAGCAGGTGGTCGCCAAGGTCAAGGAGCTGGACATGGGGGAGGTCCACGCCAGGATGGCCGCCCTGCGCGCCCTCGCCGACAAGCCTCTGGAGATCTCCGCGGACGACTTCGTCACCGGGCACGCCGAGGGTCGGACCGTCGTCGACGTGCGGGAGCCCATGGAGTACCGCGCCGGTCACGTCCCCGGGGCCGTCCTCATGCCGATGCGCCAGGTGGCGGAGCGAGCCGGTGAGCTGCCCACGGACGAGCCGGTATACGTCATCTGTGCGACCGGCAACCGCAGTCAGTCCATGGCCCAGCTGCTGCGCCGGGCCGGGGTCGAGGCGTACTCCGTCGCGGGCGGGACCGAGGTCTGGGCCGCCGCCGGTCGCGAGGTGGTGACCGGCCCTTACCCACGGGCCACCGACGCCGCGAGCGCCTGACCTCGCCGCCCCGTCCTAGCGGACCTGATGGACGTAGCGCAGCGGCTCGGCAGGACACTCCTCACCGAGCGACATCGCGGCGATGCGTCCCTCCGTGTGCGCGGTCTCGAGCGCGGCGACGGCGCGGTCGCGCATCGTCCACGGGTCGATCGTGTTGATGTTGATCTTCGAGCCACCCTCGAAGCCGGCGAGGGTCGAGATGCGCCACTTGATGACGACGCGCAGCGGCATGGCGACGTCGATGCCGGGCTGCCGGTAGTGCCACTCCTCGTTGCTCGGCACCTCCGGCCCGGCGGCGACGTGGCACGCGTGCAGCAGGTCCGACCAGGAGCGGATCTCCGCGGCCGACATCTGCCACGGTGACGTCGCGGCGGACTTCGAGTACACCTCGAGACTCGGGTAGCGGTGGCCGTAGCCCGCGATGGCGATCGCGTGCTCGTTCTCCGCGATGATGAGGCTCTCCGCACGCGGGTAGGCGACCCCGAAGTCGTTGTAGATGAACGGGTTCTGCCGGGTCCGCCGGATCTCCCGGCGCATGCTCACCCCGAGCTCGTCGATCGCGACGAGCTGCTTGTGGAGGTGGTCGAACGACGCTCCGGCGGGGCTCAGCCAGTTCTGGAAGATGGCGACCTGCGCCGCGAAGACGTTGCCGGTGTAGAGCGCGGCGGCCGCGTCGAGGGTCACCCTGATGTACTCGAAGTGCTCCTCCGGGGTCAGCGTCCCGGAGCCGGCGAGGTCGGTCACGACGGTTGCGTCGTCGACGTAGTGCCGCCGGGGGATGACGACGTCGTGGCAGGACGCGAAGAACTCCCGGCCGCGGGTCAGCTGCTCGTCCTCACTCAGCGAGTCCCACTCCTCGGTGGACATCCCGCCGGCAACCGCTCGCGTGCGGGCGATCGTCCGCACGTGCTCCCGTCCGAGGTCCTCGCCGAGATAGCGGTCGGCGTGCTCGACGCCCGGAGGCGGCACCGCATACCCGTAGTTCTTCTCCCAGTAGTTGAAGTCGAGGATCTGGAAGAGGTTCGGCACCACCCGGAAGTCCGCCACCCCGGACGTGACCGCAGAGGCCGGCAGCGCATACTCCCAGCGTCCGCCGGTCGCCCGCATCCGCTCAGGGGGCGTCTCGAGGTAGCGGTCCGGGCAGAAGGCGCAGTATGCGTTGCGCCGGGTCGGATCGATCGGCTCGGCCGGCTCGTCGGTCCGGCGCAGCGGGCGGTTGGCCCGTCCCGGGACGGTCCACGCGGTCGTGCCGGAGAAGGGATTGGTCTGCTTGACCGTCCCATCGGCCATCCGCCTGATCGGGTGGGCAGCCTCGGGAAGCACGCCCACCAGACTAGGCTGCGAGGGTGCCGGGACGGGGGAGGTCCCACGTAGGCTTGCGGGAGGAGCCCTCTCGGCCCGATCAGCAGTCCGTAAAGGTGAGGAGTAGTTGAAACCATGACCGCAACCCCCGGTGACGGCGCTGCAGCGGCCCAGCCCCTGAGCCCGCCCGACTCCCTCGTGCTGACCGCTCCCGAGGCTCCTCCGCACATCAACGCGACGCAGGCGCCGGCCATGGCGCCCCAGGTGGCGCCCGAGGCGATCCCCGCGCTGGACGCCAAGGTGGACGAGTTCATCACCGCCCTGGAGAAGGCCGAGTCCAAGAGCCCCGAGTTCGCGCGCCAGGCCGAGAACGTCCGGACGATGGGTGACGCAGACATCCGTCGGGCCGCCGAGACCTCCAACCGGATGCTCGAGCGTCCCGTCCGCGCCCTCCAGGAGGGCGGGCTCTCCGAGGGATCCACCGTCGGGAAGACGCTCCTCGAGCTGCGGCGCACGATCGAGGAGCTCGACCCCAGCGGTGGTGGCGCGACGAAGCGGTGGACGAGCTGGCTGCCGTTCCGCGACAACGTGACGGACTACTTCCGCAAGTACCAGTCGAGCCAGAGCCACCTCAACGGCATCCTGCACGCGCTGCGCAACGGCCAGGACGAGCTGACGAAGGACAACGTCGCGCTCAACCTCGAGAAGACGAACCTGTGGAACGTCATGGGCCGGCTCAACCAGTACATCTACATCGCCGAGCGTCTCGACGCCCGGCTCTCGGCCCGCATCGCCGAGCTCGAGCTGACCGACCCCGACGAGGCCCGGACACTCTCGCAGGACGTGCTGTTCTACGTCCGGCAGAAGCACCAGGACCTGCTCACCCAGCTCGCGGTGTCGATCCAGAGCTACCTCGCGATCGACATCATCATCAAGAACAACGTCGAGCTCATCAAGGGTGTCGACCGGGCGTCGACGACGACCATCTCAGCGCTGCGCACGGCCGTCATCGTCGCCCAGGCGCTCGGCAACCAGAAGCTCGTCCTCGACCAGATCACCGCGCTCAACACGACGACGAGCGGCATGATCCAGCGGACCTCGGAGATGCTGCGCGACAACTCCGCGGCCATCCAGGAGCAGGCGGCGTCCTCGACGATCGGCATGGAGCAGCTGCAGGCCGCGTTCCAGAACATCTACGCGACGATGGACTCCATCGACACCTTCAAGCTCAAGGCGCTCGACACCATGGCGGCGACCATCGGCACCCTCGAGACCGAGGTGGAGAAGTCCAAGGAGTACCTCGAGCGCGTCCGCAAGCACGACGAGCGCCAGGCGAGCGGCACGCTCGACCTGAACGCCTGACTGGCGAAGGCGCAACCACGAGGTGGGGGTCTGGGACTGGCTGACCGGACGCGACCGGCAGGAGCCGGAGCGTGTGGTCCTGCCTGCCCCGCCCACCGAGGACGATGTGCGCGCGGCGCTCGACGAGGTCGCCAAGACTCTCGTCGAGCGCAACGCGCCCCCCGTCGTGCGCGCCAGGGTCCAGCGCATCGACCGCACGATCCGCGAGACGCTGCCCCGCCTGCGTAACCTCGGGCTCGCCAGCTACGACGGCTTCTCCGTCATGCAGACCGCGACCGACTACCTGCCCGAGGCGCTCGACGCATACCTCCGACTGCCGCGGCAGTGGGCCGACACCCGGCCCATCGAGGGGTACAAGACCGCGCTGATGATCCTCATCGAGCAGCTCGACCTGCTCGCGGCGACGATGGACAAGATCTTCGACGCCGCGAACCGGGAGGACGCCAACGCGCTCATCACGCACGGACGGTTCCTCGAGGCCAAGTTCGGGCACGGCAGCAGCAGCACCCTCACCGCGGACGGCCCGGTGCCTGAGGTGCCCGGAACCGATCAGCCGCCGCGACCGACCAACTCGCTGGACCTCTGAACACCTGACCTCGCAGTCCATTCCCCTCGAGAGAAGCCGGATCTTCGACGATGAGCAACGACCGGACCCGACCGACCTCCCTCAGCGCCGCGATCGCCGCGCTGCTGGAGGTGGCTGCCGCTGCGGGCATCCCGCAGGACGCCGCCCGCGCCGAGGCCGAGTCGCTCGCGGCGACCATCGCCGAGCCGGCGACCGGCGCATACGTGGACTGGGTGCGTGAGACCGGCGGGGGCCGGACCGCGGAGGACTTCATGCTGGCGGCCTCCCGGGGCCGCCGCTACCGCAACGCCGCGACGCCGTCGATGGCGCATCTCACGCTGACGCGGAGCCAGTACGCACCCGCCTATGCCAAGGCGCTGGCCGACGTCGCAATGGCGGCGGTCGGGCTCGGTGAGGAGAACGCGCGCGTCCTCGGCAACGCGACCACGGCTGCCGCGGCACAGCTCGGCGAGGCGGCCCACCACCTGCCGGTGCCCACGCGCCGGCCGGATCCTGCCTCCCAGCCGGACCTCCCCGCGGCCGAGCGCCTGCTGTCGTCGGTGATGCACGAGCTCAAGGACGTCACCGCTCGGATCAGGGGTATGCGGGACGCGCCGAGCCTGCCCGGCTCCACCTTCGACCTGGGCGCGGGACCGACCCACGCACCCGGGTCGTTCGACCTCACGACCGGCGACCGCCGCATACCGGAGGATGCGTCCGGCCTCCCGACCGGAGAGCAGGGCCAGACCGCCGGAGAGCCCCAGGCGGAGGTGGCAACCGAGGCCGAACCTGAGCCGGAGACCCGGTCCGTCCAAGAGCTCCTCGCCGAGCTGGACGAGCTCGTGGGGCTGACCGAGGTGAAGAGCGAGATCCACCGCCAGGCCGCCGTGCTGCAGGTCGAGAAGAAGCGCATGGAAGCCGGGCTGAAGTCGCCGACGATCACGCGGCACCTCGTCTTCACCGGCAACCCCGGCACGGGCAAGACCACCGTGGCCCGCCTCGTGGCCGGCATCTACCGGGCTGTGGGCCTGCTGTCGAAGGGCCAGCTCGTCGAGGTCGACCGCTCCGAGCTCGTCGCCGGCTACCTCGGCCAGACCGCCATGAAGACGGCCGAGGTGTGTGCGAAGGCCAAGGGCGGCGTGCTCTTCATCGATGAGGCGTACTCCCTCGGCGGCGACCAGTACGGCACCGAGGCGATCGACACGCTCGTGAAGGAGATGGAGGACAACCGCGACGACCTCGTCGTCATCGTGGCCGGCTACCCGCTGCCGATGGAGATGTTCATCGCGCAGAACCCCGGGCTGGCGAGCCGGTTCCGCACCCACATCGAGTTCCCGGACTACACCGAGGAGGAGCTCATCGAGATCTTCCGGCTCATGGTCAAGGGTGCCGACTACGACGCCGACGAGACCGTCGAGCAGCGCCTGGCCGAGATCATCGCCTCGACCGAGCGCGGTCCTCAGTTCGGCAACGCCCGCTTCGTGCGCAACCTGCTCGAGGCGGCGATCGGCCGGCACGCGTGGCGGCTGCGCGACGTCGAGGAGCCGACGATCGAGGAGCTGCGCCGGCTCGTCGTCGATGACTTCCCCCTCATCACCTCCCCTCAGGGTGGGACCAGTGGTCCCACCGATGCCCCGAGCTGGCCGTTGTCGGGCACGATGGAGCCTTCGGGTGAGGACGACACGGCAGAGGATTCGGAGGGCAGTCCATGAGTAGCGCCGCGACCGGTGGGCGCGCCGTTGCTACGGCGCCGCCGCCTGCTGCCGGTGCCGCCGTGGCTCCTGCCGGCTCGGCACTCGTCCCGACCACCGTCCCCGCCCCGCCCGCGGCGGCGGCCCCCCGCCTGCCCCTGAGCGCCGACGTCCCGACCGCTCTGGCGCGCTGGCAGGCCGTCCTGGCCATCGCGGTCGTCGCGTGGGCAGTCCTCACCGCGGCCATCCTGGGCAACAGCTTCGACAAGACCCGGACCGGCGCCGAGCACACCGGCCAGCTCATCCGCGTCCACGAGATCGAGTCGAACCTCTTCCTCGCCGACGCGATCGCAACCAACGCCTTCCTCGTCGGAGGCCTGGAGCCGCCGGAGCAGCAGGCGGCCTACGACGCGGCCCTCGAGCGCGTCACGAGCCTCATCGTCGAGGCCGCGGAGGCCCAGCCCGCAGACCGGGCGGTGCTCGAGGCGCTCAACCACGACGTGCTGCGCTACGCCGAGCAGATGCAGCAGGCCCGCGCCAACAACCGGCAGGGGCTCCCCGTCGGGGCGCAGTACCTCCGCGAGGCCAGCGCGCAGCTGCGCAGCGACACCCTGCCGCTCCTCGACAACCTCATCACCTACAACGAGCAGCGCGCGGACGGCTCACTCACCGGCCACACCTGGGTGCTCGTCGTGCTTCCTGGTCTGGTCCTGCTCCTCCTCCTCGGGTGGTTCAACCAGCAGCTCGCGGCCATCTTCCACCGCCGACTCAACCTCGGTCTCGTCGGCGCGGCCGTCCTCGTTGCGGCCGCGACGATCGGTGCCGGAGTCGTGATCGGTAGTCTCGGCAGCGATGCCCGGGGCCTGCGCGAGGGTGCCTTCGCCACGGCGACGAGCCTCTCCAGCGCCCGGACCGCCGCGGGGGACGCGCGGTCGCACGAGAGCCTGCGGCTCATCGCGCGCGGCTCCGGCGCCCAGTTCGAGGAGGGCTGGATCGAGGCGTCCAACCGGGTCCTTACGGAGATCGAGGGTGACCGCGATCTCGAGAACCTGTGGGAGCAGTACACCGCTGCGCACGAGGAGATCGTCGCCGCTGACGAGGCAGGCGACTGGGACGAGGCGGTGGCGCTCGCGACGGCGACCGGCGAGGGCTCGGCGAGCGCCGCACTCAGGGCGTTCGACGAGCGGACGAGCGCTGCAACGGCCGATGCGAGCAGGACCGTCGCGGACGCCCTCGGCCGTGGCTCCTGGCAGGTCGCCATCGCCGCGGTGGCCACGATCCTCGCCGCCGCCATCGCGACAGTGGCTGTCTCGTGGGGTATCACGCAGCGGCGGAGGGAGTTCTCGTGAGCGGCCGACGCATACGTCTTACTGCCGTGCTCGGCTCGGCCGCCCTGCTCCTCACGACCGCGTGCGGCTATGAAGCGACGCCGCTCCCGGAGCCGGCTGAGACCCCCACGCCGACCGCGGCCTCCCCGGCGGCGCCCCAGGAGTGCAGCAACGCCACCCAGTCCTACGACCCGCTCTCGCCCCTGCCCGAGCCGGGCCAGATGCCCGAGGGCTCGACGATGGCGGCGATCCAGGAGCGGGGGCGGCTCATCGTCGGCACCTCGGCGGACACGTTCCTCCTGGCCTCGCGCAACCCGCAGAGCGGCGAGGTCGAGGGCTTCGACATCGACATGGCCAAGGCGGTGGCCCGGGCGATCTTCGGGGACGAGGACCGCATCCAGCTGCGGATCATCACCGCCGCCGAGCGGATCCCGCTCCTCGAGGCCGGTGAGGTCGACATCGTCGTGCGCGCCTTCTCGATGACGTGCGCGCGGTGGGACCAGGTGGCCTTCTCGCAGGAGTACTACCACTCCGGCCAGAAGATCCTCGTCCGGCAGGGGTCGGACATCACCGGCCTCTCCTCGCTGGCCGGCCACAAGGTCTGCGCACCGAACGGCACCTCGAGCCTGGCCAACCTCGTCGCCCTGGCGCCGGACGCGGAGCCGGTCGGTGCGGCGAACCACACCGGCTGCCTCGTGCTCTTCCAGCGCGGCGAGGTCGACGCGATCACCGGCGACGACACCGTCCTCGCCGGCCTGGCTGCCCAGGACCCGTATGCGGTGGTCCTCGACGAGGAGCCGTTCACCGAGGAGCCCTACGGCATCGGGGTCGCGAAGGAGAACACCGACCTCGCCGCCTTCATCAACGGTGTCCTCGAGCAGCTCCGGGAGAGCGGCGAGTGGAACGCGTCCTATCAGCGCTGGCTCGCGCCGTACCTCGGTGACGGGACCGGTCAGCCGGCACCGGTCTACGGGCGGAGCTGACCGGTATGGCTCTTCCGCTCAGCTCGGTCAAGGCCCCGGCTGCCCCGGGTCGACTCGGCGAGCCTGTCGACGTCGAGCAGATGCAGGCGTATCTGCAGCTCCTCGACGAGTGGCTGCGCGCCCGCCGCGACGAGCTGGACCAGCTCGACGAGGCGGCGATGCGCGCCGACCGCGGAGGGGAGGCGGACCGCTCGCTCACGAGCGACCTCACCCTCTCGATGGCCATCTGGAAGGCGGTCTCGGACCGCAACGCCCGCCTCCTCGAGGTCTGGGACGGTGGCCGGGTGCTGCGCAAGGAGCGCGAGCAGCTCGCGTCGCTGCTCTGGGGACGACTCGACGAGGCGACGGCAGGCGGCCTGCAGGTCTCGCTCCCTGAGGCCTGCCGGCTCTCCGACGCCCTTGCTGGTCAGCTGCGGGTCAAGCTCGCCTTCGACCCGGCCGCGGACGCCCAGGTGTCGCGGGTCAAGGCCGCGCGGGCGGCGATCGAGCGGCTGCGCGACCAGCTCGCACTGGAGCCGGCAGGCGTCCGCGCGCAGTGGAACGACCGGTGGACCTCGGCCGCGGCCCGGGTGGCCGACCTCAGCGCCCGGGCCCAGCGTGGAGCCGACATCGGCGGGCTCATCGGCCCGCTCGAGCACGAGCTCGCCCGGATGGAGCGCGATCTCATCGTCGGCAACGCCCAGCGCCGCGAGGCGCTCGGCGCCCTGGCGACCGCCCGCTCGATGCGCGCCTCCCTCGAGAAGCGGCAGGCCGACCTCACCGCGCTGGTGGAGCGGACCGTGCGGACGGTCACGCCTGCACCGCGCTACGCGATTCCCGACGTCGCGGCTCTCGGGCCGGTCCCGGCGACCCCAGCGGCCATCAATGAGTACCTCGACAAGCTCGAGCGGGTCTCGCACGCCATCGGATTCGCCGAGCAGGAGTACCGCGAGGCACTCGATGAGCACTCCGACCTCGTCGCGCTGCTCGATGCGCTCGTCGTCAAGGCGCGCGGACTGGGGGTGGCTGACCACGACGACGTCCTCGCCGCGGAGAAGCAGGCACGCGCGGTGCTCAACCGGGAGCCGTGTCCGATGCCGCTGGCCCGCCAGCTCGTGACGACGTACCAGTCCTGGACCGACACCGAGGGGAGGGTGAGCGCATGATCCGGTGCGCCCAGCCGGGATGCTCCGGCGAGATCGTCGACGGCTACTGCATGGTGTGTGGCATGCCGGGAGGGCCGGCCCAGACGGCACCCGCGGCACCATCTGCGTCCTCGACGGCTCCCACCGTCATGTCCCACGGACCCGCGCCCGTGGTGGCCTCCGGACGCTGCAGCCAGCCCGGCTGCCCCGGAACGATCGCCGACGGGTACTGCACCGTCTGCGGGTCTCCCGCCGGCGCGGCGCCGCAGCGGGGGCAGTCCGAGGCCAGCCCGATCTCAGGTGACTCGTCGGTGGCCACGGCGGCCTCGATCGGCTCGGCGGCGATCGGCTCCGCCCGGGCCAAGGACAGTGGCATCACCCGTCGCGTCCGCTCCGGCAGCGAACGGATGCGCGCGGCCCGCCTCGGGGCCGGGATCACGACGGTCCCACCGGCGCCGGCCGTCGACGCGGCGAGCGCAGTCAAGGAGCACGCCGCGGTCCCCGAGAACCGGAGGGTGTGCAGCGGCTGCGGCAACCCCGTCGGTCGCTCGGTCGACGGCCGCCCGGGCCGGACGGAGGGCTTCTGCCCCAAGTGCCGGACGCCCTACTCGTTCACCCCGAAGCTCAAGGCCGGGGACGTCGTCGCCGGTCAGTATGCGGTGGCCGGCCCACTCGCCCACGGTGGCCTCGGCTGGATCTACCTCGCCCGCGACCGGAACGTCTCCGACCGCTGGGTGGTGCTCAAGGGCCTGCTCAACACCAACGACCCCGACGCGCTCGCGGCCGCGATCGCCGAGCAGCAGTTCCTCGCGCAGGTCGAGCACCCGCTCATCGTCGAGATCTACAACTTCGTCACCCACGAGGGTGCCGGCTACATCGTCATGGAGTATGTCGGGGGCACCTCGCTCAAGGACATCCTCAAGCAGCGGATGGTCGCCAACGGGGGGAAGTACGACCCGCTGCCGGTCGACCAGGCGCTCGCCTACATCTACGAGGTGCTGCCCGCCTTCCAGTACCTCCACGACCTCGGCCTCGTCTATTGCGACTTCAAGCCGGACAACCTCATCCAGGTCGGTGACGCGGTCAAGCTCATCGACCTCGGCGGGGTGCGGCGCATCGACGACCAGCACTCCGCGATCTACGGCACGGTCGGCTACCAGGCGCCCGAGGTCGGTGAGGTCGGCCCGACGGTGGCCTCCGACATCTACACCATCGGTCGCACCCTCCTCGTCCTGTGCATGGAGTTCCGCGGCTATCAGGGCACCTACGTGCACTCCCTGCCACCGGTCGAGTCGACCCCGCTCTTCCAGGAGTACGACTCGCTGTACTGGCTCATCGCCAAGTGCTGCGCGCCGGACCCGGCAGACCGGTTCGCCTCCGCGGACGAGCTGCGCGTGCAGCTGCTCGGCGTGCTGCGGGAGGTCGTCGCGCGTCGCACGCCCGGCACCGCCCTCACCTCTGCGGCCTCGATGCTGTTCACCTCCCCGGCGGTCGCGGGCGGCACCCTGGACTGGTCCCTCCTCCCGCATCTGCGGCCGGACCCCTCGGACCCCGAGTACGCCTTCGTCACCTCCATCACGGAGACCGACCCGACGGAGCGACTGCTGGCCCTGCGTCAGGCACGCACCATCACGCCCGAGATCCACCTGGCCCGCGCCGAGGCCCAGCTCCGCCTGGGCGCGCCCGAGCAGGCCGAGGCGATCGCGATCGAGATGCTGAGGGAGGACCCGTGGGAGTGGCGAGCGCTCTGGGTCCAGGGTCTCGTCGCGCTGTACCGCCAGGACTGGCCCGCAGCTCAGCGTGCGTTCAACGCGGTCTACCGGCAGGTGCCCGGCGAGCTCGCGCCGAAGCTCGCGCTCGCCCTGGCGTGCGAGTCAGGGGGCCTGCTCGATGTCGCCGAGGGTCTGTACGCGACGTGCGCCGCCACCGATGCCAACTACGTGGCGGTGTCCGCCTTCGGCAAGGCGAGGGTCCGCGCTCTCAAGGGTGACACCGCGGGTGCCGTCGAGGCCCTCGACCTGGTGCCCACCACCTCCCGCGGCTACCCGGAGAGCCGGCGGCTGCGTGCCGAGATCCTCCTCGACGGAGCCGGGGACGACGTCGCGGTGCTCGCGCAGGCACTCGAGAGCGTCTCCGCGGCGCGACTGGACAGCGCGGAGCGCGGACGGTTCACCATCCGCGTCCTCGAGCGGGCCCTGGCCTCGGTACTGGAGCACGGCCCCCAGCCCCTCAAGATCGGGGAGTGGTCGGCGGAGGAGCACTCGCTGCGGGACGCCCTCGAGGAGACCTACCGCACTCTCGGCAGGGAGGCCTCCGACCGTGCCGAGCGCACCGAGTGGGTCCTGCGTGCCAACCGCGCGAGGAACTGGAGCATGACATGAGCGAGGACACCACTCCGGTGACCTACACCCCGGCGAGCTCGCCGTGCCCCACCTGCGGCGAGCCCATCGCCCCCGACGCCAACTTCTGCGAGTCGTGCGGCACCCAGCTCGGCGACGTCACCGAGGCCGATGCCCAGGCCGACGCCCGGGCTGCGCAGCCGTCCCCCGACTCGGGGGTCCTGCCCATCAGCCTGCCGACCTTCATGCTCGCCGACAACGCGTCGGCCCCACCCCGTCGCACGTGCACCGAGTGCGGCGGCACGATCGGTCCCGACCTGTACTGCGAGCAGTGCGGGACCAAGGCACCGAGCGAGCGGGACCACTTCCGGGAGGTCCCGGCATCCTGGGTGGCCGGGGTGTGCGACCGCGGCGTCCGGCGCAGGCGCAACGAGGATGCCCTGGCCCTGGTCGCGAGCGAGACCCCGGGGGAGCGGTGCGTGCTCATCGTCATGGACGGGGTGTCGAGCTCGACGGACTCCGACGTCGCCTCCCTCGCCGGCGCACGCGCTGCTCGGGACCGGCTCGCGACGTCGATCCCGCGCGGCCTCGGGACCCCCGAGTCGCGCGAGTCCGCCGTGCACCAGGCGATCACCGACGCAGCCGAGGCCGCGCAGGCGGCGATCGTCGCGCATACCGAGTCGGCATCGGCGAACCCTGCGTCGGCGACGTTCACCTGCGTCGTCCTCGAGTCCGAGCCCGAGGGCCCGGTCGCCTGGGTCGGCAACCTCGGTGACTCGCGGGCCTACTGGTTCCCCGATGTCGGGGAACCGCTCCAGCTGACCCGTGACGACTCCGCCGCCGAGGCGCTCATCGACGCGGGCGCCCCGCGGGAGGTGGCCTACGGGGACCACCAGTCCCACGCGATCACCGCCTGGCTGGGCCGGGACTCGGAGGACACCCAGCCGCGGATCCGCCGACACCAGATCACCGAGGACGGGTGGCTCCTGGCCTGCTCCGACGGACTCTGGAACTACGCCGTCGAGGTCGGTGACCTCGCAGCGGCGCTGCGTGCGACCGTCGCCGAGGCCGGGGGCGACCCCGAGGCGGTGGCCCTGGGGCTCGTCACGTGGGCCTGTGAGCAGGGCGGGCACGACAATGTCACCGTCGCGGTCGCCAGGGTCGGGGCGCCGGTTGTCGTGGGAGAGACTGGGGCGGACGAGGAGAACGTGACCGACGAGAGAGCAAGCGAGGAGTGACGATGGCTCAGTTCAGTGCGACCGTCTACCAGAACGAGTTCCTGCCCGCCGGGGGGACCGACGTCAATGCGATCGTGACGGTCACGTGCGTCGGGGCCGGGGTCGCAGGCCAGACGGGTGCGGGGGACGCCGGCGAGATCATCATCATCGACACCTCGGGCTCGATGGGCGATGTCCGGATGGAGCAGGCCAAGCAGGCCGCCCAGGCGGCGCTGGCCGAGATCGTCGACGGCACCTACTTCGCGGTCGTCTCCGGCAACGGCGCGGCCTTCCTCGCCTACCCGCACGTGCGCTCCGGCCCCGGCATGGTGCGGATGAACCCGCAGACCCGCCAGGAGGCGGCCCGCGCGATCGCCATGCTCACGAGCGGGGGCGGAACGGCGATCGGCACCTGGCTCGACCTCGCGGGCAAGCTCTTCTACTCCGTGCCGCAGGTCATCCAGCGGCACGCCATCCTCCTCACCGACGGGGAGAACAACGAGTCGCCGGCGGTCCTCGACGCCGCCATCCGCCGGGCCACCGGGGTCTTCCAGGTCGACGCCCGCGGTGTGGGCACCGACTGGCGGGTCGATGAGGTCCGGCGCATCGCGACGAACCTCCTCGGGACGGTCGACATCGCCCCCGAGAACGCGGCGCGGATGAGCGAGGAGTTCCGCTCGATCATGCGCTCGGCCATGGCGCGCGGGGTCGCGGAGGCCGAGCTGCGCGTGTGGACACCGGTCGGTGCCCAGATCCTCTTCGTCCGGCAGGTCTCGCCGACGGTCGAGGACCTCACCTCCCGCCGTCGCCCGGTCAACGAGCTCACCGGCGCCTACCCGACCGGCGCGTGGGCCGACGAGTCGCGTGACTACCATGTCGCCGTCCGGCTGGCGGCGAAGGCGGTCGGTCAGGAGCAGCTCGCGGCGCGGGTCCAGCTCGTCATCCACGACCAGGTCCAGACGCAGGCCCTGGTCAAGGCGAAGTGGTCCGACGACCACAACCTCACGGCGGCGATCGACGAGCAGGTGGCGCACTACACCGGCCAGACCGAGCTCGCCGCGGCGATCCAGGAGGGACTGAAGGCCAAGGCCCTCGGCGACGACGCCACCGCGACGGCGAAGCTCGGGCGGGCGGTGCAGCTCGCCCAGCAGACCGGCAACGAGGAGGCGACGGCGAAGCTGCGCAAGGTCGTCGAGGTCGAGGATGCGGACGCGGGGACCGTGCGGTTGAAGAAGGCCGTCGACAAGGCCGATGAGATGGCCCTCGACACGGCCTCGACCAAGACCACCCGGATCCGGAAGGACGGCTGATGGCCCGCACCTGCCCCGACGGGCACCCCAGCGCCAGCGAGGACTACTGCGACACCTGCGGACTCGCGATCGCCGCTGACGCCGAGGTGGTGTCGGACGGGGGCGCGTCCTCGACGGGCTCGTCCGCGGCCGACTCGCCGGCCCCCTCGACCCAGGAGTGCCCCCACTGCTCGGCGGTGGGGCCGGCCGACGCGTTGTTCTGCGAGGCCTGCGGCTACGACTACACGACCGGGACGCTGCCCCGGCCGGTGGAGCCGCTCAGCTTCCCCATGCCGGCATCGCTCGCCGACCCGGGCCGGCCGATGCCCTCCGAGCCGCACGTCCACGACGAGGTGGCCCCGGCCGAGGTGTCGGAGCAGGCTGCGGTGTCGGCGCCGGTCGAGACGTCGCCTCCTGCAGAGACGCACTCTCCCGCCGACAGCCATCCGGCGCCGTCCCTCGACGAGCCGTGGGTGGCCGAGGTCTGGATCGACCCGGACTGGTACGCGGACCAGGGTTCCTCGGATCCCATGCCCTCACCGGGGATGCCCACGGTGGTCCTCCTCACGCGGACGTCCTCCCTGGTGGGCCGGACGTCCCGCTCGCGGGGGATCCACCCGGACATCGACGTCTCCAGCGACCCCGGTGTCTCGCGTCGGCACGCGCAGCTCACGACCGACGGCACCCGGTGGTTCGTCGAGGATCTGGGGTCGGCCAACGGCACCTTCGTCGGCTCCGCGACCGGGAGCCTGCCGAGCACGCCGATCCCGCCGGGTCAGAAGCGGGAGATCGCCTCGGGTGAGCAGGTCTACCTCGGGGCCTGGACGCGCATCGTCATCCGGCCGGCCGCCGAGGGCGAGCACTGAGGCAACAGGCTCAGCGGCTCACTACTCCTGGAGAATCCTCGTCCAGGGTCGACTCAGGTCGAATGCCCGACCGGTGATCTCGTCCTCGTTCGGCGTGATCGCGACGACGTTGTACTTCAGCGTCGGGATCCACGGGCGTAGCGGCAAGGACTCGACCTCGTGCTCCTCCTCGCCCTCGAGGAGCGTGGCCCTGCCCCGGAGGACGACGGAACTGGCGAAGTCGCCGAGGACCTGGTCGATCTCGAAGGCGACGTCCTCGTTCATGACGATGCCGAGCAGCTTGCTCCCCTCGGCGGTGCGGAAGTAGATCCGCTTCCCGTCCGTCGCGTAGTTGATCGGCACGATGTGGACCTCGCCCGCGAGGTGGTAGGCCAGGCGCCCGAACTCGTGACTCTCCAGGAGGTTCCAGCACTCCTCGAGTGTCAGCTTCTTGACCGGGTTAGCGTCCTCGACCTCGACGGGGCTCGGATCGTACTCCGTCATCTGACTACCTCCATCTCACTCCTGGACATCAGCCTATTCGGTCGGTCTCGAACGTGAAGCCCTGGGTGACGAGTCGCTCGATGAGGGCCTCGCCGATGCCGGTGGCCGGCGTGAGCACACCACTGCGGTCGGGCAGCCGGTCCCCGTCGAGGGCGAGCGCCAGGGCGGCCTGACCAATCATCACCGCGGTCCCGGTGTACCCGGGGTCGCGCTCAGCGCTGACCCGCGTCCGGAACACCGCGCCGGTCGAGGTGCGCGCGAGGACCTCCATGGCGAAGCGGCCGCGCCGCATCGCCTCCTCCGAGGGACCCTCCCCCGGCTTGGGCAGGAACCGGTCCAGGACGGCACGGGTCGGCGGGAACGAGAGCCCGGCCAGTCCCGCGAGCAGACCCGCCGAGAGGGCAGCTCCCTTGAGCGGCGCCTGCGGTGAGCGTCCGAGGTCCATGACCTCGCGGTAGCGGAAACCGCGGCCGTACTCCCAGCCGAGCAGGGCGTTGGAGCGGCGCACGATCCGGGTGTTGAACTCGGCCATGACGAACGGTGCCGTCCAGTGGCCCTCCGGGTCCTGGCGCACCGCCACCGCCCCCAGCCCGGAGCGGAACGCCTTCTCCACCGCCGGACCGAGCGGGGTCACCTTCGCGAGCGGCCCGAGGACCGGCGCTCCCGCCGAGGAGGTATGCGGTGGTCGCCCGTCCACCCGCCCCTCGTCACCGCGGGGCTCCTCGTCGCGGGCCGGGCTCAGGGAGTAGGGGTCCGAGAGTGCCGCCCGCGCTGCCCGGTCGGAGCGGGCTGCAGCCGCCTGGAGGCGGGCGGAGTCGATGGTGCCGCCGGAGATGCCGCCCTTCATCGAGGTGACGTAGAGGACCGTGTCCTCGAGGGTCCCTTCACCGGCGGCCTGGGCGGCTCGTGCGGTCTGGAGGACGCCGAGATCCGACGGGATCGAGTCGAAGCCGCAGGCGTGGACGATCCGGGCGCCGGTGCGCTGCGCCTCCTCGTGGCACTCCTGCGCCGACTGCCGGACGAAGAGCACCTCCCCGGTGAGGTCGCAGTAGTGCGTTCCTGCAGCGGCGCAGGCGCGCACGATGGGCATGCCGTCGCGCGCATACGGCCCGACTGTCGTCGCGACGACCGTGGTGCGGGCGACGAGCGCCTGGACCGCGGCCCAGTCGCGGACGTCGATCTCGATGAGCTCGACCCGCGCCGCCGCCGGACCGAGGTCGGCGACGAGGGCCTCGAGCCTGGCCCGCGAGCGTCCGGCGAACCCGAGCCGGACCCCACCGGGGGCGGTCTCGACGAGGTGGGCCGCGATGAGCCGGCCGACGAATCCGGTGGCCCCGAGCAGGACGATGTCGAGATCGCGTTCACTCATGCATCGAACCTACTCGTCTGCCCGCGTGCCGGGCGCACACTCCCTAGCCTGCTTGCATGGACCGCTTCCCGAACGTGCTGGGCATCATCCAGGCCGGTGGGGCCGGTTCGCGTATGGACGTCCTCACCCGGGAACGGGCCAAGCCGGCACTCCCGTTCGCCGGCTCGTACAAGCTCGTCGACTTCGCGCTCTCGAGCTTCGCCAACAGCGGGGTCGCTGACGTCTGGGTGAGCGTCAGCTACCTGGCCTCGACCCTCGACCCCTATCTGGCCCAGGGCAGGCCGTGGGACCTGGACCGGACGCGCGGCGGCTACCGGCGGGTGGTCCCGGAGGAGGGCGGGGCGACCACGGAGAGCGGGTTCGCCGCGGGCAACGCCGACAACCTCGTCCAGCTGGCCGGCGCCATTGAGGAGTTCGACGCCGACGTGGTCGTCGTCATGAGCGCCGACCACGTCTTCAACCTCGATCTGCGTCCGGTCATCCGGGAGCACCTGACGAGGGAGGCCGGGTGCACCATCGTCACGGCGGAGGTCCCGAAGCAGGATGCCCGCGAGAAGGCCGTCGTCACCGTGGGCGGGGGCGGTCGGGTCACCGGGTTCGAGTACAAGCCGGAGCGTCCCACGGGCACGACCGTCGCGACCGAGATCTTCCTCTACGAGCCGACCGTCTTCCTCGGGGAGCTGCTGCGGCTCCGGCACAAGCTCGCCGGGGGAGCCGAGGACGGCAGCAGCGGCCTGGGTGACTTCGGTGAGCACCTGTTGCCTGCCCTCGTGGACCGGGCGTGTGTCTACGCCACCCCGCTCCCCGGGTACTGGCGCGACGTCGGGCGCCCCCAGGCCTATCTCCAGGCGCACCGGGACCTGCTGGCGGGGAGGGTGGACGTCTTCGACGATCCGCAGGCGCCGATCCTCACCCGCTGGCCCGAGCGGCTGCCCGCGATCGTGCGACCGGGCGGCCTGGTGGACGACGGAGTGCTGTCCCCCGGTGCGGAGGTGCGCGGCACGGTGCGGCGCTCCGTCCTCGGCCCCGGTGTCGTCGTCGAAAAGGGTGCGGTCGTCGAGGACTCCGTCATCGGTGCGGGCGTCCTCGTCGCGGCCGGCGCCCAGGTCAGCACGAGCATCGTCGACGACGGCTGCAGCATCGGTCGGCGGGCGACGGTCGGGGCTCTGCCGTCCGCGAGACGGCTCCGGGACGAGGACATCACCCTGCTCGGCCGGGACTGCGAGATCCGTGGCGCATCAACGGTTCCCGCGGGTGCGAGACTCGAGCCCGGCACGCGGACCTGAGGCCGATTTCCTCGGTGGTCTCTGGCAACAGCACTAGCGTCTCGGCCGCGCATCGCCTAGACATGACATCGACGGCCACCGTGGCCGATCCATGAGGAGGCAGAGCATGACAATCAACCCGGGTATGGAAGACGCGGAGAGCAACGAGACGCCGGCGCTCGACGGCGGAGCCGGACACGACGGTGGTGCCGATGGTGGCGCTGACGGTGGTGCCGGCAACGACGGTGGCGCGGATGGTGGCGCCGACGGTGGTGCCGACGGTGGTGCCGGTCACGACGCCGGTTCCGACGGTGCCGCTGACTCCGGTGGCGACGGCGGTGCAGGTTCCGACGGTGGGGCAGACGGCGGTGCCGACGGTGGGGCCGACGGTAGCGCGGGGCTCGACGGCGGAGCCGGCCGCGACGCCTAGAGCCGCATGACACCTCCATCGGAGACGCACTCCTCGGCCGGTGCCCTGTCCCGCCTGCTCGGCGGGACGGGCCCGGCCGAGTTCGCCGACGCATACTGGGGCGCTCGTCCTCACCGCCGCGCGATCGGCGACGTCGCCGACCTCTTCTCCGCCGCCGCCGTCGACGAGCTCATCTCGGTGCGCGGCCTGCGTGCGCCGTTCCTGCGCGTCGCCAAGGACGGGCGCACCTTCGGGGACAAGGAGTTCACGAGCGGCGGCGGGGTCGGTGCCGCGATCGGCGACCAGCTCAACGACGACCTCATCTGGCGACACTTCGAGGCCGGGGCGACCCTTGTCCTCCAGGGCCTGCACCGGACCTACGAGCCGGTCCTGCGCTTCACGCAGGGTCTGGCCGCCGACCTCGGCCACCCGTGCCAGGTCAACGCCTACATCACGCCGCCACAGAGCACAGGCTTCAGCGACCACTACGACGTGCACGACGTCTTCGTCGTCCAGGTCGAGGGGGAGAAGCGCTGGCGGATCCGCGAGCCGGTCTGGCCACTGCCGCTGCGCGACCAGCCGTGGGACCAGCACCGGGATGCCGTCGAGAAGGCGGCCGAGCGGGAGCCGCTCGAGGAGTTCGTCATGACTCCGGGGGACGTGCTCTACCTGCCCCGCGGGTACCTGCACTCGGCCACCGCTCTCGGCGACATCTCGATCCACCTCACGATCGGGGTGCACCAGTGGACCCGCCACCACCTCGCCGAGCAGCTCGTCGCCGCAGCCCTTCAGTCGCTGGGCAGCGACGAGATGACCCGTGGGTCCCTGCCGCTCGGGGTCGACGTGGCCGACCCCGCAACCCTCGGCGAGGAGATCTCCGCCGTCCGCCAGGCGCTCGCCGATGCCCTCGCCGAGGTGCCGGACCGGACCGTCACCGCAGGTCTCGCGGGCCGGGCCAGGGGCGCGCAACGCCCCGGCCCTCTTGCGCCGCTCGCGCAGCTACGCAGCGTCCAGGCCGGGACCGACCGGGTCGAGCTGCGCGCCCACCTCTACCCCCGGCTCCGGACCGAGCCACTCCGCCTGGAGACCAGGCTCGGCACGTTCCCGCTGCGTGTCGATGACCGGTCCGAGATCGAGAAGCTGCTCGAGACCGGCGGTCCGCTCTCGGTGGGTGCCGACCTCGCTGCGCGGCTGCTGCGGGCGGGCATCTGCATACCATCGGCCCTGTGACGTCCCTCCGCCCGGCCGACGACCGGCTCGGCCCTGACACGTGCAGTGTCGGGGCCCGGCTGCGCCGTGATCCGCTGGTCGGCAGCGCACCGCCGGCCCGCGGATGGCTCGTCTTCGAGCACCCCGGACCGTGGCCGACCAAGGCGAGCGCGGTCTTCGGCTCCCTCGGCCCGCAGCTGGACGCCCGCACCCTGGCCCAGGAGGTCCGGCCGATGCTCGTGCGCCGGCCGGGGCGGGAGTCACCGGCCACGGCGTGGTCGTGGTGGTTCGTCGACTCGGTGACCTCGACGTGGACCACCGGGCTGTGGACCGCCGTCGACGACGTGGATCGCGTGCTCGACCTCGTCGACGTCCGACGCGAGGAGGCGAGGGAGCGGATGACCCCCGCGGACCCGATGATCCTCGTCTGCACCCACGCCAAGCACGACGTCTGCTGCGCGGTGCGCGGTCGTCCGATCGCCGCCGACCTGGCCCGTCGCTGGCCCGAGCTGGTGTGGGAGTGCAGCCATCTCGGCGGCGACCGCTTCGCGGGCAACGTCGCGATGCTGCCGGACTCCACGTTCTACGGCGGCCTCGAGGCGGACCAGGCCGAGCAGGTCGTCGCGGACCACCTGGCAGGCATGGTCAGCCTCGAGTACTACCGCGGCTCCGGGAAGCACACCTCCGCCGCCCAGGCGGCGGTCGCCGAGCTGCTGCGACGGCACGGGTCCCGTCGGCTGCACGACCTCGAGGTCGTGGGGGTGCATGCGGTCGGTGACGGCGTCTGGGACATCGACATCGAGGGGGTCGGCGACCTGCCGCCGCGTACGACGCTCACCGTGGAGCGGCACTGGCGGGCGCCGGAGCGGCTCACCTGCAGCGGACTGGAGCCCAAGAAGGCGGCCGAGTATGCGGTGCGTGCGTAGGCTCTGAGCGTGACCTCGCCCTCGGGGGACTCGATCGTCGCCGCTCTCCGTCGCCGCGGCGTGGAGGACGTGTCCGTGGACCGGGCGCTGCGCTCGGCCTACTCCTTCGACGCCTCGCTCTACCGGGTGGAGCCGGCCGCGGTCGCGAGGCCGCGCTCGCCTGCGGAGCTGGTGCCGATCGTGCGTGCCTGCGCCGAGCTCGGTGTCCCCGTCACGGCCCGAGGTGCAGGGACCTCGATCGCCGGCAACGCGGTCGGCCCGGGTGTCGTCGTCGACTCGAGCAGGCATCTCACCGGCATCGTCGCAGTGGACGAAGAGCGTCGTCAGGCGGTCGTCGAGCCGGGCGTGGTCCATGCCTCCCTCCAGCAGCGGGTGCGTCCCCTGGGTCTGCGGTTCGGGCCGGACCCCTCGTCCCACACCCGCTGCACCATCGGGGGCATGGTCGGCAACAACGCCTGCGGGACCCGGGCGCTGGGGTACGGCCGCACGAGCGACAACCTGGCGGCGGCCTCCCTCGTCCTGGTCGACGGCGACGTCCTCACCGTGTCGCGGGACCAGTCCCGGGACGAGGTCCGGCGTCTGCACCCCGCCTGGTCTACTGCGCTGGACGCCGTGGATCGCGAGCTGGCCCTGGTGCGAACGGAGTTCGGACGTTTCACGCGCCAGGTGTCCGGCTACGGGCTGGAGCATCTCCTCCCGGAGCGGTTCGACGCTGCGGCCTTCCTCGCCGGCTCGGAGGGCACGCTCGGGCTGCTCAGCGAGGCCACCGTCGACCTCGTGACCGACCCGCCGGCAACGGTCCTCGTGGTCCTCGGGTTCGGGTCCATCGGTGAGGCCGGGGACGCCGTACCCCTCGTCCTCGAGCATTCCCCTCGTGCCTGCGAGGGCCTGGACCGCCGCATCGTCGACATCGTGAGGGAGCGGTTCGGCCCCCTCGCCGTCCCGGCTCTGCCGCCCGGTGCCGCATGGCTCTTCGTCGAGCTCGCGGGTGACACGGCGAAGGAGGTCGCCGAGGCGGGGCAGCGTCTGCTCGGGGCATTCGGGTCCGGGAGCGGCCTCGTCGTCACCGACCCGCTCGCCGCCACGGCACTCTGGCGCATCCGCGAGGACGGCGCCGGGCTGTCCGCCACCTCGCCGCGCGGCCGGCCGGCACACGCCGGCTGGGAGGACGCGGCCGTGCCGCCGGAGCGCCTCGGCGCCTATCTCCGCGACTTCGACGACCTCCTTGTCGCGCACGACCTCACCGGCCTGCCCTACGGACACTTCGGCGACGGCTGCCTGCACATCCGCATCGATGTGCCGCTGGACGACCCCGGTCCCTACCGCGCCTTCGTGGCGGACGCTGCCGACCTCGTCGTGTCCTACGGCGGCTCGCTCAGCGGTGAGCACGGCGACGGCAGAGCACGTTCGGAGCTACTCGCCCGGATGTACTCACCGCAGGCGCTGGCCCTCATGCGCGCGGTGAAGCGGGCCTTCGACCCCGACGGCCTGCTCAACCCCGGCGTCCTCGTCGACCCCGCGCCGCTCGAGTCGGACCTGCGGCTCCAGGGCATGTCCCGGGAGGGGCTCGCCGGATCGCTGCGCTGCACGGGGGTGGGGCGCTGCCGGGCAGAGCACTCCGGTCCCGGCATCGTCATGTGTCCCTCCTATCTCGCGACGTCCGAGGAGGTCGACTCCACCCGCGGGCGGGCGCGGGTCCTCCAGGACGCGATCACCGGCCGGCTCCCGCTCGGGCTGCAGGACCCGGCGGTGGACGAGGCGCTCGAGCTGTGCCTGTCGTGCAAGGGCTGTCTCTCGGACTGCCCGACCGGCGTGGACATGGCGCACTACAAGTCCCTCTGGCTCGAGCAGCGGTATGCGTCCCAGCCTCGTCCGGTCACCCACCACACCCTGGGGTCGCTGCCGCGCTGGCTGGCTGCACTGCGCCGGGTGCCGCACCCGCTCGGTCGACTCGCGGGACTGGGCCTGTCGGCGGTCCAGGGCCGCGGCGTCCTCCGGCTCGCGGGGGTCGACCCGCGGCGATCACTGCCGCGACCGGCTGCGCGTCGGCTCGACCGCCGCGTCAGGACCAAGCCGGGCGCTCCTGGCGTCGTCGTCCTCGTCGACACCTTCACGGAGGCCTTCGCGCCGGAGATCGCGACCGATGCCGCCGCGGTCCTGCGCAGCGCGGGCTACTCGGTCACCTTCACCCGCCAGGGCGTCTGCTGTGGGCTCACCTGGATCAGCACGGGCCAGCGGGACGAGGCCCGCTCCCGGGTGGGGGAGCTGGTGCGGCTGCTGGAGGCGGCGGCTGCTGCCGGTGTCCCGATCGTGGGTCTCGAGCCGTCCTGCACCGCGGTGCTGCGGGGCGACGCGGTCGAGCTGCTCAGGGGGACCGAGGACGAGGCGGGCGCTCGTGCGGTCGCGGGCGCGACGCATACCCTCGCGGAGCTGCTGGACCGCACCGACGGCTGGCAGCCGCCCGACCTGAGCGACCTGCGGGTCGTCGCCCAGCCGCACTGCCACCAGCACGCAGTGATGGGGTATGCGGCGGACCTGGCCATCCTCGAGCGTGCCGGGGCGGCGGTGCACCGGCTGGGCGGGTGCTGCGGCATGGCGGGCGACTTCGGCATGGAGATCGGTCACTACGAGGTGTCCGTGCGCATCGCCGAGCAGCAGCTGCTCCCGGCGCTGCGCGCCGACCCGCAGGCGGTGCTGCTCGCGGACGGGTTCTCGTGCCGCACCCAGGCGATGGACCTTGCGCACCGGGAGGGCCGGCACCTGGCGCAGCTGCTCACCGGCGCTCAGCCGGTGAGCAGGTAGCCGGCCGCGCCGACGAGAGCGGCCAGCAGCAGTCCCACGCTGGCGTGGACCAGCGGCGAGCGGGCCAGGACGCCGACGAACTCGCGGAGGATCGCAGCCGGGAAGTAGTAGTGCGCCGTCCGCGCGCCCACGACCTGGGCCTCGATGCCGAGCTCGCGGCTGATGATCGCGGCGCGGAAGGCATGGAAGTCGTTGGTCGCGACGACCATCGAGGCGCCGAGCCCGCGCTCGTGGAGCAGCTCCCGGGTGCGCAGGAGGTTCTCCTCGGTCGTCCGCGAGGCGGTCTCCGCGATGACCCGGTCGGCGGGCGCTCCGGCGCGCACCGCATACGCAGCCATCGCCGTCCCCTCGGCGACGGTCTCGTCCGGGCCCTGCCCGCCGGAGCACACGAGGACGGTGGGCGCGTCCGGATCGGAGGCGAGGATCTCGTCGAGCGCCTCCATGCCGCGGTCGATCCGGGCCGCGAGCAGGGGCGGGACCCGCTCGCCGAACACGCGCGAACCCAGCACCACGACCGCGTCCGCCGGCCAGGTCGGGGTGCGCCGCGCATACCACTGGCCGTAGGCGAGGAAGGCGAGGAAGAGCAGACCGAGGTAGCCGGTGACCGCCATGCCCCCGACGGTGAGCGCGACGAGCCAACGCGTGTGGGTGACGATCGCGACGACGGTGAGGCTGAGCAGACCCACGATCGCGCCCGCGGTGAGCAGGGGGAGCGCGGTGGCGACACCGAGGCCCTCGCGGCGCACGGTGAGCAGTCCGGTGCCGACGAGGTAGGGGAGGACCGCGAGGCTGGCCACCGCGAGGGCAAGGACCCCGACGGCGGCGACGCCGAGCTCGATGGCGGGGGAGAGCGACCCGAGCGCGCTCATCGCAGTGCCGATGACGACGACGGTGGCGACGAGGGCGACGACCGCCTGGCCGAGGCTGCGGGGGTCCGCCTCGCGGGCCCGACCCGTCTGGAGATCCCGGCTGCGGGTGTCGACGACCGTGAGGCCGGCGGCCCGCCCAGACAGCCCGCGCGGATGACCGAGGAGCACCGCCGCTCCCGAGAGGACGATCCACAGGGTGGAGAGCGCGGTCAGGGCCTCCAGCCCGAGGAGATCGCCGAGGGCGTCGAGGGCGAAGTAGCCACCCGAGCCCGCTGCGAAGCGGACCGTCATGGCCAGGCCCCCAGGAGCCTGGCCGTCGGTCGTCACCGGCCGGATGCTCGTGATGAGCTGCCCGAGGGTGGCGCCCCGGGTGAAGCGCGGGAGCACGCCGAGCATGAGGACCGCGACCGCAAGGGTCGCCGCGCCCGCGAGCCGGCTGTAGGGCACCTCCTCGCCGAACCAGCCGGCGTCGCGCGCCGCGATGGCGAGCGGGAGGTAGACGAGGAAGCCGACGACGTGGACCGACACCACGTCCGCGGCCATGCCGACGAGGCGACGGCCGCGGGTGACCTCACGGGGTGCGTCGGTGGGGAGGACATCCTGGCCCGGGACACGTCGCAGGAGTGGTGCCGCGGTCACCCCGAGCGCAGCGCCCAGGGTGTTCGTCAGGAGGTCGTCGACGTCGAACAGGCGGTAGCTGCACGGGTAGAGCCCCCACACGCCCGTGAGCTGGGTGAGCTCGATGAGGAGGGAGAGGGCGAAGGCCGCCGCGACGACCCAGCGGGCCCGCGCTCCCGTGAGGTGCCGCACGAGCATGCCGAAGGGGACGAACAGCGCGACGTTGAGGATGAGCTGGAGCAGCGCCGGATCGCGCAGGCCGTTGGCGGCGAGGTCGAGGTCGCCCAGTGATGCCAGCGGCCGCAGCTGTGCAGTCGTGCACTGCACGGTCTCCGGGTCGGGCAGGGGGACGATCGTGTGGGTCCACAACGCCATCCCGTAGATGACCGCACCCGCCGCGATGATGGCGTGCCCGTAGCCGAGGGTGCCCCGCCGCCGATAGCTCCACGCGAGGTAGGGCACGAAGAGCAGGGGGAGGAGGAGCAGGCCGAAGAAGACGGCGAGGACCGCCGAGACGCTGAACCCGCTCACGTCACCTCCGTCAGCTCGCGCGCAGGCTCAGGCGGCCTGGAATGGGCTCAGATCTCGGGGTCAGAGGTACTGGCCGGTGCCCTCGTGACGGGGGGCGGGCGGCGGTGCGCTCGGCTGTCCGGGGCGCACACCGGGCGGCAGCTGGCGCATCTGCTGCAGCGTCGCCTGGGCGGCCATCTGCTGGGCGACCAGCGCCGTCTGGATGCCGTGGAAGAGTCCCTCGAGCCAGCCCACGAGCTGCGCCTGGGCGATGCGGAGCTCGGCGTCGCTCGGGCTGTCGTCACTGAACGGGAGGGCGATCCGGTCGAGCTCCTCGACGAGCTCGGGCGCCAGTCCCTGCTTGAGCTCCTCGATGGAGCGGGCGTGCACCTGGGCGAGGTGTCCGCGGCCCGCCTCGTCGAGCGGGGCGTTGCGCACCTCCTCGAGGAGCGACTTGACCATCGACCCGATCCGCATCACCTTGGCGGGCTGCTCGACGAGGTCGTGGGGAGAGCGCTGCTCGTCCGCGTCCTCCCCGTCGCCCTCCCGGGCGGCCCCGTCGCCCTCGCCGTCCTCGGCGGGATCCGGGGGACTCGGGGCGTTGGCCACCCCCATCCCGTTCGGCGTGACGACGACGACCTTGTCACCGTCGCTGTGGAGCACACCGGGGGTGCGCTGGGGGGACTCGCTCTCGTTCTCGGGGCGCTCGGTCATTCCCTCAGCCTAAGCCCGTGCACCCGAACACGTTCCTAGACTGAACCGAGGGGACCCGGACCGAGGAGGCAATCAGCCGGCGATCCGGGACCCGACGACCGCGAGGATGATCAGGACGAGCACCATGATCGAGGGGAGCGCCGCGGATGACGCGCCGATCAGCAGGAACCCGATGCTCAGGGCCGCTGCCGCGGTGACTGCCATGAGGACGGCCGTGGAGAGCCCCGCGCCGAGCAGGACGACCGCCACCGCGCCGCCGAGGACACCGGCGGCGAGCCACCGGGACGGACGTTCCCCGAGCCGGTGGGGCAGGCCGCGCACGCCCGTCGCGGCATCCTCGGCGAGGTCGGGCAGCGTGTTCGCGATGTGCGCGGAGACACCGATCGCGGCGCCGGCTGCGGTGAGCCACAGCGGTGCCCACCGCTCGGTCACGGCGAGGGACGCCACGGACGGGAGCGTGCCGAACGCCACGGCATACGGCGCCGGGGAGACGGCCGTGGCCTTGAGGCCGAGGTTGTATGCCCACCCCATCGCGACCCCGCCGAGGAGGTGGACGGCCGCGGCCCCCGCCCCGAGAGCCAGGGAGAGGACGACGGCGGCGGCGAGCGCCACCCGGGCGGCGGTCGTGAGCGTCCGCACCGAGACCGCGCCGGCGACCGTGGGCTTGTCCTGTCGGCCGACGCTGCGGTCCCGGTCGGCGTCGATCGCGTCGTTGCTCCAGCCGATCGACAGCTGGCCGGCGAGCACGGCAAGACCGACGAGGACGACCTCCCCGAGCGTGCCGCCGAACCCGCGCGCGAGGAGCGCCACGGCTGCGGTGACGACGAGAGTGGGTCCCGCATGAGCCGCCCGAGCCAGGTGCAGGAAAGCGGCCATCCCGCGAGAGTATCCGGCCTGCACAGTTCCGTCGCCGGCGTCGCAACCGCCTTTCCCGAGCACCGGTATGCGCAGAGCCGCCTCACCGATACCTTCGCCGAGGTCGTCGGGCTGGACACCGACCAGGAGGGGGCCGTCCTGCGACGCCTTCACGAGAACGCCGGCGTCGACTTCCGCCACCTCGCCCTGCCGCTCGACCGGTACGCCGACCTGACGGACTCTGCGTGACGTGCCGCCCTCGCCGGGAAGTCGCGGTCTCCTCCTCGCCATGGGTCCGGGCTTCTGCAGCGAGATGGTCCTCCTGGAGGCAGTGTGATGTGCAGGCGTCAGGGTGGGGGGTTCCGCCGCGGGCACGCTCTCGCAGTGGTCGGCGCGGTCGCCCTGGAACGGGTGGCTGAGCTCGTCGTCGCGCGCCGCAACGACACGTGGGCGCGGGAGCGGGTCGGGGTGGAGCACGGCGCCGGGCACTATCCGGTCATGGTCGCCCTGCACTCCGGACTGTTGGCGGCGATCCCGCTCGAGGCGGTGCTGCGCGACCGGCAGCCGCCGCGGTCGTGGCCGCTGCTCCTCGGGGCCTGTGTCGGCGCCCAGGCGCTGCGTTGGTGGTGCATCCGCACTCTCGGGCCCCGGTGGAACACCCGGGTCATCGTCCTGCCCGAGGTGCCGCCGGTCGTTGCCGGGCCGTATCGGCTGCTCGACCACCCGAACTATGTCGCGGTTGTCGTCGAGGGGGCGGCGCTGCCGCTGCTCGCCGGTGCCTCGCGGACGGCCGCGGCGTTCTCGGTCGCCAACGCGGTCCTGCTCCGGCACCGGATCCGGGTCGAGGACACCGCGCTGGGACGGCGGGATGACGAGGCCTGAGGGTGGCACCGACGTCATCGTGGTCGGTGGTGGTCCGGTCGGCCTGGTCGCCGCGCTCCGGTCCCGCCGGGCCGGTCTCGACGTCGTCGTCATCGAGCCCCGGGCGACCCCGATCGACAAGCCCTGCGGGCAGGGCATCATGCCGGCCGGCGTCAGGATGCTGCGGGACCTCGGGGTCGAGCCGGACGGGGCCGAGATCCCCGGCATCACCTATGTCTCCGGTCCGCGGCGGGTGACGGCACCCTTCCGGCGCGGTTCCGGGCTCGGCGTGCGCCGGACCGAGCTGCACCGCGCTCTCGCGGCGGCGGCGGACGCTGTCGGGGTGCGGGTGATCCGCAGCGCCGCAACGGGATTCGTGTCCGATCCCAGCCACGTGACGGTGCAGGTGAGGTCGGGGGAGGAGGTGCGCGGGGCATACCTCGTCGGGGCGGACGGGCTGCACTCGAAGGTGCGCCGCTGGGTCAGTCCGCGGGTCATGTCGCCGCGCGGTCTGCGGCGCTTCGGGTTCGTCACGCATGTCGCGGAGCCGGTGACGGCGGGCGAGGTCGAGGTGCACTGGGCGCCGTCCGGCGAGGTCTATCTCACGCCGCTCGCCGGCGGGGAGACCGGCGTCGCGGTGCTCACCCGGGCCGGGACCGCGCCGCGGGATGTCCTCGATGAGCTGCCGGCGCTGAGGCGACTCGTCGCGGAGGGCGCGGACTTCAGCGGCGCCGGGCCGTTCCTCCAGGTGCCGACGCGGCACGTGCGCCGCCGGGTGCTGCTCGTCGGGGACGCGGCGGGATATGTCGATGCGCTCACGGGGGAGGGGCTGACGGTCGGCTTCGCGCAGGCGGCGGCTGCCGTGGCTGCGATCGCGGCCGGTGATCCGGGTCGCTATGAAGGGGACTGGTGGCGGGTCAGCGCCCTGCCGCTCGGACTCGCGGGCGGGCTCGTCGGGGCGACTGCGTCGGCCACGGTGCGGCGGGCGATCGTGCCCGCGGCAGAGCGGCTTCCCGGCGTGTTCGGCCGCGTGGTGTCGGTCGTGGCGGGTGTGGGCGTCGCCCCGAGGGAAAGGGTCAGTCGGCGCGGCGGGTGACGACCGGGGCGCGGCGGACGGCGAGCGCCGAGATGAGCGACGCGAGGACTGGGACGCCGATGACGAGGATCGCGAGGAACCCGTAGGGGATCTCGATGAACGGCCCGACCATCGTGGTGTCGCCGGCAAGACTCCCGTCGGCCGTGAAGCTGGCACCATCGGGGAAGCTGCGAGTGAGCGGATAGGCGAAGGCGATCCCGGGCGCGATCCCGACGATGAGCCCCAGGACGGCCCCGATCGCTGCAGCCGTGAAGCCCTGGGCGGCGGCCATGGCGCGCCGGGTGCCGCGGGTGGCACCGACAGCAGCCAGGGTCGAGTCATCCCGGCGCTGCTCGGCCATCGACAGCGCCGTCGAGGTGAGGATGATGACGAGGAGGATGAACGCCACCGCTGCGACGACGATGGCGAGGAACAGCGTCATCTGGTCCTGGAAGCCGCGCTCGATCGAGAAGCCTGCGTTGTCGAGGCGCTCGTTGATGAGCTTCTCGTCCTCGGCGCTGATCTCGTCGCCGTCCCCGGCGTTGACGAAGAAGGAGTGTCCGGTGTCCTGGGACTTCGGCCACTCCTCGGACTCGGCGAGCTCCAGGGGCACATAGGCCCCGACCATGTCCGGCAGCTGGCCGGTCTTGGCTGCGGTCGCAGGAGCGGTGATCAGCGCGAGCGTGCGTTCTCCGGTCACCGTGATGTCCGTCGGCCGGCTGTCGGCCTCATCAAACTTATAGCTGCCGGACCACGCCGTGATGCTCTCCCCGGTCAGCTTGGACGAGCTCGGCACCACCGCGGCGCCCTCGCGCACCTGGGCCGCCTGCGCATCGGTGAGCTCGAAGCGGCTGATGATCTCCGCCGCCGGCAGGGCGATGAGGTTGCCGTTGTAGCCCATCGGTCCCCCGACCGCCGGGCAGGGCGGGTCGCCGAACCCGAAGCCTTCCTTGTCGGCGGCGGCGTCGAACTCGGCCTGGCGGGAGGTCACCCACTCGTCGTCGTACACCGCCTGCTCGGCCGTGCATCCGGCTGTGGTGAGGACGGCGAACGGCACCATGTCCTCAACCGGCTCCCAGAACTCTCCGATGGAGACCACCGGCGCGATCTGCGCGTCCGGGAGGACCTCCCGCACCACGGCCAGGGCCGGGTCGATGTCCATCGGGTTGTAGGCATGCAGCCGGCCCTGGCCCATGATCGTCTGGGGCAGATAGGTCTCGAGGTTCTCCTTGTTGTCGCTCGAGCCGGCGATGAGCCCGATCGTCAGCGCTGCCACGCCGGCCATGACGGCCGCGACGGTCGGCACCGACCGGGTCCGCTGGCGTGCGGCGTCCCGGGTCGCCATCCGCAGTGGAACAGGGA
>Ga0209613_1000522_pt1 | contig 42290 bp, 20 predicted proteins | sample BioC13SIPDNA_2_FD_185747 | JGI IMG/M metagenome (GOLD analysis project Ga0209613, IMG submission 185747) | Anaerobic biogas reactor microbial communites from Washington, USA - Biogas_R2_A C13 SIP DNA (SPAdes) (version 2) | ecosystem: Engineered > Bioreactor > Anaerobic > Unclassified | place...
AGAGAGACCAGAAAACCGATCGTCGCCCCCCCTCACAAAAACAGGCGACAATAGAACAAAAATGCCCGTTTTCACAAATACCGATCTTCCCGCCGCTCGCCGGGATTTTTGGCGGGCCAGCCGTGGACTACGTCCTGCAAGCGGCCAAAGGCCTGGAGTACGCGCATCGTCAAGGCGTCGTGCACCGTGACATCAAGCCGTCGAACGTGCTGGTGGACGGCGAGGGGATAGTCAAGATTCTGGACATGGGGTTGGCGCGCGTGGAAACCGCGACATCCGGCGATGATCCGTTGACGCACACGGGCCAGGTGATGGGCACGCTGGACTTCATGTCGCCCGAACAGGCGCTGGATACGCGGCACGTGGACGGCCGGACAGACATCTACAGTCTGGGCTGTACGCTGTACTACCTGCTGACCGGCCATCCGCCCTACGGCGGCGACACGATGACCAAGAAAATCCTGGCCCACCGCCAGGAACCGATTCCGTCGTTGCATGAGGTGCGTCCGGACGTGCCGGCCGCTTTGGAGTCCGCGTTCCAGCAGATGCTGGCCAAGGATCCGGCGCAGCGGCAGTCGTCGATGGCGGAGGTCATCGCGCAGCTGAGTGCAGGCGAACCGACGGCCCGCAGTGCTCCTCCGCCGCTGCCCCCGCCCCGCGTGCCGCCAGCCGAAACGCAGAGCTTCACCGCGGATCGGTTGGCGGATACGGCCACGGGCCAAACGCCAGAGATCAGTCTGGACCGTCCCGTGGCGGCTCCCGACGAGGCGCGCTCGGCGCGGGTCTCCGACCCCGCCAAAACCCCCGACCGCAGGTCTCCTGCGCGCTCGGCGCGGGTCTCCGACCCCGCCGAAATCGCCGACCGCAGGTCTCCCGCGATCCCGGAGACCGGCGGTCGGCCTGGTGGCTCGGTCGGGAGACCGGCCACAGCGTCTTTGGTGTCCGAGGCAGTCCAGCGGCTGGCCCGGCAAGATTATGCGGGAGTGGTCGATCTGCTGGGCGGCATACCGCCCGAGCAATGTTCGGAGGAAGCCGCCCAACTGTTGAAGCAGGCCCGCGACCTCCAGGCGGAAGTCGAGCAGTTGAACGCACTGATGAACCGCGCCGTGCGCGATCGGCAGTACGGGGGCTTGCGCGAAAACGTCCTGGCGCGGCTCCTGGAAATCGAACCCGGCAACTTGACGGCCCGGGACCTGTACGAGCATCTGGGTACATACGGTCCTGGCGAGCCGTTGCGGTTTGACAAGGACGGCACGCTCTTGCCCGCTCATTTGCGTCACAGCTGGGGCGACCGCCTGGCCCGGCTGGTGTACCAGCGTCTGACCCGCCGCCGGACCGCTGCCGGCCGACCGCATCCTCGTCAGCCGGGCCAGCCCGTGCGAGGATCCGGCGGCGGATCGGATGTGCCCTGGGTTCCGCTGGCCATCGGCTTGGGTATCCTGGCCGTTGCAGGCTTGTTGCTGGGGATTTGGTTCCTGCTGCGCGACGGCGATCAGATCGTCCGCGTGGAGACCGACCCGGCGCTGTTGAACGATGCGACGAATCGGGCATCGAGTGTCGAACCATCGGCTGATTTGGCAGGCAAGGCGCCGGTGACGCCTACGGGCACCGATTCTGTCCGCCAACCGCGATGGCTGGGTTACGAGATCTATCAGCCGGAACGTGTCGGTGAGATCGCCGGCTATACGAACTTTATCTCGATCTACTCGAAGAACGGCGACGCTCTCGTGGAAGCGGCCGAGCAGTCTCGCTTGAAGGTTCTCCTGAACCTGGACAGCAAGGACATCGTGGGCGCGGTGGCTGACGAGACCATCGCGTTGGCACGGCGCCACCCGAATTCGGTTTTCGCCATTTGCTGTCAGGCGCCGTACGTGCAAGGGCGTCAGCCCGCCGAGGTCGCCGAGTTCGGTCGGAAATTGAAGGCGTCGCTGCCGGATTTGCAGTTCTGGTGCAATTTCGCTCCCAAGCCGCGAGGAAAGGTGCAAGTGCTGCCGGTTCCGCCGGTGGTGGATGCGATCAGTCTCGAAATCGATCTGACGTCGCCTGAGGCCGTTCGCGCACAGACGGCCGAAGTGCTTCCGGAATGGCTGAAGAAAGCGGACGGCAGGCCCGTGGTTCTGACTTGGTGGAACGGTCTGACGAACAACCCCCAAGGTCTCGTGCCTGCGTGCGAACCGGGGACGTTTGCGGCGTTTGCTGAACTGGTGGACAATCATGGTCTGGCAGGGCTGATCTTCTCTGCCTACGGCCGCGGCTACCAGAACGTGCTGGGCATCGATACCAGCCCCACCCTGGTCTCCGAGATCAGGCAGATTGCCAACGACTGGGGGATTCAAGAGGCTGCAGCGGGCGTCGCGCAGGGCGTTCGCTTCAACACGGGACCGTTCGAGAAGCCTTGCTGGTTCGGCTGCGACGTGGGCGAGGCCGCCGATCAACTCATCCCCGAAGTGGCCCCCTTCGCGAACTTCCTTTGGGATCACAACTGGACGACGCGTGGCGAGCAGGTGGTGCAAGAGGCTCGTCGGCATGGCCTCAAGATTGTCTTCGCCTTGTGGGGCCGGGAAGATTTTCAGAGCTTCAGGGAACGCGGCGTGCCCCTTGTCGCAAGCAACCGCGATGTCGTAATCGGCATCGGCTCGATGTGCCCACCGTACTTCGGTATCCAGCCTTCGGAGGTGTCGGAATTTGCACGCGAGATAAAACGTATCTTCCCCGGGATTGAATACTGCCTGTCAGCAGGAGGTGACGACAAGAATGCCGTTCCGCACGTCGCTTTGAGCGAGGTGGATGTGCTTTTTCCCGAATACGTTGGCTACCACTCGGCACAGGATGTGACCAGCCGCGCGGAGGGCAGTTTGGTCGAATGGATGGCCGCAGCCAAGGGCAGGCCCGTCATTCCTATCCCGAATTATGCGCCGCAAGTCCAGGTGCGCACGTATCGGGCATTCGCAGACCTGGTGGAAAAGCATAAGTTGGCTGGCATGATTGTCGCTTATGGGGATGTCCATATCGGCAACCAACTCTGGCGAGGTCTGCGTGTTCGTCCCGAGTTGGTCGCTGAGATCCGACAGATCGGCGAAAGTTGGCGGGCCCGACTAACTGGGCGGGCTGGCGGGGATGAGCGACATTATCGGCATGAAGCTCTATGATGGGCTCGCCGAGGGCCTTGTTCGAGAAGCTAGTGGCTGCCATCCCAAAGCAGACCGAAGCGAGAAGGAATGTGGGATCATGAACTCTTAATCCGCTTTGGCATTAGCCTCATGACCTTCCAGCACCGACCATCGTCGCGACACGCTGCCGCTCCCGCAGATTTGCCAGACGAAGTGTGGCCGGAAAGCGAAGACGAACTTGGCGACGGAGACGCGATCGCTTGGCGTCTTACTTTGCGGCATATGCCTGCCTGGCTCGTCAGTTTGCTCGTCCACCTCGCTCTGTTGCTGGTGCTGGCTCTGAGCAAGTTCGCGGAAGATCGCACGCATGGCATCTACGTGACCGCGGAGCTTATCGAGCTGGCCGAAGAGTTCGTGGAGAATTGGGACCTGGAGTTGGAGGCGTTGCCGCCGCTCCCGGTCGAGTCGTTTGCCGGCGATGCGGCCATCCCCGACGTGGGCGTCCTGGCGTTGGGGGACCTGACCCTGGCCGCCGAGTTAGCTGGCCGAGACCCGTGGGGCGAGTTGCCGATACCGCAGACGACGCTTGACGAGATCGGGCTCCTGTTCGGAGCGGACGGCGCCGGCATGGCCGACATCGGCGACGGGCTCAAGGCGGCCAGTTTCTTCGGCGCCCGCTCACGGGGCGAGAGGTTCGTGTTTGTGGTCGACAATTCCAACAGCATGATCCGGGGAAGATTCGAGACGGCCCTGCTGGAATTGATCCGGACCGTGGACAGCATGACGCCCGAACAACAATTCTATGTGATCTTCTTCAGCGATACGGCCTACCGCATGTTTCACCCCGCCCCTGCGCCGGGCTTGGTGCCGGCCACGGAGCCCAACAAGCGGCGTTTGAAGACTTGGCTGAGCACCGTGCAATTGTGTTTCCACACGGAGGGCCGCGAAGCGGTGACGGCGGCGCTGGCGATGAACCCCGACGCGATCTACATCCTGGGCGATGGCGTTTTCACGGACGATACGACGGAGTTGCTCACCGCGCCGCACGACCGGCGGATCACGATTCACACGCTCGGCATGGAGGTCCAGCCGCGAGGGGAAGTGCAACTGCGAGCGATTGCGTCGGCCAATCGGGGCACGTATCGCGCGGTCAGCGCTTCGCCCCTGGCGCGCGAGATGGCCCTCCAGAATCCCCTTCCGCGGAATCGCACCCGCGGTCCCGTGTGGGGGCAAACATTGCCCGACAGGCAAGAACCCAAGAAAAAGAAAGAAGCCAAAAAGAATAAACGGTGATGCCTGCAGAAACGCCCGACAGCCGTTTGACGCGGTTCCCGTCTTCGGAAAAAGTCGCCATAATGCAACGGCATCGTCCGCTGAATCAGGAGACAGAGCCACGTTTGGGAGGGACCAGTGATGGCCGTGCCGCCTCAGGTTTCCAGCGATTCGCCGTCCGTTTCGGCCCTGCTGGCGATCGACAAGATCTGCCGGCAGTTTGAGGCAGAACTGAAAGCCGGCAACAAACCGCAACTTGATGCCTACTTGGGCGACACGCCGCAGCCGCAACGCAGCCAACTGCGGCGCGAATTGGAGACGATTCAGCGGGAACACGGGCAGAAGCCGGGACACCATGCCACGCTCGCTCAGTTCGTCCAGAATCTGGTCGCGTCGGGGCTGATGTCCGAGGATCAGGTGCAACGGGTCCTGGACGAACAGCCTCCGAACCAGCGGCCCCAGACGGGCGACGAGTTGGCCGAACTGCTGCACCGCCAAGGCCGCTTGACGCGGTTCCAGGCCCGGGCCGTGTATCAAGGCAAGACCCGCGGGCTGGTGCTGGGCAACTACGTGGTGCTGGACAAGCTGGGCCGCGGCGGCATGGGGCAGGTGTTCAAGGCTTATCATCGCCGCATGGAACGCGTGGTGGCGTTGAAGATGCTGCCCGCCGCAATGGCTCGCATGCCCGAAGCCGTGAAACGCTTTCAGCGCGAAGCCAAGGCGGCGGCCAAACTGTCTCACCCGAACATCGTCACGGCGCATGATGCGGACGAGGCCGGCGGGGTCCACTTCCTGGTGATGGAATACGTCGAAGGCCAGGACTTGGGTTCTTTGGTCAAGGGGCAGGGACCGCTGAGCATAGCGACGGCCGTGGACTATGTGCTGCAAGCCGCCCGAGGCCTGGAATACTCGCATCGCCAAGGCGTCGTCCATCGGGACATCAAGCCGTCGAACGTCTTGGTGGATGGCGAGGGGACCGTCAAGGTCCTGGACATGGGCTTGGCACGAGTCGAAAGCCTGACGGCGGGCGAGGACGCGTTGACGCACACGGGCCAAGTGATGGGCACGCTGGACTTCATGTCGCCGGAACAGGCGCTGGACACGCGGCACGTGGACGGGCGGACGGACATCTACAGTCTGGGCTGCACGCTGTACTACCTGCTGACCGGCCGTCCGCCCTACGGCGGCGACACGATGACGAAGAAGATCCTGGCCCATCGCCAAGAGCCTGTCCCGTCGCTGTGCGAGTCGCGCCCGGACGTGCCCGCAGCCTTGGACGCGGCGTTCCGCCAGATGCTGGCCAAGGATCCCGGCCAGCGGCAAGCGTCGATGGCACAGGTCGTCGCCCAGCTGAGTCGTTTTGGCGTCACGGCACATGCCGGTCCGCCGCCGCTTCCCCGCCCCGTGGCGCCGTTGGCTGAAACGCAAAGTGTCACTGCGGACCATGTGGCGGACACGGCGACGGGCGAGACGCCCGAGATCAGTCTGAACCGCCCGGTGGTGACCCCGCACGAGGCGCGCTCGGCGCGGGTCTCCGATCCCGCCGACCGCAGGTCTCCCGCGATCCCGGAGACCTGCGGTCGGCCTAGTGGCTCGGTCCGGAGACCGGCCACAGCCCCTCTGGTCTCGGAAGCGATCCAGCGGCTGGCCCGCCAGGACTACGCAGGGGTGATTGAGTTGCTGGGCGCCGTCCCGGCGGAGCAACGATCGGCGGAAGCGGAACAGCTGTTGAAGCAAGCGCGGGATCTCCAGGCGGAAGTGGAGCAGTTGAACGCACGGATGAACGGCGCGGTGCGCGATCGGCAGTACGGTGGCTTGCGCGAAAACGTACTGGCGCGGCTTCTGGAAATCGAGCCGGGCAACTTGACGGCCCGCGACCTGTACGAACACTTGGGCACGTACAGTCCCGGCGAGCCGTTGCGGTTTGACAAGGACGGCACGCTCTTGCCCGCGGACTTGCGGCAGGGCTGGGCCGACCGCTTGGCCCGCTTGGTCTACCAGCGGCTGACCCGCCGCCGGGCCACTGCCGCCCGCCCGCGTACCCGGCGGCCGGGCGAATCGGCGCGCGGCTCCGGCAGCGGCTCCGATCTGCCGTGGGTTCCGCTGGCCATCGGCTTAGGCGTCTTGGCCGTTGCGGGCTTGTTGTTGGCGATCGTATTCCTGCTGCGCGACGGCGATCAGACCGTCCGCGTCGAGATCGACCCGGCCTTGATCCGCGACGCCGAAGTGACCGTGTGGTTGGACGGCAAACAGATGGAAATCGCGGGCTTGGGCGAGACGATCCAATTGAAGCCCGGCGAGCACGGCTACGAGATCCGCCGAGGCGAGGAAGTCATCGTGGCTCGCGAGTTCACCGTACTGAAGGGTGACAACCCCGCCTTGCGGATCGCTGTCGAAACCGATGCTATCGCGGCGGGACGCGCAACAGAGCCCACGCCTGATGGCGCTGATTCGTCACGCACGACACCGCTCGAACGAGCCTTCGTCAGCCTCTTCGACGGCAGCACCCTCGATGGCTGGCATGGCGACACGCGGCTCTGGCGCGTGATCGATGGCGTCATCGTCGGCAACACCAAGGGAGTCGATTTCGATGTCGCTTCTTACCTCTGTACCAGAAGAACCTACCGCGATTTCATCCTGAAAGCGAAGTTCAGATTGCACGAGGGCAACTCGGGCATCCAATTCCGCAGCGAGCAACTTCCTGACTACCAAGCTGCTGGATACCAGGCCGAAATCGGCTGGCCAACGGCGCCCAACAGACCGAGCTCAGCGATCGGTCTGTTTTTCCAGAGCCAGCAACGGGAGTCGATATGGACGGATCGCCGCCAGCTACTGCAACACGTGAAGGATCAAGACTGGAACGAGTACGTGATCACGTGCCGAGGCCCGCAGATCACGCTCGAATTGAACGGCTATACGGCAGTCGACTTTGTCGAAGAGCGACCTGCGGCAAAAGCGGGCGTCATCGGATTTCAAATCATGCGTCGGCCCCAGTTAGGTTTTTCCGACATGAAGGTGGAATTCAGAGACATCTGGATTAGCGAACTGATGGAAACTCCCCGTACGGGCACAGCGGCAGCGGCTGCCACAGGCGGTGCGCTTCGCGCGCCCCCGGTGGCCATCGCTCCCTATGACGCGGTCAAAGCCAAGGAGCATCAAGCTGCGTGGGCGGAGCACTTGAGCGTGCCGGTCGAGACAACGAATTCGCTCGGCATGAAGCTGATGCTCATCCCGCCGGGCCAGTTCGACATGGGGATGACCGAGGGCGAGCCAACCGGTCGAACCGTGAGGATTACGAAGCCATTCTACATGGGCGTCTTCGAGGTCACGGTCGCTCAATTCCGCGAGTTCGTCAACGCAACGGGCCACCGAACCGACGCGGAGCGAGGTGCGGACGGAAGGATCTTCGATCCGCGAGTTCGGTTCACCGGTGCTAATGCGTACGCTAATCAGCCCGGAATAACCTGGAAAACGCCGGGGGAGCGCACCGGCGATGAACATCCCGTGCTCCGCGTCAGTTGGAACGACGCAGATGCGTTTTGCCGTTGGCTGGTCCAAAAGGAAGGGCGAGCGTATCGGCTTCCGACGGAGGCGGAGTGGGAGTACGCGTGCCGTGCAGGGACCAGGACGATCTGGTCATGCGGCGACGGGCGACGTTCACTGCAAGAGTTCGCCAACCTGTGCGACGCCTCGGTACAGCCCAACCATTTTCCCTCGGCTGCGCAATCGTGCCCCTGGAACGACGGCTATCCCTTCACAGCACCGGTGGGATCGTTTCGGCCGAACGCGTTTGGGCTTCACGACATGCACGGTAATCTCTGGGAGATGTGCTACGACTGGTTCGCCCCTTTGGGACCATCGCCGGTCGATGATCCCTCCGGGCCGGAGGCCGGTTCGGAGCGTGTCCAGCGAGGTGGCGGCTGGAACACGCATCCCGAGTTGTGTAGCTCCTCCTTTCGCATCAAGCATACGCCCACGTGGTCCACCAACACATGCGGATTTCGCATCGCGTACAACGTACCAGACAAGTAGTCGGCCGAAACGCTGGTGCGGGGCGCGGCTTGCTCTCACGGTTTGACGCACCCACATGATGACCCCAAGAAGGGCGACGATGGACACGGACGAGCCGAACGCGATGTCGCGTCACCAAGACCACCGGCCGAATCAGTTTCCGACGACCCGTTGGTCCTTGGTCGCACGGGCCGGGGACGAGGAACTTGAGGCCCGGCGTCAGGCATTGGGAGAACTCGTCGTCGCGTACCTGCCGGCCCTGCGTGCGCATCTGGTGTACCGCAAGGGCCTTGTCCCGGAACAGGACGACGTCTTGCAGGAGTTCGTCGCCCAGAAGGTCTTGGAGAAGAACCTGTTTGCGCAGGCCGACCGGGCCTTGGGGAAATTCCGTACGTTTCTCCTGACGGCCCTCGACCGTTTTCTGTACAACTGGCTCCGCCATCAGCAGCTGGGCAGGCGTGTTGGCGGCCGCCAACGGGTGACGATCGCCGAAGTGGAGCAGGAGTGTCTGGGTGTCGGCGGCGGTTTGGGCGGGGGCCAGTCGGACGGGGCCACGGGGACCAATCCGCGAGCGGTTGATCACGGAGGGAGATTAGGCGGAAGGATGAAGGTGGGGATGGGCGTCGCGGTCCGGGATTGGACGGGACGGGTGTGGTCGCAGCAGCAAGCGCAAGAGAAATATCGTGCCAGCGAACCGGGGCGTGCTTGTCGGCGGGAGCAGTCGCGGCGTTACCGGGAGCGTTGCCGCCAGAGGACCGGGGTAGCTGAAAAAGCCGTTGGAGGCTGTCCCGCGAGGGCGCGCGAGGGTCATCAGCATCCGCCTGGGGGGCCGAAAAATCTGTTGCCGTCGGCCGGGTTGCTACAACCGCTTCGTGCCGACCCCTCGTTCTCCTCTTCAGGGCTTCTGTAGCCCGTTGTGCCGCCAAGTGATGCGGCGTGTTCGGATGTTGGATGCACGTTGGCAGCCGGGTTGTGCGGGGTGTCCGCGGGAATGCTTCGTGGATCGTCTGCCGGAAGGCGAAAGCGAGGAAGATCCGTGCTCATTATAGACCGAAGCTGAAGAGGGCTTAACCTGGGAGACTGTCACGGAGGGCCAGCGGAGAAGAAGTAGCAGATCGAGCCGAAGGGTTCCGCGGAGGGGTTTCTTTCGGCATGTCGGCGAGGCGACGATCGGTGACGGGCCCCTGCTTCTGTGTCAACGTCCGCAAGCACGTCTTCTACTGCCAACGCTGCCATCGCGGAGGCAATCAACTGGACCTCTGGGCCGAGGCCGTCAAGTTGCCTCTCAAACCAGCCAGCCTCAATCTCTGCTGCCGCCTGCACCTCGCTCCGCCCCTGCTCTCCCCAATCCGCAACCTGCCACACCGCCCTGCCTGAACCACCCCCGCCGCAACCCCGGCTCGTCCAAATCCGCGAAAACGGCCCCCGCCAAATCCGCGTCCGTCAAACGGGTTCTGACGCCGAGCAGCGACAGCGACTTGCGCTCGATGGCGGGGTGGACGGGCGGGATGCATCACCCCGTCGAATCAGGTTCACGACGCAGCCACGGCCCTGCGGCAGGCCATGTAATGTCCAGCAACCGCCCGTGCGCCACAGCCTCTGCGAGCGGCATGAGAAACGTGCGCAGCGCGTCGACGACTTCCTCCAGTCCCGCTCCGCCAGTGTCCAGCCTGCTCTTGGCAATGAACGCCCGCCACTGCGTCTGCTTCGCACGGTCTTGGACGAACTCGGACGACAGAGTTACGGGGACCGCCGCGGGGACTGCCGTCCGTCGTCTCGCGAAGGTGGCCCGGATCGCTTGGCTGAGCAGGGGTCCCTCGAACTCAAACTGGCGGGCAATGACCCACAGGTCGTAGAAGTCTTTCATGCGGCTGTTGGCGATGCCCAACAGATCGGAGAACGTGCATGGCGACTCCAATTTGTGGGCTGGAACGTACCGTCGGTCCGCGGATTTTACCGCCTGCGGCCCACTCCCGCGATGATTCCTGGCGTGGTCAAATGACGCTAAAATGAACACGCCCATGACCGGCCGAGATCCCTTACACGGAGATTCTGTAATGCCTGCACACCCGACGATGAAGGCGTTGAAGTTGTTTACGGCCTGCCTGTTGGTACTTGCCGTCGCGACTGGCAGCGGGGCCGAGCAGTCGCCTGCCGTTCCGAAAAACGGCGCCGCCGTGAAAACTCGGCAAGCAGCCAACCCTCGGGCGACCGTGGGCGCCTACTACTTCGACGGCTGGGCGGGCAAGAGCGACCGATGGAAGGACGACGCTACGTGGGCCGCGCTCAATCCACCCACGCATCTCACCAAACGGATGCTCGACGAGTTCGCCGATCGGGAGCCGATCTGGGGTTGGCGAGACGATTCGCTGACGATCATGGAACGGCAGATCGACCTGGCGGCCGACCACGGCATCGCTTTCTTTGCCATCTGCTGGTACTGGAACGCGGACCCGCAGAAGGTCGCCCAGGACCCGAAGCACGCCGGCTTGCAGTTGTTCCTGAGAGCGAAGAACCACCACCGGTTGAAGTTCTGCCTGCTGGTGGCCAACCACGCCGGATTCCTGTTCCGAGACGCTGACGAGTGGGAGCAGGCGGCCAAGGGGTGGCTGCCCTACCTCAAACATCCACAGCATCTGACCGTAGGCGGCAAGCCGCTGGTGATCATCTTCAATCCGGGCAACGGCGATCAGGATGGTCTCGCCCGAGTGCAGGACATCGCCCGCAAGGCCGGACTGCCCGGCGTGGCGATTGCCGGTTGCGGCAGCGGGGACGCAAAGCGGGGGTTCACCCACACGACGCACTACAACATCGTGCCGGGCTACGCCAGCGGGTCCGAGCCCCATAAGTTCGCCGAACTGGTCCAGGCCCATCAGCGTGCGTGGCGCGGCACTCGCGAACTGCCGTACATGCCCACGTTGAGCGTGGGCTGGGACAAGCGGCCCTGGGAAGGTGATCGTGGGCTTGGGCAGAAGCCCGGCTGGTACTTCCCTGACCGCACGCCCGAGCAGTTGGCCGGAGGGCTGGAGTCGGCCATCGCCTGGATGGACCAGCACCCGGAGCAGACGACCGCCGAGCGCATCGTGCTGCTCTACGCCTGGAATGAGTTCGGTGAAGGTGGCTACCTCGCGCCCACCAAGGGCGACCCCGAGGGAGCCTACTTGAAGGCCGTGAAACACGTGGTCGAACGGAAGTGAACGATGAACATGAATCTCGCTCAGAAGACACAACGACGCTTGGGGGCGTTCCTGATCCTGAGTCCCCTGCTGTTCAACTTCGCTGTCGGCGCGGAAACGGTGGTCTTTCGAGCCGACTTCGAGGCACCGACTCCGGCCGCGCCGCCTGCCGGCTGGTCGCTGTGGGGCGCACCGAAATACAAAGACCCCGCCAACTTCACCCGCGACACGCAGCAAGCGCACGGCGGCGCCGCGAGTTTCCGCATCCACCATCCCGCCCGCACCGAGGGCTATGTCGTCTCGGCGCCGGAGGCGGCCATTCATCCTCAGCCGCGCAAGATGTACACAGCGTCCTTCTGGGCTCGGGCCGAGCGGGCGGGTGAGGCGGTCTTCGGTTGGACGGCCTACCGCCAAGTCAAGCCGTTCGTCGATGCCCCGTCACCCGGATTCTCCCCGCTGGCCGTCGAGCGGCAGTGGAAGCATTTTCGTTTCGTGCTTCACGAGGGCTGGGATTTCTTCGCCGAAGACTGCCGGCATCTGCTGCTGACGTTTCGGGCCACAGGCAAACCGGACGAGGAGCAGACCTTGTGGATTGACGACGTGGAGGTCACCGAGCAGCCGTCGCCCCGGGAGGGTCGCTTGGTCAATCCCGCCACCTTGACCTACCAGCCGTTGGAACACCGCTTGCAGCCGGGCGAGCAACTTTTGGTCACGATCGACGCAGATAAGCGACTGCGCCAGACGCGCCGCGAAGTGGGCGGAGTTTCGTTCCATCGGGTCGCCGGCTGGGCGAGACTGCCTTTTGACAAGCAGGGCCAATACGTTCTGCCTGCGGAGTTGGAGGAGGCGGTTCGCCAGATGCGATTACCGATGACGCGGTTCTACGCCGTGGGCGACGAACCGTTTGGGCTGGAAACGGCGATCGACAAGGCGGCCGGGCTCCTGGACCGGATCGGCGTCGATCAAGCCACGACGCCGCTGGAGTTCGAGATCCAAGGAGCGACCAGCAAGCTGCCGCCCGAAGTCTGGGCGCGCGGCGTCCGCCACAGCCTGGACCGCGGCTATCGGTTCCGCCACTGGGAAGTCACGAACGAACCCTACGTGGGCCACGCGGGACGGGCCTTTCCGACGGCCGATTCGTACCTGGAGCACTTTCTGGCCGTCAGCCGGGCGATCCGCTCCGTACATGCCGAGGCTCAGATCGGCATGGCCATCGCGCATCGCAGTCCGGCCTGGGGGAATTACCTGCTGAAACGGGCAGCCGGCCAGTACGACTTCGTCGTGGGACACTACTACAGCTTCCCGAACGTCCAACGCAGCTCGTTTGAGGACGTGGTCCTGACCGGCAACTACCAGATCCTCGACGAAATCCGCCAGACCGATGCGCTGCTGCGTCTGTACAACCCCGGACGCGACGTGTACCAGTACGACACGGAATGGGGCCTGCACAGTTCCGGCCCGCAAGGGGAACGAGCGGACTACGTCCGCCGCAACGCCAACATCTGGGGCATGATGCACCGGGCGGTACGGCTGATCCACTACCTGCGCGAGGACTTGCTGAGAGGGGCAAGTTCCTGGGAGATGTTCACCTACCAGCGCTCCCCCGGCTTCGGCTTTCTGGCGCAGGACGCTCCGCAGCGGCGGTCCATGAACTACTGGCTGTACTACTACTTCAACCGCCATGCCGGCCGCTGGGTGCTGCCGCTTGACGGCACCGCCCCCTATCACGAAGGTTCGGCGGGCGGACGCACGTACCGTGGGCCGTTGACTCCGGTCGTGGCGACCCTGAGTCACGACGAACAACAGCTCTACCTCATATTGGCCAACGGCTCTTGGGACAAGACCGTGCCGGTTCGGGTGACGCTGCGGGGCTTCCTGCCGCGCAGCGGCACGGGAGTCGTACTCTCCCATTCCGACCCCGATGGCGATCCGTTCCTCGAACGCCGCGAAGACCTGGTCCGGGAATTGTCCGTCGCCATCCAGGGCCAGGAACTGACCACCGTGCTGCCACCTCACGCGGTGGCGTTTGTCACGATCCAGCGATAGTTCATTGCTCGATGACCTCAAGGAGCAGGAAAAATGAACGCGAAATGGTTACTCGGCGCCGGACTCATCGTCTTTGTTCTCGCCCTGCCGTCCAACGCCGCGGCCCCGCCACCCAACGTCGTTTTGATCCTCGCCGATGATAAGTATTAGTTGTCGCGGCGAAAGACGTCAAAAATGCGGAAAAATTCCAGCAGCTTGCGGAAATTGACCGTATCGCCGGAGTGTTGGGAATTGGCGCGCATAAGGGGAAGTTGGCGGCAATTAACTACACCTTGCTACACTTTGCGCTCGCTGAGGTCGCCTTCGTTGATCGCTGATTTTCGCGGCCTGAATTGAATTGACGTGATACGTATTATGTTTCATGAAGACCAGCTAGTCGATCCTAGCCGACAGCTGTAGAGTCAAGGGATCGGCGGGCAGTCTTTGTCTATCTTGGCTTCGCAGAGGATCGGGTTGTGGCTGCACCGGTCGAAGTAGACCATGATTCGACGGCCACGCTCGATTTCAACTGCTCCGGCTGTCTTCACGAACTTCCGGAACAACCGCTTCGGCTTGACCTTCTCGAAACCGTGCAGGCGAGACGCCAGCCAGCAGCAGCACCCGTTGGCGACGACCGTCAGCACCGTATCCAAATCTGCATTCAGACGGACCTCGCTGGAGAGAGGGTCCAGGTGGAAGAAACTGACGCTCGTTCCGAGCCCGTGTTCGATTCCGTTGTGGCGGGCATAATTCAGCAGCACCTTAGTCGTGGCGAAACCCTTCTTGGGCAGAATGTTCAGGCTCGCGAAGAATCCCGATGCCTCGTCACAGTTGAAGTCATTAGCTGTGGCGTTCGTTGTCCAAGCATTAACGCGATCTCCATAGATACGTCTGGCTATATACGTAAACCACCAGACGGCGACTTTCTCAGTATATTAAAATCTGCATATCTATATCTCGGCTGCCTTCATTCGGCCGAATTCAGATAGTTCCAGGTGTGAATTTGTCACGACACCTGATGGTGGCGACTTCGGAACCTGCAAAGCTCCGATAACGGTCAAGATTGGTTGCGGACACCACCGGAACCGGTGCGAGATCCGTGGGGCACGCCCAAAAGTCGCCACCAAGTATTCTCGTGTATTCCCGACTTGCCAACCAGAAGGATCTCGACGAAGATTGACTCGTGTTTCCGCCAAATACCCCACGTCGGTGTCGGATTCTTTCCATCAATTGTCGGCTCATAAGCGACTTGGCGGTGCCAAGGTGGACGGTGGGATTGAACACACGGAGCCAATTTTTCACGCGAAGTCATGCAATGCGAAAGCCGTGGAGGGCCTGGGGCCGTGATACCAAAGCGAATCGGCATTGTAACACCCGTAGGGCCGGAGTCCCAACGATTGCGGAACGCCATCGAATCCGTGGCGGCGCAGAGATGGCCAGCCGCAATTCACATGGTCGTTTATGATGGCCACGAGCCGGCTGAGCGTGATCCTCGTGTGCGGCACGTTGTGTTGCCCTTGCCGTGCGAGGACACCGGAGCGACGCCGCGAGCAGTCGGCGCGAACCTAGCGTTGGCCCAGCACTGCGACGCGCTCGCGTTCCTCGATGCGGATAACACGTGGCTGCCGGAACATTTGGAGTCGCTGGCGAAACTCGCTGATCGCTATGATATTACTGTGAGTGCGCGCCGAATCTGTGACACGAATGGCCAGCTCCTGTACGATGACGACATGGAGTCCGATGGTGCGATCTTCGCAGATACGAACTGCTTCCTGCTTACTGGTCGGGCGGTGGGCATTGCGCGGCACTGGGGTGATGTGCCTCGCAAACCCGGAATCCGCACGGCAGGCGTGGATCGCGTGTTCTGGGGACGGGTGCGAAAGCAGGGATTCTCGATCGGTTGCACGGGGCTTGCGACGGTGTGCTATCGTTCCAGGTGGCTGGCGCATTACAGCCTGTACCCGGAACGTAAGCCGCCGCGTTGCAAAGTACTGGAGATCGTCGACGACATTCCCACCGTGAAATGGGTATGAATCAGGCAGCTTCTCGATCATTGCGTTGGCAATTGCGAGGTGAATTGGTTTGACCAGATGAAGCACCTGTTGCTGACAGGTCAATGGGAACGGCGCTTCGGGCGAGACTGGGTGAGGCTGGCGACACCGGAAGATTCAACGGCTTCAATAGGAGCAATGAAACACATGGGCTCACCTCGCATCACAACCACCATCGCCACATCGCCAGTGTTGAGCCGGCCGTCGATAGGTCATATCCAGCGAACAATCGAGTCCTTACGGCTAGTCCCAGAATTGTATAGCAGCCCGATATTGATCGCCTTTGATGCTCCCAGAGACGGGAGAGTCGATGCAGCATACGAAGGTTATAAGTTCAATATCTGGAAGTTCGTTCAAGGGCGTCCGAACGTGGATCTCATGTTTGCTCCGGAATGGGGTCATCTTGCTGGGATCATGGAGCTTGTGATGGAGAGAGTGACGACTCCATTCGTCTTTGTCCAGCAGCACGATCTGCCGCTAATTCGGGCATTCCAGCTCGACGGGATTCTTGAATGCCTCACGAGAGACGAGAGAGTCAAACATGTGAGATTGAACACTCGAAACAATGAGCCTATTGAATGGGATAACAACCCGCTATTCGGTGAGTACAAGAACCCGTATGTCCCGCTCACGACAACCGGTTGTTGGTCGGATCAAAGTCACTTCGCGACGGCCAAGTACTACCATGAAGTTGTGATTCCAGAGACTCGTGGCTGCAAGGCTTTCATGGAGGAAGTACTGAACTCTCGCATGAAGCAAAGCGCTGATTTGTCGGCAGCCCATCGCAGATACGGGACATTCATATATGGGGCGCCGCACCATCCGCCGACCATACAACATACCGACGCCAGAAGCACGTCGATCAGCGAACTGGTTGCGGAGAAGCACGATGCAGTCAGCAATACACGCAACCGTTGCGACGACGTCCCGGTGCCGACTATTGTCCAGCGATCCGAACGATCCTGGGATGACTTGCATCGGCGGGTCGACAATCTGCAGTTCGGCCTCAAGAATTTGCGTCGACAGATGGAATCCCTTCTCAGCATCCACTCCCTCTTTCGGCTTCGCGCACCGCTGCCGCCTATGGGTGGCTGGGCGATCTCGCCCGACTGTGCTCGAATCTACATCGAGCACATTCTCGAAGTGCGTCCTCGGCTGATTGTGGAATTGGGGACAGGAGTATCGACGGTTCTTGCCGGGTATTGTCTCGAAAGGCTTGGTTCGGGCAAGATCGTAGCAATCGATCACGATCCGCGATTCTCTTCGGCAAGTAGTCGGCTCCTGCGTTTGCACGGCCTTGAAAAACTGGCAGCCGTGCGTCACCTTCCACTAGTCAACATTACCATCGATCAATCGCAATGGCGCTGGTACAATCCAATCTTGTTTGAGGACCTTGGCGAAATCGATTTGTTGCTGGTGGATGGTCCACCTCAGGACGAAAACCTGCGAGTATTGGTTCGGTACCCGACAATCCCTGTGTTGCTGGCTCGATTAAGTGAGCACGCGATCATCTTGATGGACGACGCGGCTCGCGAATCCGAAAAACGCGCTATTGAACGATGGACAAAGGAATTCCCGATCCAGATCGCGGCGACGTACGATACCGAGAAGGGCACGATCTGTTTGAGCAAACGCAAACGAGGAAGCTGATCGCGAACGCAAGCTATCGTGCTGCGATGTGCTTGAGATCCTGGACGGTAATATGATGGATTGGCTCTGACGCGAATGCGAAGAGCTTGGCATGCTGTGACGGCGGACGCGAGAATCGGTACGGTGATCGATTTGGGTTGTCTAGGAATATGCACAAGTGGGCGCACACGCACGGACATGAGCAAGCAGCGTTTTGCCATCCAAATTGCGCAATAGTCGTGAGACGCGCCTGCTGGCGCGTCACCGGATTGTCCCCTTACCTGCACGCAATGTTGATTGTATGATGCGCCAGAGCCCCGCAATACTCTTCTCCATCGAGAACTCGGCAGTGATTCGATTACGGGCGGCTACTCCCATTATCGCCGCTAGATCACTATCTCGTGCCAATCGCAGCATGTGCTTGCCCATGCTTTCAACGTCGCCTTCGTTCACCAAGAAGCCGGTCTGGCCATCAATGACAACGTCCTGAATGCCTGCATGTTTGGTAGCGACTACCGGAAGCCCAGACGCTCCCGCCTCCAAGACGGCCACGGGAGTACCTTCCGAGTCGCCGTATGATGTCTCTACAGAGTGTTGCACGAACGAACGGGCCGATCGCATCACGGTCGCCACATCTGCATGGGGCCGGGCCCCAAGCAACTTCACTGAATCGGCAATGCCACAGGCGTGAGCGAGTGACCTGCACGATTCCAGGAGCGGTCCATCCCCGATCATTACGAGCCGAGCGTCCGCGCATTGCATGACAACATCGCGAAACGCAAGTATCGTGAGTTGCGGCGATTTCTTATCGACGAAGCGGCCGACAGCCACAAACGTGGGCGGTGCCATCGCTGGTTCAGCTCCCGAAAAAACGGACACATCGACGCCGTGAGGGTTGAAGTGCAGTTTGCTCGGAGGCGCTTTCAACTCCTGGAGGCGGGCCAGCATTCTCCGTGAAACTGCCACGACAGCGTCCGCAGATCGAAAGAGCTGTTCGTACTCACGCCGCAACGGGGCGATTACCCCGTGATGATGGGCATCTACTCCGTGAAAATGAACCGTCAGCGGCAGCCCAATTCGCTGACAGATGTCCATGGCCGCAACGCCCGCAAACCCGAACTCGGCTAGGACTGCTTCCGCTTGACATTCTATTAGGAATCTTGCCAACTTGGGCTTCACGTCTGTCGCAAAGGGGTACGAGCCGCCGTAAAACACGCTTACTTCGGCGGGCAGTCTTTCGATATGGGCACGAATAAACGTCTCCGAATAATGCTCTCGGGTAGGACAGATCACGCACAGCCTGGGTCTTGTCGCATCGCCGGTTCGGCCCACAGCGTCCCGCCCGTTCGGCTCCGAATTGGAAGAGACCCGATCGTCACCGGGGAAGTATCCCCGCTCACGAACCTGCTCCAACTTGGGCGCGTGCCAGAAGTGCAAGATCTTTGCCCGTCGAATGTCCTCATCCGGCGTGTCTGGTGCGACCGGTTGGTTGAAGCTGCGGGGTAGGACAGTGATGGAAAGCCCCGTCCTGGCCAAGGCACGGGCGAACGGAAACTTATCATGACCTTGGAAACGTCGCCATTCTTCGTGCCAGACCTCGAAAAAACGATCGGTCTGCAGGCAGCGTCTCCACAACAGCACGCCTGTGCTAAAACACAAGCCATCCTCACCGTAAACGTCCTTGGTGACATCGGCTTCCTCAGCACCGATCAGTCCGGCGTCCAGCGCAAAACGAACCGCTTGGCCGACGCGACCGTGGACATCGACGGCTACGGCGAGGGGGTTCTGGTCGAGTGCCCGCCAAATCGGGTCGATCCGTCTGGCAAGGATTGCGTCATTGTCGAGAAACAAGGAGCACTCGAAAGGGCTTACTTCGGCGAGACGCGTCTTGAAGGACCGGCTCGCCAAGCCGCGGGCCGTCTCGCTTCGCAAGACCGTCGTCTGACCCGATCCAAACAATGCTGACGGCTCGTTCCGGGACGGGCCGACTTGGGGCGAGATCGCACGGTCGCTGACCACGAACTGATCGATTTCCGGGTGATGGCGTGTCAAATGCCAGCGGCTGACCGTCAGCAGGTCGTGCTGCGAATCGTCTCCGGTCGCCAGGAAAATCACGCCAGTCCGCCGCATGTGTTGGGCCTCGTATCCCGTAACGTTCCCTACAATACTTACCGCCACGAGAACTGCAAGGGTTGACCTGTTCTCGGCTGTTCCGTAGTGCGTTTCACTTCCCCCAGGGTGGCCCAGCAGCGGGGAATCGCGAGTTGGATGAATTAGGCCATTCCTCTTGGGACCCGATTTGACTAGAATCGACAACGCCGCAAAAGGCGACCACCCCGCTGATTCTCCCGATTATGCTGGAAAATACGAGAAGTATCTATGGCGAATTTGTACTGGCAACGAACGGCACCCGGCTACGGCGATTTCGGCGACGAGCTGTCACGCAAGATTTGTGAGTACTTGACCGGCAGGTCGATCGAGTTCAGCGAGTTGGCGAACGCCGACCTCGTGGCCTTGGGGTCGGTGCTTGAACCGGAGCACGCGCTGCCCACGACATGGGACCAGTACACGGGATACGTCTGGGGAACGGGACGTCTCACCGACCGGGGGCTGGTCAATCTTTGCCGCGCTCGTGTGTGGGCTGTCCGTGGCACCCTGACGCTGAACGGGGTCCTGTGCGAGTCGCGCGACTCGATCGTCGCCGGCGACCCCGGACTCTTGGCCCACGTCTTGGCTCGCGGAAAGGCCAAACAATTCGTTCTGGGATTCGTACCGCACTGGTCGCAACTCGGCCATCCCGCGTTGAAGTCCCCGTTGTTTCGGCACGCCGGCATTCGAATCGTCGACCCGTGTGAACCGGTCCAGAACGTGATCGAACTAATCGCCAGTTGCGAACACGTGCTGTCTTCGACGCTCTACGGTCTGGTGGTCGCAGATTCACTGCAGATTCCCAACGAATGGTGCCGGCTGAAGAACGACGAACTCGAAGATCCTGAACTCGCCGAGTTCCCGTTCCGAGACTACTACTCCGTATTTGGAATGGACAACAAGGAGCCTATCCCTATTACGGGTGACGAGGGCCTGGAGCAACTGCTCGGCCGGCTGGAACAGTACGATCGCCCTGGCCTGAGTCAAATTCAGCGACGGCTGGTGGAGAGCTTTCCGGGACCCTTGCGGTCCTCGAAGCGAATTCTGAGTTCGGGCGACGACCACGCTCGCCCGATGCAGTGGCCTGGTCCGAAGGCGCCAATCGCGGCCCGGAACTGGCAGACGCTCGTGCTGGGCATCGGGACAGGCCGTTGCGGTCTATCGTCGCTGGCCAGCATGCTGAACCGTCAGCCGGACACGAAGGTATCGCGTTACGAGCCACCGTACCTACCTTGGAGACGCGAGCGGGCTCAGTGGCCAGTGATCCAACGTGTCGAATTCCTGCTGGAACGGCAGGCGAAACGTGTAGTCGGCGACGTGGCATCGTATTACCTGCCCTACTTGGAGGAGATGATCTCTGTTTTCCCGAATCTGAGGGTCGTGTGCCTGAAGCGATCCCGTGAGGAGACGGTCACCAGCTTCTGCCGCTGGCTTGATCGGCATGGTCCGTTGCGCTACAACCATTGGTCAAAGAAGCCGGTTCATGGCTGGCACCACGATCCCGTTTGGACGATGGTTTATCCGCAGTATGACACGACCGACCGGGAGGAAGGGCTTCGCCGGTACTGGGATGACTACTACGGAAGGGCTGAAGGTCTCGCTCGGCGATTTCCCGAACACGTGCGGGTTTTTGACGTCGTCCCCACCCTGAATACAGAAGATGGCCTTCGTGAATTGCTCACCTTCGTTGGCATTCCGCAGTCGGAACAGGTCCTTGACGTGCGGGCTTATGACAACCGGTTTGACAGTGCGCCGAAGCCTCCGCTTTTTGCGCCGATTCCGTCCAAGCACCCGAATGATCCGCGGCGTTGCGTCGTTCTGGTTCCGTACGGCGGCCCCATTCTGACCGGGTGTGAGGCGGGCCTTAGGGAGCTTGAAAGACGCGGCTATGTCGTTCGCCGTATCGGCGGTTATGCGGCGATTGACCAGGGACGAAATGCGATGGCCAGTGGCGCCCTAATCGACGGTTTTGAGGAGACGATGTGGATCGATTCGGATATCTTCTTTGATGCGGACGCCGTAGATCAGCTTCGGGCGCATCAGTTGCCGATCGTTTGCGGCGTCTACGCTCAAAAGGGAAAGAAAGCAATCGCCTGCCACATCATGCCGGGGACTCCGAAGTTGGAGTTCGGGCGAGATGGCGGCTTGATCGAACTCATGTATGGGGCCACGGGTTTTCTCCTCGTTCGCCGCGAGGTGTACCTTACAATCCAGGAGCGATTGAACCTGCCTTTGTGCAATCAACGCTTCACCCGAGAGGTGCCCATGATACCGTGGTTCCAACCAATGACGGTGCAGCTTGAAGGCGGCCACTGGTACTTGGCGGAGGATTACTCGTTCTGCCAGCGTGCCCGCGACTGCGGTTACAGGATCATGGCAGATACGTCGTTTCGTCTGTGGCACGTCGGGACTTACCAGTTCGGCTGGGAGGATGCTGGCCGGAATGTCGAGCATTTCGACAGCTTTACGTTGAGCTTTCGCTAGGCTCAACTGCTCGCGAAGCGGAGCCTGATCCGGACAGCTTGCAACACATCTATGCTGGCGAGGAGGTTGTTACGCGCATGAGCGATTCACAATCGTCGAAGCTAACTTCCTATGACGAGGTCCCCTACGAGAGCCACCCCTACCCGCAGTCGCATCCAGATCGGCTGGCGACGATTGCCAGCTTGTTCGGTATCGCCCCGGCTCGCCTGGAAGACTGCCGGGTCTTGGAACTCGGCTGTTCGACAGGCGGCAACATCCTTCCCATCGCCGAGCAGTTTCCGGCGAGCACTTGTGTAGGAATCGATGCATCGAGTCGGCAGATCGCGGATGGCCAACGACTCGCCGAATCCTTGGGGCTCAGGAACCTGCGCCTGCTGCACAAGAGCATCCTCGATATCGACGCCGATTTCGGCCAATTTGACTACATCCTCTGTCACGGCGTGTTTTCATGGGTTCCCGACGACGTACAGGAAAAAATCCTGCAGATCTGTTCACAGAATCTCGCCCCCAACGGCGTGGCGTACATTAGCTACAACACGTATCCAGGCTGGCGACTGCGGGGCATGATCCGGGATGTAATGACCTACCGGGCCAGCTTTTTCGAAAAGCCCGAAGAGCGTTTGAGCGAGGCGCAGGCATTGCTCGATTTTCTAACGGACTCGGTGCCGACTAAGGACAACGCGTACGGCATTCTGCTGCGGGACGAACTCAAGATCATACGGGGCCATTCGAAGTCTTACCTCTATCATGAGCACCTTGAGGAGGTTAACGAGCCACAATACTTTTTTGAGTTCATGAAAAGGGCGGAGCCGCACGGATTGCAGTATCTCGGAGAAGCCGAGTTCAGCACCATGTGGGCCAACAACTTCCCGCCCAAGGTCGAGGCCACGTTGAAGCGACTGTCGTCGGACTTGATTCAGACCGAGCAGTACATGGATTTTGTCCGCAATCGCATGTTTCGCCAGACGCTGCTTTGCCACAAGGAGATGAGGCTCGATCGCGAAATTCAACCCGACCGGGTCGCCCAACTGTTTGTCGCTTCATCAGCGCAACCGGAGAACCCGAAGGCCGACATTCACTCCAGAGCACCGTTGACTTTTCACCGTCCCGGCTCGACGCTGACCACCCATGAACCAGTTGTGAAGGCGGCCATGCTCCACCTCCGCGCGATCTGGCCTGCGAGGGTAAGGCTGGATGAATTGCTCGTGGCGGCTCGTAACCGCCTGGATTCCGGCTTGGTTGCAGTGAACAGGGCACGAGCGGAGCAGGAGCTGCGCGAACTTGGCAGAACGATTATTCGCTGTTACGCAACGTCCCAAGTGGATCTGCATTTCCATCCCTCGTTCGCTTCGACGATGCCTGGAGATGCGCCCGCGGCCTGCCCGTCAGCGCGACGGAACGCTGCCGATCGTGATCGAGTGACCAATCTTTGGCACGAATCAGTTCAACTGTCCGATCTGGAACGTCTCTTGCTTCGACGCCTGGACGGTGGTCACAGTCGTGACGCCTTGGCAGAACTGCTCGGCCGCGAAGTCGCGGAAGGCCGCCTCTTGATTCAAGAGGGTGGGCGTGAAGTGACCGACCCGCCGCGTGTGCAGGCCGCAGTGCGGCAGATCCTGAGCGACAATTTGGCAGCGCTGGGTCGAAAGGGCTTGCTGACGACCGTGTCGCCCGCTCGGTAGAGGCACCGCAATGGTTCATGTCGCCGAACAAGTCGTGGCTTTGCTACAGGGACGACTGCGTCTCTGGCGAGATGCAGCCCGATCGATTCTGACGCAAGCTGCAGACCTGCAATGCCGATCTGACGCCGAATTGCTTCGGCAATCCCACCAATGCCGTTGGGAAGCAAAAGGAGGAACACCGCTGGCAACACTGCTGCCCACAGTGTACGCGATTGCCGTGGAGGCGTCTCGGCGCGTCCTCGGCATGTGCCACTACCCGGTGCAGTTGGTGGGCGCCATCGCCATGTTCAACGGGCGAATCGCGGAGATGCAGACGGGCGAAGGTAAAACGTTGACTGCGGTGCCAGTCGTTGCATTGCGAGCACTTCCCGGAAAAGGTTGCCACGTTGTGACGGCTAACGATTACCTGGCAAAACGCGACGCGGAGATGATGGGACCAGTGTATCAGCGTCTTGGGCTGACGGTCGGCTGCATTCAGCCGGCGATGTCGGACGACGAACGACGCGAGCAGTACGCACGCGACGTCACCTACATGACCGGCGCGGAGGCTGGCTTCGATTTCCTCCGAGATCGGCTGCGGCTCGGCGTTAACGGCGATCGGCCTCGCCGCGCCTACTTCCATGCGAGCCGCAACCAGTTGCCAGTTCAGCGGGGGCATTACTTCGCGTTGATCGATGAAGCCGACGGCATCCTGATTGATTCGGCACGGACGCCCCTGATCATCGGAATGGAAGAGCCGGATGCGCCCCCCACGATAGCCATGTATTACTGGGCCCACGACGCAGCTCGTTCGCTCGTCCTGAGCGAGGATTTCTTGTACGAGCCGGAAAAACGATCAGTTTGGCTGAGCGAGATCGGCTGCCGCAGATTGACCCTGCTGGCCAAGCCGCGCCAACTGGACACGATCTGCAGCGAGCGACTCTACGATCAGGTCGAGCGATCCCTGCTGGCTTTACACGGATACCACCGCAACCGGGACTACGTGGTCTTGGACGACGAGATCCGTCTGGTAAGCGAAGGAAGTGGACGGCAGTTGACCGGCCAGAGATGGCAGAAAGGCCTGCACCAGGCCGTCGAGGTCAAGGAGGGTCTGCCGATCACATCGGAGAACCGCACGTCGGCGCGGATTACAGTTCAATCCTATTTCTCGAAGTACCAGTATCTGGCGGGAATGACCGGCACGGCCTCGCAAGCGCGGAACGAGCTGCGCCGCTACTATCGCGTTGGCGTATCGGTAATTCCCACGCATCGGCCCTGCATTCGCGTAGGCTGGCCGACACGGATTTTCGTGAGTCAGGCATCCAAGCGAAAAGCTCTGGTTGCAGAAGTGCAGCGGTTGCTTGCTGCTGGGCGGGCGATCCTGGTCGGTACTCCCTCAGTTCGCGCTTCGGAATCACTCGGTCACGAATTCCAGCTCGCCGGAATACCGCACGCCATCCTGAACGCCATCCACCATGAAGAAGAAGCCGTCATCGTAGCCGAAGCCGGGCAACCGGCACGCGTGACGGTTGCCACAAATATGGCGGGGCGTGGCACCGATATCATCCTGCACGATGACGTCCGGCAGAATGGAGGTCTGCACGTTATCGCCACCGAAATGCACAGTTCGCGGCGCATTGACCGCCAACTCGTCGGGCGGGCGGCACGACAGGGAGATCCGGGGAGCTTTCAGTTCTTCCTGTCGCTGGAAGACGAACTATTGTTGGGATTCAACCCGCCTCTGGCCGGGCGTCTTCAGACCAGGGCGCGTCCGAACGAAGACGGCGAACTCGCTTCCTCCTGGATTCGAGTCTTCCAACGCGTGCAACGCAAGGTCGAGCGGCGACATGTGCGACAACGCCACCAGATCTTCAAGAGCGAATGCGAGCGAGTCAAACGGTTCCGGCGGGCTGGATTCGACCCCTACCTGGAACTCGTCGACTAAGACATTCATCCGCCGATACCGCCTCCATTCGGTCTTGCGGCGCTAGAACCAGACGTGACGCTGGAAGAACTCGACAACATCGCCGAACATGACATACGCTAAGCAGGCTTTTCCACAATAGATCTGAACGTAAACGCCAGCCCCTACATACCGCTGCTTCAGTTCGTCGGATTCAATATCTCCGGTGACTTCAACGATTGAGCCGTGCTCCTCGGACTCGTCGGCACGCGTAGCGATGCACGTCAAGGTGCCGCCAACTTTCGTCTCGACGGCGGTCGCCAAGACGAATCGGATGGGCAAGGACTTAGTCGGGGACTCGTGGTAGGCCCGAAGGACGTGCCCGATGCGGTAGTCGGGAACTTCCAGTTCCAGTCGCCACGGGCTCGCTTGGTCAACTACCTGCAAGAGCATTTCGCCCCGCTGAACAGGTCGCAGCAGGAGCAGTTTCTTCACCTGAAACGCTGTCACGACGCCATTCATGGGCGCACGGACGAGGAGTTTGTCGAGGCGTTGTTCCAGCACTCCCTGCGTCCCTTTTGCACCCTCCAGTTCGATTTCTGCTCGTTTCACTTCGCCCTGCAAACGAATGGCCTCGTCGCGAGATCCCGACCGCGAGGCACGATCCGCTTGGCTGCGCAAGGAGTTCACGAGCTTCGCCTTTTCCTGCACCTCGGTTTGGGCCACCACGAAGTCGGAACGGAGCTCGTCGCTTTCCAAACGCAGCAGCGGTTCGCCCTGCTTGACCTGTTGTCCGTCGTCGACGAACACTTCCACGATGTCGCCGTCCCAAGGGGCGAAAACCTCCTGGCGGTGAGCAGGCATGAGCTTGCCTGTAGCTTCGACACGATAGTTCCTTTCGATGATCAGGCTCGCCGCGCACAGGACGGACAGAAGGGCTACGATAGCCAGGCTTGCCCACAGCCGACGACCTCGGAACCAGCCGAGACATCGCCCCAGGACGCGCAGCAAGGGTAGCAAGAAGACCGTGCTGTATGTCCGAGCGTTGTGAACAGCAGCCGCGATATGGCCCGCGAGAAGCTCGATACGATCCAGAACCCTGGGTCGCGGCTCGCTGTCGCGGCTTTGCTCCGCGATGAGGCAGCCAAACGTGCGAGGGGGCCTCTTCTCGCGAGGCGGCGAAGTTCCTTCCTCCTCTTGAATGAAAGGCACGGGCTCGCAGAGCGGCTGAAACGCAATCATGCGTGCCTGACTCTCGTGGAGGTAGTCAGCCAGCGGCGATTCGACTTGGGGTGGGTATCCTGCGAGTTCTCCCGTGTAGAGCACGGGCTCACCCACGCGGATCACTTCTCGGGCAAGTGCTGCCAGGGCTCGTACGAGCTTGGACCTCGCGACCACGCGATCCTGGCCGCTGACGGCGCGAATCACGCAACGATTGCCGACCTGAAGTGCGACGCTCAGGCGATCGCACCCGATCAGTCGGCGGCCATCGTTGACGGCGACAGCCAGGACCTCGTTTAAGTCGAGGCTACTGTGCAGATCCAAGGCAAACTGGTCGAAGTCTTCCCAGAATCCCATGTCCTCCGCCGCGGGTGCCGCGCGTGTGTCAAGAGCGATGTGCGACTGCATAGCTGAGCCCAGTTGCCGGTGACAAAATGTCTACTCTATCAGCCGTTTGCGTCTTGTGATAGCGATGGGGCGTTGGCAAACGGCGGCAATTCCGAGTTGATCTCCTGCGATGGTTGCAGCTTAGGCCGGTTCTTTACAGGCCGATTTTCTCCTATTGGGTGGCATTGGTCCCTCATATGGAATTTGTGAGAATTCTGTCAGTCGGGGTTGCCGAGCTGTAGACATGCAGATGGGAATGTGCTACGAAAGCGCCCATCTGGGGGTCTGGGCAAGCAGCTAGAAGCACCTGCGAAATCGTGGGTCGGCAAGCACAGCGACGAGGAACGCAGCATGAAGATCACAGATCCGTTGGCGTCGGTTCGGGCGTTGTTGGGCTTCCGCTTAGTGTCGAGTTCTAAGCCCAAACGGCGGCAGCGGCGGCCGGGCTTGCTGCACTCGGTGGCCATTGCGGAAGAACGCGTGCTACTCAGCGGAGCCAGCGCGGCCGATGACACCATGCTGGTGGAGTACCAGGATGTGGCGGTCGAGATGGACGTACTGGCCAACGACTCCAGCGACAGCGGCGCGCTGGCGATCGTCAGCGCCAGCACGCCCACGCACGGCACCTTGACGGTGATCGACGGCAACGAATCGGCGGGCGAACGGGATCGGCTACTGTTCACGCCGGAGGCGGGCTACACGGGCCCGCAAGTCTTCAGCTACACGATCGATGACGGCCTGGGCAACCAGGACACGGCCACGGTGCAGATCATTATCGGTCAGCCCAGTACGCAGCCGACGGGCGGCGGTACGGCGCCGGTCTTACCCAACGAGCTGGACTATCAGCTCAGCAACGGATTTCGACCGGGCGCGGACGTGACGTTCGAGCACACGGCGACGGGCAGCTATTCGTTTACGGATGCGGACACGAGCAGCACGACTACGACGTATACGGACACGGACGGGGTAGAGAAGACGAAAGTCGAGGCGTTGACGAGCACGCTGATCGTCAGCAGCGTGGCGAACACGGATGGAACGTGGAGCTACGACGAGACACTAACCACGACGTTCGACGTGCAGATCAATGGCGTGGATGGCTCGGCGGAGCACCAGTGGGGCAGCTTCAGCTACACGTTTATTTCCAGCGGGGACAGCACGTCGTCGGAGTATGCCGTGACGGCGACCGCGGCGGATCATCGCACGGAGGATTACGCGGAGGCGTGGAGCCAAGTGGAGGGCGACACCATGGTGTCTGGCTCTCGTGATTTCCACGACACTGAAACCGAAACGAGAACGGATACGATTTCCCACTGGACCCACGCCGACGGTTCGGCCTCCGGTGAGCGCACAACGGGCGGAAGCACGTCGTACTCGTCGTCCGGCGGAGGGGGTCTTGATTATGGCGAGGGCACCTACGCGTATCCAATAGAAGGGAGCGACGTTGGTGGAACCGACACGATCCGAAACTGGTCCGGCGGTTCGTATCAGTACGCGCTGGATGGCTCGCTGCCTGGATCGGGCAGTAGCTGGTCTTGGGGAAGCGGCATCGCCACACTAGCGAGTTCGGGCGGCACGAGCTACTCCAGTTCCGGCAGTGGCACCTACACGCGAGATATCAATGGTGGCACGATCGTCGGCACTACAGGGTTCAGTACGTACCACCAGTCGAAATACAGTCAATTGTCGACAGGCAGTATCGTATCTGGTGTTTGGCAATTCTCCGGGACACGTAACGACAGCGGAACTGACTCTGCGAGCAGTTGGTACTCCGGCAGTGGATCCTTCTCGATCAGCAGTTCCGGCAGCGGCGGTTACAGCGCGACGCACACAGGGCAGGCGGGCGAAGGCGGGAACGACCAATCGCTGTACACATATTCGAGCAATTCAACTTGGGACAACGCTACTGGCGTATGGGAGTTGAGTTCGGGCAGTGGAACGAGGACTGCCAGCGGGATGGATCACACTTGGTATTCCAGCAGTGCGTCGTATTCGCGCGATATTAAAGGCGGCAACGTCACCGGTGCTGCCGGTGCGGGTGGAGACTATCAAACCAACTACAACACGAAATTGCAGGCGACAGTAAGTGGTGGCGTGTGGACCTTTTCCGGGACGGCAGAGACCGGCGGCACGAGCAAGACGAACAGTTGGTACTCCGGCAGCGGTTCTTATTCCTTCACCACGACCGGCAGCGGCGGGTACGCCGCGAGCTACAGCGGAGAGGCGGGCGAAGATGGAAACGACCAGACCCTGTATTCATACTCGACGAAGTGGCTTTGGGACGACACGAACCACACGTGGGTGCTTGGTTCCGGTAGTGGCACACAGACCGCCAGCGGTATGGATCATCAGTGGTACTCGGCGAGCGCTTCCTATTCGCGAGATATCAAAGGAGGTAGCATCAGCGGTGCTCGCGGAGTCAGCGGCGACCATCTGACAAACTACAGCAGTACGTTGAACGCGACGCTTACGAGCGGATCGTGGACCTATTCGGGCACCAGCACCGGCGGTGGCTCACGCAAGAACGATAGCTGGTACTCCGGCAGTGGTTCGTACTCGATTAGTACCACGGCCAGCGGCGGATTCACAGCAACATACTCCGGCGAGGCCGGCGAAGATGGCAACGACCATTCTCAATACACGTTCTCGACCACGTCGAATTGGGATGATACGGAAGACACATGGGTGTTGAGCTCCGGCAGCGGTACGCAGACCACCAATGGCATGGACCACACGTGGTACTCCAGTAGTGCGTCCTATTCGCGCGACATCAAGGGCGGTAGCATCAGTGGTGGTCGCGGCGAGTCCGGAGACTATCAAACCAACTACAACAGTACGCTTCACGCCAAGATTAGTGGCAGCTCATGGGTCTACTCGGGGACGAGCACTGGTGGTGGCGCTCGCACCACCGACAGTTGGTACTCCGGCAGCGGGTCGTACTCGTTCACCACGACAGGCAGCGGTGGCTACACAGCCACGTACTCTGGAAAGGCTGGCGAAGACGGCAACGATCATGCCCAGTATAATTATTCGACAACGTCAGATTGGGATAATACCAACGGCAACTGGGTGTTGAGTTCCGGTAGCGGTACTCAAACCGCGAACGGAATGGATCACCAGTGGTATTCGGCCAGCGCATCCTATTCACGCGATATCAATGGAGGCAGCGTTAGCGGTGCTCGGGGCGCGGGCGGCGATTACCAGACCACTTACAACAGCACGCTAAATGCAACGCTGACCAGCGGCTCCTGGAGCTACTCAGGTACAAGCGTTGGCGGCGGAAGCCGCAAGAGCAACAGTTGGTATTCGGGCAGCGGTTCTTATTCCGTCACCACGACCGGCAGCGGCGGGTACACCGCGACTTACAGCGGCGAGGCTGGCGAAGACGGCAACGACCAAATGCAATACAGCTACTCGACCGCTTCCGAATGGGATGATGTGAACGATAAGTGGGTGATGAGTTCGGGCAGTGGTACCCAAACCGCCAACGGCATGGATCACAATTGGTATTCCGGTAGTGCCACCTACTCACGTGACATCAATGGTGGCACGATTAGCGGCGCGCGGGGTGCGGGCGGCGACCACCAAACCAACTACAACAGCACGCTGAACGCAACGCTGACCAGCGGCTCGTGGGCGTATTCCGGCAACGCCGTCAGCGGTGGCGCACGCAAGAGCAACAGTTGGTACTCCGGCAGCGCGTCTTACACAATCAGCACATCCGGTAGCGGTGGGTACAATTCGACCATCAGCGGTCAAGCGGGCGAGGATGGCAATGACCAGTCCCAGTATACCTACTCCGTGAACTCGGACTGGGATGATGCGAACGACAAATGGGTGATGACTTCCGGTAGCGGCACCCAAACTGCCAACGGGATGGATCACCAGTGGTACTCGGGCAGCGGGTCCTATTCGCGGGATATCAACGGTGGCACCATCAGTGGCCAGCGCGGCGGTAAGAGTGATTACAAGACCAATTACAGCACAACGCGTGAAGCGGAAATCGTGAGCGGCTCGTGGACGTATTCGGGGACCAGTGTCGGCGGTGGCACGCGCACTACAAGTAGCTGGTACTCGGGCAGCGGCTCCTATACGATCACTACCTCCGGCAGCGGCGGAGCCACTTCCACCTTTAACGGTCAAGCCGGTGAGGACGGGAACCATCAATCACAATACGGCTACTCCACCGAGTCCGACTGGGATGATGCCAACGACACGTGGGTGTTGAGTTCGGGCAGTGGTACCCGAACCGCCAACGGCATGGATCACAATTGGTATTCCGGTAGTGCCACGTACTCACGTGACATCAATGGAGGCACGATTAACGGCGCCCGCGGTGCCGGCGCTGACTACCAAACCAACTACAACAGCACGCTGAACGCAACGCTGACCAGCGGCTCGTGGACGTATTCCGGCACTGCCGTCGGCGGTGGGACGGGGAAGACCAATAGCTGGTATTCCGGCAGCGGTTCCTACACGATCAGCAGTTCCGGCAGTGGTGGGTATGTCTCGACATTCAATGGCCAAGCTGGAGAAGATGGCAACGACCAGTCTCAGCATAGCTATTCGACCGAATCGGATTGGGACGATACTAATGATCGGTGGGTAATAAGTTCCGGCAGCGGCACGAGGACAGCGGGCGGGATGGACCACACGTGGTATTCCGGCAGTGGTACTTACTCGCGCGACATCAACGGTGGCACGATCAACGGTGCCCGTGGCGGCAGTGGCGACGACCAGACGACTTATAACAGTACGCTGAATGCGACCTGGTCTAGTGGCTCGTGGAAGTATTCTGGCAGCGCGACTGTCGGTGGAACTGACACGAGCAACAGTTGGTATTCGGGCAGCGGATCGTACACGATCAGCAGCTCGGGAAGCGATGGTTCCACTTCAACGTTTAGTGGCCAAGCCGGTGAAGATGGCAACCATCAATCGCAATACAGCTACTCAACCGATTTTGATTGGGATGGTACCAACAGCGCATGGGCGATGAGTTCCGGCAGCGGCACCAGCACAACTGGCGGTATGGGTCATACCTGGTATTCCGGTAGCGGATCGTACTCACGTGAAATCACGGGAGGCACGATCAACGGTGTGCAGGGCGGCGGTGGCGATCACCAGACCAACTATAGCACGAAATTGCAGGCGACCGTGAATAGCGGGTCCTGGGTCTATTCTGGGACCGCAGTCGGAGGCGGAACAGACAGCAGCGACATGTGGTACTCCGGCAGCGGCTCGTACTCAATTAGTTCCAGTGGTGCCGGTGGCTACACTTCGACGATTAACGGCACAGCGAGCGAGGATGGCCAGTCGAAGCGCAGTTTGACCTACTCGATCGACTACAACTGGGACGACACCAACGATCTGTGGGCGGTGACCTCCGGCAACGGTACGCTGAGTGGTAATGGAGATTCGCATCAAGGGTGGTCGGGCAGTGGCTCGTACAGCTACGATCCGGGCGGCGGACTGGTCTCCGGGATGCGTCAATCGGGTGGCGATCGCGAACACCAGTACGGCTACAGCATCGACGCGTCCATGTCAGGCGACGGCATCTGGCACTATTCGGGCAGCGGGAACTCCGGCGGCCACAAGATCCAAGACTCCTCGTACTCTGGCGGTGGAACTTATGCGTACTCTGGTGGCGATGTCAACGTCGCCGGCTCGGTCGAGGAAGACGGCCACAACCACAACGGATCGACGTACGACATTGACTACCTGTACGACGACGCAGGCTGGCATCTGAGTTCGGGTAGCAGCACGGAGGACGTGAGCAGTCATGCCAGCTGGTCCTATTCGGGCAGCGGGACCTACAGTTGGTCGGGAGGCGGCGTGAGTGTGACGGGCACGGTCGAACAGAGCGGCCACGACAACACGTCGTCCGGTTATCAGACCAAATCGCGGTACGTTTCCGGAACGGGGTGGCTGACCTCCGGCAGCTCGAACGCCAGCGAAGACCGTGCGGTGGACTTCTCGTATTCGGGCAGCGGGACGTATTCGTATAGCGGCGGTGGTGTGTCGGTGAGCGGCACGGTCAAGGAAGGCGGAGGGAACGGCTATAACCAGAACCGCAATACACAAGGAACGCTGCCGGAGGGAGGCGCGTGGACGTATTCGGGCAGCGGCGGCGGGGGCCAGGGGAATTCGTCGTTCTTCGGCTGGTCGGGGAGCGGGACGTATGCCTATTCGGCCGGTGGCGTGAGCGCTTCGGGCACGATCAAAGAGGGCGGCTTGGTGGGCGCGTCGTTCAGCGAGAGCTATCAAGAGGAGCTGGGAGCGGAGGGCTGGGTGTGGACCTCCGGGACGCGGACCCATAGCAGCCAGGACGCCAGCGAGTGGTCGTATTCGGGCAGCGGGACGTATGCGCGCGCGGTGGAAGGCGGGAGCCTGGGCGGGACGGTAAAAGAGGGCGGCGGGGAAGGGCACAACTACCAGAACGCCAGCACGGAAGAGCTGCAGGCGGACGGGACGTGGCTGAGTTCGGGCAGCGCCAGTACGGACGACCATGCCCGGCAGGAGTTCTCCTATTCGGGCACGGGGAGTTACACGTACAGTGTGACGGGGGGCAGCGTCAACGGGAGCTTGAAAGAGGACGGCGGCGACGGCTGGTCGTTCCAGCGGCAGACGAGTTCGGTGCAGCCGCTGGGCGGCACGTGGTCGGACTCGGGCACGGGGACGGGGGACAGTCACAGCAAGTACCAGTTCAGTTGGTCGGGCAGCGGGAGCTACAGTTACAGTTCCAGCGGAGCCAGCGGGAGCGGCTCATCGAGTTCTACGGGTTCGGCCAGCGTGAGCCTTAACGGGACGATCAAGGAGAGCGGGGGCTGGGGAAGTTCCTACGAGGACGGCTACGATGAGGAACTGGGCGCGGGAGGCGCCTGGGGAGTGACCAAGGCCCACCGGATCGCCTCCAGCCACGACCGTTCGGAGTGGTCGTATTCGGGGAGCGGGACGTACAGCTACGGATCGGGGAGCGGTTCGGGAGTGGCTTCGGCCTCGACTTCGGGCTCGGCTTCGACCAGCGGCAGCGGCGTGGTGACGGGCGTGCTGACGTGGTCGATCGGGGGCACGCTCAAGGAGAACGGGGTGGAGGGGCACGACTACCAGCAGACGGGCCAGGCGACGCTCTCGGCGGGCACATGGCAGAGTTCGGGCAGTGCCAGTACGCACGACTACGGCAGCGCCGACTACTCGTATTCGGGCACGGGCAGCTATTCGTACAATCTGGTGGGTGGGAGCGTGGGCGGGACGCTGCAAGAGAAGGGCGGCCAGGGCTGGTCGTTCGACCGGCTGACGAAGTCCGAGCAGCCGCTGGGCGGGAGTTGGTCGACGTCCACCAGTGGGTTCGGCGGGACGCACTCGTCGCGGGACTTCAGCTATTCGGGCAGCGGCAGCTATACGCGCAGCGTGACGGGCGGGACGGTCAGCGGCACGATCGACGAGGGCGGCGGGCAGGGGTATGCCAACACCTTCAACTATACGGAAGCAGTGGTGGACGGGAGTTGGCAGTTCACATCGGGCACGCGGACGTCGGAGAGCCACGACAAGGCGGATTGGTCGTATTCGGGGAGCGGGGCGTATGCGCGGAGCTACGGCGGGGAAGGCACGACGTGGTCGGTGGGCGGCACGGTGAAGGAAGGGGGCAGCCAGGGTCACTCGCAAGGCCACTCGACTACGGAGACGCGGCAGGCGGACGGGACGTGGCAGAGTTCGGGCAGCGCCAACCAGCGGACCTACGGCAGCCAGGACTTTTCGTATTCTGGGACCGGCAGCTACAGCTACGCCGTGGCGGGCGGGAGCGTCAATGGGACGCTGGAGGAAGCGGGCGGGCAGGGCTGGTCGGAGTCGCGGGCGACTCTTACGACGACCAGTCCGAGCGGGTCGGTGACTTCGGGCAGCGGCGATGGTTCGACCCATTCCTCGCAGAAACTGGCGTACTCCGGCAGCGGCTCCTACAGCTACGGCGTGACAGGCGGCACGCTCAACGGGACGGTCGAGGAAGGGGGCGAGGTGGGCAACTCGCACACCTACGACTACGAGGAGGCGTTGACGGGCGGGCAGTGGAAGCTGAGTAAAGGCAGCAAGACGGACGAGAGCCACGACGCGCGGGGCTGGTCGTATTCGGGGAGCGGGACGTACTCGCTGAGTTCGGCCGGGGGTTATACGATCTGGTCCGTGAGCGGGACGCTGAAGGAGGGCGGCGGCCACGGGCACAACTACCAGATGTCGACGGGGGCTACGCTGCAGGCGGACGGGACGTGGCTGAATTCCGGGACGGCCAGCACGGCGGATTCGGGGCACCAGGACTTCTCGTACAGCGGCAGCGGGACGTATTCGTACAACGCGGGCTATGCGTCGGTCAACGGGAAGATCACCGCGCACGGGGGCGGTCAGGGCTGGTCGCAGAGTCGGAACACGACCTCGACGCTCTCGGCGGGCGGGGTGTGGTCCACGTCGGGGACGGGCGGCGGGACGAACTACTCGTCCCGGGGGTTCTCGTATTCGGGCAGCGGGACGTATGCCTATTCGGGCGGTGGCGTGAGCGTGTCGGGGACGATCGAAGAAGGGGGCGGCGAGGGAACCTCGTACGAGTACGGCTACGAAGTGGAGCCGGGTGCGGGAGGCTGGCAGACCACGACGGCGACGGTGGAGAACGGCAGCGACTATTCGGCGCAGTGGTCGTATTCGGGCAGTGGGACGTATTCGCGGGCGATCTCCGGGGGCACGGTCAGCGGGAAGGTGCAAGAGGACGGAGCGGATAATTCGGCTCACGGCTCGCACAGCCTGCAGACGCTGAGCGCCGGCACGTGGTCGACATCCAGCAACAGCTACACGGACAACCACAGCCACCGGAATTCTTCGTTTTCGGGCAGCGGCAGCTACGCGGTGGCGGTGGGGCACATCACGCTCAGCGGCGACTTGAAGGAGGGGGGCGGTAGCGGCTGGTTGAACGAGAGTTCCAGCCAGACGGTGAGTTCGGGCGGGGCGACGGTCAGTTCGGGTAGCGGCTTGAGCATGAACTACTCGCAGGGGCAGTACTCGTATTCGGGGAGCGGGACGTATGCCAACGCGACGACGACCAGCAGTTCGGGCGGCTCGACGACGACGACCATCGACGAGTTCCTGGAGGTCCACGGGGGCGAGACGTGGTCTTCGAAGAACTCGACGAGCTACAGTTCGAGCAACGCGGGCCAGACGACGGTCACGTCCAGTCTGAACAGCGGGGTGTCGCAGGGCGGGTTCACGTATTCGGGCAGCGGCAGCACGATCAGCGACTGGACGTGGGGCGATACCAGCCAGGGTGGGAAGAGCAACGGTTTCAGCGAGTGGGCGGGCACGGAGACGGGCCAGTACCAGAACAGTTGGGAGAATTCCACCAGCAGTACGACGTATCCGGACGGCAGCACGACAAAGACGGTGTCGCAGAGCGGCTCGAACGAGTCGGGCGGGCAGGTGACGTACACCAGTCTCGGCAGCAGTTCGGGTCAGTCGTGGGAGAACTGGAGCGGCTACAGTTCGTCGGACTGGTATGACAGCACGAGCACGTACCAGGCGCACGACGACTACAACTACAAGCACATGTGGAACGACACGACCACGGAGACGACCGGGGGCGGCTCGGCTTCCGGCAGCGGCAGCGGTTCCGGCTCGGTCTCTGGTTCGGCGTCGGGCAGTGCTTCGGGCTCGGGGAGCGGATCGGGCTCAAGCGGGACGAACAACGTCAGCGGGTACGAGACGACTTCGAACACTTGGAACGGCGGCTGGTCGGAGACGTACAGCTACGGCTCGGGTTCGGGGAGCGCAAGCGGCTCGGGCTCAGGTTACAGTTATACCTCGGGCTCGACCAGCAGCAGCGGTTCGTCGAGCGGGAGTTCGTATGCGGAGACGGTGAATTATCCGGGGTACTACTGGGGCGCGTACCTGGGAGGCGGGTACTTTTATCAGGGCGGCGGAGCGGTGGGCGGAGGCGGCTCGCCGGGCGGTGGGGGAGCCAGCCGGGGAAGCATGCCGACACTGGGCACGCCGGGCGATGGCAGCGGGCCGGTGGAAGGCCAGCGGCCCAGCGCCGGGGGCGGTCCTGGAGGCGGCAGCGTACCCAGCCCAGTCGTGATCCCGAACCTGGGCGGCGGTCCGGGAGGCGGAGGCGGCCCGGCGCCGCGCAGCCTCTACGGAGGCGAGTCCTTGGGCGGCGCGGGCGCGGTGGCCGGTTACGGCGGGACGGAGTCGCTGGCCGGGTATTTCGGCGTGGGCTATAGCGAGACGGGCGGCGGGACCGCAGGCGGCAGTAGCGGCAGCGATGGTGGCGGGTACGCGCCCAACTATACGCCCACGGGCGGCGAGCAGGACGGCGGGCAAACCCTCTCGCCCACCCTCAACCGCAACGCGGCCGCGGCCGAGGGCAGCACCGACCAACCCGCTGCCAGTGGCAGCGGCAGCGGCGGTGCAAGCAGCAGTGGAGGCGCCACGTCTGTACCCACCACCGGCGGCGCAGGAGGCGGCGCGATCTCGGGCGCTCGCGGTTCGCCCCACGCTCCGAACGGCCGAGGTTCCCCGGCGTCAAGTGCACCGAGCCGCAACGGCGGATCGTCCGGACACAGCTCCAACGTCGGGAAAGGCAAGCGAAGTTTTTGGGACCGGGTGAAGGGCGCGGCCGCCGAGGTTGCCTATGTTCCCAAGGGCGTCTGGAGGTGGACATGGACAGACGACTACCGCGCGTCGGACCAGAAGATGAACGCCGCGCTTGACGGCGCGGGAAAATCTTATGCCGGCAACGTTGGCAATGCTCACACGGTCTTGGAGCCGATTTCCGAGGTCGATCCCACGATGCTCTCTGATGGGGTTGGAACGGTTTTGAAGGCCGCCGAGGGCGAAGAACTTCACGCCCAGGCGATGGCCAACGCCAACCCACAGTTGCAGCAGGTCTGTGGTGGCGTTCAGAAGGTGGTTGCCGTTGCCGATGCGATCAACATCGTGAAGGGGGCGAAAAACAAGGCCAAGAAGAAGGTACTTGGCGCTATCGCCGATGAAGGATCGGATGCGGCCCTAAAGGCAAAACGCGTTGCCGACAAGTCCAAAGAAACAGCTGACGTAGTTTTGTCGCGGCCGCACCGAAACAAGACTCCTGGACATTGGGAAGCAATCAAAGAAAAAACAGAGGAGATGGCGGCGTCTGGGGAGTACAGGAACGTCTACGGAAACAAAGGACTGAAACGAGAAGTTCCGGATTTGGAAGGTACCAATACACGCCCTGATGTGTGGGGGGTCAGGCATGATGGTAAGATCGATCAATGTGAAGTCCCGAGCACGTCGCAAACGGCCGACGAATTGATCGACAAAATGGAGGATGTTCGACATCGGCTGGGTGATCGAGCAGGCAGTATCGAGATTCGCCCGCCGAAAGAAGGAGTCGATTTGGATGGCAATCCGGTAGACTAGGAATGGTATGATGAGCAAGACGACAACGTTGTTTCTCAGAGGGAAAATGAGTGTTGTTTGGAGCGAGTGGTTTGAGTTGATGACAGACTCGGCAAAGCGTTTTGGACGCGACTTGACTCACTTCGCCGTGAATGCGAAAGGCCTCGGCACAACGAAGGCACGCAACGTCGCGCAATTTGATGAGATTCGCGAGGTTGTGGATGCAAAGGAGGTGAAGTGGCTCGTTGGTTATAGTCTTCCGAAAGGTTTTCACACAGCTGCCTTCGACTATGAGCTCAACTACTCTTGCGGTGTATCTCATGTTTCGCTTTCAGTGAAGGATGAATTCTCGGCACAGTTGATTGATGAACAGGACTATTACCTTTCCATCTTTCGACGACTCTGTAGGGAAGAGGTGGGAGGCATCTTTAGAGTTGACGAGACTGAAACTCCGCTTCTCTATGTCCGAGGGGCGGTCGATCCTTCCAACTGCATTTCCTATGAGTTGATCAGATCGATCACCGGTCGTCCATAGTTTACAACCCAACCACATGGGCATAAACAAACGATAATAACGGGGTTTTTCGTCTTTATCAGACCAGACGCATATTAGGAGAGTGGGGGAACGGGTTTGAGTCTTACCTTACATGCACACGTGAGTTTGCCCCGAACTCAATTTCAGGTTCCAGCAAAGTCCGCTGTGCCAAAATACCAAATGATCAACTCCAAGGGACCGAACCTCAACATCACGCTAAACTAATACACTCTCGAGAGGAGCAGCATACAATGAATTGGCTGTTGATGATTGCTTTGGCCCCCGGCCTTTTGGACGCGTTGGCTGGTGAATCCCTTGGTGCCGATAGATCGGAGGCGCAGACACTCGTGGAACAACTCGATTCATTCAACTTTGCGGATCGCCAGAAAGCCAGCGAACAGCTCTACGACGCGGGGCAGGCTGCTTTCCCAGCCTTGATCGAGGCAGTCAAGAGCGATAGTCGCGAAGTCTCGACGCGCGCGATCGAGATCTTTCGCCGACACCTTGAGGGCGGTGGCGAGCAGACGCGGAAAGCCGCTCGCGAAGTCCTGGAATCGCTGGCCAAGAGTGATCATGCCAAAGCGGCGCGATTAGCACAACAATCGCTCCATCCGAAGCCGCCCCCTCCTGCTGCAGGCCCCCCTGGCGTCATGCCCGTTCAGATGCAGGTTCATCACCGCGTCAACATCTCGATCAAGGTCAACAACGGCATCAAGGACGTCGAAGTTGACGAGAACGGCAAGAAGATCGGAATCCACGAAGAGCCTAACAACATTACGATCGAGATTGGCGGTGGCGATAACCAGCCCAAGATCGTGGAGAAAGTGATGGCGAAGAACGCCGAGGAGCTGGAAAAGAACCATCCCGATGCCTACCGCCTCTACAAGCGGTATGCTGAAGGCAACGCCCGACGCGGTCTTGGCTTACCCTGGGTGCCGCAACCAGATCGCACTGTTCATCCGGCTGAACGGCTGTGGAGACTGGACTAACCAATCACCGAAACGCCAACTGTTAGGATGGAGGGACTCGTTATGTGTGTACCTCGGATTACGCGATGTGTTCTCTCAGTGATTCTAGCTCTGCTGTTCGGAACAGTCACGAGGGCTGAGGAGCAATCCATGCCTCGCTACCGGTGCAATCCTGGAGACCGGCTCTCCTACGACGTCGAGATCGTGGTTGACTTGGGCGACGAGGTCAGGACGTTGGCTGGCACTACGAGTCTTGTGGTCGCGTCTGTGCAAGAGGGCGAAATCGAACTGAAGTTGGAAGGCGGCTTGAAAACGGAGCGACAACGCAAGCAGCCGCAGCCTGCAGGGCCTGACCCTTTCGGCCCGCGTTTTGACATGCGTCCACCGTTTACCGGCGATCCATTTGCTCGCCCGAGTGCGGGTAATCAACTCACGATCACCGAGCGCGGTCGGATCGCAGAAGAGACAGGTAGCGAACAACTGCCGTTCATGCTCGGCGGACTGGCACACCTGTTGTTGGTGCCGCTTCCTGAGGCAAACGAGCCGAAGTCGTCGCTGACGCGCGAAATCAATTTTGCGGTGCAGGACGCGAGCCCCGCGTCCTTTCCGCACGCGGGTTTTCAGCCGCTGCCGACGAAGAGACTTCGCGCCGATGAGACGGTCACCTTCGAGGTCACGCAGACGGCCGACAAGAGCTTGAGGCTCGTCGAACGCTACGAGTTGAGGTCGGTCAGCACTGTCAAGGGCAAGCCGAGGATAGAGGTCACGGGCGAAGGGACGGCAACGATTGACCCGGCAACCGGCACGCTCGCGGAACGAGACGCCAAGCGGACGCTGACAATTCGCGACGGGAACACCACCCTCGAGGTGCCGATCACGATTTCCGTCAAGCTCCGTCGCGAAGCGGCTGCCCCGGCTGAGTCACCGCGGAAATGATCGACGGCGGCTCGACGCCGCGTGGTTTGAATTGAAGAGGTTAGTCAGCATGATCCCAATTCCGCCACTCGCCCGATCGGTTTGTTCGATCGTCTCTGTTATTCTTATCGCATTCGCGTACGGGATGACACACGCGCAGCCCGGCAGCAGCGAATCGACCGGCGAAGCGCCTCCGCCCCAGATTGTTGTCAGCGAGGCGTATATTCGGTTTGTCGACCGGGTAACACTCGCGTTTCAGCGCTCCGGCCTGATCGCGCAGTTGCCCGTCTGCGAGGGAGACACAGTCACTGCCGACGCTCTGATCGCCAAACTGGAGGACGCCGTGGCGCGGGCAGACCTGGAGATCGCCAAAGCCGAAGCGGCTAGCGACGTCAAGGTGCGCGTGGCGCAGAAAGAGGCGGAGACGGCCCAGGCAGAGTACCAGGCCGTGCTGAATGCCAACAAGTTGACTCCCGGCACGTTTCCCGAACCCGACGTGCTCCGACTGCGCCTGGAGGCTCAGCGTACTGCACTGCTGGTCGAACTGAAACAACACGAGTACCGCATCGCCCAGTTAACCCGTGATCAGGTGGAAGCTGAACTGACCACGTACGCGGTTCACGCCCCCTTTGCCGCCCTGGTGACCAAGACGCTCAAATCCGCGGGCGAGGCTGTCACCCAGGGCGAAGCGGTGGCGGAACTGGTCAGCACGCGCCGCGTCCGCGTGGACGGCTATATCGACCTTGCCGATGCCTGGCGGGTGCGTCCGGGCGATCGTGTCGAGGTGCGGATCGCCGCCGAGCAGGGACCTTCGATGGCCCGGCAACCGATTTCCGGCAAGTTGCGGTTTGTGGACGTCAGCGTGCAGACCCTCCGTTCCGTGATCCGAGTGTGGGCGGAAGTCGACAACAAGGACGGCAGCCTGCGGGACGGTTTGACTGCGGAGATGACCATCTTTCCAACGAGCCAACCCAAGCCGGGCGCCTTGCGTGTGGGCCAAGATCGCGGCCCGGCGGCAGCGGTCGTGCCGAGCGGCATGTAGGGCCATGCCGCCGATGGAGGGCTCCTGATGACTTCGGAACCGGCGGGATTCCGCGCTATTTCCAAACGGGCCGTCCCGTTGATCGCGCGGCGAGACCTCGTGACGACGCCCCTCTTCTTCCGAGGAGTCCGGTTCCGCGCCGTCAAAGACCCGATCGGTCTGAAGTACTTCCATCTGCAGCCTGAACAGTACTTGGTGCTCGATCTGCTAGACGGGCACCGGAGTCTGGAAGACATTCGCGACGAAGTCCAACGCGAGTTCCCGACGATTCCTGTATCCCTGACCGATGTGCAATCCCTGACGACCGACTTGCACCAAAAAGGGCTGGCCCTGGGCACTC
>Ga0209613_1000523_pt1 | contig 42259 bp, 43 predicted proteins | sample BioC13SIPDNA_2_FD_185747 | JGI IMG/M metagenome (GOLD analysis project Ga0209613, IMG submission 185747) | Anaerobic biogas reactor microbial communites from Washington, USA - Biogas_R2_A C13 SIP DNA (SPAdes) (version 2) | ecosystem: Engineered > Bioreactor > Anaerobic > Unclassified | place...
CTTTCCCGCCTAATAGGAAAACGCATCTACATCCGTGCGAGGAAGTTTTTTGAGAGTTTCGTTGCCCTGCGCGACATTCTCATCAGAAAAGGACACAGTATTCGCTCACGTTTCCGTAAAATCCACAAGAACGAGATTCCCTGGCATTCCGGTGTTCGCATCGCGTATCGAATCTACCTCGCCGCTTGGAACCGACTCATCCGCCACCCAAACCTCCCCTTAGTCTTAACGCGAGCGCCTTGAGTCCCTCCTGTCTCAAGTTATCATCCAGCGCTAACAGTTTATTTTGTGTAGCTCTATGACCAAAAGCGTTATCACAGGCTCAGAGCTTATTCAGTACGCCACGAATTCTCATTTTCATCAGAGTTTTCTACCAAAACTGTGTAGCGAGAGCGCATAAACGCCTCCAAAACAACAAAATGCACCTTAAGCGCACTATTTCCATCACAGCTCCACCCCAACTCCCACCCTCTCTGTACAATTTCTCAACTTGCTTCGGAAAACTGCGACACGAGGAAGAAGGCTGGCTTCTTTATGTGGACTAAAAGTGACAGATCGACCATGCGGCGCACTTCCCAAGTACAGTTTTTCAACTTACTTCGAAAAAATGTGACAAAGTGGAAGAGAATTCCCCTTTTAAATCGGGTGTAAGAAACCAGTTCGTCCTTTCAGTTCGTTTCTCTTGTACAATTTTTCAATTTATACTGAAAAACTGTGCTCGTGGTGGCAATTCGTCAGCGTAGTTTGAAAAAATATCTCTCTTGTCGTCCGGTGAGGAGGGGCTTTGGCAATTCGATAATGTGGTCTAAATTAGGAACAAAAAAAGAGACGACTCAGGATTGCATCCATTTTGTCGTCTATTTTTGTCTAAAGACGGAATAATTGATACAAATAAACGATTGCCTGCCGCTTCTCATTTGATGCCCAGGCAACGTGTAAATGTTCTACCTTCGTGTAAAAGTGCACACCCTAAAAATATAAAAAAAGCCCGCAAGGATGGCGTAAACCAACCTTGCGGGTTTATCATATAATATCGTGTTCTGATTCCATCTACGCTATTCTGCGGCGATTTTATCTGCAAAGCCAAGCAATTTACCCAGCGAAGTCCCTTCATAAATCGATTCGACCTCAACGCCATATTCTTCAAGTTGACGAAAAGTGTGCACGATCTCAATCGTATTCCTGCCAAGGCGGGAAATGCCGAGTATAAGTAAAATATCCATCTCGCCGTTTTTCGCGTCATCCAAAACCTCTTGAATGCCTGGCCGCGCCATCGTGGTTCCTTTAAATATTTCTTTTGTTATCGATGAAATTTCGTAGCCATTTGCCTTGGCAAAATTGGAAACGATCTGTTCCTGCCGATCAAGTGAAAGCTGGTCGCGCGTTGCAACACGACAATAAATTGCCGCTCTGATGGGATGTTTCATTTATTATGCCTCCTATCTTTGTACTTTGATTTCCATGCCGTTTTTAAATGAAAATGTGAGGTTGCCCGCAGAATCCACCGTGACTGAGTCCACGATGGCATACCACAGTTCCTCGTCAAATGTCTCGACGATGCCGTCCCGCTGCTTGAGGTCGGCAAGAAACTGCGATATACTTTCACGCTTCGCCGCTCGCACCTGCTTCTCATCCGATATCTCATCCAGCCGCTTCTTGGCGGTCTCATACCTCTCAACCAGCCCGTTATACCGCTCTTGGTATTCGCCCTGATCCATCGCGGAATGGGCGTTTTCGTCTACGCATTTTCGCATCAACTCCAAAACCACATCGCATTCGCTTTGGAGCTTGGTACTTTCCGCTTCAAGGGATGCATTGTCCGTCAGGGCATGGATAATGGATTCATATCCTTGGATAATCCCGCTTTTGTTTTCAATGAGATCGTTGAACGCACCCACAAATGCCTGCTCGAGCGCCGTCTCATACAAATGCGGTGTTTCGCAGCGCGTCCCGTTTTTGAACTTATTGTTGCACTGCCAGATGGTGCGCCGGTATTTGCTCTTGGAATGCCACACCTTGGAGCCGTAAAAACCGCCGCATTGACCGCAGACGATTTTACTTGAAAAACAACTCCCGCCGCTTTGCCTTTGGCCACTGCTTCTGCGTCTTTTTATTTCAACCTGTACCATATCGAACACTTCCGGTGATATGATCGCCGGGTGACTGTTTTCAACGTAATACTGCGGAACCTCGCCCTCGTTGACCTTTTGCTTTTTGGTCAAAAAATCCACCGTAAATTTCTTTTGCAGAATGGCATCGCCTTTATATTTCTCATTGGTGAGAATGCTTTCGACCGTTGTCGACCGCCATATGGTCTTGCCGGACGGAGTCGGTATATCGTTCTGCGTCAGGTGCTTTGCGATACCCGAAGGGGTTTTGCCTTCAAGAAATAGCTTATAAATCAACCGGACAACCACGGCCTCCGATTCCACAATCTCGGGTAACCCGTCAGGCCCTTTTTTATATCCGAGGAACCGCTTGTAGGGCAGGCTCACCTTGCCATCGGCAAAGCGCTTGCGCTGTCCCCATGTGACGTTTTCCGAAATGCTGCGGCTTTCTTCCTGCGCCAGGCTGGACATAATCGTTATGAGCAATTCGCCTTTGCTGTCCAGCGTATAGATGTTCTCTTTTTCGAAGTAAACTTCCACGCCTTTTTCCTTGAGCTGGCGCACGGTGGTCAGCGTATCCACCGTATTTCGCGCAAACCGCGAAACCGACTTGGTAATGATCATATCGATTTTGCCGTCCAGGGCATCCTGTACCATCCGTTTGAACCCATCGCGCTTCTTGGTGTTGGTGGCCGAAATGCCCTCGTCGGTGTAAACCTCCACGAACTCCCAATCGCTGTTTGATTGTATATGCCGGGTATAATAATCGACCTGCGCTTCATAGCTTGTAAGCTGCTCTTCGGTATCGGTCGAAACCCGCGCATAAGCGGCCACGCGCTTTTTGCTCTGCAAATGCAATATGTTATTTTGGACGCGGGTGATGGTCGGCGGTATCACTGTTACCGTTGCCGCTCGTGCCGTACTCATTCACGGTTCCTCCTTTCCGTGATCTCAAGCTGGCGCTCCCGCGCCGCCTGACGCATCGCGTCGTTCCAACTGTCCCTGCGTGATTTGTCCCGCCATGTCTTTTCCACCCTGCGCCCGTCGCGGAAGATGAAAAGGAGCCGGTTGTTTTCCGGTACCTGAATCTCCGTAATCCGCTCCGCGAAAATGTCCGAATCGAACATCGGAATCCCCAGCGCCTCCGCTGACACGGCCTGCAGGATATCCTCGGGGATCTGCTTGGAAGAACATGCTGCTTTCCCGCGTGTATTGAAGGTCGGGCAAATCCATACCGGCTTTGCGTACTTGCCGCCCGCGTTGGCGATTTTTCGCCGGTAGTGCTGCCCGCAAAGCCCGCATTGTATCACACTGGTAAAAGGATAGCGGGTCGGTGTTTGCTTTGAAGGATGATACCACTCGGCACGCCGCTTCAGTTCCTGCTGAACGCGCTCGAAGGTGTCCTTGTCGATGATGGCCTCATGGCTGCCGCTGACGTAGTATTGAGGCAGTTGCCCATGATTGAAGCACTTTTTCTTGGTCAGGTGATCCGCCACAAAGGTCTTTTGCAGCAGCATATCGCCGGTATATTTTTCATTGCATAATACCTTTGCCACGCTGCTTTCGCCCCAACGGCCACCGCGCCGGGTTTCCAATTCCAATGCGTTGAGCTTTTTAACGATGGCGTTCCTGCCCATGCCGGAGAGGTAATCGAAAAAAATCATGCGCACGATCTCCGCTTCCTCCGGAACGATATAGAAAGTCCCGTCAATCAGCCGGTATCCGAGCATAACCCCGTTGTTCGTCCGTCCCTGCGCGAACATCTTCCGGACGCGCCATTTGCAGTTCTCACTGACCGACCGGCTTTCTTCCTGCGCGTAAGAAGCGAGGATGGTGAGCATAACCTCGCCATCCCCGCTGAGAGAGTGAATGTTCTCTTTCTCAAAATACACATCGACGCCGAGTGATTTCAGTTCCCGTACCGCCTCCAGCATGGTCACCGTGTTTCTGGCAAACCGCGCGATGGATTTGGTAATGACCATGTCGATTTTGCCGTCTCTGCAGTCGTTCATCAACCGCTGAAACTCCGGCCTTTCATCCTTGGTGCCGGTGAGCGCCTCGTCGGCGTAAACGCCGACATATTCCCATCCGCGCCGCCTTTGGATATATCCGCTATAATAACTTACCTGCGCCGACAGCGAGTGGAGCATGGCGTCCTTGCCGCTGGAAACCCGGGCGTAGGCGGCCACGCGCTTTCGCACCGGTATTTGCGGCATTGAAGGTTCAACCCTCTTTATACTTCGCATAAAAAATCCCTCCTTTCCGGGGGGACATGATACCTCTGAATGCCACATACATCAAGGCAATTTTGCGCGTAAACCGCCCAAAGGTGGTCGGTATTTTTTTATGAGAATTGTATCAATTTTACCGTACTCTCTGGCGCTGATCAGGCCTTGGGATAGCATGGCCTTGGCAATGGACAACGCCGCCCTGTAGTTTTTTTCCCTTTCAAATTGCTCCTTGGTCATGCCTGCTCCTCCTCGCCGAACCGATCCTTAATATAGCAGGCATGGGTACAGTATTTACGGCGCTTGTTGCCATAGCTTTCAAACTCTTTTTCACAATGAGCGCAGATAAGCCGGTAAACGGCTTTTCGATTGAGCTTGTCGCGGTTCGAGTTCCACCACGCAAGGCGGCAATGATCGGAACAAAACCTTCTTGTTTTATACTTCGGATCCTGATGCAGGCGCTTCCCGCATTTTTGGCAGACGCCGGTATCGTCCTCCATGACAGCGCGGCTTTGCAGCTTGTTTCTCCGGCAAAAGGATTTGACGGTGTTTGGGGATATACCGAGAGAAGCCGCGATCTGCGCATATCCCACACCTTGTTGCCGCATTAGGCGCACCTGTTGTTTTTCGTCGCCCGTCATATGAATCACCTCCGAAAAGACGGGGCGGCGGCGTCTGCCCAGCGCCCATGAGCCGCCGCATATAAAAGATTATTTGGGTATCTTCAATACCTGACCGGGATAAATCGTCGTCGAGGACAGGCCGTTTAAGGACATGATCTCCGGATAACGAGCGCCGCTGCCGAGCTTCGCTTTGGCAATGCCCCAAAGGGAGTCCCCCTTGGCCACCGTGTAGGTGGTATAGGCTTCACCGGTCTGATCGCCGCCGACCTTCGACAGGACGTCTTTATCCACCCAGGTGTTGATGCCCGCCTCCTCGGAGCCGCCCGACTTTCTGATCTTTTTGCCCAGCAGTACGCAAGCCTTGCCGCCTTTGGTAACCGGCTTGCCCCCGGAGGTGATCTGCGTGATCCTGTGGTGGTAATCCGAAATCACCCACGACGGCACTTTTACGCTGCCCGGGTAATAGTTGGCCGTGCCAGTCTTGAAGGCCACCAGATCACCGACCGCAAAATCGCCGCTGGGCGTGTCCGATGATGCCGGGTACACCCGATTGCCTTTTTCGTCAAAGACAGAATAGCCGGGACTCTTATCGGCCAGCGCTTTGGCGTTACTCAGCACCTTGAACGCGCCAAGCTGTGAAGCCGCGTCGCTCCATGACTTGCGCACACGGTAATAACCGCCCGTTTCCGTGCCGTCGCCGGACGAACCACCGGCCAGCGCCGCCTTGACCGCCGCGCGGAAGGTGTCCATGTTTTCGCCGTGCTTGGGAAACCAGTGGAGCACATCGGCGTGGTTGCTGGCGATGCCCAGCTTATACCCCTCGCTGTGGCAGATGATGTTCTGTTCTGTCAGACCATAGAGCTTGCAGAGATACACGCAGAGCGCCACGGCGTTCGCCCACGCGGCACGGAAATACGCCTCATGCTTTGCCGCGTCATACCCGACCATCGTCGCGCCGCCCGAGTAAGTAAAGCCCGCAGGCTCGCAGATCTCAAACCCAATGTAACTGTCGTTAGCCGAGCCGCCCGCGTGCCAGCCGCGATGATCCCACGGCAGGTACTGCCAAATTTCCTTATCGTCCAAGAAGGCGTGGACACAGACCTGCCGGTCGGTTTCGCCCGCCTTGTAGGATTTGTTCCAACGGGAAAACCACGCGGCGGCCATCACGCCGGGCGTGGCCGTGCTGTGCACCATGATGCCCTTGGGCACGATCTTCCGATTCGCCGTGTAGCAGTCGTTGCGGGTCATATACCGGGTAGTCAAATTCATGAGAATTCCTCCTTCGGTCGTGTCCTCAAAACCAACGACACCGCCTGTGCCGTATTCCGACACGATGGCGGTGCCGTGGTAATAGAACGCGAGTATTTGGTTGTAAGGGATACCGTTTTTCGCCGCCCACATCGCGCCCACTTGGCTCATTCCCACGCCATGACCGGCGTTAGCGGGCTTTTCCCTGCGGGCGGCGATATCCCACTCGTCGGTTTTGTTGAGATAGTAGGGGTAATGGCGCTGCCACACGTCGCCGCTGCGCTTGGTCTGGCCGCCGTTGGACGCGGAATAAAAGCAGTCGATAATCTCGCCGCCGTAGCAAAGCACCTGCCCGGCTGTATCCATCACCGCCTGCCTGCTTCGCGGAGAGGAACGCGAAAGGCCGTATCGGTATGCCTGAAACGATGTCGTATCGTCCATGATCACGCTCGCCATCGCGCGCTTTACGGCGAAGGTTCGCGCGGCGACAGCCTGTGCCTTGAGCGCCTCCCTGTCAGCCGACTCGTAGATTTCGGCGGGCACCACGCCGCAGAGATATTCCTCGATGTCCATGGATACGGTCTGCGCTCCAAACTCCGCGACGTTCTCCGCGCGGGTCATTCTGATGGTTATCTTCATGACCCGTCGCCGCCTTCCTTATCGTTCCTGTCGTGCAGCTGCTCCAGAATTGATTTGAGCTTCTCGGGAATGGGCAGCCCGACATGGGCGGCGTTCTCCAGAATGGAAATGCCCTCGTTGCTCAGGTAGAAGAAGATCACCGCCGTCCGGATCGCGCCGCCGTCGCCCAGCACCTGAGTGTCGACGATGTGCCCCACGCCCACCAGCACAAAGATGAGCACCTTTTTAAAGATGCCCCTCGCGCCGATATCACTGGAGAGCTTCCTGTCCGCAATGGCGCACATCACGCCGGTCAGGTAATCGATGGCCACAAAGGCGATGAGGGCATAGAGAAACCCGTCCAGCCCGCCGAGGAACCAGCCCAAAAATGCGCCGATGGCGGCAAAGGCCGCCTGTACCCAGTTCCATACTGCTTTCATTGTCTTTACCTCCATTTAAAGATTTTTGTATATAAAAAGCGCCTTGCGTAAAGCAAAGCGCCTGAATCCTTGAATCTTACTTTCTTATCCGCTAAATCTGCCTCGGCAGCGCCTCCCAGAGCCGCATGTCCTCCTGCCCCAGCGACCAGATGGCGATGCCCCGCAGCTTCCAGCGGTAGGCGGCCTCATTTGCCCAGTACACCAGACTGTCCACGTCCTGATAATACAGGATGGAAAAGCCGTCCGCGTCGCCAAGGAACAGCCGGGCGATCCAGACGTTGATGTCCTTCGGCACCACCGTGGCGGCATAGTCCCCGCCGCAGGCAATCTGAAGCAGGTCGGAATGGAAGAAATCATAATCCAGCGATATGTCCTCGGAGCGGGTGGACGATTCCTCCACATCGCTGTTGACCGAAAACACCTGAAATTCTTCATCCCATGTGACCCCTGTGCGGGCAAGCCTGCCGAAGCTCTTTGTGGTGCCGTCGGGCATGAGCACATCAAACGCCTCATACGGCTCATATGTCCAGGCGTCCCCAAGCCGCAGTAGCTCACATACCGTCCGGTTGTCCGAGCGGTAGCCCGCGTAACCCCCGGCAGCGCTTACCGTCGCCGTAAAGCGCAGGGTGTAGCTCGCGCCGGAATAGACCCTGACCATGTTGCCGCGCTTGCGCATCTCGACGGTGTACATGCTCGGGTTGGAGCGGAGGCTGCTGTCCGGCGTCCGGCTGAAGCTGGTGGCATAGCTGCCCCGCAGCGTGGAGCCTTGGTACAGCTCAATGCGCTGGGTATCATAGTTGAGGCAGCAGAACAGGTCGCCTAAAAACACGCCCGCGCGTCCGCTGCCGTTTTGGGGGAATGCCAGCCGCGCCCGAATATGCACGTCGGAAAACCCGTCATACTTCCACGCCAGCCTGCCATGCCCGTCAAGCTGGGAGTAGGGGCGTCCGGCGGTAGAATCGGGGTTTTGCCATACGTCCCACTCCCCGTCCAGCACCGTCCAATAGCTCTCCGGCAGGATGTTTTCATCCCGGAAATCCTCGTACCAGACAAGCGCCGAATCGGGCCTGCGGCGCAGCACCTCACAGGTGAGCTTGAAGCCCCGGTCGGGTACGGCCATCACGCCGTTTACATCCTTGAAGCTGCGGGGCGAAAGCGCGAACGCCGCTTCGCCAGCGGACGGAGCATCCGAGAAGTTGCCGCAGACGCGAAATCCGTAAAACTGCGTGCCGGGCACGCCTCCGGAGATGCTGAGAGTATGCGCGCCAGCCGAAAGAAACACACTCTTCGAATGCGTGAGCCAGCAAATCCGCCGCCAATACGGCCACCACAGGCGGTTTTCGGTGAAGGTCTTTGAAGTTTCGTCCAGCGTAACCGCGATGGCGTTCTTGTCCCAGAACGGGTAGCATAGCCGCACGGCCACGTCGTATACGCCGGGCTGCTCAATCTGAAAGTGGTACTCCGCTTCTCCGCCCTCGCCCAAGGACGCCATGCTCTCCGTCACGATGACATTGCCGGTATAGCTGTCCGGCACACCATTGCGGTCAACGTAAATAGTGCCGAACTCCGTCCGCTGGTTTTTGCCGTAGGCGGTTAGGTACCGCCTGCGGTTGTAGGTTTCTTGCAAAAGCGGGCTTTGCCGCTCCACCGCGTCCCAGCCTTCCATGTAATCATAGACTTGGGGCAGCGCCCACGGTACCTTATCATAATCGTCCCAATAGGCGATGATCGGGATCATGGGCTGGGGCGGGCCGTCGCCCGTGAAGTTATACCCGCCGGTCATCCAGAGCTGGGCGGCATAATAGGTGTTGGAAATCCCGCGATAAGTGATGCCGAGGTTCTCCGGCGTGTCGTGGATCCGCCAGTTCCAGCCGTAAGCCGGAAGCCCGAAGAACACCTTATCCGGATCCATCACCTGAACGACGTAGTTGTAGATACCCTCCAGCCAGCTCCGGGGCGAGACGGGGCCGGGCGCGGAACCCGCCCACGCCATGCCGTAGCTCATGATGGCCGCTGTGTCGCAGTAAGCGTTCAAATCCTCGTATACGCACCAGTTTTCGCCGCCTACAGAGCCTTGTACACTAGTCATGCCGGGCAAGCAGATATTGACCAGCTTGGCGGGGTTGTAATCCTTCACGGTCTGGTAGATATCGCGGAACAGGGCGTTGGCCGCGTCCCTGTTCTCATATCCGCCGCCGCGTTCCAGATCGATGTCCACACCGGCGCACCACGGGTATTTGTTCATGATCCGCACGATCTCGGATAAAAACATATCCTTCGCTCCACCCTCGTTGTTGCGCAGCGCCGTGAAAATGGAGGCCGTCCCATGGTTCATGATGGTGAGCAGCCACTTGATGTGCGGCCATCTTGTCCGGTATGCGGTGAGACTGGCCACATCGGTGCCGGTTTCGCTGATCACGCCGGAACTATTGACCTCAAACGTAAAAATACCGACTGTGTCCAGCCGGTCGCCGTAATTCAGAAGCGCCTGATACATGCGAGCGTTGCCCATGAAGCTCCACACCATGCACCGCTTTCCCATTAAATAATCCCTCATGGCCGATCCTGTCCTTTCAGCATCTCCCGATACTCAAAATACACCCGCGCCGACTTGCGCTCCTGAAGCTGGACTTGATGTTTGCTGTCATGGGCGGCTGAGTATTGAAAGAAACCCTGCTTCGGCGTGGGGCTGCCGTTTTTCAGGCACTCCCGTGTGGAAGAGAGCAGCGCCAGCTCGTCGCCCGCGTTTGCCGCCGCTAGAAAGCACATCTTATGCGATCCCGCGCCCTGGGAGAGGGCGACGCTTCCGGCCTCCATGTCCTGAATGGGATAGATATAGCAGTCCAGTCCCGAGGAGGTTTCGCCAAGGTTGAAGATGATAAGGGTGTCGCCGGTGCGCACCACGCCGTTGTGGTATCGCGGCGGGTTCGGCGAACTCCGCAGCATCGTACTGGTGTGGGGCGTGTAGCCGGTAAGTCGGTCACCCTCCTGCGCCTGTAGGTCGGTAAACCAGATGGTGCCGGTGCAATCCGCGATTACTGGGCGCACGGTGATGCTGACCACCCGCATTTCTTCTTTTGTTTTAAGCGTTTCCGTAAATCGAATGAAGTTTGCCACCATGGCCGTCACCTACCCATCAAGTGTCCATTGAATTTCGCTCACATGACCGACCCAGCCGGTGGCGATGGAACCGGCCTGCAGCAGAAGGTCGGTAAAATACACCGCTCCCGTGCAGTCGGTGATACAGAGCCGGATGGTGATGGAACGCAGGACGCCGTAACCCTTGGGCGAAGCGTCCCGCGCGATCTGTTGAAAATATGCCATATCGTCACCCTCCTTCAGAACAGGTCAATGAAGCGCGTTTCGGTGCTGCCGTCCTCGTATTCGAACACCACCTCAATGCCCACCTGACCGTTCGCGCCCTTCTGCAGATCCTCTGAACCGATCTGCGCGGATATGGTGTAGCTGCGCCGCGATGACGGGTAAACCGTTTGCGCCATGCTTTTCGTCATGCCGGAAACGCCCACCGCCTTAAAGGAAGCCGTGCCGGTCACGCCGTTTTCGGTGTCGACCTCAAAGCCGGAATTCTGCCAGTAAGCAAACCCATCGTCGGCGCGGGAGTTACACAGGTGGTTGAAGGGCACCATATCCCGGATTTCCTGCCGCACAAGGTCGGACTGCGCCAGTTGGTCGGCAACCGTTTCAATGGAAGAATCGCCAAGCTCCCGCAGCTTGCTGGACAGCTCCAGCACGGTTTTCCACGGCTCCTGCAGGTTGTACTGCCTGCGCACGATGCGCGTCCGGATGGTTAAATTCAAGTCCCGGTCGTCCACCGTGACGATATCGCCAAGCTCCCAAGCCTCATGCTCATAGCCGGTGAGGGTGGATAAGTCCATGGCCGACAATATATAGGAAACGCGGGGTTTTGCATACTCAGCCAGCCGCATCCTTGTGAACTCCAGCATCTGATACGGGTTGCTGAAATTGGACAAATCAAGGGTGGAAACCCGCACCTCGCCGGAGTAGGTGTAGTCCTCCACATACTCCTTGCCATCGTTAATGGACGCGAAGGTCATGCCGTCCTTGCCATAGGCATACAGCCGCGTTACCAGTGAGCGGGTATCGACCACCCGCTTGATGCTGTTGAGGTTTTTCCGGTACGCAAACAGCGTGCCGCTCTCCTTGCCGCTGAAGGTCAGCAGGTGCACCAGCCGGTTGGCACTGTCGAATAAGAGATCGCCGCCATGGATATTCTGCACCGCCCGCAGGATGGCCAGCGCGTTCTTTTCTTGACATTGCCATGTCCGCAGAGTGGAGACGTTCACCGTACCCAGCGACCAGCCGGTGCCGTCAAGGGCGTACCGCATCGGCACGTCCGGCGCATCGGCGTTGAACTCAGTGGGCTGCTTCTCCGCGCTGAAGGCCAGATCATAGAAGGCGGCCTCGGCGTACACCGTGGTCAGGGTGGCTCCATCCGTGCCCTTCTCATCGGAGAGGGTGCGGATGCGGTAGATATCGTTTACAATCTGCACTGACTTTTCGTTGTCCAGCGCCGCCCGCTTGCCGTCGCCCCAGGGCAGCTTGAACTCCAGCACCTCCGCGCCGTTGACCTCGCCGGTGACGATGATGTCAAAGGCGTTTTCCAGCACGGCTTCCCATGCGCCGTTTGCGTCCAGCACCACAGGCCGGGCAAAGCCCAGCTTCTCATAGGGCGCTTTCGGGATGTCATGGAGCTGGATCTCCAGCAGCTTGGGCGTCCTCGCCGTATCGGTGGTGGTCAGCGTGACCCGAAACCGGATGTACTGCCGGTTGGGGGACTGCAGCTCGCCGCCGCTGCCTAGATTTTGCCATGCCGACCATTCCCCCAAATCGTCGGAAGTAGCCGTTTCCACCTCCGCGATGGAGGTAATGCCCGCGACATATTCGCTGGTCACCGCCACCCGCCCGCTGCCGGACAGGGCGCAGGGCGCGGATTTGGTATATAAAATGCCGCTTGCGGGATATACGCCGCCTGTGGCCTTGAGCATGACCGCGCCGGGTTCCGTTAAAGCGTCCACGCTGGCAGCGCTGTCCGCGCCGTTGGCCAGCAGGGCATTTTTGAAATGATCCCGCAGGTCTTCTATGGTCAGCAGCGAATCGGTCTCCAGAAACCAGTCGTCGAAGCCGCCCGCAAAGTAATAGGTATCCGCCAGCATGCCCATGACAATGTTGGCGGTACATTGCTGGTTGAGGTCGCCGGTGAAGGTGCGCTTGGGAGCTATCCAAACCGCACCGTTGCTCCGGTCGCAGAGGATAAACTGCGAGGTCTTGGCGATCACCTCAATCACAGCCGCAATAAAGTACCAGCCGCCGTTGACCATGGAGAAACTCGGCGTTTCGGTCTGGTCAAGGATCAATGATCCCGCCGAGTTGTACAGCATCATACGCGGCCTGCCCTGATACAGCGACACATAAAGAATCGGCTGACCGGGGCCTTGCCGGGTGTTAAAGATCGGGATGAAGGTCTGCCCGACCGAATATGTGGTGGGGTTGATCCAGCCGCCCACCGCGATTTTCTCTCCCAGAGCACTAAAAAAGCTGCCGTCGTTGGCAGCGATGAGATGCGTCCTTTCGCTGGTCGGATTATTGATGTTTTGCCGGAAATACCGGCCAAACCGGCTTAACGGGAGGGAGGCGGTGGTGCCCAACCAGCCTGATATGGTAAAATGCCGCCCACGACCGGAGGAATCCATGAGCTGGGTATTGCCGTCCGGCGCGCTCTCGTTAAATCGCCATAACGCGGACGTTTGCTCTGTTACGGGAAATTCGCCGGTGAAATCCTCCTGCGAGGTTAAAACTGATTTTATCGCCATCTCAATCACCTCCAGCGGCTCTTGGCCTGTATTCTAAGCTCCGTGAACGCCGCGTCCACGGCGGTTATTTCAATATTATTCACGCCCTTGCGCAGAACGGGGAAATTCAACTCCTGCAAACACGGCAAACCGTTGCGCAGGGTATTTCCGGCATTATCCATCACCTTTGCGGTTACGAGACCCGTGTCAATCATCAGCGTTTCGCCCTCCGCGACGGGGCCGACAACTCGCAACTCCTCTCCGTTGGTCACAAGGGATATATAACTCGAAGAGGACGAGGTGATCACACCCTTTAAGAGATACACCGGCTCGGAATCGGCGTTACCGATCTGCCGTTCCATCGAATGGCTGCCTTCCGTTGAAAGCGTGAACGCCTCGTCCTCCAGCGCGTAGGCATAGGGGTCGGGGCAGACAAAGCGCAGGTCAAACGCGCCCGCAGACCGGAGCAGCCGCTCGCAGTCCACCGCCTCGGACAGCCGCGCCATGAAGAAACGGTCGGGCACATCGTCCAGCACCAGCTGCTTTAAGCCGTTCACCGGATTGAGCCATTCGGCCACGCCATCCAGCACAGCCACAAGCTCGGTAAAATTGCGCTGCGGATATACGCTGCAGCGCACCGTTACGATCCGCTCGGCGCTGTCGCAGCCAAAATCGGCCACACCCGCCTTGCCGGGCACGGTGACAAAGGCGTTGCGCAGGGAGGGAGAGGTCTGCCAGCTTGTCAGCCGCGCCTTGATTTTCATGCTCTGCGACGATATACCGCCATAAATTAAACCCATACGATCCCCTCCTTTAAGCCGGGCTAAAGCGGCCTTGCGCCCGCGCACCGGTCTGCATAAGATTATAAAGCTCCTGCGAAATTCTGCGGATGTCGTCCTCGCTGCGCACGATCATCTGCTGGACGACCACCAGCGGGTTATTCCTAAGTCCTCCAAGCCCGCCGCTGCCGTTCACATTGACGTTGGAATCCACGTCAAAGCTCGTTGGCAGCGCGTCCCGCATATCCTCGGCAACCTTGGCCATCGCCTTGTCGAAGCCAACGCCGATGCCCTGCGCCATGTCGTCCCCGATGCCCGCAAAGATGGTGGATGGGGAGCGGATACCCAACAATCCCTTCACACCGCTGACGATGCCGCCCACAAAATCGCTGATCTTGTCCTTGATCCATGTGACCATGCTCTTGATGCCGTTCCAGAGGCCTGTAACGATGTTTTTGCCGATATCGAATACCGAACCGACCGCCTTGCCCAAGCCCGTAAGGATGGCCGCGATGATCTGCGGGATGGCCTTGATCAGCTCGGGGATCGCCTTGACCAGTCCGACCGCCAGCTGCACGATCAAGGTCACGCCCATTTCGATGAGCTTCGGCAGATTACCGGTGAGGGCGTCTATAATAGAGGAAATAATCTGCGGGATGGCCGCCACGATGGCTACGATGATCCTCGGCAGATCGCGCACCAGCGCGATGAGCAGATCAATGCCCGCCTGCACGATCTGCGGGATACTGTCAATGAGCGCCGTCACAATGCCGCCTATAATCTCCGGTATCGCGTCCACGATGGCCGTGATGATATCCGGCAGCGAGGTCACCAGCGAGGTCAGAAGATCGATGCCCGCTCGTATGATCAACGGAATGGAGTCAAGCAGCGCCGTGATCAGGCTGCCCACAATCTGTGGGATGGCCTCTATCAAAACCGGAATAGCGTTCAAAAGTCCCTGTGCAAGCCCTATGACCAGCTGCAGGGCCGCGTCGATCAACATGGGGATGTTGCCGATCAGCGTCTGGACGATAGCGACGATCACCTCGACGATCTTGGGCAGCAGCTCCGGCAGCGCCTGACCGATGCCGTTGGCCAGCGCGATCACGATCTGCAGCGCGCCCTCCAGTATCAGGGGCAGCATGCTGATCAGGCCGTCCACAAGAGCGAGAATGATCTGTATGGCCGCCTTGGTAATGCCCGGCAACGCGGCCACAATGCCCTCAATGAGCGTGCCGATCATAGAGACGGCACCGTCCACAATTTTCGGCGCGAACTCCATGATCTTGGACAGGATTTCGGATAAAACCGTCCCAGCTTCCTCAACCAGCCCCTCAAAGCCGCCTTCTTTAAACGCGTCGTTCAACTGCTTCATATAGGTCTGGCCGAGCTTTACTACCTCCATCATGGGCTGCTGGACGCTTTGATAAATCTCAATGCCGAAATCCGTGGCAGTGTTTTTGAGGATCGCCAGCTGGCTCTCCATTGTCTCGTATCTTTGAGCGGCCTCGTTGGTCAGCGCGGTATTTTCCTGCCACGCCTGATTGCTCAATTCAATAGCACTGGTAAAGACTTCTTGGCCGTTTGCCGCACGCAAGAGGGAATCCCGCAAGCGCGTCTCCTTAATGCCCATTTCATCCAGCATGCCGATTGCGCTCATACCCTGTTCCTCGGCATTTGCCAGACCGGCTGTGAAAGCGATAATCGCTCCGGTAGCGTCCTCTCTGAACAGCGTGGCGAATTCATCCGCAGACATGCCCGCGACCCGCGCAAAGTCATTCAACGCGTCGCCGCCTTTTTCAACCGCGACCTGCATGGAAACCATGACCTTGGAAAAAGCCGTGCCGCCCGCCTGCGCCTCGATGCCCATGCTCGACAGCGCCGTCGCCAGACCCATGATGTCCGCCTGGGACATGCCGACCTGCGTACCCGCGGCGGCGAGGTTTTTGCCCATCTGGGCGATGTCGGCTTCCGTGGTGGCAAAGTTGTTACCGAGCGCCACGATAGAGGAACCCAGCTTGTCGAAATCGCCTTGATCCATCTTTGTGATATTGGCAAACTGGGCAAATGTGGTGGCCGCTTCCTCGCCGGTCAGGTTGGTGGCGTTGCCCAGATCGGCCATAACGCGGGTAAAGCCGATGATATTATCCGTCTGGATACCGAGCTGCCCTGCCATTTCCGCGATTCCGGCGATCTCCGCCGCGCTGGCCGGGATCTCCATCGCCATACTGCGGATGCCCTCTTCCAGCGCGGCGTACTGTTCTTCCGTCGCCTCGACCGTTTTGCGCACACCCGCAAAGGCGGACTCAAACTCAATGCCCGCGTCGATGGCCGATTTCAAGGCACTGCCGATTTCTTTAATAAGGGACACAAGCGCCTTCAGCCCGGCTTTAATGGCGTCGGCAGCGAGATTGGCCTTGAGCACATCGCCAAAGATAGAGGTTTTTTTAGACGCGTCCTCTATCTCATTTCCGAATTCGTCCGCCTCGTCTCCGGCTTCATCCAGCTCTTTTCCCGCCTTATCGACCTCTTTGCCGAAATCGCCGGTTTCTTTGCCCGCGTCGCCCAGCTCCTTACCGGCGCTGTCGACGGCTTTGCCGAAATAACCGGCCTCCCGGCCTGCTTCATCAAAGCCCTTTTCCGCTTCTTCAAGGGCTTTGTTGTTGCTGTCCAGCTCGCGCTCCATTTTGTTCAATTCCGCTTGCGCGTTGTTGAGCTGGATCTGCCAGTTTTGTGTGCGTTTATCGGTTTCCCCGAAAGAGGCGGCGGCGTTGGCGAGAGCCTGCTCCAAGGTGGAGATTTTCTGCCGCTGCGTGTCGATTTCCTTATTCAGCACGCGGTTGCGCGCGGTAATGGCCTCGACCGATTTATCCTGCTTGTCAAATTGTGAGGCAACAAGATTCATCTCGCTGCCCAATACCTTGAAGGCCTGATTGATGTCCCGAAGGGCGTTTTTAAATTCTTTTTCGCCCTCGATCCCGATCTTCAGCCCAAAATCGTCCGCCATACGCTCACCTCCAATCCTTGGGGATCATACGGAAAAGCGGGCGGCGACCGTCTCCGATCCGCGCACCCGCTTTTCCAACAATAGCCTTAAATTCCATAGGGGATTACATCGTCGATGGTCAGCTCCCGCTTGGGCTTGGAAATGCCCAAGAACTGCTTGTGGCACTCCCATAAGTCCATCAACAGTCCCAGGGGCATGAGCCACGTTTCCTCCTCAGAGCGGTAAAGCTGTACCGTGCCGTAATATAAAAGCCGAGTGAACAATTCCTCGTCGCTCACTCGACTTCCGCGTTTTTTGGGTCGTCCTCGCTCTGCACGTTCCGCTTGGTGCCCTTGATCATGGCTTCCATGATGGCCGCCTTATAGCTCGCCAGCTCCAGCGGAGAAGTAAGAAGCTCCATCGCCTCGGCAGTCAACAGCTCCTTCTGATCCTCCTTGTGCTTGAGGTTGTGGATCAAAAGGCTTTGGTTCGCCAGCAGCGTGATCAGCCACACCACCTCGTCCAGCGCCATTTCGAAGTTCTCCGATTTCATCAGCTTATCGCCCAGCTTCTCCAGCCCGCCGTAGCGTCCCGCGATCTCCTTGGTCGCCCGGGTGGTCAGGATCAGCTGATATTCTTCGCCGCCGACATTGATGATTGCGCTCCGATCCGTATCCTGCATTAGTCGCCGCCTCCTCCCGCCGCGAATACCGGCTCATATACCTCGGAGTACCAGCCGGTAATAATCGACGGCTCCACGCCGGTATCATCCTCGCTGACCTCGGCTTTCCACGGATGGTTGCCCTGTCCGTCCAACTTATTGCGGCGCATGACCGTCCCCTCGATGGTCGGCGTCGAAAAAGTAATGGATTCGCCTTTGGTCTGCAGGTTGGTGGCCGGTATGCCGAACTTCACGCGGTACAGCCAGAAATACCGGTACTTGCCGTTGGCTTTTTTCGCGCGGAAGCCGATGGCCACCGGCGCGCCGCCGTCCTCGCTGGCCGAGATCAGCACCTTGTTGTCGTCGATCTTCGCGCCCGTCAAATCCTCGGCGGCGGTGACCCCGATGTCGTCCACCCCCAAAGAGAGGGTGCCGCTTTGGAACTCCTTGACGATCTCCGCCGCGCCGTCGTCGGCATATAGGGTCGCCTCAGCCAGCTCCACCGAAAGCTCCGCCGTCATCGCCTTGGCCAGCGGGAGGGGTTCGGCATAAGTTTCGCTGCCGTTCGGATCCTCGGTGATTTTGGCATAGTACAGCCTGTCAAGGCCTATGGTCGCCATAACTCATTCCTCCTTTAACTCGTACTCTTTCGCCATGTCGATGGCGTAATGGTGGTAGCCGGTATCGTCCTCATGGCCGATATACCGGCGCTCGGTGATGGAAAAGTCCCCGTCCAGCAGCGCTTTTGCCACCTGATTTTTGCGGGCAACGTAATTGCCCTTTGTAAACAAGGACAACCGCGCCTCCTGTATCTCGTGGTGAGGGCGGTTGTCCGCAAATACCTCAAAGGTGTCCGTCAGCGGGGTAATGACCAGATACTCGTCGGGCGGCACCCCGCTGAACACGCCGGTCTCAATGGGGACGCCGACTGCTGCCAGCGTCTCGTTCAGTTCCTGTAAAATGTTCATAACCGCCTCATCTCCTCGTCCAGCTTTTCCTTCATGGCATTGATGCACGGTTTTCTGCCGGAGGACTTCGCCGGTTTTAAAAACGGCTTTGCGGGCTGGCCTGATTTGCCGTATTCGATGATGTTGGCGAGCTTGGCGTTGCTCTCGCCGTCCCGCCGTGGCTCGGCAAAGCCGACCTTGATGTTGTGGTTGCCCTTTCTGTCCTGCAGAGCGGGGGAAAGGCCCAAGGCCTCGGCCAGCTCGCCGGTGGAGCGGGAATCGTACTTCGTGCCGCTGCCGACCACCGAGCGCAGGTTGGACTGCACCTTGCCCAGCACCACCTCGCCGCCCGCTTCCAGCACCCGGGGGATGATCTCGTCGGTTTTATCGCCCAGCCGGGAAATTTTCAGGAGAAATGCCTCCGGCATTTTCACGTCGACCTTAGCCATATCCTCACCTCGCAGTCGATTGGATTTTTTCCGTCAGCACTTCGATGTACATGCCGCGCCCTTTCACATCCTCGACGCTGACGATGTTGTACCTGCCGTCCGCGCAGACCAGCACGAGGGAGGCGGTAATCTCAAGGCCGGGGATTTTGCGAAAACGAAACAGGGCGGACGCTTTTGAAAACGCCGCCCTGTTCGCCCAGCTTTCGCTGCCGTGCCGATCCTCCTTGTATGCCCGGACGCTTGCCAGCACGGTATCGTCCTTTGTGGCAAAGCCCTCGCTGTCCTTAACCGGCTCGGTGGAAACAATATCCACGAAGGTGTTCATTTTCCCAAAGCTCATGTCTCACACCTTCCAATCCCGGTCGAGCCGCAGAAGCAGGTTGACCGTGTTCCACACCTGCTGCCCGGCCTGCACGCTGTCGGCAAAGAAGCCCGCTGTCGAGCCATCCCTGCTTTCGTAAAAATGGCTCGACAGCATGATGACGGCCTGCTCGGTGGTGGGCGGCATGGCGTGCTCGGTATAATGCCCCTCCGGAATGTGCTGGTAGCTTTCGGCGTAGGAAACGGCGGCGCGGATGAAGCCCCGTAACAGGTCGTCATCCGCGTCGTGCTCCAATATGAGGTTTGCTTTGACTTTTTCGAGCAATTCATCCACGCCGTCCACCTCCCGTTACGATGCTTTCTGCTGCAGTACCTTGATCGCCTCGGGCAGCACCAGCTTGCCGTCTACGCGCTGGGTGGCGATGAAGCCCACCTGCCCGGTGGCGGCGTACAGCTCATTGAGCCGCTTGAAAACCCTGCCCTGGCGGTCAGCCACCCAATAGTAGCTGAAATCGCCAAAGACCACCGTTTTCGCTCCGGCTTCGAGGGTCGGCACATAGGCCGAGGTACGCAACGGACGGTTGAGGATGGTGTCCGGCGTGGCCTCCTTGATGGAAGGCTGCCAAAGATACTGGCCGGTGCTATCCTTCAGCTTGCGAATCGCTTTGACCGTCGCGTCGTTCATAATGAAAGCAGCGTTCCTGCGGTACGGCGACTTGAGGCTGTAGAACAGATCCAGAATCTCGTCCAACGTAATCGCTGTCGCGCCAGCTGTGGTTACGCCGACCTGCCCGCCGCCTGTGGCGGCGAGGATGCCGGTGGGCTTCCCGGATCCATTGCCCACGAAGAAAGCTTCCTCTTCCTTGTTGCCGATGCGGCGGGCAAATTCCCGGGCGATGTAGCTCTCCAGATTGAACACGCTGTCGTTTAAGAGTTCCTCGCTGACCTTGATCATGGTGGCCAGCTTGAAAGCGCCGATGGAAACCTGTCCGAAGCTGTCGTCGCTCTCGGGAATAGCTCCCTCCTCATCGACCCAACTTGCCTCACCTTTGGAGGCTACCACGGGAATCTTGCGGTCACCGGAGGAGGTCGTGATGACATTGGCCAGCTGCCGGAAGATATTTTCCTCCTCCAGCGCCTCCACGAGGGTACGCTCGAATTCGTCGGGTACGAGATAGCCGCCCTCGGTATCCTCACCGATCTGCAGCGCGTTTTGGATATCCACGGTGCGCTTGCCGCGCATGGCGTTCCAGAAGGCGCGCCTGTAGTCGTCGGTCGCCCTGCCGGTTTTGGTCTCGCCGGTGGAAGTGGGCTTGTTGGTGATGGGGGTGCCCGTCGGCTTGGAAAGCTCCAGGTCGAGGGCGGCCTGACGCTCCAGCCGGTCGATTTCCTTGCCCAGCGCCACCACGTCGGCTTCCATCTTTTCATAGGTTGCGGTGTCCTCAGCGGACAAAAGCCCGTCGCCTCCCCGCTTGGTGTCGAGGAAAGCCTTGGCGGCTTCCCATGCTTTCGCGCGCTTCTCGCGCAGTTCCAAGATTTTACTCATTGTCGTTTCCTCCTTTAAAATTTAGGGCTTAAGCAAATCGAGCCGCTTTTGCAGCGACTCGATGGGGGTGCCTGTGGATTTTTGTTTTCTCGGGAGCTTCCGCAGCAGGGAGTTGGTCACCGCCTGCCTGCTGAAGATCATACTGCTTGATGCCACCGCGTCCGGAAGAGAATCATCCGCTTCGATAAACAGAATGTCGTCGGCAAAACCCAGTTCCACCGCTTTCTTGGCGTTCATCCAGCTTTCCGCGTCCATGAGGTGGGAAATCCGCACCCGGGACAGTCCTGTTTTTAATTCGTAGGCGTTGATGATGGACTCCTTAACCTCGTCCAGCATGGCGATGGCGCGTTCCATCTCCTCGGTATCGCCGATGGCGATGGTCATGGGGTTATGGATCATCATCATGGAAACCGGCGACATATACACATCGCCTCCGGCCATAGCGATCACCGAAGCAGCGCTGGCCGCGATGCCGTCGATCTTGACAGTCACGTTTCCGGGATAATCCATCAGCATGTTGTAGATTTGGGCGGCGGCAAAAACGTCACCGCCCGGGCTGTTGAGCCAGATGGTGACGTCGCCTTCGCCGCTTTGCAGCTCCTCTTTAAATTGTTTGGGCGTGATGTCGTCGTCAAACCAGCTTTCCTCGGCAATCGCACCGTTAAGATACAGGGTGCGGCTGCCGTCCGCGTTTCGCACCCAGTTCCAAAAATGGCGCGCCGATTTCGGTTTACCTGTTCTGCCCATTGTTCGATTCCTCCGTTTCTCTGTTGATTTGACCGGAAAAAATGCCCGCATCCGCGAGCTTGGTCATGTTGCCGTTGATCAGGTACAGATCACCTCCCAGTTCCTCCGGTATCCGGTTCATGTTTTCCAGCTCCCGGATGTCATTGGCGCTCATCCAGCCGTTTTGCCGCGCGGTGGCGTACCCATTCATGCGTTTTTGATAGTCGCCCCTTAGAAGACCGTCTACATTGAACTTCACGAAATAACGGTGTTTTTCCGAAGGAAGCAGGAGGGCTTGTTGAATTGCCTGCTCCCATTTGACCACCCACGGATCCAGCGTGTATTTTACAAAATCCAGCGACTGCTGCTCGATGTTGGAAAAGCTTGACCGCTCCAGTTCTCCGACCATATGGGGAGGCACGCGGAATATCCTTGCGATTTCGTACAGCTGGAATCGCCTTGTCTCCAGAAACTGCGCTTCCTCCGGCGGGATGCCGATCTGTTGAAACTTCATTCCTTCTTCCAGCACGGCGATGCGGTGGGCGTTGGCACTGCCCTGATACACGGCGTTCCAGCTCTCCCGTACCCGCTTCGGATCCTTGACCACGCCCGGGTGCTCCAGCACACCGCCCGGGTTCGCTCCGTTGGCGAAAAAGGTCGCGCCGTATTCCTCTGTCGCCATGGCCATACCGATGGCGTTTTTCGCCATGGCGATGGGCGAATAGCCGATCAGCCCGTCAAACCCCAGGCCGGGAATATGCAGCACCTCGTCCCGGCGCAGGATCACCGTGCCGCCGTTTGGATCAAAGCGGCTTTCCTCGCTGTCACGCCGATAGGTGTAGAACAGCTCGCCGTTTTGCGCCCTGTCCACATCCATCTTGTTTGGCAGCAGAGGATAGAGAGCCAGCACCCGCCCGCGCCCGTCCCGGATGATCTGCGCGTAGGCATTGCCCCAAAGCAGAAGATGGCTCATCATGACCTCGCGGAACACGAAGGAGGTCATCTCTGCATTGGGTTCATCGTGCAGAATGGGATATAGCGGGTGGCTCAAAACCTTTTCCTTGCCGCCGTCCGCTTTGTATTGGTAAACATGGATGGGCAGGCCTGCGACGGACTCGGCCAGTATGCGCACACAGGCGTATACCGCCGTGGCCTGCATGGCCGTCCTTTCGTTGACCGCCTTGCCGCTGCTGGTGCCGCCGAAGAAAAAGCTGTAGGCGCTGCCGAGCCGGTTCTTTGGCTTATCCCGAGACCGGAACAAGCGGGAAAATATGCTCATAAAATCAACAACCCCCTTTCGTCGTAAATTGAACCGTCGCTGTTGCCGCCGCCATGGCGCAGCGCGCGATCCAGCGCCATAATGGCCGCCACCGCGCCGTCGATCTTTTCGGTGGATTTCTCCTTGTCGGGCTTGATGTTGCCCGCCGGATCCGTCTTGACAAAGATGTTGTCCATCATCCATCGCAGCACCGGATGACCGCTGTGCGCCAGCTTTTCTTCCAAGGTCAGCTTCATCAGCTCCTTGGTGGGCGGCGACATATCCTTAAAGCCTTGGCCGAAGGGCACGACGGTAAAGCCCAAACCCTCAAGGTTCTGCACCATCTGCACCGCGCCCCAGCGGTCAAAGGCGATCTCGTGGATGTTGTACTGCTCACCGAGTTCTTCAATAAAACTTTCGATAAAGCCGTAATGCACCACATTGCCTTCGGTAGTATATAAAAAACCCTGCTTCTCCCATATGTCGTATGGCACATGGTCGCGCCGCACCCGCAGGTCGATATTGTCCTCCGGGATCCAGAAGAAGGGCAGGATCTGATATTTATCCGTTTCATCCAGCGGCGGGAACACCAGCACAAAGGCCGTGATGTCTGTGGTGGAGGAGAGGTCAAGACCGCCGTAGCAGGTACGTCCGCGCAGGCTTTCCGCGTCGACGGGGAAAGCGCATTTGTCCCATTTCTCCATCGGCATCCAGCGCACCGATTGCTTGACCCACTGATTGAGCCGCAGCTGCCGGAACAGATTTTCCTCGGCGGGATTATTCTTGGCGTTTTCACAGGCCACCCGCAGCTTTTCAATGTCCACGGTGATCCCAAGGGAGGGATTGACCTTTTTCCACACCTTTTCGCTCGTCCAGTCGGCATCATCCGGAGCGCTGTAAATGACGGGGTAAAAGGTGGGGTCGATTTTTCGTCCCCGCAGGATATCCTCGGCCTTTTGGTGCACCTCCCAGCAGATGGAATGCCGGTCGGTGCCCGCCGTCGTGATCAGGAAGAAAAGCGGCTGCTGCCTTGCGTCGCCGGAGCCGTGCATCATCACGTCAAACAACTGGCGCGTCGGCTGGGCGTGCAGCTCGTCGAACACCACGCCATGAACATTAAGGCCGTGTTTGGTGTAAGCCTCTGCCGAGAGCACCTGATAAAAGCTGCCCAGCGGCCTGTATACCAGCCGTTTCTGCGACAACATGGGCTTGATCCGGCTTTTCAGCGCCGGGCACTGCTCCACCATATGCACCGCGACGTCGAATACAATGGACGCCTGCTGACGGTCGGAGGCGCAGCCGTACACCTCGCCGCCTTGTTCAAAATCCCCGCAGGTTAAGAGTAGAGCGACGGCCGCCGCAAGCTCTGATTTACCCTGTTTTTTCGGGATTTCCACATAGGCGGTATTGAACTGCCGGTAACCGTTAGGCTTTAAAATCCCAAACACATCGCGGACGATCTGCTCCTGCCAGTCGATCAGCTCAAAGGGTAGGCCGTACCATTCGCCCTTGGTGTGCTTCAGGCAGTTGATAAAGGTAACGGCGACGTCCGCCGCGTCTTTATCGTACTTTGAACCGTCCGCCATGAACTTCGTGGGTTTGTATCGTTTGAGCTTCCGCAGCGTCACCGCCTCCCTTCTGAAAATGAGCAAGAAAAAAGGAACCTCTCTCGAAGCTCCTTTTCATATCGGTGGATTTCTATTGCGCCTTGTTACGCCGGGTGCATCTCTACCGGTTGCCGGTCAGGATGAACGCCACGTATTGTTTGGGGTGCTCCTCCAGCAGCACCACCAGCTCGTAAAACTGCCTGCGGTGCGCCTCATGCTGTACGCCTTTCACGTCAAACATATTGACCACGCCGCTTTTCCGGACGGCAAGGATCTGCTCGACGATTTTATCGGAAATCAGAGGGTTGTGTTCCATCGCCTACACCTCCGCCTGCCGCATCCGCGCCGCCGAATCACGCACGGCCTTGCCGAGGATAGCGAGGTCGAAGCCCGCGTCCAAATAGCCCTGCCGGATCACATCGTAGTAATATCGGCTCGGGGCGCCGAGGGGTCTGCCCTCGTTCATGATATATACCATCGCCTCGATCCATTTGCCCTTGAACCGTACCTTGACCGTTTCCTTGCGGTAGAGCCACGGATATCCTTCGTATCGGTCAAGGGCCGCCTCGTCCCGGGGCGTGATTTGCCACAGCAGCGCCGGAACGCCGCCGCCTTTTTCCTTCTCGACGGTCGCCACCGCGCCGCCGCCATTGCCCCGGAACAAAAGCCGGTAGCCGGTGAGCTTTGTGTTGCCCAGCGCCTTGGCGGTGGGGCAGCGCCCCGCCATCTGTTTCAGGTTGAGGTTACTGCCGTATGCCAAATAAATCGCTTTATCCTTGTTCATTGATTCTTCCTCCTTGCCCGGGTCGCCCGCAGGGTTGCCCCGGGGCGCGCCCTTGAAAATCGAATATAGCCAAACCCGACCGTCAGGCCTGCCGCCGCAGGGGGCGGCAGGCCGCCCCCGCTGGCCGCTTTATCTACGCCGCCGTGCGAAACCGCCATGCCGCGTTGCCGTCCAGGTGCTTGCAAAGGTGCTCCCGGCAGTTTTTGAACTCGTCGCCAATCAGCCCGATGCGGTTTAAGTAGGTGCGCATGGCGAATTTTTCGTTCTCGACCTGCGGCTTTTTGCTGCTGGCGCATTTTTGCGTCAGCGCCTGATGGTTGAGCGCCAAGGCAAGGACAATGTAGCTGCGTATCTTTCCCGCGTGAAGCTCGCTGTTGAAGCCCCGAAGCTCCACCGTATGGTTGCCGTTGAAAAAGCTGTGCAGGTTCAAAAAATGATAGCGGCTGCTGTGGTAATGGCGGCTGCGGCTCTCGCCGTATCCCTCGTACCAAATGCTCTCGACGGCCGCCATGGTCTTGGGCTTTCGCCGGTTCATCTTTTCCACCAGCACCGCGTCCATCTTCTTGCAAAACCGCATCCTCTCCGACGCGATCTGCAGCGCCTTGTAGAAAAGGTCGTTTTTGCTGGCGATGATGTTCATGAAGTTGCGGATGCTGCGCGGCGTATGGTTTGCGCCGTTTAAGTGAATGTGGACGCCAGCGCTTCCGTTGGTGAAGCCGCCCGCCTTGCGGAGCCTGCGAACCAGCTCCTGCAGGGTATCGATATCCTCCCGGTAGGTGAGGATGGGGCTGACCAGCTCCACCTTATAGGTATCGTCCGCCGCGACCTTCTGCCTGCCGACCTTTTTCTGTGCCGTGATGCTGGAGTCGTACATGAATTTCCAAGTCCTGCCGTCGGGCGCGATGACCTTTTTTGAGTCGTAGTAGTCGCCGCCCTCCTGAATCCTGCCGCCCAAGAACTCCGCGGCAACCTTTGCCGCCTGCGTTCTGGTGATGCCGGTGAATTCCACCTCGATGCCGAATTTCGTTGTAAACATTGTGTTTTCCCTCGCTTTCCCTGTGTTTTTTGCCTTTTGGCAGTGTAGATTAGGCCATTAAAAACACAGGATAGCAAGGCAATTCTGCGAGGATTTCCGGTGATTTTTCCACAATCTTTAGCGGTGGGATTTGTGTACATTTGGGCGGTTTACAGCCGCTTGATCACGTCTTCTCCGTATGCCGCGCCGAGTCCGGAGCCGCGATCCCAATCCACAAATACGGTGCCGATATCATCCACGAAAGTAACCGTTCCTTGGTCGCCGGGCTTTAATTTGCTGTAGGGGTCGTTCATGCGGATCAGCTCCACGCGTGTCCCCGGCGGGTATTGCTCCCGCAGCCGGAGAACGATTTCTTTTGGGGGAAAGCCGTTTCTGTTCATTTTGCATCTACTTCCTTTCCCGGATAATAGGCCGCGAATTTCGGATAATCCGTACCCTCCGGCATGATCAGCACACCGTCCGTTTTAGCGCGCTGCCGAACCAAAAGGCAGTGCCATACGCCGTCTTGATCCACACGGCAGAGCCGCTTGTTCTTTTCGATGAATCGCCGCTCGACCGTCAAGTCAGTGATGAGGTTTTCATAGTCAATATCCGCAAGGTCGATGGTTTTCTCAATCACAAACGGCTGCCGCTGTTCCAGAAGGTGAAGACGGCGTAAATCTTCCATTCGAAAGGGCTGTCTGACAAAAAAGGCGGTGCTTTGTAAATCATTACGCATGCTCGTTCTCCGCCCCGTCGTCCTGCCGCCTTGCGGAGCCGCTGCGAAACGCGCTGTTGCCGGAGAGATTTTTCAAGAGGATCTGCCGCGCTTGCTTGTACTCGTCGCCGACGAAGCCCAGACGGAGGAGGAAGACGCGGAAGGCATATTTTTCGTTTTCCACTTCTTTCTCTTTGGCGTTTACGCGCTTCTGCTTTTTTGCCGCAGCGCACAGGGCGCCGATAAAGCGGGAGTAGGCGGCAACCTCGTCGCTCGACGCGCTGAAGGAAAACCAGGGGAACTTCAGCGTCGTTTCCGTCCGTTCGATGGGAAGCGCGTCAGCGCCGATGGCCTTCTTGATGAGAGCCGCCTTGCTGGCGATGAGCTTTTCAAGATTGTCGATACCCTCCTCGGTAAATCCCTCCAGCGGCATTTCAATGGTCAAGCTGTCCGTGGCTTCATACGCAAAACCGCGCTCGGCCAAACCCTCCAGCAGCTTTTCTACCAAATCGCTGTCTGTCGCATTGTTGAAAGAGAGCGTACCCTCCTTGTCAATGACAAAGTCCCCCACGGCGTAGGCGAATGTCGGCGCGCCTTTGTAGACAGGCTCCCAGCCGATAATTTCACTGGACGCTTTGACCAGTTCCTTGCGTCGCGCCCCCGTTGCGTTAAATCTGATCTCCATGTTGTTGTCCTCCTTTGTTTTTTGGTGGGGTACATTAACGCTCTGTTTTGAGGGAAAAGCAAGGACAATCTCAAGCGTTCTGTGTTTCTATGAAAGAAATTTTTTCATTCCCCCGAAGGAGAAAAACCGTCTCGTCGCCGCCAGCCCGCTCGATATACCGCTTCACGATCACATCGCAGTATTTTTCGTCCAGCTCCATCATGAAACACACGCGCTCGGTCTGTTCGGCGGCGATGAGCGTCGTGCCGGAGCCGCCGAATAAGTCCAGCGTCATATCGCCGGTGCGGGAGCTGTTGAGCATGGCCTTGGCCACCAGCGCCACCGGCTTCATGGTGGGGTGCTCCACCGACACCTTCGGGCGTGGAATCTCCCACAAGTCCGATTGTTTGCGGTCGCGCAGCGGGCAGAGCCGCTTGCCTTCCAGCCAGCCGTACCAGAGCGGCTCATACTGGGTGTGGTAATCCTTGCGGGAGAGCACCAGCGAGTCCTTTGTCCAAATGATCGTGCTTGACCAGTGAAAGCCCGCTTTCCGCATGGCTGGCATGACGTTGCCCCATTCCTGGGCGCTCATCACCACATAGGTCATACAGCCGGGTTCGGACACTCCGGCCATGGCCTGAAACGCAGCCAACAAAAAAGCACCGAACTGCTCGGTGCTCATTTTATCGTTAAGGATTTGTCGCGGTTTCCAGCTTGGATGCCGAACATCGGAGCCGTAGTCCACGTTCCAGGGCGGGTCGGTAAAGATGAACCGCGCCTTTTGGCCGTCCATGAGTCGCTGTACTTCCGTGAGGACGGTGCTGTCGCCGCACATCAGCCGGTGTTTACCCAGCAGCCAGATATCGCCGCGCCGCGTGACCGGCGTTTCGATTTCTTCGAGCGCCTTGTTGGCGTCAAAATTATCTTCCTTGACCTTGCCCGCCGTTTTCTCCTTGAACAATTCCTCCATCTCGGCGGCCTCAAAACCGGTGAGGGACACATCGAAGCCGTCGTCGTTCAGATCGCGCAGCAGGTCGGTCAATAGCGGGATGTCGAATTCGCCGCTAATTTTATTAAGCGCCACGTTCAGCGCCTTTTCCCGCTGCTCGTCGATATCCAGCACCACGCAGTCGATTTCTTGATAGCCCATGGCTTTCAGCACCTTGAACCGCTGGTGCCCACCCACGATATTGCCGGTACGCTTATTCCACACGAGCGGCTCCACATAACCAAACTCCTCAATGGAGCGGCGCAGCTTCTCATACTCCGCGTCCCCGGGCTTTAAGTCCTTGCGGGGGTTGTATTTCGCCGCGTTCAGCTTGGCGGCGGGGATTTTCTTTATGTTCACTTGACCGCCTCCAGTCTGAACGCTTTTTCACCGGTGAAATCCTCCCAGCGCTTAACCGCCAAATCGCAGTAAATGGGGGAAAGCTCCATAGCGCGGCAGCGGCGCTCGGTCTGCTCCGCCGCGATGATGGTGGTGCCGCTGCCGGAAAACGGCTCCAATACGATGCTGCCCCGGTCGGAGTGCATCTTGATACAGCGCCACGGCAGCTCGACGGGAAACATGGCGGGGTGTTCTTTATTGGCGCGCACCGTGGTCATCTCCCAGATCCCCGCATAGCCCCACTTCTTGCGCTCCTCCTTCGTGAGCCGTTTGACAAACCGATAGCTGTGACCGGCGAAGGCCGAGAGCCATACATACTCCTGATCGTTGTATTCCTCAGCTTCGCCGTTCTGTCTAAAAGCCGAGATGTACTCGTACTGCTGCACCGGCTTATTGGATACGAGGTGATAGGGGCCGACACCGAAATTCATCCCTTGCTTTTTCCAGATGCGGATCCAGATCGGGCGGTAACCGTTGTCGGCAAACATATTGACGCTGTACACGCTGGTGGGTTCGATGAACTGGGAGCCGGTGGCGTAAAGGTCGCCCAGATTCCAGCAGACGATATCGGCGTATTTGCAGAGGTGCTTGACAACCGGTCGGATGGTTTCAAACCACGGCTCGATGCCCGCCTTCTCATATTCCTTACCCACGCCGTAGGGCGGGGAGGTAACGGCGCATTGGGCATGACCGCCTTCCATGAGCCTGATGAAATCAGCCTCGCTGGTGGAGTCCCCGCACATGAGGCGGTGCGCTCCCAGCACCCAGATATCCCCAAGCTGCGTGGTTGCGCCTTCGCCCTCAATGCGCTCTTTTTCCTTATCGACGTCGAAATCGTCCTGCACCGCTTCCTTGGAATACCAGCGGTTTAAAAGCTCGTCGATTTCCGAAGCGTCGAAGCCGGTGAGGGACACGTCAAACGTGCCCGCGTCAAGCTCTGCCATCAGCTCGGCCAGCTTGTTTTCGTCCCATTCGCCCTGAATCTTATTGAGCGCCACGTTGAGCGCCTTTTCCCGCTGCGGGTCAAGCTCTACCACCACGCAGTCGATTTCGGCATGCCCCAAGTCCAGCAGCACCTTGAGTCGTTGATGCCCGCCCACAATGTTACCGGTGGTCTTGTTCCAGATCACCGGCTCCACGTACCCGAACTCCTCAATGGAGCGCCGGAGCTTTTCATATTCCTTATCGCCGGGCTTTAAGTCTTTGCGAGGATTGTATGCCGCCGGATTTAACAGCTCGGCTCTGATTTTCTGTATGTTCAAAATTAACCACCCTTTCTTGCGGTGAGCAGGCGCTCCATCGCGTCGTCGTGGGGCGTTGCGCCCTTGTAATCCGACGCGCAGTTTTCCCGCACCACTTGGTAAATTTGGTACCATAGGTTGTTGGCCTGCTTCATAAAGCTCTGGCTCATGGCCACATAAGGCGAAGGAATGGCGTTGCCGGTGGTGGGGTGTTTGGCGAGGAAGCCAAATTCGGTGATGCACTCCTCGCACTGGATCCACCGCGCCACGCTCTGCGCGTACTGCTCCAGAAGCTGCGCGGGGATGAGATGGGCGCACCGGCGCTCGTACAGCCATTGCCACGTTTTTTCGTAAATCTCCACCGCCAGCGTTACCTTGCCGCTTTTTTGCTTTGCCCCCAGATACTCCCGGGGCGACGGCATGGTTTGTCCTTCCAGATTGGCGGTGTCTTTGAATTCCATGATCGTCAATGGGCGCTTGCCCGGGTTGCCCTCCAGAATTTTGTCGTGCAGGGGCTTCTTTTTTTGCCCCGAACCGACGCGCGCGCCGCCTCTGTTGGTGCCGTCCTTCGCCATGCACATCACCTCGCTTCCTGTAAAAAATGAAGGGGGATATACCCCGTTTGAAACCGCGACTTTTCGCGCGTGACCCCCCGCCCGTTGCACGCTCGCAGCCTCACAGAGATTTCGACCGCCCCTCCCGGCCAGGAGAAAATCACCGTCTGCGCCAGCGTCCGCCTTCCCGGGCGGTAATCTCGGAATGACAGGAGGCACACAAGCTCATGAGGTTACGCTCGTCATGGGTGCCGCCCTCGGACAGCGGCACGATGTGGTGCACCTCCTCGGCGGGTGTCAGCTTACCGGCCTTTTGGCACCGCTCACACAACGGGTGCGCCGCGATATACCGGTCGCGGATGCGCTTCCACGTCCGGCCATAGCGTTTGCGGGTGGCCGGGTCGCGCTCATATTTGTTGTACCTCGCGTCCATTTCCTTTTGGTGCTTATCGCAGTACCTGCCGTCCGTCAGCGCCGGGCAGCCCGGATAGCTGCATGGCCGCTTGGGTTTCCTTGGCATACAGCCACCTCCCGGGCAAAACAAAAGCCCTCAGAACAGCTGCTCCGAAGGCTCTTTTTTTGTTACGCAGATTTTGTTGTTACCAGTATAGCACCGGAAAAAGCAAAAGTCGTCTCATAAAAATCTCATCCTCATTTACCATACAGCAAAAGAGTAAGATGGTCGACCGCATTGTCTTTCTTCCGGTACACCTGCGCTCGTTCCAAATGAAGTCGGTCACCGATATTTAAGATGGCCTCGGTCTTGTTGATATCATCCCGTAAGAAGAATTCTGACAGGATAAACCGCTCATCCTCATTCAAAGCGTCCCAAGCTGGTTTGAACCACTCCATGTATTCCAACGCCCTGCGGTATCGCTCCTTGAGCACGTCGATCTCATCCAGCGTGGCCGCCAGCCGAGCTTCACCGGCTTTGGGGTTCTTCACCCTCGGCATGCGGTTCGGAATAGAAGATCGCAGAGAGGTCAACCGTTCACGCGCTTCTTCCAGCTCATCGGGGTGGTTTTGAATGATATATTCCATGCTGGAATAATCCTTCAAGGCATCGATAGCTGCCGCCTTTTTATTTAAATATATCCAAGCTATCGTCATGGACAGGCACCTCCAAGGTATCAAGAATGGATTTCACATCCTCGACGCTTGTCACTTTGAAGGCCTCGCCCTTGGCAGCTTTAATTTTCCGGATCATTGATTCCTGAAGCTTTGTCAGCTTGCCGGACGGGGTTTTCACCTCGAAGGCGACGAACCTGCCGCCGATGCAGCAGATGATGTCCGGCAAACCGGCTGTGCCGTAAAGCCCGCCATGCGCTTTCCAGCAAAAGCAGCTTGGCACAGTCTTTAAATAACGCATGATCGCGTTTGTGATGTCTTTTTCCGTCATATCGCTCACCCGTATCAGGCGACCGGCATAACCGGCATAACCGGGTAAAACGGAGTCTTTATATGTATTACACTTTTTCTACTACATATCTATTCCTTGGTTTATACGCAAGGAATAGGGAAACCCCGGTTTTTCCGGTCATTCCGGTCATGAAACCGTCAGTCCTGACCCTTTCCTTCTTCACAATAAGCAATTCCTTTCCACGTCCTGCGCTTGGACATCTTTTCCCGGCTGCGCTTCAGCGCGGGGAAGCTGGCTTCGATCTCCTTGTTGAAGTTGGTCTGCGACACCGGCTTCAATCCGGCGTTATGGCAGAACTCCCGGTATCTCATAAACAAATCGTCGCGCACCGATTCCGCGCTCCCGGAAAGCTCGCAGTATTCCTGAACGAAGGAGAGGACGCTGTTGCTTTCCACCTTGTAGCGCTGCAGCTCCGCCCGGGTCGCTTCGGTTTCGGGGAAGAGATAGCTGTTCGCGATCAACCGCTTCAAACCGGCCAGCGCCCACATGAAGATGCCGTCGCGCTCCACCGCCAGCTTCTCCAGCAGGTTGGGATCCCGCTTTTCGGGCGGCACCGCGTTCGCAAAGCGGATAATGATGAGCCTGCGGTAAAAGCCCTCGCTTCGGTCGCCGTAGTTGCGAGGTATCTCGTTGCAGGAAAACAGCAGCCGGGCATAGGGCTTGAAGCTGAAGGGATTCTTATTTTTACGCTCGGCGGTGATATAGTCCTCGCCGGTGAGCGCCTTGAAGATGCCGTTGTCGTCCACGCTCTTTGAGGGTAGGTCGGCAAAGATATTTGCCAGCTTCCCGAACAGCTCGGCGGTTTTGAAGCGGTCGGAGAGCGACTGCCACGGGACGTTCGACACGTTTTCGCTGCCCAGGAGGATCTCCTGGGCGATGGACAGCAGCGTCGATTTGCCCGCGTTGGGCGCGCCCACCAGCACAAAGCTTTTCTGTGCCTTATTGACCGGAATGAGCAGGTATCCGAATATCTCCTGCAGCAGATGGATTTCCTCGTTTTGCAGGACGCTTTTCAGAAACTTTATGAATAGCGGGCACCCGGCGTTCTCCCTGTACGCCGCCTTGAGCTGCACCGTCGAGTAGTACTCCGGCGTGTGGGGCTTGAAGCTGCCGTCGAGGACGTTGTACAGGCCGTTTGCCGCGTTGATGATGAAGGGGTTGCAGTTGATCTCCCGGATCGGCTTGTAAATGAGCATCCGCCACTGACCCTCGGTGTCGTTGATGGCCGACATGGTGGCGTAGCGGTCGATCAGGTGCTCGCGCACCCTGGCCGAAGCCTGCAGATCCGACGCGGCCTTGTACACGCCGCCCTCGTAGAGATAATAGCTCTCCGCGCCGTAGAAGGCGTCCACGTTTTTCGCCATATGATTGGCCAGCAAACCGGAAATGAAGCGCAGGCCGCCGCGCTCGGAGGGTTCATACCAGTCGGGCAGCTCCTCGCCGGAGGTTTCCCGTTTCGTGTCCTTGCTGTCGCGGTAGGCTTTGTACAGCTCCTTCTGCTGCGCAACCAGCGGCTTGACCGCGCCCGCCTTCAGGCCAAAGTGCTCCTTCAGCTCATACTCGATGAATGTCCCCGCGACGACCGAATCCACGTTGTAGAGGAAATCCCTGACGAAATCCTGCGCGGTCTGCACGTCGTCCACCGCCGATTTTTTGACCTCCAGCTCCCCGAGAAAGACACGCAGATCCTCAACGGAAAGGGGCTTATAGCAGAGGGCGGCGGGAGCCTTGCAGCCGCAGCTGCCGTCCTCCAGCCTCGGGCACTTGAATCCCTTTTCCCCGATGGTCTTGCAGGTGATGGGCTTGGTGCCGGATTCGAGGAAGTGATTGATTTTATCCCGCGTTTCCTGATGGTCATAGCGCGGGTAAGCCTTGGACAGCGCGTGAATGGCGCGGTCGCCGCCCTCAAAGACCGCAAGGTTTGTGATCATGCCGTACCAATCGTGCTCGGAGAGGGTTTTTGCGTTCTCCTTGCAGTGCCGTATAAAAAGACAGCGCCTGCCCACCAGCGTCAGTCCCCTGCGGGCACCCTTGGGCGCGGGCGCTTTCACCGCCGGTTCGTCGGGAACCTCGGGCAGGACGGCTTCCAGCTCGACCTGCGTATAGCGCAGCTCCGGATTGAATTTGACGCATTCCACCATGACCGGCTCGCCCTTGCAGTGATAAAACCCGGGCAACCGGAACACGCGGCTCTCGTTGACACAAGCCGGATCGCCGTGGAACCGCGCGATGAGCCGCTTCTGAACGCGCCGGAAGTCCTCAACCTTGGCGTCCTTCATCAGCCAGTACACATGCAGGGATTTTTGGGTTTTTACCACCAGCGACGGCTCCACGGGGAAGGCCTCAATTTGCGCCATCTGCTCCTTAATCGGCAGCTCGTCGCATTCCACGAACTGCGCGTTGACGCGGGTGATGTCGGTATCCTCATGGCCGCCGAAGTTGACCACGAAATAGACGCCGCGATGCTTGGCGTTGTGCTTCTGCAGCGTTTCCACCATCGTGCTGATCTTGCCCGCCGCGCATTCCAGCTTCGCGCCTTTATAGGTTCCGGCCTTGCGGTCGTCGAAAATGCGCAGGCACACCGTTTCGCCCGCGTCGAAGAAAGGCCGCAGGAACTCCTCGATGGGAATATGGAGCGGCGTGTATTCAGGCATTGGGCTTCACCTCCGCGCAGCCTTCGGTGAAATAGCGGATCGGTGTGCCGCGCTGTCTGGCTTTTTCCAGCTCGATGGCCATGCCGGAGGATATGCCGCCGCCGAAACACCAGACCTCCTGACACTTGCCCATGAGCACCAAGCCCATGAAGATGGCCAGGCTGCGCTGCGCCTTGTCGCCGTCGTCCATGAACTGGGGAAAGAGGAGATGGGGCGCGAGGGGGATCGCGCCCTTCTCCACGGCAAACCTCGCGTAACGGCGGGCACTTGCGAGGTTTTGCTCCACATTCCCCGCCAGCGGGGAGCAGATGAACACCAAGGGCCGGAACGCCGTTTTCTTGGCTTCCCGTTCAATGGCCATGAGGGCTTCGTAAGCGGTGGGGTCATGATAGCCTTCATGATTGAACTTGTTTACGCTCATGCACAAGCCCCCTCGTTTACCGTCCTCCACAGCTCGGGAGCCATCGTCGCAATCTGCCAGCCCGCGCTTTCAAGGGCGGTCGCCCGGTCGTAGCTCTCCACATCCCGCGACGCCCGGGTCACCGCGTTGGATAAGCCGTACAGCGACAGGTCGCCGCCGCTGATCAGATGCTGCAGGATGCCGGTCTGCTCGGTTTTGTTGAAGCCAAACTCCCGGGAGGTCAGCTCCACCACCTCCGGCACATGGCCGCTGATTTTCACCTCGGCGGCTTCCCTGAGCTTATCCACCACCTTGGCAAAGCGCGCCTCGTCGACGGCAGTGCGCACGATATCGCCGAGCTTGAGCATAAATGCGTTATCCTCGGCCTCCAGCGTCGTGTCGCTGTACAGCTCCCAGCTTTCCTCGTTTTCCCGCCCGATGTGGTACTTGCGCTTGCCGAGATCGTTCACGATCATCCCGTTCAGGCACACCAGCCGGTAGACCAGCGGCATGACAGACACGCTGCCGAGGCCGACCTCGCTGTTGCTGATGACAATACCCGCCTGCACGATGTCGCCTTTTTGCACCTCGGCCTCCAGCCGGGGATTGACCACCTTGATGTACATCCGCGTTTCGGTCACCTCGCAGCTCTCCACCCGCGCGTCCGGCATTTCGCCGATGATGGGCAGCGTGGCCTGCGCGATCTCATAGTTGTCGATGCGGCGGTACCGGTCGGAGAGAAAGGCTCTGGCCGTGCCGTCCAGGGTGCGCACGGTGTGCTTGGACGGTGCTTTACGGAACCAGCCGTTGATGTTCTGTGCCAGCAGCTCCGGGTGCTCGGCCTGCATCTTGTCGTAATATTTGGCCGGGATCCCCAGCGACGCGCCAAGCTGCCGGTGAAACAAGCCCGTCATTCCGAGGGATAAGCTGTTTTGCTCATCCACGGCATAGTCGGAGCGAAACTGCAGCAGCCGGAACCGTCCGGCGTCGCCGCTCATGGCCATGCTTTGCGTGCCAAGCACAAAATCCCGCTTGGCCTTGCGCTGGCGGTCTAATTCCACCGCCAGCTGCTGTAATGTCCTGCCTGTTTTCATGTCACTTTACCTCCAATTCTTTTAATTCTCCGAAGCGCGCGCCCACCGCCGCTTCGGCCATAATCGGTACGTCAAACCCCGCAAAGGGCCGCGCCTCCATGCACGTTTTGATAAAAGCCGCCGCCTCCGGCACCTTGTCCTGGGGCAGCTCAAAGACCAGCTCGTCGTGAATCTGTAATAACGGGCGCAGCCACATGCGACCGGGCAGTCCGGCGACAACTCTGCCAAGCGCCAGCTTGAGAATATCCGCCGCCGTTCCTTGAATGGGCGTGTTCAAAGCGCATCGCTGCGCAAAGCTTTTTTTGCCCCAATCCTGCGAGGTGATGTTCGGCAGGTAGCGCCGCCTGCCCAGCCACGTTTCCGTATAACGGCGAAACTCCGCCCGTTTCTTGACCTCCTCCTGCCAGCGGGTGAGGCGGGGATAACCGGCCTTTAGATTGTTGATGATCCGCTCGCATTCCGATAGCGGGGTGTTCAGCCCCGCCTTGAATTTCAAGTTGCGGTACAGTCCCTTGGCAAACAGCCCGAAGAACACGCCGAAATTGCAGTTTTTAGCGATGGTGCGGCGCTCCTTGTAATGCTCGTTGTTTTTGTCCGCGGCTTCCTCAAAGGGAATGCGGTAAATGACCGAGGTGGTCTGGGCGTGGATATCGCCGTCCGTGCAGCCGGAATCCGACTGGCAATAGGTTTCCAGCATCCGCTCATCCCGGCAGTAGAAGGCGCCGACACGCAGCTCAATCTGGGAGAAATCCAGCGAGAGCAGCGCTTTGCCCTCGGGGGCAGCGATAAAGCTGCGCACCCCGATCTCGTCGCTGTCCGCCCTGGGCATGTTTTGCAGATTGGGGTTGCGCGCCGCGAACCTGCCGGTCTCGGTGCCCAGCGGAAACAGATCGGGATGGAGCCTGCCGGTGGCGCTGCCCACATGCTCCAGATATCCGTCGATATAGGTGGACTTGAGCTTGCCCCACTTGCGGTACTCCTGCACCAGCTTGAACAGCGGCACCAACTCCGGGCGGTTTTCCCCGCACCACTCGGCCAGCAGGATCATGACCTCGTCGTCCATGGCCTCCTGATACTTGGCCGTGGTTTTGAACACCGGCAGCTTCAAATCGTCGTACAGATATTTCTTGAAAGCCGAAGTCGCGGCGTTAGCTCCGATGTTCACATCGCCGATCATGAAGGCGATATCCTCCCGAAGCCGCGCCAGCTTGTTTTCGGCTTCCGCTTGCTTTGCGGCCATCAATTCCCGATCCACCGGCAAGCCGTTGTATTTCATCAGCCCGCAGTAAATCGCTGTGGGCGATTCGATCCGCTCCACGATGAAGCGGTGCTTGGGCAGATACCGGTCGAACCAGTGATTGAAAAGGTAATACAGCCTTAGGGCATAGTCGCTGTCGGCGCAGGCGTAGCGCACCGTTTCCGCATCTGCCGGGTCCAATTCGTCAAAAAACCGGCCTGCGGTGACCTCCTCGAAGCTGGGCAGCTCCATGCCCAGAAGCTCCGGCACCAGCGTCTTTAAGCCGCTGTCGGCCAGCTTGCGGAATTGCGTGCTGCTCTTGAGTGTCATCTGCGCCGCTGCGATGGTGTCGTAGCAGGGCGGCTGCGGGATGATGCCCTTTGCGTACAGGAACATGGCCTCGAAGTTCAAATTGTGGGATACTTTGATGATCGCGGTGTTTTTAAAGAACGCTTCGGTCAGCCATTGCCACAGCGTGTCCTGATCAACGGCGTTCTCGCCGGTGCGGTGCGCCAGCGGCACATAGATAGCGCTGCCCTCGGCCACCGAAAAGCTGATGCCGACGATGTGGGCTTTGTGGGCGTCCAGCGCGGCTTTTTCCTCATTGCGATGGGAATCGCCGGGCGAAGTCTCAAAGTCAAAAGCCACGATCTCCGCGCCGCCGAGATAATTCCGTATTTCCTGAAGCGTTTTCACGCATGTGTAATCCATATCGTTTCCTCCTTGCCGCCCAAAGCGGGAAGGAGGCATGCGCCGCGCTCCCGCTTTAGGCCGGTCGTTATCTCAGCGGTTCTATGACCTCGCCGGTGTCCGGATCCACCAGCGGCTCTTCCTCCGCGTCGGGTTCCACGGTGTTGTCCACCTCAAAGCCGACACGCTTGCTGTACGCCTTGACCTGCTCGGACAGCTTTTCAAGCAGCGCGTATTCCTGCGGCGTGAGGGCGCGGTCGATTGAGAACTGCGCCTGTGAATAGGCGAGGCCGCCGCTGTTCGTGGCCTTGCGCAGGGAGAACCGCGTGACCACGCTGTTGGACTTTCTGCCCTTGCCCAGCAGCCGCTTGATGTATTTGGTGAATTCCTTCAGGCTGCCGGTGGGAAGGGAGAGCAGCAGCGGAAATATTTCACCCTCCCGCAGCACATAGATCCTGCGGCGTTTTTTGCAAGCCTTGCCGCCGTTTTCGCCGGTACCGAAGCGGTTGAGCTGACAGGCGGCGCAGCTGCCGCCTGGGTCGCCCTCGCCGGTCACGCCGTCAAAGCTGCCGCAGTCGGGCGGGTTGTTGCCTCCGGTATATTTGGTTTTGTAGTAGGCCTGCAGCGTGTGATGGTACAGGATGACCGCCGAGAATTCCTTGACCGTATCCGGCTCGTTCGGATCCTCGCCGGGCACCTCGAATACGGTGCTGCCCGCGGACGGAATCTTGATCCGCTCAAAGCTCATATCCAGCCCGTCAAGCTCCTCGGCCATCGCGCCGGTCATGTTGAAATCCGCAAGCTGCGTAAAAGCGTTGCTCTGCTTGCTCAATGCCTTCTCTTTTTTGGTTGCCATAATCGATACCTCCAATTTTTATTTGCGTTGCTTTAAGCGATGCCGCTTGTTCATTTCGCGGCCTTTTTGACCCCGACCGAGGTCTTTTCAAAGACGTTCACCAGCCCCGAAAGCCAGTCGGGTAAACTATCCTCATTCTCTTCGATCCGCTCCTTGACAAAGGACGACAGAGAGTTGGCATGTACGGTCTCGTACACCAAATCGCCGAATCCGGCCTTTTTGAGTGCCGCATACAGCTCATCCTTCCGGCCTGCCACGGCGGACGCCCGCGTTTTGGTGATCAAATAGAACATCACCCCGCTGCGCGTGAAATTCTGCGTTTCGGATTCGGCCATCAGCTCCGAAAGCCGGTAATCCGTCTCGTCGATCTTTTCGTTGATCTCCTGCAGCCGCTGCTCGGCGGCTGTTTTCAGTTCCCGCAGCTCCTTGAGCCGTTCGGCCAGCTCAAACATTTTTTCGCTGTCCGGCATAACGCCGCCTAAATTTCCCGCTTCCATGTGCTCCTTTCACCTCCCGGCAGAAAAGGGGTTGAACCCGTTTCTGTAATCGTCAATCAACATACACGCCAAGTCGGCCTTGTCCCGAAGCGCCTTGATGATCCGCACATCCACTGTGTTTTTAGCTGTCAGGTATATGTAGGTGCAGTTCTCTTTCTGGCCGACGCGGTGGATACGGGCTTTCGCCTGCTCAAAATTGGACATGGAATAATCCAAGCTGTAAAAAACCATCGTGCTGGCGGCGGTAAGGGTCACGCCCAGCCCCGCCGTAGCGATCTGGCCGACAAATACCTGCACCCGCGGATCATTCTGAAACGCCGACACCTGCGCATCCCGGTCTTTCACGCCGCCCATGATGAGGGAATATTGGATTTCCTTCTTTTCCAGCAGCTTGCAAATGGCTTTGATCTCCGGGATGAAGCGGGCGATGACCACCAGCTTTTTGCCCTCCTGCAGCACGTCCTCGATGATATCCGTAAGCGCCGCCTGCTTGGCGGTGCTGATCCGCTGCGGCGCGTTGCCCTCGTCGTCCCCGATAAAGCCGCCCGTAAGCTGGGACAGCCGCAGCAGCCGGGTGAGGATGTTGGTCACCGTCACCTCGCTTTGTCCAAGCTCGGCGTAGCTGTCCTTCACCAAGTCCTTGTAAATCCTCATGGCCGCAGGCTCCAGCTCCACCGTCCGCACGATGTCGGTGACCTCCGGCAGATCGAGGCACTCGGCCTTGGTTGCCCGGAAGGCGATGCTGTGCAGGCGGCGCATCAAGTCCCGCTCCATCGACCGCTTGAGCACCGGCGTGTGGTTGCCGTAGCCCACCATGTCGAAGTACCGGTTCCTAAACACATAGAAGCTCTGGCCGAAGATGGCCGGGTTGAGGAATTTGTACTGGCTGAACACGTCGATGGCTTTATTGGTGATGACCGTTCCCGTAAGCAGCAGCTTGTACCGCGCCCGCGCGCCCAGCCGATGCATAGCTTTGGACGCCGCGATGTTGTGGGTCTTGATCTTGTGCCCTTCGTCCGCGATGACCAGGTCGGGATTCCACGCTTGCAGCTCCTTTTCCAGCCGCCACGCGCTTTCGTAGTTGATGACCGCCACCTGCAGGGGCGTGCCCCGCATATGCCGCAGGGTATCGGCTTTCTTGGAGCCGCTGCCCGTCAGCACCGCCAGCGTGTAATCGAAGCCCGCGAACTTAGCGAATTCCTCATCCCACACGCCGAGGATGGAGAGCGGGGCCACCACCAGAACCCTGCGGATTCTGCCGGATTTGTACAGCGCGCCGGTGACCGCGATGCCGGTGATCGTCTTGCCGGTTCCCATTTCCATGAGCAGCGCCGCGCCGTTTGATGACACGCCATCCGCCGGTACCAAGCCGAACTTGCCGCACACGAAGTTGAAGGCGTTGATCTGATGTTTATATGGCGTCGCTCTGATCGGCATGGGTAGCTGTGGCTTTGACTGCTCCATCCTGACCGTTCCTCCTTTCCGCTGGCGGCGATTTGTCAAGCAGCGCCAGCTTTTTTGCCAGCCGCTTTGACACCACGCTGATGGCGGTCAGGACGCCGATCAATTCCTCCGTCGTTTCCTCGCTTTGCGCCAAAGCGGCATTTACGTTTTTTCTCATGAAACTCACCTCCGATCCGGGGAATAAAAAAACCCCCTCACTATGTAAAGGAAAGTGAGGGGGTGGTTGGCAACCCTGAAACCAAAACTTTTTATGATTTGAGCAGTTTCTCCAGCTTTGCCAGTATTCTGTTTTTCTTCTTATGCACGGCTTGATGCGAGATGTTGGAGGAATCCGCTATTTCTCGCTCTGTTTTTTCTTTGTAGAAAAGCTCGTCGATCAGGAACCTCTCATCTTCGTTCAGCTCCGCAAGCGCCTTGAGCAGCTCGTCCAACAACAGCTTGTCCGCAACAATTTCATCAACAAGCGCCTGTCTCGAATCCAAGTGTCCTGAATAGCCGGTTTCCAGCATCGCATCCAATGAAACTTCCTTTTGGGCACGGACTTCCGCCTGCTTCTTTTCCCGCCACTTGGGTTGCTGGTACGCGCGATATACTTCCTCGGTCACGGGGATCAGCTCGCCGTTCAGCTTGATGTGATACTGCTTGCCCATCCTTTTTCACCTCCTTTCCCGAAATCTCAGGGGAAAGAAGGCGCGGGAGGAGCACGGCATCTGTATAAAATGGCGTATAGATAAAAAGGGCCGAGTTTACAAAAATTCGTAAACTCGGCCTTAAAAACTATCGCATCAAGCAGTACCCTGCCCGCAGGATCGTCATCGCCACTTGATCTGTTCTGTTTTTTTTGATGGTGATGGAACCTGTGTCGGCGTACAGTTTTTGCTTTATGTACGTTGGTAGGGAACGGCTTGATGCTGTATGGCGTAATCTTCATACAACATCAACTCCGTCAACTCCAACCTACATGGCAGCACCCGCCATACGGCTTTACACAGGAGTTGAAGACCCGGCAGGTGTTGTCATGCCGAATTTTTCTTCTTAATGCTCATTAAAAGCTGTCCGATTTCTGTTTTGCATGCATTCTGATGCAGCGCAATCACCGCCCTTTTTGTCGCTTTTTTCATGTAGATGCAGCCTTTTAGCGCATTTTGTCGGCGCAAAAAGTAAAGACCTTGAACCGATGCTTTGATTCAAGGTCTTCAACTTTTAAA